>Ga0208552_1001_pt1 | contig 192029 bp, 169 predicted proteins | sample Halion_FD_187366 | JGI IMG/M metagenome (GOLD analysis project Ga0208552, IMG submission 187366) | Lab enriched deep subsurface shale carbon reservoir microbial communities from Ohio, USA - Halanaerobium induction (SPAdes) (version 2) ...
TTATTTATTAATATTTTTTGTTTTTTATTAGGATATAGCCTGAACTTATAGCCTTTTTCTCTTATAATTTTTTTACCTGTCATGCTTTCACCTCCTCACTAATATTATACCATAAACAAAGAGGTTAGACAAACATTTGTTCTTGTTTTTAGAATATTTAATGTCTAAATATAATACTTAAAATTCAATACCGTCTTCTCTTTCCTCGGGGCAAGCCCTCGAGGTTTGCGAGCAGACTTTCATTCTATCACTAACTCAAAATGTCTTAAGGCCAATTCAGCTGCTGTTAAGGATTTTAAGGCACAGCTTCCCTTAGCTCCATCACAATAAACCCCACTTGTATCACTGATTAAATTATTTATAGCTTTTTCTATCTTATCAGCTTTTCCGGCCAGATAAAGTAAAGCTGCCAGCACCCCTGGAGCTGCAGCATAAAAAAGTCCACAGAGCGCAGAAAGTCTGCCCACATATATTTTAGCATAATGTCCAACCAGATGAGCAAGCATGGTTGCCTTAAAGATTTCTTCCTCAGACAGCTCAAAATAATATTGAGCACTATAATAACTGACAAGCGAAATAAAAATTCCCTGATTACCACTGCCAGAAGATGCTAAAGCTGGAGAAGCTGCTCCTGCCATTCGGGCTCCTGTACCATCTGCTGCCTTAGCAGCAATTTCATTTAATTCAGAAAAATCAGACCGTTTTCTATATTTATTCCCCACACCAGAACCAATGCCCTCTCTACCTGCCCTGGCAATTGTAGAATTCAATTTATATCCATCTTTTAACAGCTGAAACTGACTTTCTGAAAATTCAGCTTCCAGCAGTTCAATCAGCTGGTAAATATTCATTTCCTTGAGTCTTGCATCAAGCTCTTTAACTTCATTATCAGTGGAATCTATACTCTCATTTTGATAAGTTATTTTACCATCAACTTCAATCTCTCTCAAGTCATCATGATTACCTTTGATTAGGGCTCTCACCTGATTATCGGCTTCAATAAAAGCTTCCACATATACAGGCATTTTATCTTCTAAAACTTCGAACTCTACTTTATCAATAATCTCAAGGGCCTGATCGAGTTTATCCTCCAGATCAGCTAAAATAGTAAGTTTCCTCTCCAAAGGGTTATCAGCAAAATAACCAAGGGCAGCAGCTGTTTTATTTCCGTAATACTTATTGATTCCCGGAAGTCCGGTTGACATTCCATTTTTATAGACAAAGCCATCAATTTTAATCTTAATTTTTTCTAACTCACCCTGGCTGTGTTCAGCAGCAGCCGCAACTGCAAAGGCCACAGCCCCAGGCTCAGTACATCCCTGCGCTAAAACCAATTCTTTCTCGGAAAAAACATCAAGTAATCTTTTCATCCGCTCACCCCAAATTATATTTTCTTAAACTATAACTTTTTCTAAAATTATACTCATCTTATATTTTTTCTAAAAATTTTCTTGACGCAATCTTTTTCTTATGCTATTATATTTATTGCAGTTGTAAAAACTGTATAAAAATTTGCCCTCATCGTCTAGGGGTCCAGGACACCAGGTTTTCATCCTGGCGGCAGGGGTTCGAATCCCCTTGAGGGTACCATTTTTGAGATTAAGACAGCCTTTGGCTGTCTTTTTTTATGTTTAATACTACTGAAAAATTGGCAGCAATACTAAAATACCAGAATGCATTTAGCATAACACTTTTTTGCTTTTTCTAAAGCAACACTCCATTATATAACACCCCTAAAAGATTAGGCAATGAAACGCAGAATAATCATTGGCTGTTCTAAAAATCTGCATCTAAATTATGTATTCACCTTCAGCTTTTTTAAAATTTAAAGTACTATTTTAATTAGCTAAATGATAAATCAGATTATAGTCATTTGAATGATAAATGACTTCTTTTTTCTGCTTGAAAATATCTTTGATTTCCCTCCAGTCATCCTCACTGATTAAAATAACAGCTTCCTCATTTTGCTGCAGATAATTAATTAAGCTGTTTTTACTCCCAACATCCTGAATAAAAAAATCAGTATAAACTGCCAGAGTTTCGGGTTGCCCAAACTTATAGGCAGCTATATTTTTAATATTTCTTTCTTCTCTGAGTATTTTTAATTCCTCAGCAATTGGCTTTTTACTGTAATTTTGACTGGCCAAGGGCACAATTAAAAAGCTTAAATTAAGAGAAAAAATCAGCATTAATGCTGTTAAAAGATAAACTAAAGCTAAATATTTCTTTTTAAGATATAATGGTAGAAATACAAGTAGACTAACAATCATAAAAATAAATGTTGGATTTAACAATTGTTTAAGATTGTAACCTTCAATATTTTCGGGAACAAAAAAATAAGCTGCAGTTATAATTACTATGGTTAATAACACCGGAATAACTAAAAATCTTTTATCTGCCTGCTCAGCTATAACCTGTCGGCATAGATAGGCAGTCAAAACAGCAGCAGCCGGATAAATTGGAAGCAGATAAAAAACTAATTTACCACTAAAAAGAGAAAAAAGAATCAGCGGTAGGATAAACCAGCTTAAAATAAACTTGAGTTCTGTAGACATATTCTCATTATATTTAAAAAGATAGACAAAGCTGGAAACTAATAAAAGTGTCCAGGGTAAAAGTGTTACGGGAAGTGTCATAAAATAATAGTAAAAAGGCTCATTGTGGGCAAAAGAATCAACTGCTCGACCAAAAGTCTGCAAAACTACTAAACTATAAATATATTCTCGACCACCAAAAATAAAAGCAGGAATTAACCAGAGTAGAATTACCGATATAAAAATCAGTGCGCCTTTAAATAACTTCATTTGCTTTAACTCTTTTAGGTTATTGTCCCAAACTAAAAATCCAGGAATAATAACTAATGGAATCAAAAATCCTGCCGGACCTTTAATAGCAGTTGCAATTCCCATAAATAAATAAAATAAAAGATATAAGTAGTGCTTTTGCTGCTGATATGCCTTAAAAAAGGAAAACAGCGAGGCGACTATAAAAACCATCATCAATAAGTCCATTCTTACAAATATTGATAAACTAAAAAACAGCAGAGTTGTTGCTAAAATTATTCCTGCTAAAAAAGAATATTTTTTTTCTAAAAAAGATTTAGCAAAATAAAAAGTCAATAATATAATTATTATGGCTGAAATAATACTGGGAGCAGCCATTGCTGCAGCAGAATACTCACCAAAAATATTCTTAGCCAGTATCAAGACCCAAAAATAAAAAGGAGGCTTATCGGTATAAATTTCTCCCCCGAGATGTGGTACAAAATAATCTCCAGTTTCTGACATCTCTCTAGCTACTTCTGTATATCTCAACTCATCCCGATAATGGAGGTCACGATCGAAAGTTGAAGGAACAAATAATATAGTACTAAAAATAATTAGTATCAAGAGATAAATATAGTTTTGTTTTAAACCATCTTTAAGAAAATGCAATTAATTCCCCCCTTAAAATTCTGATTAAATCAAAAAATACAAAAAACCATGTCCGGCTGCTCCAGTTATAAGATACTTCATAATTTAAATACTGTCTCCCAAAAATATATCCTACTTTCTATAATCTGTGATAATTATATAATTCTGATTGAACTTTAATATTTCAAATTCTTTTTCTATTTTTTTGACTAACTGTCCATCAAAACTCTGCCAGTCTTTTGTTTCCACCATTAATGCTATTTCTTCCTGCTCAAGATAAGTTAAAAAATCAGCTGGATTATTTACAACATCTGGCCAGAAATCAAGATAGACCCCCAGAACAGCAGAATCTCCATCATATTTATAAACAGCAATGTGCTTAATTCCATCACTATTTAATTCTTTTAGCTCTTCAGCAGCTGGTTTTACTGTATAAGTCTGGCTGAATGGCTCAGCCGCTGAAAAAGAAAAATTAAGCAGAAAAACAGTAAATATTATAATTACCAGGTAAGATATGTAACTGTATTTCTTTTTAAATAATAAAATTAATCCAATTAAGGCGCCTAAAATCCAGCTGCTAATTGTTGGCAGCAAAAGATTTTTTAACGCTATTCCATTCAGTTCCTGCGGGATAAAAAAGCTTCCCAGCGCTAAAAAACCCAGGGTGATAACAGCAGGAATAATAATATAATACTTAGATGCTTTTTTATCTGCAGTCTCTTTAAATAAATAAGCAGCAAGCATTGCTCCAGCTGGATAAATGGGCAATAGATAAATATCTAATTTACCACTGATTAAAGAAAAGAATAAAAAAGTTGTAATAAACCAGCTGAGTAAAAACTTAATAAACCGGGGTAGTTCTTTTCTTTTTCTAAAACAATAAATAAAAGCTGAATATAAAAAGAAAGACCAGGGCAAAAAGGTAAAAGAAAAAGTTTTTAGGTAATAATATACCGGTCTCTGATGAGCAAAAGAATTAACTGTTCTGCCAAAAGTTTGAACAATTAATAACTCGTATGCATAATCTTTACCACCTTTAAGCAGAGCTGGTACCAACCACAGTAAAATTGCAGCTGTAAAAATTAAGGCTCCTTTTTTCAGCTCTAAATTTTTGAATTCTCCAGTATCTTTTTGAATAAGCAAAAAAACTGGGATTACAATTAAAGGAATTAAAAACCCTGCAGGCCCCTTAATCCAGGTTGATAAAGCCATAAAAACATAAATAAGATAATAAAATTTTTTCTTTTTCTCTGCTGCCGAAGAATAGCCTAAATAAAAAGAAAATAGAGCAGAAATAATGAAAAGCCCCATTAAATGATCCATTCTCACTGTAATAGATAAAGCAAAAAAGTAAAAAGCTGTCATTAAAATAAGTCCGGACAAAAATCCATATTTTAGATTGAAACTTAAACTTCCCCAGTAAAATGTGAGCAGTGCAATTAAAATTCCCGGGATCAAACTTGCAAGCACCACTGCTGTAACAGAATAACCTCCAAATAAAAATCTATTGAAATTTAAAAACCAAAAATAAAAAGGAGGTTTATGTGAATAAATTTCTCCCCCAAAATGAGGAACCAGCCAGTTACCAGTATCATGCATTTCCTTTGCAACCTCAACATATTTTATTTCTTCTTTCCAGTGTAAATCTCTTTGAAAAGCAGCAGGTAAATATAGAAGTGTCCCAAAAATTATAATTATTAAAATGTAGATATATGTTTTCTTGTTACTCTTTATTGAACTAATTTGAACTTCAACTCCTATTTAATGATTTTAATTAAAATATAATAATAAAATTAATAAATATAAAAAACCCCTATTTACAGTAAAATTATATAATAAACTTTTATGAACTTCAAACATTTGTTGACCTTTAGCAGTTCAACTATTAATTACTTTAAAAAGAAAATATATATATTACCATCTGTAAAGAAAGAATCTCCACTAAAATTTTCACCAGTTTGGGCTTCTACCAGTTTTTCCTTTTCTGTCTTTTCAATCAGACCAGTAAGATTCAGGTTATTAGATAAAAATTCTCTTTCAGCATTCAAATCCGGCCTAATCTGATGAATAAATCCCCATTTAGTTTTATCAGTAAAGCTAATAATCCCGGTATAAATCCTACCCTCATCTTCTAAAACAAAATTACTCTTCCAGATTCTAATTTGATGCCTCGCTTTTGAATTACTGGTCTCAGCTGTTTTTACAAAGTTAAAATCAGGCACTCTGGAATTCCAAAAAATAGGTGCAATTGGGGAATTCGAATAATCTCTCTGAAAAAGTTCAGCTTTAGCCAGTCTGTAAAGATTATAGAAATTTACTTCATCGGCAGTCTCCCAGCCGCCAGAATGAAAAAGTTTAACTAATTTTTTCTCATTTTCAGCTAAAATAATAAAATTGATCGGTTCCTGTTTCTTTCCCAGTAAAGACTCAGTATACTTTAAACCTTGAGCATCAAAAATACTCATAGTGTTCTCAATATTGATTTCTGCTTTCAGCTGTTCTTCAGTTGAATTAGGAAACTGATAGCTGTAAGCAAAGAAAAAGTACGAAGCAGTTACTATTAAAATAATTACGGTAGATATCATTTTTTTATATTTAATTGAAATTTTATTTACAGCTGATTTTTTAATAGTAAATAAGTATTCTGCAAACCCGATAGCAATTATTAACCAGATTGCTCCCACCAAATATCCTGCCCAGACATCACTAAAATAATGAACCCCCAGATAAAGCCGACTAAAACCAATTAATACTATGCTAAATAAAGTAATAAAAAAGATATTTATTTTGGACTTTAAATTTTTTCTATTTTTAATTAAAAAATAGGCAAGAAATCCATAAAAAGCAACTGCTATAGTCGCATGTCCGCTGGGAAAAGAATAAGAATATTCCTCATACACGGCAGCTGCAGGTCTTGGCCTCTGAAATATAATTTTTCCTGCTGCAGTAAAAACAGTACTTCCAACAACACTTATTATAATAGCAAAAATATAATTTTTTTTATTCCAGATCCAGAAAAGTGTAACTGCTGCAGCTAAAAAAGTTGTAACAACCTGCCATTTACCAAGCAGGGTTATCCAGCGAAAAATAGAACTAAGGTCTGAATTTCTGAAAAGCACTAACGAACTTTCTATTTTTAAATCAATCTGAGTAATAATTTCAGAATTAATCAGATCTTCAACAATACCCCCAAATAATGCAAGGACATAGATTAAAGAAATTGAAAGCAGAGTTAAGGGTAAACCTGAAAATTTGTTTTTATCAAATCTTTTTTCTAAAAATGAAAAGAATTTGCTGTGGTTTTCCATAAACTTCTGCAGCTCTGTGTTTGCCAAAATTGAATTTTTTATCGAATGCCAGATAGAAATAAAGATTTGATAAATTATTCTTCCCTGACGCACTGCAAACCATTTTAATAAATAAATAAGAATTATAAAAATAATAAAAACACTGAAAAATAGGGTTACTCTTGTAGACCACAATGTAACCAGCTGCCAGGATCTGCCAAAGAAATATCCCAGAGCAATGTGAGTCCCTGCCCAGAAGAATCCACTCAAAATATTCCAGAATAAAAATACCTTTAGATCAAGTTCAAATACACCTGCAATAAAGGGAACAATTGGCCTGACCCAGCCAATAAATCTTCCTAGAAAAACACCTTTTGAACCATACTTTTCAAAAAAATCTTTCCCCTTTGCTAATAGTTCTGGCTTAAAAAATCTATTTTCAGCTTTAAAAGATATTTTATCACTTCCACCCAGATGAAAACTAAAACTATCTCCCAGAATAGAGGCTAAAACTGCAGAAATAAACAATATCTTTATATTAATAATTCCATGAGCAGCGAGAAAACCGCCAACAATTACCCCAATACTTCCCGGAATAATCAAACCGATAAATGCAAAGGACTCAAAAAAAGCAAGTATAAATATTAAGAGATAACCAAAAATTGAGTAATTACTAATTAAGTTGATTAGATAATTATATAAATTTGTCATAAATATTACCTCTTTAATCTTTGGAAAATAGTAAGCAAATAAGCATAAGCAACATCAAGATTCATCCACCAGCGCAGTAGAGTACCTTTTAGAAATCCGTACTTTTTTTCTTTAAGAGTTTGATAGTATTCAAATTTCTCCCATCCATAGCCATTACCTCGTCTTTTAGCAATAAAATTAAGTCCAGCTTCTACACGATAACGATATTTAAAATGTTCCGGTAGTTTATTCCAGAGTTCACGTCTTACTGCGCGCTCACCAGAGTTAAGGGCAAATAAAGTTACTGCTTTCTGCATAAAGTTATTTCTTACCCCAATATACATATCATATTTTCTTTTAGCAACAGGTTGAATAATCTGAGCAACAATTTCAACTGTTAAATCTTTTAGATCAGCATCACAGAAGAATAATATATCTGCCTCAGTATTCTCAACTCCCTGCTGCATTGACTGAGCCTTCCCCCTGTTGGTATCATTTTTTATCAATTTAACTCTTTCAAATCTGCTCACCACTTCTGCAGTATTATCTGTTGAGCCGTCATCAATAACAATAATTTCGTTTAAAAACTCAGCCTGAGTTAAGACATCCAAAACCCGATCTATATTCTGAGCTTCATTATAAGCTGGAATAATAGCAGCTGTTGTATCCTCATTCTTATTTTTTTCTTTATTAATATTTTGATAAAAATCTGTAATATTTTTGTAAATTTCGGAACTTTTTTTCGAAAAAAATAGATTATGATTTTTATTATCTATAATTTCTATATAATGAGGAGCTTCAATTTTACGGCTGATATACCCAATTGCTTTATAATTGCCTATTGGATCATTTTTCGAATGAATTGTAAAAACTGGACATGTTATTTTAGAGAGTTCTTTTTCTAATAAATTATTTGCCTTTTTAATAATTTTTAATCCATTTGCATGCATTTGATTATAATAAAATGTGTTTTGGCGGATTTTCTCCTCTTCATCTGGTAATGGTTTTGTCCAGTACTTCTTAAAAAAACCAAGCAGTGATAAACCAGGAATATTAAAGGGAAATTTTAATTTATATGGTAAGCAGACATTAAACACTCCATCTACAGGAAATTTGCTGGCAAAATGCAGTGCCATTTGAGCTCCAAAAGAAACCCCCCCGAGAATAATTTCATCATATTTTTTTAAATCGCTTTTTAGTTCAGCTTCAATTTGATTAATAAAATCTTTTAAACCTATATTATCAAGGGCCTGGACTGTTCTACCATGTCCCTTGAGAAGCATTACTTTAACATTTACAGCAAGAGTATTACTTAAATATTCTGGTAAACCGTTAAAGTCTGTTGGACTCCCTGTATAACCATGGATTAAGAAAAATAAAGCTTTAGAATCATTTTTCAGCTCTATATTAATCATAGAATCAACTCCAATAATTGAATTAAATTCAATTTTAATTATCTCTTTTTAATATATTATGTCATTATATAATTAGTATAATGCCCCCTGATTACAATAATTAATTTGACAACTCAATCATATTAAAAATATATTAAAACCAAAGACAGATGAACAAAATTATAATTTTTTTGCGCTACCATTCCCAGAGAGGAATAGTCTGAAAATATCAGCTGAAAATCATACTATAGATTCTAGAAGACTATCTCTTATAAATTTTGAATTAGCCTTTTTGAATACCAAAAAATTCTCTTATTTTATTTTTTGTTTCCACAAATTTTCTTCTCTTCTGGCGGGCTTCACTTACTTTTTGGTAGTAGTACTTCCAATTTCCCGGGGCATAATTTTTAAAGAAAATTTTCTTTTCCTGATCAGTAAATTTTAAACGCTTGAGATCATTTATCTTATCTTTTTCGGAAAGCTCGTCTTTAATCCGACCTCTATTCAAATCTATATAATACAGTTTTGGCTTAGTTTCAAAATCCTTAACCAGGATATTTCCGGCATGCAGATCATTATGAACAATATTGGCTTGATGCATTCTCTTAACTTCTTTTCCAAGCTGGGGCATCAGTTCTTTAATTTTATATCTTTCAGGATGCTCAAAATCCTTTGCAATATCCAGCATATTAAAATCATAATCAACATAATCAGTTAGATAATAACTGAAAATCAGCTCATTTGTTTTACCTCTTTTTTCTATTACAGCAAGTGGTTCCGGAGTTTTAAGTCCGGCTTCCTTTAAGGCTCTTGCTATTTTTAAAGAACGTTCTGCTTTAGAGGGAAGCAGGCGAAAGCGTAGTTGATCATAGGTCTTTTCAAGGTGAAATTCTTTTACTGCTATTTCCTTTCCCAAAATTTGATCATCGATTTTAGTAATTGTATTTCTTTTATCATATAGAACTTCTGCCTGATCTAAACTATTCATATTTATAAATTGATTTATAAAATTATCAAGCCATCTCTCTGAAATATCACTGCGGATCACTATATTTATTCCATCTTTTTGATAAGAAATAAACGAAGTATTTTTCAAATTCATTATAACTCATTTTCCTTTTCTTTTTTTATAAGATATAAATTACGGAGATAAATAAAAGATCCCGTTGACTGTCCTAAAATAAAAACAGGATCCCTTCTATGGACAGCATATACTAATAATATCAAACTTCCACAGATGCTGAGATACCAGAATGCAATCGGAATAACACTTTTTTTAGCTTTCTCAGAAGCAATCCACTGCACAAAAAATCTCATTCCAAACATTATTTGTCCCACAAACCCAACTACTAACCAAACCATATAATTAATCCTCCTTAAATCAGCAGCTCATAAAACGTTTTTTTATCTATTTATCACTATCACTACTGCCGTCATCTAAATATATAATTTTACAGTTATATTCTTTTTTCATTATTTCCCAGCAATTCTATTATCAGAATCTAAAGAACTGTTTGTTAAAAGAGGGTTTTCAATCAAAAGCAGCGTGTCATCACTGCCAACCCTGTATTTATTAACTTTAAAACCCTGATAGTCATTCTGTTTAAAATTATCATATAATTTTTCAGCTTCATTAATTATTAAAATTTGATTTCCTTCAGAGTTAAGAAATTCTCTTGCTTTTTCTGCTTCAGAAAATATTTTATCATAATAGATTCCATTATAAAAAACAAAGCCGCTGTCATTATTTAACGAACCCCATAATCCAACTTCTGCACTTTCATTATAGGCTGCTGCCAGATCTTCAGCCAGATATCTTTCAGATTTAACAGTATTTAAAGTTGGTAAAAATAAGGTTTTTAACATAATAATCAAAATTAAAGAAAACATGACTAAGGAACCAAACATGTATCTTTTTTTAGTAAAAATAGACAGCAAAAAGACAATCCCTGCTCCAGTGAATAAAAAATATAACGACTGGTATAAAGTAAAAAAGCTGCTGTTTTTATTTAATTGAAAATCAAGTTCTTCTGCAATTAAAGCTTCTCCATTTAAATATATGTAAATACCGACAGTTAAAAATAAGATTATTAAAATCAGCATCGGAATAATTATAGATTTTTTCTCTTTAATTTTGCCATTTAAATGCTGTTTAAAAAACCAGCCGACAATTATAGCAAAAAATGGATATAACTGCAGTAAATATACATTTCTCTTACTGCCAATCATAGAAAAAACAATAAAAATAACTAAAAACGAAACAACCGAAAAATCTAAAAGAGTATTTCTTTCATTTTTCAGCTTCTTATAATAATATAAAGCTGGAACAACAAAAAAGGACCAGGGTAAGGCGACCATTGGAAAATTAATCAGGTAATAATAAAAAGGCTGTGGATGTCCCTGAGAACCAGTAGAATAACCAACTAATTGATCTAAAACTGTAGTTTCAAAATAGGAATATCCTGCTTTTTGATAGGCAAAAAATAACCAGATTAATGCCGGCAGCACCATAAAAAATAGGGAGGCTAGCCAGGGAATTTCCTTTAATTTTTTTGCTTTTTTATTTATTAATAAATAAACTGTCAGGGTAATAAGGGGTAAAATTGAGATAGGGCTTTTAACTACTGCCCCCAATCCCATCAGAAAAAAAGCAAATATAGTTGTTAATTTATTATTCTTAAAATCCGAATAATTATTAAATAATATTAATGCAGCCAGAGTAGTACAAAAAACCAGAGGAATATCTAAATTTATTTTCATAGCCAGCCAGAAAAAATTAATAGTTGTAGCAAGAATAATTGTGCTTAAAACAGCTGTTTTTAAACCATCTTTTTTGAGAACAAAATATGCTAAACTTAATAATAACAGAACTGAAATAATAATTCCAGGCATTCTAACTGCAGTTACTGAAAACTCTCCAGCTAATATTCCACTTAAGCCAATTAAATTGAAATATGTGGGTGGCTTTTCATAATAAATTCTATTATTTAAATGAGGAATTATCCAGTGATCATCAACAGCCGCCTCTCTCCCTACCTCAGCATATCTTGGCTCATCCGGAGACCATAGATCATAGGCTCCAATATTGAAAATATAGACTAAGAAGATACTAATTACCAGTATTAATATAGTTAAAGTCGCTTTTCTGTTTAATTCCAAAATATTATCCTCCCCATTTTACCAAATTTTTAAATTAAAAACCAAAAAAATGTTTTAATTATTAATTTATATCTCTTATAAATCTAATTATTATAGCGTGATCAATAAATTTTCTGCAGCCATTCCACTTCTCTTTCTAAACCCTCTTCAAAAGAAACCCGGGGCTGATATCCTAATAGTTTTTCCGCTTTTGATGTGTCAGCAGAGGTATGTTTTACATCACCTTTAACTTTTTCTGTGTAATTGATTTCTGTCTCACAATTAGTTAGTTCTTTAATTAAATCTAAAGTCTCATTTAAAACTATACCTCTGCCTGAACCACCAATATTAATAATTTCTCCCGCTGGTGCTTTTTTTGCAGCCAGAATATTAGCTCTAGCAATATCACCAACATAGGTAAAGTTACGGCTCTGTTTGCCATCTCCAAAAATATTTATTTTTCCTCCGGTTAAAAAAGCTTTGATAAAAATATGAAAAGCCATATCAGGTCTCTGTCCTTCTCCATAAACAGTAAAGTATCTTAGAGAAACAGTAGGTACCTTAAAATTCTTATAATATAGATAAGCCAAGTTTTCTCCAGCTAATTTAGAAACTCCATAAGGAGAAACTGGCTGCAATCTATTATCTTCCTGCATCGGCAATTGATCAGTATCACCATAAACTGAAGAAGAGGAAGCATAAACAAATTTTTTGAGGTTTTCAGCATCTTTTGCCGCTTCCAGCAATTTCTGGGTTAGAAGAATATTGTTCTGATTGTATATCTCAAAATCTTCGCCCCAGCTGGAACGGACTCCCGCCTGAGCTGCCTGATGATATATATAATCTACATCTTTTAATAAATTTTGCAGATCAGTTTTTAGAAGATCCTTTTCTAAAAAAGTAAAATTAGAATTATCTAATATAGTTTCTATATTTCTTTCTTTTAAATCACGTGAATAATAATCAGTAAAACAATCTATACCAATTACCTCTTCCCCTGCCGCCAGTAATTTTTTTGCCAAATTAGAACCAATAAAACCTGCTGCTCCTGTTATTAAGTGTTTCAAAGTCAATCACTCCAAATTTAATTATATTTGTTCAATTAAGTCTTCCCACTTTTTTATGATTTTATTTTTTTTAAGCTGTTCTGCTCTCCTAAATGCTTTTTTACTATACTTTTGATGAAGATTATTGTTAGTTAATAATAGTTCCATCTTTTTAGCTCCCCTTCCACCTAAATTAGGAATAAAAAAAGCAACTTTTTTAATTATTATTTTCCCCTTCCAAATTTTAATATAAAATTCTTTTTTCTATATTATCTATCATTTTATTGAAAGTGTAATTTTTTTTGTAAATTTTTTGAGCATATTCTCCCATTTTTTCTTTTTCTTTATTCTGAATCATTTTTAATAATGTATTTGCAAATTTAGTTGTATTTCTTTCTGATAAAATCCCAGTTTCACCATCAATTACAAGCTCTCTAACACTTGGAATATCGACTGCAACAATTGGTTTAGCCGCAGCCATTGTCTCTAATACTATCCATGGGCATCCTTCATAAATAGCAGAATGAGCTACAAAATCAACCTGTTTTAAAATTGAAGGAACATCTTCTCTAAATCCTGTGAAAATTATTTTATCTTCTAAGTTTAGTTCTTTCACTAAATTTTTATATTCTTGAGCTTTATCTCCAGTTCCAACAAACAATACTTTAAACTTTTTATAATTCTTATTTAATTCATTTATTGCATTTATCAAATCTTGTTGTGCTTTTTGCCTTCCTAAACGTCCAATATTTGCTATTAAAATATCATCTTGGTCAATATTATATTGTTTCCTAATATTATTCTTAATCTTGGGATTAACAAATTTTTTTGAGTTAACACCATTATAAATCAATTTTATTTTTTCCTTTGAAACAACATTCTCAGGTAATTTTTCCAAACTTTTATTTAAAGTTGTTTTAGAAATAGCCATAAAATCAGTTACAAAATTTTCTAAAGCTAAACGATTATAAAAATGATTATTTATAGATTTTGCTAAAGCTCTTCTATAAACAATTTTATCAACATTTGCAAAATAACCAGCTAATGATGCAAACTTAAAGTGAGATGATTGACAGAAAAACATAACATTTATCTTATTATTTTTTAAATAATTTCTTAATCTAATCACTCTAGCAATATTAAGAAATGTGCTACTATTAATTTTTGGTATATGTTCAACATTTAAGTCAGCTTCTTTACATTTTTGAGCAAAAGGAGTATCTTTTTTAGCTAAAACAAAAACATTATACCCTTTTTCCTTTAATTCTTTTGCAGTTTTATAATTCCAGCCTTCTACCCCACCCCATATTACTCCTGTGTTTATAAATAATATATTTCTTTTCATTATCTTAATAACCCCTATTAAAAAAATAGCTGTTTTTGTTAATTGTATATTTATCTTTAATATAAATATCTAAATTAAATTTATCTAATATTTCAAAAGCTTTTTCTTTTTGGGAAAGAGAAATCTCTTTTTCCCATTTTTTTATTATACTTTCTTTATTTCTTTTATTAATCAATTTTTTTGAGTTTTTACTAGCGGTAGTTCTAGATGGCTTTTTAGTTTGCTCAAACATTTTATCCAAATCATTTAAGTCAAGTTGTTTATATAATTTTAGTAACGTTTCTTCTTCATTAACAACTAAATCTTCATAACTTATGACAATCCACTCTTTATTATTCAAACTAGTTAAAGGAGGGTTGTTTTCTAAGCACCACTGTAAAATTCTTTTCTCAAATTCTGAACCATGTTGATATAGTTGTTCAGCATATTTAATTTCTTCTTGGTTAAAAAATTTTTTTAAATAAACTTCATTTTCTAAATAATGCTTAACCCTATCTTCCATTTTCTCTCGTACTAAAGATAATGCTACTGGAATTGGATGCCGTAACAAGAAAACAATTTTAATATCAAATTCATTTTCAAATTTATTAATTAAATCTTTAGCTCTTAAAATTTTAAATACTCTTCTATTAGTTTTATAATCAAATTTTCCATTTAATATATCTTTAAATTTTTGCTGTCCAACAAACAATTCATCATTCAAGATGCTCTCAAAATATTTGAGGAATTTATCCTGTCTATCTGAGCTACTATAGATTTCTGACCAATTTGCATCAATATCTGTTAGATAGCCTTTGTGTCTATTAGTATGTAAAGGCTCATTTATATATTTAAAATTATCCTGTGAATTAATTATTTCCATAAGCCATGTTGACCCACTTCTTGGAGTAGAAAAAATTGAAACATCTTTTTTATCAGATTTATTGTGTTCATTAAACAACTTGGCTGGCAAAAATTTAATGTATTCTCTTATTGTTCTTAAGTAATTAAGCATTATTTCCTCCTGCTAATTTTCCTAATCTTAAATTTTATTATTTATCTTTAATGACAGAGTTAGTATTGAAATTTAAATTTGAAATTATAAAAGTAATTGCTATAAAAAACCAAAATAAATGTAATGGTTCAGTATCACCAAAATTATACTGTGTTAATCCCTGCACGTTATAAATAACAAAAACTAATATACTACTAAGATAAAATAATTTATAGTTGATATTTATCGCATATTTATAATCTATTATTAAACGTTTCAAAACTATAAACATTAAGTATAAAAAAGATAATAAACCTATAATTCCTAATTCTGCTGCAAAATTTAGTAAATTATTATGTGAGTGACTAAATGGTGAAATCCCTTTAATTTTGTAATTATTTATATATGCCTGTTTAAATTGATCATAACCAACACCATTAATTGGGTTATTCATAAACATCTTAACAGCAGAAGTCCAAAGACCTATTCTAGTCGTATTTGATCTATTAGTTTTTAAATCATACTCAATGTTAAAACTACTAATAAATCTTTCAGTATAGACATTTGGTAAAGAAATGAAAATAATTAGTAGAATAATTATTGAAACTAATAAGATTTTTTTCCCTTTTAAAAGTCCTAAAATAAATACTGCTGCTAAAAAGCCAAGCCATGCTCCTCGAGTTTTTGTGAAGATTAGATTAAATAAAAATAATAAATCTAAAACAAAAAATAAAAGCTTTTGATTTTTTTTAAGATTCCCCCAAATTAAATAAACACTTAAAAACGCTACTAAAACAGCCATGAAGTTACCAAAAGCTAAAGAAGATGTAAATCCAGTTACCCTATTTATTCCCAAAAATATTTTTTGATATAAACCATATAAAGCTGCTATAGTTGCTGAAAACAACATTAATTTAAATAAGTTAATTATAATTTTCTTCTCTTTTATTTCATTAACAACTATGAAGAAAAAAATAAATGAGTAAAAAAATTTGCTCTGTAATATTTCATTATTCCAATTTCCTATCCCGGATATAAAAATAGAAGCCGAAAATAATAATATAGGTATTAAATATTCAGTTTTTATAAACTTATAATCTTTTCTTAAAATTCCTATTTTTACAAGCCAAAATATTAAAGAAAACCCCATCCCTAAATATATCAAAAATTTAGAAGTGAAAATTCCTAATGTAAAAATATAAATAGACCAAATAATAGCTTTGCTAATAATTACTACCATTCTATCCTTATTCATTAACTATCCTCCAAAAATTTTTCTATATTTTTTATCATTTTATCTAAAGTAAATTTATCTTTAATAACTTTTCTTCCCCTTTTTTCAAATCCATCCTTATCATTTTCCATCATCTTTAACACTTTATTCTTTATATCCTCGTTATTTCCAGCTTCAGCTAAATATCCTGTTTTTCCATCTACAATAATTTCAGATATATTACTGACATCAGTGCTTACAACCGGAAGTCCTGCTGCCATAGCCTCAGCTATGACAAAGCCAAAACCTTCCCAACGGGCTGTATGAACTAAAAAATCAAGACCAGGTAATAAATTATAAACATCATCTCTAAAACCAGTAAAAATTATGTAGTCACCTAAACCTTTATCATTAACTAAATTCTTAATTTCTGCTTCTCTTTCTCCATCACCAATTATTAAGACAACAAAATCATCTCTTTCTTGTTTTAATAATTCAATAGCTTCAATTAAAAATTCATGACCTTTTTGATAACTCAAACGCCCAATATTACCTATAATAATTTTCTCATCTTTTATATTAAATTCTGTCTTTAAATCAACTGAATTTTTAACTGCTTGATCTATTTTTTTGATATCTATACCATTATATATTACTTCAATTTTATTTTCATTTAACCAATGCGAAGTATTTTTTAAAATAGTCTCTTTAGTAGCCTTAGAATTAGCAATAATGTCAGTAACACAGTCTTTGAGTAAAAATTTATTATAAAATCTATCTTTGATAGGAATAGCACTTCCCCGCCGATAAATAATCTTATCTAAACCAGCTATTTTACCGGTAACTCCACCAAACTTTAAGTCCTGAGACATATTTAAAAACATTATATCAATCTTTTTTTCTTTTAGAAAGTTTATAAATTTTTTTGCCTTAAAAGGGTTTAAAACTGTGATTCCACTTTTAACTTCAACTGCTTCAGTTTTAAGCCCAGCTTCTTTAGCTCTTTTATACAATTCTGTGTTCTTTCCGGCTGCTATATGAACATTAAACTCAGGATCTTCAGCCAAAACTTTTGCTGTAGTAAAAGTCCATTTTTCTCCTCCACCCCAGACAGGACAGCTGTTTAGAAAAACTATATTTTTCATTAATTTTCATCCCCAAAATTATTTAACTCCCAGAGTTTAATTGCTTTCAAAAATTGATAATAAGCCGATAATGCAGATAAAATCAATCCCTGACTACCAAGCAAAAAACCTCTTTTAAATATTAATTTTTTTATAAACTCTAAAAAGGGCCTTAATAAAATATAAGATATACTAACTGTTTTACCAGCATTATATTTTTTCTCTGCATCAAGGGTAGTGTATTGATTCATCTTATCTATATAACTTCTTAAATCCTTATAAGTATAATGGATAAAATCATTATTAAGCTTATCTATTTTACCATTTATCTGAGGTGATTCGTGAACCAGCCCTTCATATCTATACTTACTTTTAAATAATCTCAAAGTATAATCAGGATACCAACCGCAGTATTTGATCCATTTACCTAAAAAGTAATTTTTACGTGCAATCTCATATCCTTCAAAACTAGATTTATTTAAAATCTCAATTATCTCATCTTTCAATTCGGCAGTAACTCTTTCATCAGCATCAATTACAAATATCCAGTCAGTTTTTACTTTCTCCAAACCAAAATTTCTCTGAGAAGCAAAGTCTTTAAATTTATTTTCATAAAAATCAACATTATCATACTGCCTACAAATTTTTTTTGTTTTATCTTCACTAAAGGAATCAACTACCACAATTCGCTCAATCCAGCCAATACTTTCCAGACATTCAGCGATATGGTCCTCTTCATTATAGGTTAAAACTAAAGCACTTAATTCCACCATCATATCATTCCTTCGACTTCAAGTCTCTCAACTACCATCTTAGGACTCAACTCCCGCAGACACTTAAAATGATCAAGGGGACACTCATGCTCTCCACAGGGACGGCAGCTTAGATCAACATTTTTGATCAAAATATTTTTTCCTTTACCTCGAGGAGCATACATTTCTTCGTCAGAAGGGCCAAAAATAGCCGCTGTATTGATTCCAACAGCTGCCGCTACATGAACAGGACCAGTATCACCACTGACCATCAGTTTCGCTCTTTGTAAAACTGCAGCCAGCTCTAAAAGTGAAGTCTTACCACTTAAATTATAGATCATATTCTGATTATCTATTTTATTACATATATAGTTAACTCTTTCTGTATCAGAAGGACCACCTACAAAAAGAATCATATAATTCTTTTTAGCCAGCTGATCTGCAATTTCTGCAAAATATTCTTCCGGCCAGCGTTTAGTTTTCCAGCTGCCGCCTGTATTTAAAACAATAAACTCATCTTCTAATTTTAATCCCATTTTTTTCAGCTTAAGCTCAGCCTTTTGCTGATAATCTTCAGCAACAGAGAGAGTGGGAAAAGCCTTTTTACTATTTTGGGGCTCAATATTTTTATGGCTGCTCTTAGAAGCTGTATTATCAGAGCTCACCTTATTTTTAACAAAATAATCCTCTAAAAGCTGACTCTGCTGCAGCTGATCTAAAAATTCTAAATAAAATTCTATCATATGTGAATTTATATTTTTTTCTACTTCTTCATCTAAAAAGATACCTCTACCCTTACCTCCATAACCAATACTTTGTGCAGGTGAAATTAATTTTAAGAGCAGAGCAGTTCTCCAGTTACCATGAATATTGATTCCCAGCTGATAATTATTCATTTTCAGCTTTTTAGCAAAGTTATAGGAGCGGGCAGTCGGCCAATTTTTATTGTAGCTGTAAACATGATCTATATTATTATTAGCTCGCATTATCCCAGAAAAATTACTATTTGCCACCAGGTCAATTCTGGCTTCTGGAAATAGTTCTCTCAGTCCTTCAAAAAAAGGATGGGCAAATAATAAATCTCCCAGATATAAAAGGTCTATAACTACTATTCGCTTAATCTCTTTCATCATTACCATTCCTTTTAATTAAAATCTTAAACTTCTAATTTCTGTTTGGCAATCCTTAAAACCTGCTCTACTGTTATTGACTTCATACACTGGAGTTTGCGGCTGCAGTGCCTATCCCAGCAGCGGATACATTCTAAACTGTTATCCTGAATCACGGTATGACCCTCACCATAAGGACCATGAGTATCTGGATCGGTCGGACCCATCAGAGAAATAACATTTAAGCCTACAGCAGCTGCAAGGTGAGTCGGGCCTGTGTCTCCACCAATATATAAGGAAGCACGATTGTAAATTTCTGTCAGCTCTTCTAAATCAGTTTTACCAGCTAAATTACTATAACTTTTTTTATCTAGGGCTTCAAAACTATCAACTGCCTCTTTATCCCCCGGGCCACCGGTAAAAATAACATAATAGCCAGCTTTAATCAGTTCGTTAGCCAGCTGAAAATAACGCTCTAAAAACCAATTTTTAGATTCCCAGGTGGTAAAGGGATTGATAACTACTAATTTTTTACTTTGATCAATATTTACTGATTCAAAGAGGCGGCTGACCCGACTCCGAATAATAGGAGTCATCTTTAAACCATATTTAACCTCATCAGTCTCTGCCTCTAAGGCAGAAGCAAGATGTAAATTTCTTTCAATTTTATGCATTTTTTTAGCAGGAATATCTATTTTCGCCTGATAGAAAAAGGTACTTAATTCTCTACCATCAGCAGGACCAATACGGAGTCCAGGTTTAATTAAAAAAGAACTTAAGGCACTCTTGAATAAACCGTGCAGATCGAGGTTAATATCATATTTTTTCTTCTTCATTTCCCTAAAAAATTTAAAAAAAGACTTAATTGTGCCAATAAAATCATGGCTCAGCATTTCCCGCCACTGCTTACGGGGCAGCAGAATAACATTATCTAAATAAGGATTTAACTTAACAAGTGGATAAGCCTTAGCTTCAACCAACCAGTCAATCTGAGCGTCCGGGAATTTTTTCCTTAAAGCATAAGCTACAGGTAAAGCATGAATCACATCTCCAATAGCACTCAACCTGGTAATTAAAATCTTTTCTCCTTTATTCTCCTGCATCAGAATCTACTCCCTGTTTTAGTAAGACATCTATCAGCTGCAGCTGTTTGCGAACTGAGCCTCTATTTTTTTCAATTACTTCAGCCGCTTTTTCTGCTCTCTGCTCTCGATACTCATCATTTGCCAGAAGCTGATAAGCTTTTTCATAAAAATCATCAGCATCTTTTATTTCAAAAGCCACTTCATTATCCAACAGAAAATCTCTTTCTTCTTTAAAATTATACATGCTTTCACCAAAGAGTACAACCTTAGCTCTAGCTGCTGCTTCGATTACATTGTGACCACCACGATCAATTAAAGAGCCGCCGATAAAAACTAAGTCTGCATAAAAATACAACTGTGCCAGTTCTCCCATTGTATCTATAATTATGAGATCAGTATTTTCGTCAAGCTGAATTTCGTTTCTCTTTAGTTCAGAATAAAGTACTGCTGCTATTTCCTTGTCCTGAGCAAATTTCAATAATTCGTCCCGCCGTTCTACATAACGAGGAGCCAATAATAACTTAAATTGATCAAAATCTGATTTTAGCTGCTGATAAAGATTTAAAATAATCTCTTCTTCACCCTGATGAGTACTTCCTGCAGCCAAAACCTTAGTTTTATCTGTTATTTTTAGCATTTCTCTTTTGACAAAGTACTCGTCTTTCTCTGGGGGCTGAAGCTCAATATCATATTTTAAATTTCCATTGATACAGATATGGTCTTCAGCAGCTCCTAATTCAGCAATTTTTTCGGCTGCCTCCTGATGCTGCATACTAAAAATATCAATCCTGCTTAACATATCATCTAAAAGTGAACCTAAAAATTTATACTGATCAAAAGAATCATCACTAATTCTACCGCTGGCCAGCATTATTTGACATTTCTGTTCATCTAAAGCTTTAATTAGATTTGGCCAGAGCTCGGTTTCAATCATAATAAAAAGATCTGGTTTAAATATCCTAACTGCTCTCTTTACAACCCAATTCAGATCAAAAGGAAGGTAAATAATTAAATCAGCACCTTCAATTTTCTTTTTAGCTAAATTTTTACCGCTGGCTGTCATTGTTGAAAAAATGATTCTAGCCTTTGGATATTTGGCTCTGATCTCAGAAGTTAATTTTTGAGCAGCCAGAGTTTCTCCAGCAGAAGCAGCCTGAATCCAAATCACCTTATCAGCTGGAAATAATAAATCAAGATTTTGATCATAAAAGGCAAAACGTTCTCTTAAGTTTAAATTTTCTCCACTTTTTTTGCTTTTAAAATAATAATAGGGAAGTAAAAAAACTGTTAGTACTGTTAAAATTAAATTATAAATCAAATACATATTTCTCCCCCTCATCTAAGTTCCAGAGTCTCAAAAAATTAATTATATGTTTTCCAGCGCTTATGCAGCCACATCCAATTAGTCGGTGCCTTTCTAATTTCGTCTTCAGTCAGCTTGACTAAATCCTGTAGTTCTTCCTTCAATTCTGACTCTGAAAGATCTTCAGCTATTTTTCGGGGTGGGTAAGCTATAAGTTCATGTTTTAACCAGCCGTGACGATGTAGAAAAACAGGAACAATCACCGCTCCCGTTCTCTGGGCAAATTCCACTGCTCCGGTATAAGTTGAAGCATCTCTACCAAAAAAATTAAGCTTCCAGCCCCGCCCCCGGGCATCCTGGTCACCTAAAAAAGCCACTACCTTATTCTGCTTTAAACTCTTAAATACTTTACGCACAGCAAGACCTTTGGGAATAACTCCAACTCCGCTCTTTTCTCTGATCTGATTTATTTTTTTATCAAAAAGTGAGTTATTTTGCTCTCTTGCAATAGCATCAATTGAAAAACCCTTCTTATCCAGGGCTGCTCCCAGCAGCTCCCAATTGCCAAAATGGCCGGTATATAAAATTACACCATTTTCCTCAGCTGCTGCCGCTTCTAAATATTCTAAACCCCTAAATTCCACCATTTTTTCTATATCTGCTCTACTGAAAGTATCCTGCATTAAAAATTCGGTAAAATTATACCCGAGATTTAAATAGACTTCTTTAAGCAGAGATTCGGCTTCTTGATCATTTAAATTCAGCGCTTTTTTTAAGTTAGAAATCACAATTTTTCTGCGCTTAGAAGTTATTAAATAAGCTAATTTGGCAACTCCCATCCCTAAATAACGACCAACTGCGGGTGGAAAATGAGTCAGCAAAAATCTTATTATATTATAAAAAAATATTGCTATTTTATTCTTCATTTTTTACCTCTTTTTAATTAACAAATTTATTAATAGCTCTAAAACACTTTGGCTCTCAGTAAATCCTGGAAATTAAGCATTGCAACCGGTTTATCGGATTCTACAACCGGTAAATCATTGATTTCTCTGGCTTCCATAATCTGCAGCGCCTCTGCTGCCAGTCTATCGGGAGCAATTGAGATTGGATCCACTGTCATATATTCTTTAACTGGTTGATCAATAAAATCAGCAGATTTTTCTAAAAGCCGGCGAATATCACCATCAGTGATGATCCCCTTTAGCTTTCCCTCCTGATCAACAATAGAGGTTGATCCCATTCTGCTTTTTGTCATCTTAAATAGAGCCTCTCTGACTGTAGTCTCAATATCTACAACCGGATTTTGCTCCCTAATCTTAATTACATCCTTCACCTTAGTTAAAAGCTTTCTACCTAAAGAACCACCAGGATGGTAAAGGGCAAAATCCTCAGGTGTAAAACCATAATAGGAGGAAAGAGCAATTGCCAGTGCATCTCCCAAAGCCATAGCTGCCGTAGTACTCGCTGTCGGCGCTAAATTATGAGGACAGGCCTCAGTAATTACATCTGCCTCCAAAATTAAATCTGCATGTTCAGCCAGAGTTGACCTGCTGCTTCCGGTTAGAGCAATTAAAGTAATGCCGATTCTCCTAAGAGATGGCAGTAAAGAAATAACTTCATCAGTTTCACCACTGTTGGAGACAGCAATTACAACATCTCCAGCCCTAATCATTCCTAAGTCTCCGTGTAAGCCTTCTCCAGCGTGGACGAAAAAAGCAGAAGTCCCGGTGCTGGAAAAAGTTGCAGCCAGTTTTTTAGCTACTAAACCAGTTTTGCCAACTCCTGTAAATACAACCCTGCCTTTAGAATCAATAATCAGCTCCATTGCCTTTTGAAAACTTCCATCAAGCTCTTCTCTTAATTTTAAAACTGCATCAGCTTCTATCTGCAGAGCATTTTTTGCTTCAGCCAGACTTTTTTTTAATTTATCTTTTCTGCTGTTTTTTGTCATTTTAGTCACCTAACTATTAATAATTTATTTCATCACAATTTTTCATAGCCTCATCAATTGCCAGTCCCTGTTTTAAAATTCCTTCTAATTTTTCTAAAGGAATCATATTTGCTCCATCACTTTTAGCTGCAGCCGGATTATCATGAACTTCCATAAATAAAGAATCTATTCCTGCAGCCAGAGCAGCCCGCATCAGATAAGGTACATATTCTTTCTCACCATCTGAACTATCACCAGCACCACCCGGCAGCTGTACTGCATGAGTTGCATCAAAAACAACCGGGTAACCAGTTTTGCGCAGTCTAGGCAATGAGCGCATATCTACAACCAGATTATTATAGCCAAAAGAAACTCCTCTTTCAGTTAAAAGTATTCTCTCATTACCTGTACTTTCAATCTTTTCTACTACCTGATCGATATCCCAGGGAGCCAAAAATTGACCCTTTTTAACATTGATTATACTTCCGGTTTTACCGGCAGCGGTCAGCATATCTGTCTGCCTTGATAAAAAAGCAGGAATCTGCATAATATCTAAAATTTCTGCTGCAGCTGCAGCCTGCTCAGGCAGGTGAATATCCGAAATCACAGGTAGTCCAATTTCTTTTTTGACTCTCTCCAAAATTCTTAGACCCTCTTCTAAACCAGGTCCGCGATAGGAATCAATTGAAGAACGATTTGCTTTATCAAAAGAAGCTTTAAAAACATAGGGAATCCTCAGCTTATCTGTTATTTTTTTAATTCCTTCTGCAATTCTTAAAACACGGTCTTCCTCTTCAATTGCACAGGGACCTGCTAAAAGCACAAAAGGCTTTTTGGGATCTCCAAAAATTATATCATCATTTAATTTAACCTGTTTAATCATTATTTACCTCCATCTGCATATCACATTTGATCTTCCTACCAAATTATTCAACTCGTTTATTTATCCGTTTAAGCTCTTTTTCAACCAGCTCAATATCTTCCCGGCGGTCAACGCCAATTAATTTTGCCTCTGTTTCCAGCACTTTAATTTGATAACCATTCTGCAGTGCCCTTAGCTGCTCTAAAGACTCTGCTTTTTCTAAAGCTGTTTGATCCATTCCGGCATACTTTAAAAGAAAATCACGTCGGTAAACATAAAGACCTATATGCTGATAATACTGCTGAGCTTCGGCTCCAGTATCTCGATAGTAAGGAATGGGAGAGCGTGAAAAATATAGAGCATAGTCATTCTGATCGGAAACCACCTTAACCCGATCCGGACTTTTAGCTTCAGCAGCAGTTATTTTTCGCTTTAAGGTGCTCATCTGTAAATTTTTTTCACTGCTGAAAGGTTTTAGGGCTCTTTCAATACTTTGGGCATCAATCAGGGGTTCATCTCCCTGAACATTAACTATTAGCTCAGCCTCAATTTGAGCAGCAGCCTCTGCAATTCTATCGGTGCCGCTTTGATGCTGATCAGAGGTCATAATCACCTTGCCGGCTGCTGCTTCCACAGCCTTCTTTATTCTCCTGTCATCTGTAGCAACATAGACTTTATCTATTAATTCACATTTTTCTACTGCCTGATAAACCCTAACAATCATTGCCTGACCCCTGATCTCTGCCAGCGCTTTGCCGGGAAAACGAGTGGAGTCATAGCGGGCGGGAATAACAGCAGCAGTTTTAAGCCTGCCCATAAAAACACCTCAAATCCTTATTTCGCATTCTCGTTTCTAATTTTAGATTTAATAATTTTTAACAATTTATCTTTGGCTTCAATCTTCAAAGAAATTTTAAGATAATAAAAAGGGAGATCTCCTATCATTTCTGCAAAATCAAACAGTTTGACCGCATCTTTTTCTGTAGTCAAAATCAGATCAGCCTGTGAGGCAGAATATTGATCAAGTAGAGTTAAAAGATCCTCTTTTTGATAGCTGTAGTGATCATTAAATATTTTATAGCTTACAACCTCAGCTCCTGCACTTTCAATACTTTTTTTGAAAGCTTCTGGACTACCGATACCAGAAAAGGCAAAAACTTTTTTCTCCTCTAAAAAGCTAAGTTCCTCTTCCTTCTGAGAAGCAACAGCAACACAGCTTTCTAAACTGGTTTCGGCCTTAAAAACACCGCTGTGAGAAGGACTAAGAGTTTTAAGCGAAGTCTCAAGCTCTTTAATCTGACTGAAATCTACATTTTCACTGCGGTTTAAAAGAAATATATCAGCTCTTTTTAAAGCAGTAAAAGGTTCTCTAAGCAAACCTGCTGGTAAAACTTTATTGTTAGAAAATGGCTTTTCGGCATCGATTAAAACTATATCTGCATTTCTTTTTAGCTGATAATGTTGAAAACCATCATCTAATAATATCAAATCTGCTCCCTGAACTTCTGCCAATTTTGTCCCTTGATACCTGTTAGCTGAGCGGATAAAAATTAATTGATCATAATTGCGGGCCAGCATAAAAAGCTCATCTCCAGCCTCTGCTGCCTCAGCATAAAGTTCAGAATCAGCTTTAATTAAAAAGGGCTCTTCTACATCTTCGGCAGCCCCATAACCCCGACTGATAATAGCTATTTTATATTGAGATTTTAACTCCTCTGCTAAAAAGGCAGTAAACGGAGTCTTACCAGTTCCACCAGTTGTGATATTACCAATGCTGATTACCGGTATATTTGCCTTTTTTTTCTTCAATATATTATTTTGATATAGGGTGGATCTGATTTTCGCAAGCTGAGCATAAAGCAGTGACAGCAAAAATAAGATACAGCGAATTACTGCTGCTGATATACCCTTTTCAGAACCATCTATAATTTTTTCTAAATAATTACGCAAACTATCCATATATTTAATACCACCATTATTTTTTGACAATCTCAGCAGCTCTTTTATTAACTTCTGCCATCTTTTCTTCTAAAATTTTCTGCTTTGCTTCCATTGTAAGTCCCTCTTCAAATTTGAAAGGTTCAGCAAAAACTAAAGCTGTTTTACTAAAGGGTAAGGGCAGTAAAAATTCATCCCAGCTGCTGAAATTTTTCTTCCAGCGGGCCTCAGTTCCTATCGGCACCAGATAAGAGCCTGCCTTTTCCTGCAGAAAAATAATGCCTGGTTTAACCTGATGCAGGGGACCGGTTGGTCCGTCAGGTGTTATCGCTGCACTTTCACCCTGTTTTAGCTTTCTATAAAGTTTGAGCAGTGAGCGGCTTGCTCCTCTGCTGCTGGAACCACGAACAGTACCCCAGCCTAATCTTTCTAAGACTTCAGAAATATAGCTGCCATCCCGGCTCAAACTTGCCAGTGCATAAATTTCTAAATCTTTCAAAAAATAGGAAGGAACCCAGAGTTTCCCGTGCCAGCAGGAAAAAACAAGTGATTCACTTGCCATCATTTCTTTAACTTTTTTCCAGCCCTCCACTTCCAATCTGTAAGAAAAATTGGCAGCTCGAAGCAAATAATAAGCTAAAGGAGGAATTAGCTTTTCTTCTATTTTTCTTTTTTTAGCTGACATAATTTATTCCTCCTTGATCTATTAATGTCCTGATATTATATATTTAAAACTTGATTGTTATTTTAAACCTTAAGAAAGATGATTTTTAAACAAAAGATGATTTTTAAGCATTAGGATCTTCAATAAATTGACCTTTATATAAAGAAGCATATTTACCCTGTTTTTTTAACAGCTCCTGATGGCTGCCCATCTCCATAATTTCGCCCTGCTCGACTACGACAATTTTATCTGCATTTCTAATAGTAGAGAGCCGGTGAGCAATAATAAAAGTTGTTCTATTTTGCATTAAATGTTCCAGTGCTTCCTGAACTAAGGCTTCAGATTCTGAATCAAGTGAAGAAGTCGCTTCATCTAAGATTAATATCTTAGGATTTTTAAGGATTGCTCTGGCAATTGAAATTCTCTGTTTCTGGCCGCCAGAAAGTCCAACTCCACGCTCTCCAACCATTGTATCATAACCATCTGGAAAAGCCATAATAAAGTCATGGGCATTTGCAGCCTCAGCTGCAGCCTGAATCGCTTCTTGATCAGCTTCTAAATCACCATAGGCAATATTATCTCTTAAAGAACCACTGAATAAAATTGTTTCCTGAGGTACTATCCCGATAAAATCACGCAGGCTGTCAATTTTAACATCTCTAAGATCATGACCATCAACCCTCATTCTACCTTCGATTGGATCAAAAAAGCGTGGAATTAAATCAACCATTGTTGTTTTTCCAGCTCCACTGTGACCGACCAGAGCAACTACCTCTCCTGGCTCAGCTTTTAAATTAATATTTTTTAAAACTACCTCATTTCTATTATAAGCAAAGGTTACATTATCATAAACAACTTCACCTTCTACATCAGTTAGTTCAATCTTATTTTCATCATCTTCCCTAAGTTCACTTTCAGTGTCCATTATCTCGAAAACTCTTTCAGCTGAAGCAAATAGCTGCTGCAGTCTTTTTGATAATTTAGTGATCGACCGTAAAGGCTCACTGATAGTTAAAAGCAGAGTAAAAAAGGCTATTAATTCTGAGGCTGACATTCGTCCCTGCATAACCTCATAACCACCATACCAGAGTATAGCCGTAAAAGAAATAGCAGCCAGAAACTCAACCAGTGGTGTTAAAATTGCGCCATACTGAGTTTTTTTCATTTTGGCTCTAAAATTAGCCTGATTTTCAGTGCTGAAACGCTCAAACTCATATTCCTCTCGTCCAAATGACTTAACCACTCTCACAGCAGAAAGTGTTTCCTGCAGTACATCTGAAACATCGGCAATCTTAATTTGAACTCTGCGGCTGACTTTTTTCAATTTATAATTAAATTTAACAATAACATAGGTGATAAAAGGTAAAATTATAATCAAAAAAATTGTCAGGCGGTAATTTAAATAAACAAGATAAACAATTCCTCCAATTAGAGTAAAAACCTTATCAATACTGCCGACAGTAGTATTGATCATCGAACTCTCTAAATTCTGAACATCATTAGTCACTCTTGATAAAATATCACCAGTCTTATTTTTACTATAAAAGCTTAAAGATAGATTGTGGAGATGTGAATAGAGGTCATCCCTCATGTCTTTAATTGATCTTTGAGAAACATAGGAAACCAGATAAGTTTTTCCATAATAAGCAACTCCCTTGAGGAAATAAACCAAAATCATCATTCCAGCAACTAAGGAAAGCTGGATCATTCCCTCACGTCCCATATCAATATCTGAGATAATTGTTTCTAATAGTCCCTGAAAAACTCTAACAAAAAAAATAGTTAAAAAGGCATGAACCAGCATAGAGATTACTCCCCCTGCCATCCTGCCTTTATATGGTAAAAGATATTTAAATACCCTTTTTAAAATTTCTATTTCATTATTTCCTTTTGCTGAGTCCATAATAATGAATCCCCATTCCTGAAATTTCGTGATCAACATCTAAACCAGGGATACCAAGCTTTCCATAAAGAGCAACTGCTAAATGCGGCTCCTTACTGACAATACCAATTTTAATTCCAGCACCGGAAATCCCTGATAATGGCTTATCAAAATCGATCATTGCTCTTTCCACACAGCGGGTTAAAATTCTTTGATCCTGAACAGATTCTGTGATTACATCCCCTTTGATTGCTGCCCCGAGACAGTTTCTTAAAACTTTATCCTTTAGTTTAGACCCTTTGCCTCCGGCTCTGGTAATTACTGCATTATATCCTTCATTTTTATAAGCATCAATTATTTTGCCGTCATACTCGTCATTAACCATTGACAGCAGTACAGCTACTTTTCCTATAGACTGTCCACCATCAATTTCCGTAAAATCATCAATTGTAAAATCTGATAAATTCATCAAATCACCTCTTAGTCTTATTTTCTTAGTTATTTTCTTTTAAAAAAGGTTTAAAAATGTCTTGACTTCGCCTACCACTATCTGCTATTCAACAAAACTAATTAATTTCCTTTTTTAGTTCCGGAAAAATAGCTCTGATTAACTCCTTATAACCTTCAATGATCCTTGGTGAAGGTCTATTTACTAAATCTTGATTAACTAAATAAACGCGGTCATTTTTAAAAGCTGAAATTTCTCTCAGGACTTTCTTCTGCCGCAGATCTTCTAAAGTTAATCCCTGAGGATTGCTGTGCTGGCTGCTGATATAAACTTCTGGATCAGCAGCAATTAGACTTTCTAAATTATAGGTGGGCCAGCTCCCCTGGGCTTCCCGCCCAATATTATAACCACCTGCAGCCTGAATTAAACTGTCAATAAAAGTTCCCTTACCTGCAGTGTATAACGGATCTGACCAGATTTCGTAAAAAACTCTTTTGCGCTCATTATTTTCAAGCTTTTTAGCAACTAATTTTTGCAAACGCAGATATTCCTTTTCCATCGCTGCAGTAATTTTTTGACCAGCACTTTCTGCAGCACTTAAATAAGCAATATCCTCAATCATATTTATTGTATCATTAATTGAGTCAGGTTTAAAACCAATATTTTTAATTCCCAGTTCAGTTAACCTTTCTAAACTTCTAATTCGACTGACAGATTCTGCAATAACAAGGTCCGGCTCCAGTGAAATTATCTTTTCCAGATTGGGTTCATCAATCCTTCCCACCTCTGTTTTAGCCAAAGCTTCCTCGGGATAATCGCAGACAGAACTAACAGCCACCAGCTTATCTTCAAGTCCAAGTTCGTAGATGATCTCTGTAATAGCAGGAGCCAGCGAAATAATTCTCTCCGGCTCGGCTTTAATTACTACCTCCCGTCCTAAATCATCTGTATATTTAATTGGATAATCAGCTGCTGCTGAAGAAATGCTGACTAAAAATATTGAAATTATTAAAATTGCTAAAATTAGCTTCTTCATTTAATTACACCTCTGCTTGAACAGTTTCAGAAATTATAAAAGTTTATCCCGGTTTGGAATTGGCACTGGTGCCACTTTATGGCTGTTTTTAGAAGCCAGTTTCTTTATCTTTGCTTCAACTTCTGGTTCAGCTTTACCACTTAAAATGTACTGGTCCAGCTCCTCATAGCTGAAACCCATCTCAGACTCATCTGTCTGGCCATCCCAGAGGCCAGCTGAAGGTTTTTTCTCTATAATTTCAGCAGGGATATCCAAAACTTGGGCCAGCTCTTTGACCTCATGTTTAACTAAAGAGCCAAGTGGAGCCAAGTCAATTCCTCCATCACCATGTTTGGTGAAATAACCTATTTTTAATTCACTCCAGTTGTCTGTTCCGATAACTAAATAATTTTTGATCTGGGCATAATAATATAAGGAAGTCATCCGCAGACGTGGTTTAATATTTGCTTCAGCAAGTTTACCATCTTTAATACCTGTTGACTTCAGCTCATCTAATAAATGATCATAAACATCACTTAAATCATTTTCAATTACCTGCATCTGAAATTCATTTGCGATTTTTAGTGCATCTTCCCGGTCACTGCTGCTGGAATGACAGGGCATAATAACTGTGAGCAGATTTTCACCAAAGGCCAGCTGGGCTAATCTAGCAGTAACTGCAGAGTCAATTCCTCCGCTCAAACCAACCACTGCTCCCTCTAAACCGGCTGTTTCAACCCTTTCCTGCAGCCAGGAAACTAAATTATCTTTAATTTTTTCATAATCATGGTTTTTAAATAAATTTTTATCCATTATTTTTCCCTCCAAGGATATTTTCCGTCAATCATTGCTTTAAAATCACCTTTAATTGCTGTGATTCTCCAAATATCATCAATTTTTTCAACAAAAAGTTGATCTTCCAATGCAGCCGAATAAAGTTTTTCCCTATCTCTAAAATTAAATTCATAAAAAGCTTTGAAACTGCGGCTGTTGGTTGAATGCGACACTTCTTCTATCCTTAAATTCTCCAGGCTGTAAACTTGATTTACCTCTTCCCCAAATTCAGGATTCCTGTAGGCGGTCTGCATTTTTTCAATTACATGACTTTCAGAAATTAGGCGCTCCATCTGACCCAAATCAATGGCTGCTGCTTCTTTAGCCAGACCAATATTTTTCGCAGCAAGTGCCTCATAAAAATAATTGACTACTTCTGCAGGTGAATCCTCAGCTGTAATAACCGGAGCCGGCCCCGAACTTAAGCCCCAAAAAATAGAAGCAAATAAAATGACAAAGAAAAGCAGTGGTTTCCAGCTCTGTCGAAAAAAGAGCTTTATATTCTCCTTTTGCCTCTTTTTTTTAAGCACCTTATTTTCAATTAAATTCTCTCGTTTCAAAAAAGGAAGCAGTCTAAAACTAGCAGCAGATGCTGCACTTTCGAGCTGCTGCAGTACTGAATCCAAATTTAATCTCTCATTTTCATCACGGTCCAGCATTTCCATAAGCAGACTGTTCAACTGCTCACTGATTTCCGGTACTAAAAGCTTAGGCTCCAAAATATTTTCGGTCTGGATTTTATTTAAAACTTTTGCCTGATCATCGTCACCAAAAATTGTTTTCGAAGTTAAAAAATAATAAAAAACTGCAGCTAGATTGAAAATATAGGCTTTTTGATCCCAGGTCTGACCCGCTATTATTTCTGGCGGTTTAAAATATTCAGCAGCAGGTGCTTCAAAGTCAAAATTATTATAATTTTTTTGGCTGCTGTGTATCTGCTCCGGCATCAAATAAATATTTTCCTGCTGATCAATATAAAAATTAGCTGCATTTATTCCTTTTGGAAAAAGCCTTTTTATCAAATCCAAATCTCTTAAAAGCTTTAAAATCTCGAGCATTTCCTGCAGCAGTTTCTCTGAACTGATAGAATTCTGATTTAAGTATTCAACCAGTGGTTTTAAGCTGCTGCTGCCCTGATAAAGCAAAAAGTATTCCCCATTTTCGTTAATCACATCTTGATATGCAATAATTTTTGCTGGGAGATCTGCCGGCATATTTTTTACAGCAGCTCTTACTTTTTTAACTACATCTAACTGCACCCTTGACCGTGGTACAGTATCTTGAAAAAGTTTTACTTTATTTAAATTTTCATTATCTGCTTTTTCCCTACTCATAGCAATTCCCCCGGCATTAATTACAGAATTAAATCATCTTTATGCTTGGCAGAATTTTCATATTCATCTTTTTTCTCCTGGTAGCCATCACGACCAAAAATACCATAGGTATAATTTTTACCAAGTTCTACTCCCGGCTGATTAAAGGCATTAATATCTAATAGCTCACCTGTTACAGCTGTCTGGAATTCAAAGAAGTAGAATAACTGACCTAAGGTAAATTCATTTACTTCAGGTACTTTAAGAGTTTGATTCATTCTATTTCTTTTATTTAAAGCAAGCTCTGTTGCCCATTTTTCTGTATTAATCAATTCAGCAAAACTGTGGCCTCCTAAATAACCAAGACCTGCTAAATCTTTGTAAGCTCCTGGAATTTCTAATTCTTCTGCAAAATTTTCTACTTCCAGGAAGGTAATTATTTTATCAAAAGGACCTTCCATATACAGCTGTGCCTGTGAATGCTGGTCAGTTGCACCTAAGGCTTTAATTGGAGTTGGACCAACATTAACCTTATTGCCCTGGCGGTCAACTTCCTTACCTAATGATTCTGCCCATAACTGTCTGTACCAATCAGCTACATCACGCAGACGATCCGAATAAGGCATCATTACTGACATAACCTTACCTTTTTGATAAGCTAAATACTGAATTAAACCATTGACTAAGGCAGGGTTTTTCCAGAAATCATCCTGACGACAGATTTGATCCATATAAGCTGCACCATCAAGCAGTTTTTCAATATCTACTCCGGTCATAGCAGCTGATAAAAGTCCTACCGGTGTTAAAACTGAAAATCTTCCACCAACATTATCGGGAATGAAGAACTTCTTCATATTCTCTCTGGCTGCAATCTCAATGAGATAGCCTGAATCTTTACTTGTGGTAGCAATGAAGTGCTCACCCACATTTTCTTCTCCAACAGCATCAGCAACAAATTTGCGGGCCAGCAAAAACTGACTCATTGTCTCCGCTGTACTTCCTGATTTAGAAATTACATTGAAAAGAGTCTTTTTTGGATCCAGTTTCTCAAATAGTGCCTTAATTCCTTCTGGATCAACATTATCATTTACAAAAAGACGGGGATATCCATTACGCACTTCTTCAAATAAATTATAGTGGGGATCATTTATTGCAGTCTGAACCGCAATATTTCCGAGTGCAGATCCTCCTATACCCAATACTACAAAATTGTCAAATTTGTCTTTTAACTCTTCGGCAGTTGCCTTAAGTTCTTTTACAATCTCTTCCTGATTGTAAGGTAACTCCATAAAACCCATCTTGCCATCTGTTTCAGCCTCAAGAATGTTCTGATGTGCTTTTAAAGCTTCCTCTTTTGCTTCTTCTAGCTCCTCCACAGTTAAACCATGCTCGTCACCAATCATTTCCGCAAAAACATTGTTAATATCCAGTTTTAATCTTAAATTATCTTTTTCAGACATCCTAATTCCTCCTTATATTCTTATATCGCTGCCTAAATTATTAATGCTATCACAAGTATATATTTTTCAGCACTATTTTGCAAGATTTATATGCATTTAAAAAACCCTACCTTTTACAGTAGGGTTAATATCTTGACTATTTTTTTGCATTTTGATTTGCGTTAGAATTAGGAGATTTATTTGATGATCCACCTTTGTTATTTCCCTTTCCTTTATTAGAGCTACCTTTTCCTTTATTATTATTTTTGGCAGAGTTTTGAGAAGCATTATTTTCCCCTCGGTTTTCCAAAGCATTCTCTGAAGCTGAGTTAGAATTTTTTTGTCTATTATTTATTCTTTCAGCCCTTGCCTCTTCTCTTGCCTCTTTTCTGTATTCTGCAGCTAATTGTTTTAATTGAGAAGTTTCAATCTCACCATTCTCTTCTATAATAGATGCTATCTCAGCCGCAAATGCTTCTGTTTTTTCACCTGAAATATCTTCACGACTTAGCTTTCTCAGTTCAAGTGCAGTTTGAAAACTTAACTGGCCATTATCAGTTTCATTTTGATAACTATTAATTAATTCTAAAGCCTTTTCTTCTTCAACACCATTATTTAAACTTTGCTCTAAATTATTTAATATTACAAAGCCCTGTCCTAAATCAATTTCTTCGTCCATAATTTTATTTGTAACTGAAGTCATTGTTTCAATACTTAAACTTTCTTCATACGATGTTAATTTTCTTTCTAAAGTGACTTTTTCAATATTATTTAAATCTTCACTTTCATCAATAGCTGTTAACAATTCCTCAAGGTTTTCATAACTAACTTCATATTCCTCTTCAGTATCTCCCTCATCAGCAGCTTCTTCCTCTTCATTTGCTGCAGTTTCTTCCACACTACTTGCAGCCGCCTGCGTTTCTTCTACAGCCGTTTCTTGATTTTCTTCTGTGCTGTCTTGAGCCAAAGTTAAAGCAGAACCAAATGCAAAAAGAATCATCAATACTACCAAAATTAAAGTTATTTTTTTCTTCATTTTTTTTGACCTCCTCATTAAAGTTTTTCTAACTATCTTCATTATAGTACAGGTACAGCAGCAAAACAAATCATCTGGCAAAAGAATTGTGTTTTCTTCATAAATTTCATTTTTTTACGATATAGTTTTATGAGCTTTGCTCGTGGGATGGACGTATATGCAGCGTAAACCACCCGATTTATATCGTTTTATGTAAAAAAAGCAGCAGTTAAGAGGTCTTTTCTTTCTCAAAACTGCTGCTTTTACTATTTTTTTAACAAAAAACGATAGGTTCACGTTACATGTAATTTTTTGTAATTTTTATTCTAACTATTCCAGATAGGTGTTCCAGAAGAAAGGCTGCCAGCCTGCCTGGAAGTTTTTAAGTTCTGTTCTCCTAATATGCAGGCGGCTGTAATCTAAAATGTTAAAGTAAGGAACAGAATCCCAGAGTTCAGCCTGCATTCTTTCTACAATTTTATATCTCTGCTCATAATCAACCTCTCTCAGCATTTCTGCAAAAATTTGATCCATCTGTCGGGAATCTTTACTATCCCAGTTTGTAATCCATTTATTAGTACCTGTCCATCCCTGGTGTATCTGAGGATCAGGAACTACTTTTATAAATGGAGAAAGATGCATATGCCAACCTTCTTTTTTAGCTCTTCTTTCAACAACAGTTGGACGATCAAATAGCTGCAGTTCAACATCTATTCCTATTTTCTCCAGCTGATCCTGAATTGCAATTGCTCCCTGCCTTTCCATTTGATTATCCTGGCCACTTAAAATAACAAGTGGCTGACCATCATAACCAGCCCGCTCAAGCAGTTGTTTTGCCTTTTCTGGATCATAAACTCCGTAAATACCTGAGCCTGCATCAGACACATGCCAGGGATTTCCTTTTTCGTGCAGGGCAGATTCCAGACGCCAGAACTGAGGATCACCAATCATTGCATAACCCAGCTCTTCAAAATCTAAAGCATAAGCTATTGCCTGTCGTGCATACTTATTATCAAATGGAGCTTCCGCATTATTAAAAATCAACATTGACATTCGATCAGGATAAATAATTACATTTTTAATATTTTGATCCATTTTAAAAATCTGATATTGATCTCTCGGTACCTCTTCAGCAAAATGGAATTGTCCGGTCTGTACCCCAGAAACTCTAACCTGAGCATCAGGGATAAAGTTGAAAACAATTTTATTTAAATATGGAATTCTCTCACCGGCAAAAAACGAACCTTCACGGGGGCTAGGAGTATAATCTTCAAAACGAGTTAAAACCAATTTTTGATCCGGCACCCATTCTTCATATTTATAGGGTCCGGTACCTACATGACGGTCAATAACATCAGTGCCAAATTCGTCGATAACTTCCTCTGCTCTGACTACAAACTTTTGATTGGAAACCGGTGAGGCCAGAATATTTAAAAATGGAGCATATACTTCTTCAAATTTAAAACGAATATTGTACTGATCAAGTTTTTCAATCTCATCAAAGTGGGGGGCCACCAGCTGCCCACCATTATTAATTTCTAACCATCTTCTAAAAGAGGCTACAACATCATCAGCATCCATCAGCTCTCCATTATGCATTCTTACATCTTCTCTTAATTTAACATCATAAACTAGTCCATTTTCTTTTATCTCATAGCTTGCTGCCAAATGTGGAGTTAAATTAAGATTTTCATCAAACTCAAATAGGCCTTCATAGACATGATTCATCATCGCTGAAATCATAGAATCAGTTGAATTATCTGTATCCAGGTGGGCAACCGACATCTGAAAAGCCGTATTAAGTGTACCGCCAAATCGGTCTTCTTCCTGGGCCAGCACTGTTGAGCTAATCAGCAGAGAAAAAACTATTAATAAAACAATTAAACTAAGTCTTAGTTTTTTTTTCATTTTTTAAACACCTCTTTTTATTTTTTTAAAGTATTTTTTAAATGTGGATCTAATAAATCTCGCATACCATCTCCCAGCAAATTAAGTGATAGAACTGATAAAATGATCATCATACCTGGAGCCAATATCATCCAGGGTGCAACTACCATGTATGTCCTGGCATCTGTTACCATGGCTCCCAAACTTGGCGCAGGTGGCATGATACCAACCCCCAAAAAGCTAAGTGCCGCCTCATCCAAAATAGCTAAAGCAAAATTAAAGGTTGCCTGAACCATAATAGGAGATGCCGAATTTTTAAGAATGTATTTAAAGATAATTCTTAGATCATTAGCACCTGCTGCTCGTGCAGAATCAACATAATCTAAGTCTTTAATTGAAATTACCGCACTACGAATAATTCTAGCCATCTTAGGAAAATAGGCAAAAGATAGAGCAAGAATAATATTCAGCTTGCCGGCTCCCCAGATAGCTGCCAGTGAAATCGCAATAATAATACCGGGAAAAGCCATCATTGCATCTAAAACTCGCATAATTATCTTATCAATCTGAGGATAATAGCCAGCAACTATGCCGACTATCCCGCCAAAGATAACAGTTAAAATAACTACAGAAATACCAACTTCAATTGAGGTCCGGAGGCCATAAAGAATTCGGGTGAAAATATCTCTTCCATATTGGTCTGTTCCTAAAAGATGTTCTTTAGAAGGTGGCTGTAATCTATTTCTGGCATTATTTCTGACAGGATTATAATCTGTCAGTAGAGGAGCAAAAAGGCTTAAAGAAATCAGTATTATTAAAATTATAATTGAAGTTGTTATATATGAATGTTCATATTTTTTATATTTCTTTAAAAATAGCAATTTATTACCCCTTTATTGATAACGAATTTTTGGGTTTAAAAATGCATAACTTAAATCTACTAATAAATTTAAAACTACATAAATCAAGGCTACAAAAATTATAGAAGCCTGGATAACAGGAATATCCCGCCGCATGATTGCATTGATTGCCATAAAACCAGTGCCTGGAATCACAAATATTGTTTCCACTATCCAGGTACCTCCCAGCAGTACTGCAAAGTTATGACCAATTACAGTAATTATCGGCAGCATTGAATTTTTCAAAGCATGTTTAAAGACTATCGAATAAGTTGAAAGCCCCTTGCTTTTTGCTGTTCTAATATAATCATGTTTTAAAGTATCAAGCATTGCACTTCTAGTCATACGAGCAATTAAGCCGGCCTGCATAAAAGCTAAAGTAAAAGCAGGCAAAACTATATATTTAAAAGTGCCCAAACCGGCTTCAGCAAAAGGCTCATAGCCGCTAACTGGAAACCAACCCAGCCTAACTGAAAAAATATACATCAAGATTAGAGCCAGCCAAAAACTTGGAATAGAGATCCCAAATAGCGAAATTGTAATTGAAAACTGGTCTAAAAATTTTCTATGTTTAACCGCAGCCAGAATACCCAAAAGCAAACCAGCAGTAATGCCAAATACTTCGGCAAAAACTGCAATTAAAAATGTAGGTCTAATTCTTTCTGCTAAAACTTGAGAAACCGGTGCATTTAAATAAAGTGAGTCGCCAAAATTACCTCTGACTATATTAACAAGCCATCTAAAAAATCTTACAATCAATGGCTGATCAAGACCTAAACTTGCTTTAACCCTGACAATTTCTGCCTCTGTAGCCATGTTCCCCAGTATAACACGCACTGGATCTCCAGGCATTAAATTTGTGATAAAAAAAGCAATTAAAGCTACAATAAATAAAATAGGAATTAAAAGTAATATTCTCTTTATAATATAGTTCCGCATTTTTTCACTTCCTGATTCTAACAACTCTGTATCTTTTAATTAATATTATCACAATAATATAAGTATATCAATCAAGAATAATTATTGATAGTTGATTTATTTAATTTTTAGCTGCAAAGGCTTTGGCTATTTTAGCCCCTACTACAGCGTTATTTCTAACTAAAGCAATATTGGTTTCCAAACTTTTACCAGCTGTTATTTCTTTAATTCTGTCAAGTAAAAAAGGAGTTAATTCTTTACCAGAAATTCCCTGTGATTCTGCCTCAGTTAAAGCCTGCTCAATTTTTTCATTGATTACTGAGTACTCGATCTCATCAGCTTCTGGTACTGGGTTAGCAATTAAGACTCCACCTTCTAAACCAAGTTCCCATTTTGCCTGCAGAATATCAGCTGTGTGCTCAGGATTTTCTAATTTGTAATCAACATTAAAGCCACTGTGGCGGCTGTAAAATGCTGGCAGTTCTTCAGTTTGATAGCCGAGTACCGGCACCCCAAAACTTTCTAGTTTTTCTAAGGTTAAACCTAAATCTAGTATTGATTTAGCTCCTGCAGCAATAACTGCTACTGAAGTTTTCTTTAGTTCTTCTAAATCGGCTGAAACGTCAAAACTTGTTTCAGCACCTCTGTGAACTCCTCCAACTCCACCGGTAACAAAGATCTTAATTCCAGCTAAATCTGCTGCAATCATAGTCCCAGCTACTGTTGTTGCTCCATGCTTCTTTTCTGCTAATACTACTGGTAAATCGCGTCGGCTGACTTTAACTATTTCGTCGGATTCACCTAAAAATTCAACTTCTTCTTTTGTTAATCCAACTTTTATCTTACCATCAATAATTCCAATTGTTGCTGGTACTGCTCCATTTGCTCTAATAATATCTTCAATTTCTAAAGCTGTTTCAATATTCTGGGGGTAAGGCATTCCATGAGCAATAATTGTTGATTCCAATGCCACAACAGGTTTTCCAGATTCCAGTGCTTCTTTTACCTCAGCTTTGATTTCTAAATATTTCTCTAAATATTTCATTTTACTACCTCCATAATTTTTTATACTAATTTACTCAAATCAGGACTACAGGTCAGTTCAGATTTTACCGTCAGTGCTGAAGCCTTAATTCCTAATTTTATTGCCTCGTTGATAGACATTTCATTCATAATTCCGGCTGCAAATCCTGCTGTTAATGCATCACCTGCACCGGTTGTTTCTACTATTTCATTACTGCTGACTTTTACAGCTTCAAAATGCCTTAATTCCGTTTCACCTTCAGACTGGCTCAAATAATAGACTCCATTTTGACCGGCACTAATAATCATCTCCGGCAGCTCTTTGTTCCGAGAATATTCTCTTTTTAAACGCTCAAGTCTTGCTTCTAGATCCATTTTTTGAGCAGATTCCGAATCTTCCATTTTAACTATATTAACTATATCAAGTATAACTTCAGCTTCATCAAGATTAGCTCTTAAATAATCCAATTCAGTTAATTTACCTTTTAATTTCAAAGACTTTTCAACTGAAACTGCATCAGTTATTTTTATCATTTTTTTGTCTTTTACTAATTCTAATAAAAAAGAAATTATATTTTCTTCTAAATTCGTGTCAAAAATAAGCATTGCAGATGTTTCGATAATTTTGCGCTTATTATTTAAATAATTACTGTCGATTTCTTTTAAAATCCTCATGTCATTTACTGCACCAATCAAATCACCATTTTGATCCATATGTGCCAGATAAACTCCAGTTTTATAATCTTGAGCCTGTGTAGTCTTAAAATGAGAAATATCCACTCCTACAGCTTCAGTTTCTACTTTTAATTGATCACCAAAATGATCACTGCTTACTGCTGTTAGGAGTACAACTTCCTGCTCTAAAAGCGCAAGATCTTCTGCAATGTTGCGTCCTACTCCTCCAGAACTTTCTTTGATCCAGCCAGGACTGGAACTTCCTTTTATATAGTTAGGGCTATAACCTTTGATATCTAGATTAGCTCCTCCAACGATTACAACTTTTTGTTCAGGGGCTGTGATATAACCGCGGCCTAAAAGGTAGCCTTTGGTGCTTAAATGATGGATATATGTACCTACCGCTGATTCTGAAATTTTAAGTTTGTTTGCAATTTCTTCTCTACTAATTGTTGCATCTTTTTTGATCAAAGCCAGCACTTCTTTTTCTCTTTCAGTTAATTTTTCTATTGTCAGCACCTCCTTTTTTAAATTTTTATTTATATTTGTAAATTATTGTTTAAATAAAGTATAGCATATTTATTTAGATTTGTAAATAATTATTTAGATATTTTAAGTCATCAAAAAAAAACCGCCCACAAAGGGCGGCAGTTAAGTACTTATTTGAATTTTATCAGTAATTATTATTCTACAACTTTAATTTCTTTTCTACCTTCCCAGTGACCATGAAGGTTACAGAATGCATATACATTTAAATCACATGATTCTTCTAATTTAAGATTTAATGTAGCTTCTGCTTTCATATCAGGAGTAAATTCTACTCTAGCTAGACTTGCATAATTAGCATATAGATCAAAATACTGAATATAATGATCTGGACCCATTGGATGAGTGATTTCCTTACCAAAAGTAACTTTGACTTCAAAGTATTCACCTTTTTTAACTTCATCAGGACATTGGATATAAGGAACATGCTTCTTCTCTAAGGCTGTCTTGTCTTCACCAGTGTTTTCTAACTTCTTAAGATCATAATAACCCATTTTAAAATTCCTCCTTATAGATTTTAGTTGATTATTAAATACCTAAATTAATATTAATATTAATTTAGAAAATTTGATTTCATTATATAATTACTTAGTAAACTTACGGAAAGCTGAACTAGGTTCTCCACAAACAGGACATTTTTCTGGTAAACCATCTACAACTGTATGGCCACAAACTTCACAAATGCTGACATATTCTAATTCTATATCTTCACCATTATCAACATGTTCTTTAGCATCTCGGTAAAGTTTAGCATGGATCTGCTCAGCTTCTAAGGCATAGTGGAATGAACGCACTGCATCTGATTCCCCTTGCTCTTTAGCAACAATACTGTATGTAGGATACATCTGCTCAACTTCACCTTCTTCACCTTCAATAGCGCCAACAAGGTTTTCTGAAGTTGTACCTAACCCAAATTCGCCACCACCAGCAACTAAAAAGCCTCCTTCAACATTTTCATGAGCTGCAAAATGATTGCCTGCATGAACTTCTTCAGCATAAGCAATAGCATCAAATAAAAGTGCTACATTTTCGAATCCTTCTTCTGCTGCTTTCTGGCCCCAAATCTTATAACGCTGATAAGCCATACTTTCGCCAGCATAAGCAGAACGTAAATTTTGAGCTGTCATATCATTATTAACCATCTTTTAACTACCTCCATTTATTAATAATTATTATTAATAGTATAACATCTTAAATAATGTTCTGTCAAGAATACATATTTTTAGATTTCAGTAAAATATAATACTTACTAATTATATTAATTCTATTTATAAAATGATTTTCCTGCTTTTTTTATTAAATATAGTTAATTTTTAACTTAATTTTAATATTTTATTTGTTATTTTCTTATAATTCGCTAAATTTCAACAAAAAATCCGACCAAGTTTGACCTCAGTCGGATAAAATACTAATTAATATTTATTTCTATTTGCTGTTTCTAATTCTCATTTTTTCATTTAATATTTTTTTACGCAAACGAATTGCCTCAGGTGTAATCTCTACCAGTTCATCATCTTCTATAAATTCTAAAGCCTGTTCCAGAGTGAATTTCTTAGCTGGTGCTAGATTAATAGAATCGTCAGAACCAGAAGCTCTTACATTTGTCAGCTTCTTATTTTTACAGGCGTTTACAGTCAGGTCATTATCACGGCTGTGCAGGCCAATAATCATACCTTCATATACCTTAGTTCCTGGTTCAATGAACATTTCTCCTCTATCTTCTAAATTAGAAAGCGCATATCCCATAGCAGTTCCCTGCTGATTAGATATTAATACACCATTTTTTCGTTTTGGAACCTCACCTTTAAATGGTTCATATTTTTCAAAAGATCGAATCAGAGTACCTTCACCACTGGTATCATTGATAAACTCACTTCTGAAACCAATTAAACCTCTGGTCGGTACCAAATATTCCAAATGTAAATAATCACCTTCAGGCATCATAGAATGCATGATTCCTTTACGCTGATTTAATTTATTAATTACAGTACCAGAATATTTTTCCGGCAGCTCAACCATTACTTTTTCAATTGGTTCATGTTTTTTACCATCAATTTCTTTCATTAAAACCTCAGGCTTGGAAACAGAAATTTCATAACCTTCACGGCGCATATTTTCTAATAAGATTGAAAGATGCAGCTCACCTCGGCCGGATACTTTAAAGGCTTCGGTGTTTTCAGCTTTCTCAACCCGCAGGCCAACATTAACTTCTAATTCTCTTTCCAGTCGAGCTTTAAGATGGCGGGTAGTTAAATATTCACCTTCCAGACCAGCAAAAGGAGAATCATTTACTAGAAAATACATAGCCAGCGTTGGCTCAGCTATTTCTATCATCGGCAGTGGATCAACTTTACCTACTTCACAAACTGTTTCTCCGATTGAAATATCTGGGATACCAGCAATTGATACAATTTCTCCACTGTGAGTTTCCTCAACTGCATTCTGTTTTAAACCCTCATAAACAGATAACTTAGTTATTTTTCCCTTTTTAGTTGAGCCATCACGCTTATAGACTTCAACCTGCTGACCATCTTCAAGTGTTCCTTTATAAACACGGCCAATACCAATTCTCCCGAGATAATCATCATAAGCCAGATCATAAATCTGCATCTGCAGTGGCTCATCGTCTAAATCAGGATAGCTTTCAACACTATCAATAATTGTTTCAAAAAGTGGATCTAAATTTTCACTTTCATGATCTAACTCAAAAAATGCCTTTCCTTCCACTGCAATACCATAAATTACAGGAAATTCTAGCTGATCATCATCTGCAGAAAGCTCAATAAAAAGATCAATAATTTCATCATGAACCTCTTCTGCCCGCTGATTGTTTTTATCTATTTTATTAATAAAGACAATTGGTTTAATTCCCTTTTCTAAAGATTTCTTCAAGACAAATCTAGTCTGCGGCATTGGACCTTCGGAAGCATCAACAATTAAAATTGCAGAGTCTACTGCTTTAATAACGCGCTCTACTTCTGAAGAAAAGTCAGCATGACCTGGAGTATCAACAATATTAATTTTTACACCTTTATGCTCAATAGCACAGTTTTTAGAATAAATTGTAATTCCCCGTTCACGCTCAAGATCATTACTGTCCATTATACAATCTACAACTTCTTCGTTTTCTCTAAAAACTCCACTCTGACTTAAAAAAGCATCAACAAGGGTTGACTTACCGGCATCAACATGAGCAATAACTGCCAGATTTATTATTTCTCTTTTATCCACATTAAAAACCCTTTCTCTTATAAAGTTAAATTTAACTTCCTTATTTTATATCTTTTCCCATAATATTATCCAAACTAATACAAAAAAATTAAAACTTTTAACTATAATAATGTAATAATTTTAAATTATTTTAAAATATTACATTTTTTCTACTATAATTAGAAAAACCCTGACCACTTAAAAAAGTAATCAGGGCTTACAATTCTTAATTATAAAACTTTTATATGCTTTATAACTTAACGATATTAGCAGCTTGTGGGCCGCGATCGCCTTCTACGATTTCAAATTCTACTTCCTGACCTTCTTCAAGGTTTTTGAAACCTTCTTCTTCAATAGCTGAGAAGTGTGCGAACACGTCGTCTCCATCTTCTCTTTCAATAAAGCCAAAACCTTTTTTCCCATCAAACCACTTAACTGTTCCTGTGTAAATCATTAAATAAATTCCTCCTATTATTAACGATGGAAGTGTTACTTGTTTTTTGTTTTCCATCTTTTACAGTTTAGCATTATAAAATGCTTCTGTCAACAATTATTTCAAATTATTTTTTTCTTGCTTTAATTTTCATTTTTATAGACCGGCATTTAGCCGCTCAATGACATTTTGTAACTTAAATTACAATTTTCAATCCAATTCTTAAATCCGGTTAAAATAAAGCTAATAGTTTAGAAAAGCTCTGTCCAATTGAATGAACAGAGCCTTAAATTCATAAAACTATCTATGCTTTATAATTTAACGATATTAGCAGCTTGTGGGCCGCGATCGCCTTCTACGATTTCAAATTCTACTTCCTGACCTTCTTCAAGGTTTTTGAAACCGTCTTCTTCAATAGCTGAGAAGTGTGCGAACACGTCGTCTCCGTCTTCTCTTTCAATAAATCCAAATCCTTTTTTCCCATCAAACCACTTAACTGTTCCTGTGTAAATCATTAAATAAATTCCTCCTAATTTTTAACGATGGAATTCTTACTTGTTTTTTTCTCCATCTCCCATAGTATAGCATTCTGAGACATCACTGTCAAGAATTATTTAGAATTATTTCGATTTTATTTTCATTTTCTTTATTTTTCTCATCTATTCTTTAAGTTTTCATTTTTATAATTTGCTTTTTATGCTCTTTACAAACTGCTCTGCATTATTTAACATTTCATCTTCATTATTACCAGCCTGAATAACTTTTATCAGCGCACTACCGATAATAATTCCATCAGAATAATCAATTATTTTTTTTGCCTTTTCCGGGCCATCAATACCAAAGCCCAGCCCAAGCGGCAGTTCATCTGCTGTTTTGCGAACTCGATTCAAATATGTTTCTAATTCAGGATAAATTCCCTGCTGATCATCACCGGTTGTCCCCAAGTGGGCTACACAGTAAAGAAAGCCTGAACTTTTAGCTGATATCTTTTTTAAGCGCTGCTCGGAAGTGTTGGGAGTTACCAGCATAATTTGAGAAATATCAAATTCAGCTAGATATTTAAATAGATCTGCTCGCTCATCAACCGGCAGATCAGGAACAATTACCCCTGAAATTCCAGCCTTTGAAATATCTCTAGCAAATTCTTTTTCTCCATAATTTAAAATTGAATTATAATATCCCATTAGTATTAATGGGACTTCAACTCGATTTTGAATTTTATCTAGTTTTGCTATTAACTTTTTTAAAGTAGTTCCAGCTTTTAGGGCTCTTTGTGAGGCTTCTTGAATAACCGGACCATCAGCTAAAGGATCAGAAAAAGGAATCCCAATTTCTATAAGATCTACACCTTCATTCTGCAGCTTGTAGATCAGTTTTTCTGTCATTTCAAGGCTGGGATCACCACCACTAATATAAGTAATCAGAGCATTTTTATTTTGAAACTGTGCTGTAATCTTATTCATCTTTTTCAGCCTCCCTGATCTTTTTGAAATTATTAATATCTTTATCTCCCCGACCCGAAAGATTAACAACTATTAGCTGATCTTGATCAAGTTCTGGAGCCAGCTTTTCTAAATATGAGAGAGCATGGGAGCTCTCCAGTGCAGGAATAATCCCTTCTTTTTCACTTAACAATTTAAAAGCAGCTATTGCCTCCAGATCAGATGCTGAATGATATTTTACCCGCTCAATTGATTTTAAATAGCTGTGCTCTGGACCGACACCTGGATAATCAAGACCAGCAGAAATAGAATAGGCTGGAATTATCTGTCCATCATCATCCTGCAGCAGATAGGATTTACTGCCGTGTAAAACTCCTACCCGACCGGCAGATAAAGTAGCTGCATGCTGACCGCTGTCAATTCCTTTACCAGAAGCTTCAACCCCGATTAAATTAACTTCTTTGTCTTCTACAAAAGGATAAAAAATTCCCATCGCATTACTGCCACCACCAACACAGGCTAAGATATAATCCGGCAGCCTACCTTCTTTCTCTTTAATCTGCTCTTTAGTCTCATCTCCTATAATCCGCTGAAAGTCACGAACCATCTCCGGATAAGGATGGGGTCCAACTACAGAACCAATGATATAGTGAGTATTTTCAACATTGGTTACCCAATCTCGTATCGCTTCGTTTGTGGCATCTTTCAATGTTCGGCTGCCGCTGGTAACTGGAATAACTTCTGCCCCCAGCATTTCCATTTTATAAACATTAAGTGCCTGCCTTTCAATATCTTCAGCTCCCATATAGACTTTGCAATCTAGATTAAAGCGGGCCGCCACGGTGGCAGTTGCCACTCCATGTTGACCGGCTCCAGTTTCAGCTATTATTCTTTTTTTACCCATCTTTCTGGCCAACAGGATCTGTCCTAAAGTATTATTAATTTTATGAGCACCTGTGTGATTTAAATCTTCACGCTTCAAGTAAATCTTTGCTCCCCCATAGTATTTAGTCAGCTGTTCTGCATAATATAAAGAAGTCGGCCTGCCGCTGTAGTCAGCAAGCAGTGCCTTTAATTCATTAATAAATTCCGGATCATTTTTCAATGCTAAATAAACTTCTTCCAGCTCGTCTAAAGCCGGCATTAAAGTTTCTGGGACAAAGCGTCCCCCAAATTCTTCAAAATAACCTCTGCTCATTTTCTCTACTCCTTTCAAATGAAAATTAATTAAATTTTTGTTTAAGTTCACCCTATTTTTTAAATTTTTTTATTTTCTCTACTGTTTTTTTAACCAGATGATTATTTTTCTTACCTGGTTCAGCTTCCACTCTGCTGTTAATATCAACAGCTAAGGGTTTTAGCTGTTTAAGAGCTTCTTCTATGTTATCTGCTCCCAGACCGCCGGCAAGTATATAGGGCAGCTCCAGTTCTCTGATCAGAGACCAGTTAAAACTCTGGCCTGTGCCTCCACTCTGACTGCCAATTTTTGTATCAAAAAGGAGATAATCAGCACTTTCTAGATACTTTTCAACTTCTGTCAGATCTTCTTGAGCTGCAATAGAAATGGCCTTAATACTTTTCAAAACTGTTCTGGCAAGCATTTTCGGCTCCTCACTGCCGTGAAACTGAATATAATCAAATAAACCGCTATTTTCAATCTCTGCTACTTTTTCCAGCTCAGGATTAACCACAACTGCTACCCGAGCGATAAAAGGCGGCAGATTATCGGTTAATTCTTTAACCTTTTCTAGAGTAACCTGCCGCGGACTTTTCGCCAGAATAAAACCCAGAGCGTCAACTCCAGTATTAACTGCATAGGCAACATCTTCTCCCCGGGTCATTCCACAAAGCTTAATCATTGTTCTGTTCTCTAACAAAATATTCACCCCACAATTTTATTCTAAATTAATTGAGACCTAATTCTTTGATTTTAGCTGCTGGAGACTCTGCTCTCATCAATGTTTCTCCGATTAAAACTCCGTCTACTCCAATTTCTTTTAAAAAATCTAAATCTTCTTTAGTTTTAATTCCACTTTCAGCAATTAGATAATGATTGTCTCTCTCCCCAAGCTTCTCCAATTCTGCAGCTAACTCTGCTGTTGTTTTAAGTTGAACACTAAAATCATTTAAATCACGATTATTAATTCCAATTATCTCCGCCTCAGTTTTTAAAACTCGCTTTAAATCCGCCAGGCTGTGCACCTCAACTATTGCTTCCAACTTCAGCTCTCTGCAGATATCTAAAAATTTATTTAACTGCTGATCAGTCAAAATTGCTGCAATTAAGAGCACTACATCGGCTCCAATAAAAAAGCTCTCATAAACCTGCAGGGGATCAATAATAAATTCCTTCCTTAAAATCGGCAGCTCAGTCAGTTTTCTCATCTGCTTTAAAATCTGACTGCTTCCCTGAAAAAATTTCTGGTCAGTTAAAACTGAAATCCCTGCAGCACCTGCCTTTTCATAAGCTTTAAGCTGTACATCCGGTTTAAAATTTGGCTGAATAAGTCCTTTGCTGGGTGAGGCCTTTTTGATTTCTGCCAGCAGTGAAATCTTATCTGAAGCCAGCTTCTCTTTTAAGGATCTTCTCTTAGTTTTAAGTTCTTTGACTTCTTTCTTTTTATGCTCTACAATTTTATCTAAAATCATTTAGGATACCGCCCTAGAGCTGCTGTCAAGTGAGTTACTACAATTAATCAGTTCTTCTAATTTTTGCATAGCCTTACCGCTATCTATCAGTTCTTCTGCCAGCTGTACACCTTCCCGCAGACTCTCAACTTTATCCTCGACCAAAAATGCTGCTGCTGAATTAAGCAGAATCACATCTCTTTTAGGACCTTTTTTACCCTGCAAAATATCTAAGGTAATTTCTTTATTTTCTTCCGGCTCTCCTCCTAAAATTGATTCTAGTGATGCAGCTTTAAGTCCGGCATCTTCTGCTCTAAAATTATATTCTCTAATTTTTCCATCTTTTAAATAGGCTGTCTTATTTTCTCCTGCCAGGGAGAGCTCATCTACTCCACCGGCACCGTAAACAACCATTGCTGATTTTAATCCCAAGTTTTTGAGAACATGGGCCAGCGGCATTACCAATTCCTCTTTATAGACCCCCAGTATCTGATAATCAGCTTCTGCTGGATTGGTCAATGGTCCTAAAATATTAAAAATAGTTCTTAAACCAAGTTCTTTGCGGGGGCCAACCGCATATTTCATTGCCTGATGAAAATGAGGTGCAAACAAAAATGATATTCCAATTTCATCCAAACACTTTCCTGCCGCCTCAGGACTTAAATCAATTTTCACTCCTAAAGCTTCCAGCAGATCAGCACTGCCGCTTTTTGAAGAAACTGAGCGGTTGCCGTGTTTGGCAACATTCAGACCACCGGCTGCCATTACCAGAGCTGTGGTTGTAGAAATATTAAAGGTTCCTTTTTCATCACCACCGGTTCCACAGCTGTCGATCAAATCCCTAGCTTCAGTTTTTACTCCGGCTGCCTTACTGCGCATTACACTTGCTGCTCCGGTTATCTCATCAATTGTTTCTCCCTTCATCCTCAGACCAACCAAAAAAGCTGCCAGCTGGCTGTCTGTAGTTTTTCCTTCCATCACCATTGACATTGCTTCTTTCATCTCAGCTAATGTTAAATTCTCTCTGCTCACTACTTTATCTAAATGTTTATTAAACATCTTCTCTCCTCCTCTAAAACTAATTCTCATCTCAGCTAATTTTTTAAAAATAATTTTGCTAAAACCTTTAAAATTTATTTAAATTAAAACATTTTATTTTTTTCTCTAAATTAAAGCTCTAAAAAATTCTTAATTAGCTTTCTTCCAACCTCAGTTAAAATTGATTCTGGATGAAACTGGACTCCATATACAGGATAGTCTCTGTGCTTTAAGGCCATAATTTCACCTTCCTCACTTTCTGCCAGCACCTCAAGTTCTGGACTTAAGCTTTTTTGATCAACTATCAGAGAATGATAGCGAGCTGCCAAAAATCCGTTTTCAATCCCAGCAAATAATTTGTCATCTTTAACTTTTTTTATAGCTGAGCTTTTGCCGTGTACAATTCTATCTGCTTCAACAACTTCTGAACTAAAAACCTCCCCAATACACTGATGACCAAGGCAGACTCCTAAAATATCAATTTTATCCTTAAAATACTCGATCAGCTCTTTCGAAATTCCAGCATCATCTGGTCGACCGGGCCCCGGTGAAATTATAATTTTATCTGGAGCCATAATTGCTGCATCTTCAACACTCAACTTATCATTGCGCAGAACCTTTACCTGGTCAAATCCTTCCAGCAGGTGGACTAAATTATAAGTAAAAGAATCATAATTATCAATTACTAAAATCACGGATACCATCCTCTCTGACCACTTTTAGAGCCTCAAATAGAGCCTGCCCTTTGCTAAGTGTCTCCTGATATTCTTTGATCGGATCCGAATCAGCGACAATTCCAGCTCCAACCTGTAAGTTAAGCCTGCCTTCGACTAAAGAAAAAGTCCTGATTGTAATACAGCTGTCTAAGTTACCATTGAAACTTAAATAAGCTATAGTGCCTGCATAAACTCCCCGTGCTTCTTTTTCCAGTCCATCAATCAGTTCGACTGCCTTTATTTTAGGAGCACCTGAAACCGTACCAGCGGGAAAAACTGCCTGCAGCACATCCAGACTATCCAGCCCCTCTCTTAAATCAGCTTCAACTTGAGAAACAATATGCATTACCTTTGAATAAAATTCAACCTCCATCAATTCTGTGACTTCCACACTTCCGGGAGCAGCAATTCGGCTTAGATCATTGCGGCCGAGGTCTAAAAGCATTGTATGCTCAGCTTTTTCTTTCTCATCATTTAAAAGGTCCATTTTCAGTTCCTGATCTTCTCTGCTGTCTTTACCTCTAGGTCTGGTTCCTGCCAGCGGCCTGGTCATTACCCTCTGACCTCTAACTCTGACCAGTACTTCTGGTGAAGAACCAATGATTCTAATCTCAGGAAAATTCAAATAAAAGGAATAAGGAGAAGGATTTACTGACCTTAAAGCCCGATATATCTTAAAAGGAGGTAGATCATTTTTTATAGAAAATTTCTGAGACAGTACAATTTGAAAAATATCTCCTGCCCTAATATGTGCTTTTGCCTTTTCTACCATCTTTTTATACTCTCTTTTTGAAGTATTAGATTTTAATATTTTTTTCTCTCTGCTGTCTAACTTAATTTTTTTAGGCTTCAATTCAGAACTGCTGTTTTCGATCTCAGTTTTCACCTTTTTAATTTCTTCTTTAGCCTGTAGATATATTTTTTCTTTTTCACCTCTACTTAACTCCTGATCAACTTTAAGATTGTTTATGATTTTTACTGTATTATGCAGATGATCATAGGCCAGAATTATCTTGCTCATTACCAGCAGACTAAGAGGAATATTATCTTTCTTTAATTCTTTATCTGCTTCTAAATGATAAATTTGCTCCCATTTTTCTATCATCTCATAATTAAAATAGCCAACAAAGCCACCGGAAAAAGGGGGTAATTTCTCATTTTCATAAACTTTAAGTTCGGCCAACTGCTGCTGAAGATAGGGCACTATCTCCTGCCCAATTAAATTTTCTTTTTTACCAGCTTTAATCACCTCTAAATGATCATTATAGTTTTTGATGACTGCTGCCGGCTTGAGACCAATAAAAGAGTAGCGGTCATTTTCTGAACTCTCTAAAAGATAGCTGTAGTCTTTATTTAAAGCTAATTTTTTATATAAAGAAATAGGAGTTTCGATATCTGCAATAAACTCATCATAAATTGGAATTAGATTATATTCTGCTGTTAATTCTAAAAATTCTTCTCTGTTCTTCATCTCTTTCCTCCTTAATATTTCAGTTTTCTGCCCTGAAATCAAAAAACGGTCAGAGCTTAATTAAAAGCCTGACCTTAGTTATCTTAAAGTAAGAGATTTTTTAGTTAAAAATAAGTATTTAATCCATTAATTTTTTGCTGTCTCTCCAATAATCAAGAAAAGATAGACTTAATTAAGTAAGATTAAATTTTAATATCAGAAGCTAAATGCCTCCAAAATATTTTAACTAAAAACAAAAAGCCACGTTTATATAAATAGATATAAACCTGGCCCATTAAATGCACAACAATATTGGCTCTGCTAATCTCATCTCTAACTCTTCTCTACTAATCTGGGCTCTTCTCATCTCGAATTTTTTCAAGTATATATTATTTATTCAGTATTGTCAAGAAAATATTTTCAGTTAACCCAGGGAAACATCTAAAAACATCATAACTGCAAAACCGAGCATTAAACCGGTAGTCGCTAAATGACTGTTCCCCTCGGAGTTTGCTTCAGGTATTAACTCTTCTCCTACTACAAAGATCATTGCTCCAGCAGCAAAGGCTAAAGCATAAGGTAGTATTGGTCTCATATAATAAACTCCTGCAGCTCCGATAACTCCAGCAATCGGTTCTACAATACCTGAAGACTGACCATAAAGAAAACTCTTTTTTGAAGAAAGACCCTCTCTTTTTAAAGGAATAGAAACAGCTGCCCCTTCCGGAAAGTTCTGCAGACCAATTCCCAATGCCAGAGCAACAGCTCCAGCAACAGAGGCAGAGGGGATATTAACTGCTGCTGCACCAAAGGCCACTCCAACTGCTAGACCTTCTGGAAAGTTATGTAAAGTAACAGCTAGAACAAGCAAAATACTCCTCTGCCATTTAGTTTTAATTCCTTCAGGTTCACTATTGGCTAAAGCAGGGTGTAAATGTGGTAATACAATATCAACCAGCCGCAAAAATATTCCCCCCATTAGAAAACCAATTACAGCGGGAATCCAACCGGCCACACCTAAATTTTCAGAAATTTCTATTGCTGGAGCAAGTAAAGACCAGAAACTGGCTGCTATCATCACTCCAGCAGCAAAGCCAAGCATGCCATCAAGAAGTCTGCGGTCTACCTCGGTAAAAAAGAAAACAACCCCAGCTCCTAAAGCTGTGACAAACCAGGTAAATAATGTTGCCAACAGGGCCTGGGTTATTGGTGATACAGTATTTAAAAAATCTAGAATCATCAAACCACCTCCAATATTAATAAATTAAAAATTTTTATCAAAACTATAAATTTAGATCTTTATATTGGGAACTATTTATATCATACATTAAATAAAGTGAAATTAAAAGATAAAAAATATCTAATTCTATTGATATTTTAAGATAAATAAAGTATGATATAAATAAAGATTTATATAAATATCTATTTACTTCGAGGTGATAGAGTGAAATTCTGCTTGCAAACCTCGAGGGCTTGCCCCGAGGAGGATCAAGAGGAGGGTCAAAATGATTAATAATAAGGATATAAATAAATTATCTAATCTATTTCAATTATTAGCAGAAAAAAATAGATTAAAAATTATTTTTGCTTTAGAAGACAAAGCTTTGTCAGTCACAGAAATAACAAAAATAACCGAATTATCTCAGCCTTTAGCATCTTTTCACTTAAAAGCTCTAAACGAAGCTGGATTAATTAAAAAATTTAGGAAATCTTCATTTGTCTATAATAAGTTAGTCAATAAAAACCTACTCCTTTTAATTAAAAGCTTTCTTAATTTTAGTGCTGAGCAATTTGAAGAAAACGAAAATCCAGATAGTTTCTATTTTCCTTTTCCACCCTGGAAATAATCTTTTATTCAAACTTAATTGGAGGTGTTAAATATGACAGTAGGTTCTTGTGGAGAAAGTGAAAACAAAGAAAATAATGGAGGTAATAATATGATGCCAGATATGGCTAAAAAAATGATGTCCAAAATGCAGAATAGCAGCTTTAGCCCTCAAAAAATGTGTGAAAATATGACTGCTTCAATTGAAAAAACAGCAAAATTAGCTGGTCAGGCAAACGATGAAGTCCAAATGTTATTTGAAGAGTGGGCAGGAGAAGTTGAAAAAGAATTATTAGTAATTTTAGAAGATAATTGTCAGACTGATAATCAAAATTTTGATGCTGCTGAAATTGCTGATAAGCTAAAAGTTAGTGAAAATACAGTTCTTTTCTTTTTAAGCAGATTAATTAAAGATAAAAAAGTTGAAGTAGTAAAATTAAAAATAAAGTAAAATTTTAGGCAAGGAGGTTTTAGTATGCCCTTTTTCTTTAGCGGATTCTGGATGCTGCCAATGTTTATTATGCCAATAATGGCCTTTTTAATGATCTTCTTTCTCTATAAAAAAGGATTCTTTAATTTTATTTTTGAACAATTTAATAATCAAAAACAACATTCTAATTTAAATCAGGATAATCTGCTCGAAAATAAAAAAGTTCTAGAAATTATTAAATTAAGATATGCAAAAGGAGAAATATCAACTGAGGAATATCACGAACTAAAAAATGAGTTAAAGAATTAAAGTCTTTAAGGGTTCAACTTGAAATTATATCCATTATTAAATTCACATTATACTGTTACTGCTTATACTATTAATGCAGCCTGATAGTCTTAATAATTTACAAATAATTTTAAAATGGAAGCACTTTCATTAATCAAGTTTCTCTGATATAATTTAGTCGAAAGGTAGGTGAACATTTTGAAAAAATATTTTGAAGTTGATGAATGGCAAGTTATTGAAAATGATTTTGATAAAAATTACAACCGAGTTACCGAGAGTGTTATGAGTCTAGGTAACGGTCATATGGGCCTTCGAGGGAATTTTGCTGAAAATTACACTGGAGACAGCCTGCAGGGTACATATATTGCTGGTGTCTATTATCCGGATAAGACTATCGTTGGTTGGTGGAAAAACGGGTATCCGGAATATTTTGCTAAAATTGCTAATGCTGCCAACTTTATCGGTATAAATTTACAAATAGATGGTACAGAAATTGATTTAAATAAAGTTGATTTCAGTAATTTTAAACGGGTATTAAATATGAAAAAGGCTTTTTTGGAAAGATCTTTTACTGTTGAGCTGGAAAACAATCGGGTTGAAATTATAGAAAAAAGATTTTTAAATCAAAAAAATAAAGAACTAGCTGCTGTTAAGTATCAAGTCCGTCCTCTTGCTCAAGATGCTGAAATAGTTTTAATTCCTCATCTTGATGGTGATGTCAAAAATGAAGATGCAAATTATAATGAATTTTTCTGGGAAGGACTAAAAAAGAAAAATAATAAAGGTAAAGCTCTGCTTTCAATGAAAACCAGAAAGTCTGATTTTGTTGTAGCTACTGCTATGAATTGGGATTTAAATAAAAAAGAACGCAAAGTTGAGCTGTTAACAGGACCAGGAGATGAAAATTATGTTGGTAATAAAATAACACTTAAAGCTGCAGCTGGAGAAAAAATTGAGCTAAATAAATATATTGCTGTCTGCACCAGCAGAGACTATGAAGAAAATTTAGTCAGCAAAAAAGCAGAAAAAAAAGCTGCTGCAGCAGAATTCAGAGGCTACGAAGATCTTTTTACAGAACATAAAGAGGCCTGGGCCAAAATTTGGCAGGAAAGTGATATTAAAATTAAAGGTGATCCAGAAGCACAGCAGGGAATTCGCTTCAACATTTTTCATCTCAATCAAACTTATACCGGCCATGATCCCCGTTTAAATATTGGACCTAAAGGATTTACAGGAGAAAAATATGGTGGCTTAACTTACTGGGATACAGAGGCTTACTGTCTTCCCTTTTATCTCGCTACCCACAGTGAAGATGTTTCTCGAAATTTATTATTATATAGATATAATCACTTAGAAAAAGCAGTTGAAAATGCTGATAAATTAGATTTAGAAGGTGCTCTTTACCCAATGGTGACAATCAATGGTGAAGAATGCCATAATGAATGGGAAATAACCTTTGAGGAAATTCACCGTAATGGAGCCATAGCTCATGCAGTTAAAGATTATGTGGATTATACAGGTGATGAAGAATATATTAAAGAATATGGAATCCCAGTCTTAGCACAGATTTCACGATTTTGGGCTGACAGAGCTCATTTTAATTCCCACAAAGATAAGTATATGATTCTGGGAGTAACAGGTCCAAATGAGTATGAAAATAATGTCAACAATAACTGGTATACTAATCGAATAGCAGTCTGGACACTAAATTATACACTTGAAAATTTAGAACAGATCAAAAAAAATGATCCTGCTAAATATGAAGAATGGATTTCTGAACTTGAACTTGAAGATTCTGAGCTTGAATTATGGCAGGATATGACCGAAAAAATGTATTATCCTTATCTTGAAGAATTTGATGTTTATTCTCAGCAGGACGGCTATCTTGACAAAGAACAAAAATTAGTTTCCGACCTGGAGGAAGAAGATATTCCACTGCATAAAAACTGGTCCTGGGACAAAATTTTACGCTCACCTTATATTAAACAGGCAGATGTGCTGCAGGGAATCTATTACTTTAAAGAGGACTTTGATCGTGCCAGTATCGCCCGCCACTATGATTTTTATGAACCGCGTACTGTCCATGAGTCTTCACTTTCTCCCTGTATTTATTCGCTTCTGGCAGCTGACCTTGAGCGGGAAGAAAAAGCATATCAGCTGTATTTAAGAACTGCCCGCCTCGATCTTGATAACTACAATACTGATACAGATGATGGCCTGCATATTACAAGCATGGCCGGAACCTGGATGTCAATTGTTAAAGGCTTTGCCGGTTTTAAAGTGCAAAATGATCAGGTAGAATTTAGACCATTTTTACCAGAAGCCTGGGATGGATTTAACTTTATGATTATATTTAGGGGCCGCAGAATTAAAGTTAATGTTGAACAGGAAGAAACTACTTTTTATCTAGAAGCTGGGGCTGATTTAAAAATTAAAGTTTATGGTCAGGACTATCTGCTAAACCAGAAAGAAGAACTTGTAGTTGAAAAGTAAAGAAAATTGCTTAAAAATGAAACTAAAAAATAATGAAAAAGTAAAAACTCCAGCAGGCTAAAATTAATCTCGCTGGAGTTTTTCTTATATCTCTCTTTTAATTAAATCTTTAAATTCTTTTAAACTACCCCGCCATTCTATCGGATAATCACTGCCTTTTCTTTTAATTAATTTATCTTCAATAATAAAAGTTTTGATTCCTAACTCTGCAGCTGCAGCATCTTCTTTTAAATCATTACCAATCATTAAACAGTTTTCAGGATCTACATTAATTTTTTCTAATATTTCCTGATAATAATTGGGGTTTGGTTTAGAATAACTCATATTTTCATAATGGGTTAAAAGCTCAAAATCAGCGGGATCAATACCTGTCCAGCTTAGTCTTTTTTCAACTGCCTTTTTGGGAAAAAGAGGATTTGTTGCTAAAACAAGCTTTTTTCCCTGTTTTTTTAGATACTTAATAATTTCTAAAGGAGTTTCCTTATCAATTTCAAAATATTTACCTAAGGCCTCAAATTTATTTTGATAAAATTGATCAAATCGTTCTTTTATCTGCTCAGCCTCAGTCTGCTTATTAATATCTATTTTTTTCATAAACTCTTCCATAAAAGCCTGCTGATTGCTTGAACTACCATCATTCTTTATCATCTTCTGGGTAGAAGCCATTAAAAGATTAATAAAATCACTTTGCTCTTCAAACAAATCTTTAAATTCCAAAGAAAGAGCTCTAAAATAGTGCTTTAAAAACTCTTCTGTTTCAATTGTTAAGAGTGTTCCATCTAAATCAAAAAGAAAAACATCTTTATCTTTAAACAAAATTTAACCTCCTATAGATTCCAATCTAAATTTATTAATTAACTGAGAATTTTTCTTAAAATTTTTCCATCAGTGGTAGAAAATCTGTTTCATCAACTAAAATATCTACAAATTCCTGCAAATATTTTCGATCAAGCTCATCAAAACGAGATTTCTGAGGACTGTCAATATCTAGAACAGCTATAACTTCTCCGGCAACTATTATCGGCAGCACAATTTCTGATTTAGAATTTGAATCACAGGCAATATGGCCGGGAAACTGATGTACATCTTCTACCACCATTATTTTGCGCTGAGAATAAGCTGTACCACAAACCCCTTTGTCTTCCTCAATCCGGACACAGGCTGTTTTCCCCTGAAATGGTCCCAAAACAAGCTGGTCATTTTTCCAAATATAATAGCCAGCCCAATTAATATCATCCATAAACTCAAATAAAAGGGCAGAGCTATTTGCTAAATTAGCCAGCCAATCTCCTTCAGGCTGAATTAAAGCCTTCAAAGCCTGGTTCATCTCCTGCAGCTTTTCTTCTTTCTTAATCACTATAATCATTCCTTTCTCTATTTTAAAAATAAGTTAAATGCTTAAAAATAATGGGACTAAAATTGGCACCAGTGTTGAAAGTACTGCTCCACTAATAAAAGCCGGAATCACAACTGCTTCTCCCCCTGCTTCCTTAACAAGTGGTAAGGTAACATCCATTGTTGTTGCACCACCCGGAGCAATTGCTGCCAGGCTGCCAAAATATTTAGCAACAAAGGGCAAAATCATAACAGTCAATAGTTCTCTAAAAACATTTGTCAAAAATGCCAGTGATCCCAATTCTGCACTATGTAACTTAGAAATTAAAACTCCAGATAAACTGTACCAGCCGAAACCCGCTCCAACTGCAGCTGATTCTCCAAGCGAAAAGTTAAATACAAAACCAATTATAACAGTTCCCAACACAGAGGCTGCAGCAATCAGAAGTGGGATTACAATCAATTTCCAGCCCATCAGCTTTAAATCTTCAATAATTTCACGGCTTGCACCAATGTCAATTCCAACTCCAAAGAGCAGCACAGCTAAAGCATAATTGGTTATTAAATCCAAGAATACTGCTTCTCCACCGTTTAAGAAAAAATATCCGGTTAGAATACCGAGCACAACTGATGAAAAAATTAAAATTGTCATTGTATTATCCGCATTTTGTTCTTCAATCTCTGACTCTGTATCAGGATCAGCTCCCAAAAGCAGATTATTTAAGTCTAAAATCTTAACAAAAATTATCACTGCTAAAACACTAAAAATAATGCTGACTGCTGCAAAAACTAGAGCCTGAAAACCAATTTCTCCAAGCTGAAGAAAAATCTTCTCGTTGCTTCCCAGGTTAGCTCCCATTGCCAGCAGTAAAACAACAAGCCCAATTTTTGTTATTAGGTCTGCAAATTTTACAAAGTAATTTTTTTCGTCTAAGTGAAAACCTAATAATATTCCTGTAAATAAAAATAAAATTATTAAATAAAAATCCAACTCTACCCCTCCACCATTATTCTATATAATTTTTAGTAACATATTGAGAAGTCATTGCTCTTAACATTGCACTATAATTAATTTTAAAACTTAAAATATCTCCCACTTCTAGTTTGCCAGCTGCCTCAGTTACATCAGTTATTAAATGATCACTGCTGCATCCTAAAACTTCTACACCTTCTAGTTCTGGATAAAGACCATGATAATCTATATCCTGTTTGCCAACTGCTAAAATAGCCCGCTGACGCAGACCTTTATCGGCTATAATTTGACCTCTTCCCTGGCCTCCAAAAGCCATCTCTCCTTCAGGATTTGAAGGTTTTTCTTTTAATTCAATTATTTCTGCCTTAAGATGAAAATTATAATGATTAAAACCTTCAATTAAAGATTCATTTATAATATCTGTACCAAGCAGAACTGCCTCCCCCACCCTTAAATTGCTTATTTCAGCTGCTAAGTAGTCGTTTTCTAGAAGTCTTAAAGCAGCAGTATTACCAGCAGATAAAATTTCTAGGCTTCTTCCTAGTTTAGTTTCAAGCTCTTTTTTTATATTTATTAACTTTTTTGTATTATTTTCATCTGGAATAATTCCAGCAAAACAACCTAAATTGGTACCTATACCTTTCATAATAACATTTGGCATCTCTTCAATTTTTAGAGCCAGATCTGCTAAATCAGCTGCCAAAATTCCCTCTCTTCTATCACCAATGTCAACCATAACTATTAAATCAATTTTTTTATCAACCCGCTGTGCCTCTTTTGAAATCAGCTCAGCAATTTTAAGTTCTGTAACTAAAGAGACATCTGTATAACGGACAATTTCTTCCACCTCAGAAGCCATAGGAATTCTGAGCATTAAGGCTTCTCCCTGATAACCAACTTCTCTAAACTTAATTATATTTTCAATTCGAGAGTCGGCTATACTCCCTACTCCCGCCTGCTGATAAGCTTTAAATACATTTGTGTCACCAGCTAAGCCTTTGACAACTGCTGTTAATTTTATATTTTTTGCTTCTAGCTTTTCTTTTAATTTTGCTGCATTCTCTTCAATTTTATTTACATAAATATCAAGCTGTGGATAATTCAATTAAAATCCTCCCCATAAAATTAATTTAAGATGTTTATAATTTATAATTATATTATACTCTACAATTGACAATTCTTCAATTATCAGCTTTTAATTGAACAAAATGTCCTTCGGACAATCTGTAATACAGTAAGGTTAAATTTTGTTGATAGCGGAAATTATGAAACTATAAATATTATCCACAACAAACCATTAGCTATAATTTCCTGGCTAATAAAAAACCCGACCAAAAGGCCGGGCTTAAATACTAGCTAGATATTATTAAGATTTATTCAAGATTTATTCGATATCGATTGTACGTTTTTTGACGGGTGTCTGTTCTAATTTTGGTAGATGAACTTTTAAAATACCTTCATCATATTCTGCCTTAATTTCATCCTGATCTACATTTTCCAGGTAGAAACTGCGGGTATATTTACCCTGTCTTCTTTCACGACGAATATAATTTTCTTTCTTTTCTTCTTTTTCTTCCTGATGCTCAGCCGAAATAGTTAGATAATCATCATTGAGCTCAAGCTTAATATCTTCCCTTTTCATACCAGGCATTTCAGCTTCAATAGTATATTCGTCATCACTTTCTTTAATATCAACTCTAAAACTGCGTCCTGCAAAGTCCATCACATCACCAAAGAAACCAGAGACCAAGCTGTTAAATGGATCTTCTTCTCTTTCAGCAACATCTCTCCGACTGCGGTTTCTAAATGGTACTAAATCAAACATAAAACCACCTCCGAATTTGATTAATAGTATTTTTTTACCTTTATTCTCTACTATTATTATAAGCCTAAAGTCAGAGAAGGTCAAAAAACTAAAAACGCTATTTTTATTAAATAATTTTGTTTAAATTAATTTAGCTCTTTTAATCTCTTTTATTCTTAGTTTTAAGTCATAAATCTCTTCCCTTTAATAAAGATTTTTTGAACTTTAAAATTACTATCAAAAATTACTAAATCAGCTTGATAACCAGCTTTAATCTTTCCTAACTTATGATCCAATCCTAATTTCTGGGCCGGATTTAAAGACACCATTTTAAATATTTCAGGAATCGATATCTCAGTTATTTCCATTAAATTACGAACTGCCTGATCTAAAGTTAAAACACTACCGGCCAGCACACCCGATTCTAATCTCGCTGCACCCGCTTCTACAATTACCTTCTGACCTCCTAACTCGTATTCTCCATCTTCCAGACCTGCTGCCTCCATGCTATCAGAAACTAAAATAATTTTATCTATACCCTTAGCTTGAATTGTAAAACGGTCGACTGCCTGATGATGGTGAATCAGGTCAACAATTAGTTCAACTGTGGCGTCAGAATCAAATGCTGCGCCAACAAGACCTGGTTTACGGTGGTGGAGACCAGTCATTGCATTATATAAATGGGTAAAGTGATTCATTCCTGCTTGATAAGCCTCCTGAAACTCTTCGTATGTTGCAGCAGAGTGGCCGGCAGAAGCTGTTATATTATTTTTTTTAAGTTCTTTTATTAATTCAAGTGCACCATCAATTTCCGGTGCCATAGTTACAATTTCCACAATATCATAATAATCCTGAAGCAGTTCTAAATCAGGCTTAATTAGATTTTTACTATTTTGAGCTCCAATATAATCAGGACTAATAAAAGGTCCCTCAACATGAGTACCTAAGACTTGAGCTCCCCTTAATCCCTGTTTTTTAGCCTGACGAATATTTTCTAAAGCAGAATGAATTTGATTTCTAGCCATTGTCATTGTTGTCGGCAGAAAAGCTGTGACACCATGTGCTGCCAGAACCTGGCTGATTTCAGTGAGCGCTTCAGGCGAAGCATCCATGGTATCAAAACCTCCACCACCATGAATGTGGGTATCAATCATTCCTGGGCTTAAATAACCTCCCTCTGCCTCAATAATTTCTGTATCTGGACCAGCTTCTAAATTATAAGCAGCCACTTTTTCAATTCCAGACTCAGAAAAAAGCAGAGAACCATTTCGAATAATTTTATCCTCTAAAATTATATTTGCTTTTGTTATTAATCTCTTCATTTATTTTCATCCTCATTTTTTTCTTGATCATCTTCAGCAATATCTTCACTGTCAAACTCGGCATATTCTTTCAGTTTTTCTTGAACTGCACTGTGGACTTTTTCTGCTTCTTCACCCAGCATAATTTCTAATGCTTGATCTATTTCTTCAATGCTGTAAAGATTAAATTCCTTATTTTCAACTGCAGCAATAACTTCTTCTTCCAGCATTAAATTATCTAGATTTCTCTGCGGAATAATAACACCCTGTTCCCCTGTTAAACCCTTTGCTTGACAGACTTTGAAAAATCCTTCAATTTTTTCATTAACTCCGCCAATTGGTTGGATAACTCCTTTTTGATTCATAGAGCCGGTTATAGCTATATCCTGTCTAATTGGCATTCCCGAAAGTGAGGATAAAAGAGCCACTACTTCGGCACAGGTTGCGCTGTCACCATCAACTCCACCATAGCTCTGTTCAAAGGCAATAGAAGCTGTTAAGCTGAAGGGAGTTTTCTGGGCATATTTACCACCTAAATAGCCTGTTAAGATCATAACCCCTTTACTGTGAATTCTGCCGCTCATTTTAGCCTCGCGTTCAATATTTATTACACCTTCTTTACCTAAATAACTGCGGGCTGTAATGCGAGCTGGACGACCAAAACTATAATTGCCTGCCTGATAAACCGAAAGTCCATTAATCTGACCAACTTCCTGACCGCTAACATCAAGCAGTAAATGATCCCGATCTATCTGCTCCTGTATTTTTTCTTCTAGTAGATTTGAGCGCATTTCTTTTTCATCAATCGCTTTTTTAACAGAACTGGCACTTACTACTTCTTCCCCATAGCTGTCTGCCCAGACATCTGACTCGTATAAAATTTCAATAATTTCATTAAATTTAGTTGATAATTTTTCCCGATCTCCTGTTAAGCGGGAACTAAAATCAATCATCGCCGCTACTGCCCCCGAGCTAAATTCTTTCAGCTGATCCCTCTTAATTACCGAAGAAATGAAATCAGCAAATTTAGCAATATTTTCTTTGTTTCGGGTCATTTCAGTATCAAAATCAGCTTTAATTTTAAATAACTCAGAAAACTCATCATCATAATTATAAAGTAAATAGTAAATATAAGGAGAACCAATCATGATAATTTTTAAATCGAGTTCTACTGCTTCAGGCTTTAAAGTAATAATTGGCACACTTCTATATTGTTCTCCTATATTTTCAACAGTTATTTCTTGGTTAATTAAAGCTCTTTTTAAGGTATCCCAACAAAATGGATTTGTCAGCAGATCTTTAGCATGAACAATTAAGAACCCCCCATTAGCTCTGTGTAGAGAACCACTTCTAATCATTGTAAAATTGGTAGTTATTGTTCCAAATTGACTTTTACCTTCAATTTTACCAAATAAATTATAGTAAGTAGGATTTTTTTCATAAATTACAGGTGCACCATCTGTTTTACTGTTATTGACAAATATATTTATTTGATAGCGAACAAAAAAACTACCATCATCATTCTGCTGCATTGCTAGAAAAGGATTTTGCTGGTTGTTGTCATTTTCATTGCGGAAACGATCAATATTATCTACAATATCATCCTGAACTTCCTCTAAATAATCCGCTATTTCTTCACAGTCTTCATATTGATTTTTTAAGTGACAAATTATTGGCTGGACAATAGAAATACCTATCTTTTTTTCTAAAGCTGATAGCTCATCTTGAGCTTTTTCTTTGATTGAGCGAATTTCCCGCATAACCTGTGAAATCTCATTTTGTATTTTTTGACTTTCATTACGAATTTCTTCTTTTTTATCTTCATCCATCTCTTGAAAATCTTCGCGAGAAATAGGCTCTCCATCTTCATCAATCGGAACCGGTACCAAACCTTGAGATGTGTTTTGAAGCAAAAATCCTCTTTCTTTAGCTGAGGATTCAAATTCCTGCATTAGTTTATTCGATTTTGGTTGATATTCATTCAATATTTCTTTTCTTTCTTTTTCGTATTCTTCACCTTCGAAAGCACGTGGGATTTCTTCCTGTAATTCCTCTATAATCTTATCCATATCATTTTTTAAATCATTTCCCATCCCGGCGGGAACTCTCATAACTCGAGGCTCTTCTGGTTCAGAAAAATTAAAAACATAAAGTATATCTTTAGGCTGCTCCATCTCAGCTGCTTTTTCTTCTGTCATATTTTCAGCATAAGTTGATTTTCCTGTTCCAGACTCACCTACCATAAAAATATTATAACCATTTTTATCAACTCTCATCCCAAAATCAAGAGAGTCTGCTGCTCTATTTTGACCAATGATTTCTTCATCAATTGCAGAAAGTTCTTCGGTAGTATCAAAATCTAATTGTTCAGCCTTAAAATTGTAGTTCAACTTTGATCTAGATATTTTATATTTATCCATTTTACACACTCCTCTGCATTTAATCTAATATCTTCTATAATACATGAAAATTCTGACTAAAACCCTTTAATAATAATTTCGTCAAAAATTAAATATATCCTGCTTTAAAAATTAGTTTTGATTTAATTTGGTATCTCAAAAAAGGAAATCCCTATAGTATTAAATTAAAACTTTAACTTTAAATAAAGCCTTTAGGAAAAAGTTGAAATTTTTTTTCAACTAAGATAAAATGATGTTAGGATATGTTATTTTTTTAACAATATTTAGGGGGTGTATAAAATGACCAAAGATTTATACAGCATTCCGGACATAATTATGAGTAGGCTGCCTGTTTATTATCAGCATTTAAAAAAATTAAAAGAATCCAACAAAACATATGTCTCATCTGAAGAACTAGCAAAACTAACTGGATTTAGCAGTTCATTAATTAGAAAAGATTTAAGCTATTTTGGCACATTTGGTCGTAAAAGTTATGGCTATGATATTTTTTGCCTTTTTCAACAGATACGTATCATTATGGGTTTTAATTATAATAAGAAAATTATTTTGATTGGTGCAGGTCATTTAGGTCAGGCTTTGGCCTATAATAAGGGGTATATTGAAAGAGGCTATAAACTAACAGCTGTCTTTGACAAAAACCCAAAATTAATTGGTCTGGTAATCAATGATCTTGAAATTAAAAGTATCAGTGATTTAGAAAATTATCTATCTGAAAACAAAGTTGATGCTGCAATTTTAACAGTTCCTGAAGCAGCTGCCCAAAAAACAGCCGACCGCCTTGTAGCTGCAGGAATTAAAGCTATCTGGAGTTTTGCAGAAGTTCCCATAAAAGTACCAGCTGATGTTTTAGTAGAAGAACAATTAATTAATGAAGGGCTTTGTAAATTATCAGTAAAAATGAATCAGCCTCGAATCAATAAATCTGAAGTCGAAGAGGACTTTGACTGCGAGCAAAAGTAGAAATTTTAGTTTCAAACTAACTCTGCTATAAAAGTTTCAATCCCTGCCCCAAATAATTCAAAATTAAAATCATTAATAGTCTTAGTTGTTTTTACTTTACCACCTTTCAGTAAAGTTATTTGATCAGCTAGTTCTTTAATTTGCCTGCGGTCATGGCTGACCATCACCACTGTCATCTCATCAGTAACCAAATCAGCAAAATGAGAATTGAAAAAATAAATACTCTCTTCATCTAAATTTGTAGTTGCTTCATCAACAAATAAAATTTCCGGCTCAGAGATTAGAGCTCTAGCAATAGAAGTTTTTTGTTTTTCTCCACCAGAAAGTGTATAAGCAGACTGCTCTAACAAATTACTGATCTCCAGTCGGCCAGCCATTTCCCTTACTTTTTTGTCTATTATGCTTTGTTCAATATTTCTCAATTTTAAAGGCAGAGCAATATTATAGAAAACATTACCCCGGTACAGATAGGGGTCCTGCCAGATTACAGAAAATTTGCGCCTTAAAGCTAAATTTTGTTCATCTTTATTAATTTTACGACCTTTATAATAAATTTCACCCCGAAAATCCTGTTCAACCAGACTTAAAATATTTAAAAGAGAGGTTTTACCGCTGCCATTCCCCCCAATAATAAAGTTAAATTTATTTTTCAAAACTGCAAATTGATCAATATCCAGAATGGTTTTACCTCTGCAGATCTTTTTGATATTTTTAACTTCAATAATTTTATCTTCTAGCATAGTTTTTTCCCTCCTGCAGAAAATAAGTGACAAAATTAATTAAAAATGAAAGTGATAAAAGAATTATTCCTAAAGCTAGGGCAAAGGCAAAACGACCCTTATTTGTTTCCAGTGACATAGCAGTAGTAATAGTTCTGGTTACACCTTTAATATTTCCACCAAGCATCATTGAAACTCCAATTTCTCCTAAAACTCTGCCAAAGCCAGCAATTACTGCTCCAATAATCCCATATCTGGCTTCTAAAATTAAAAGTTTAAACTTCTGACTGCGGCTGGCTCCCATCGAAATTGCTGTTTTGTATAATTTTTCATCCATTGAAAAAATTATATTTCTTATTAGAGCAGTTATTAATGGTATGATCAGTATTACCTGGCCCATTATAATTCCAGCTGGTGTAAACAAAAGATCCAGTTCTCCCAGCACTCCTCTCCGGGATATTAATGAGTAAACAAAAATTCCGACCACTACTGTCGGCAGACTGAGCATTGTATTTAAAATAATGTTAATAAACTTTTTTGTTTTAAACTTATTGCGGGCAATTAAAACTGCCAGCGGCATAGAAATTATTGAAGCAATAAAGGTTGAGGTAATAGAAATTTTAAGTGAGGTTGCAACCACCTGTATAACCTCTTGATCCAGAGTTATTATTAACTGCAGTGCTCTTAATATTGCATCAGTATAATAGTCCACTTTTTACCTCCTGAAATAAAATTAGATTAGCCGGCCGCAGAAATTAAAACTGCAGCCAGCTATTATTGTGTTTTTTTAAATCTATTCTTCTAAATTTTCTGCTTCAATTGCAGATGGATAGAATAACTGCTCACCATAACGCATATAATTATTAATTATACTCTGACCCTGCTGAGAAGTTACATATCCGGTAAAGGCCATTGCCATCTGGTAATTTACATGGGTATGATAGGCCGGGTTGATCGGAATAATTCCATAAGGATTAAAAAGCTCAGGATCTCCACTATTTACTATTTCCAGCTCAATATCTCCACTGTAGGCTAAATATGTTCCCCGATCAGCCAAAATATATGCCTGACGCTCATCTGCCATATTAATACTGGGGCCCATACCCTGACCGCTTTCTAAATACCAGCTGCCAGCGGGAGTTATACCTGCACTATCCCAGATTGATAATTCTTTTTTATTGGTTCCAGAATTATCACCGCGGGAAACAAATTCTGCTTTTTCAGCTTTAATTTTTTGAAAAGCTTCAACTGCAGTTTCTGTATCTCTGATTCCCGCTGGATCAGATGGTGGTCCTAAAATAACAAAATCATTATACATTACATCTCTTCTGTTAACTCCATAGCCATTGGCTACAAATTGATCTTCTGCCTCTCTGGCATGAACAAAGATAATATCAGCATCTCCATTACGCCCAAGTTCAATAGCAGCCCCGGTTCCTACTGCTACTACATCTACTCTGACATCAAATTTTTCCTCAAAAGGAGGCAGCAATTTATCCAGTAAACCTGAATTCTCTGTACTGGTTGTGGTGGCCATTGTTAAAACTTCCTGAGCAGCAGCTGCTGTTGTAAAAATCAGCATAAAAATAAGTAACGATAATAAGATTTTCTTACTTGACATAGTAATCCCCCTAATTTTTTGATTTCTCTTTATTTTTTTCCCTAATTCAACTCAAATTCTAAATCGAGTCAGCTGAAAAAAATCCAGTCAAAAAAATAACTTCCGGCAGCATAACCGGAAGTTTTAGGGCGGATTGAAGTTAATGCAATCCAAATCGATCACTCCTTTCCATTCCGGGAGGCCTAAAGGTTTTCCCTTAAACCCTGTCGGTGTACTCAGCATAACTATTTGTCTTAGCTTGAATACACTCGGAGTTGTGCGACTATTCTTACATTAATAATATATTCTTTTTAATTTAAAGTCAAGCAAATTTAACTTTAATTTCCTTAAATTGTTTGTCTTTAACAGAGATAAACTCTTGCTTCATATGGTCTTAAACTTCCACTAAGTTCAAAATCAGCCTCTTTTTGATAGTTATTTAAAATCAGCTCGGCTGTTTCAACTTCCACTTCCTCAGTTAAATCATAATCAACTCTCTTTCTGCTGAAATTTAGCAGTATCAGCAGATTATTTTCTTCCCCCCGTCTCTGATAAGCATAAATATTTTGATCTTCTTTAAGCAAAATATCATATTCTCCATAGGCAAAAACAGGATATTTTTTGCGCAGGGAGATCATCCTTTGATAATATTTAAAAACTGAATCTTCAGCAGCTAAATCTTTTTCGACATTGACTGCTGGATAATTTGTATTTAGCTTCAGCCAGGGTTCAACCTCTGAAAAACCAGCATATTTATTGCTATTCCAGTGCATTGGTGTACGGGCATTATCTCTGGTTCGATAATTAGCAATTTCTAAAATCTCGTCTTCACTTAATTCTCCCTTTGCCTGAACTTCCTTAATATAGCCCCGAGTTTCAATATCATCAAAGTCATCTAAGGATTCAAAACTAATATTGGTCATTCCAATTTCTTCTCCCTGATAAATAAAAGGAGTTCCTCTTAAGGTATGCAGCATTGTCCCCAGCATCTTGGCAGATTCCTTGCGGTACTCACCATCATCACCATAGCGGGAAACAATTCTTGGCTGATCATGATTGCAGAAATACAGGCTGGTCCAGCCGTTATTTTCCTGCAGCTTATACTGCCACTCACTCATTAAATCTTTAAGTTCTGTCAGATCCCAGTCAGTAATCTTATCCCAGCCTTCTTTGCGGTCAAATTCTAAATGTTCAAAAGGGATAACCATTGAGAATTCTTTTCGTTCTTCTTTAACAAATTTTAAGGCCTCATCTTTATCCACAAAAGGAGTTTCACCAACTGTCATTGCCTCATAATTGTTAAATGTCTCAGCTGCCATTTCCTGTACAAATTCATGCACTCGAGGACCATTGGCAAAGTATTCATGTCCCTTCTGTCCAGCTTCAGCTCCGTCAGGAAAGCGCTGGTCTTTAGAGATTAAATTAATTACATCTAACCTGAAACCATCTACACCCTTTTCCAGCCACCAGTTAATCATCTCATAAATTTCCTGACGCAGTTTTGGATTTTCCCAGTTTAAATCCGGCTGTTTGGGAGAGAACAGGTGAAGATAATATTGATCAGTCTGCTCATCATATTTCCAGGCTGAACCTCCAAAAAAAGACTTCCAATTATTGGGTGGACCATCATTTTTACCATCTTTCCAAATATAATAATCTCGATAGGGGTTACTTTTACTTTTTCGTGATTCTTGAAACCACTGATGTTCATCTGAACTATGATTAATTACTAAATCCATAATTAACTTAATCTCTCTTTCATGCAGCAGCTCCATTAGTTCTTCTAAATCTTCCATTGTACCAAACTCATCCATAATATCCTTATAATCACTGATATCATAACCATTATCATCATTGGGAGACTGATAAACCGGGTTTAACCAGACTGCATCTACACCCAGCTGATCTAAATAATCAATTTTTTCTATAATCCCTCTCAAATCTCCAATTCCATCATTGTTACTGTCCTTAAAACTGCGGGGATAAATCTGATAAACCACAGCTTCTTTCCACCATTTTTTATTCATCGTTAAACCTCCAGTTATAATTATTTAAGCCGCTTTTTCTGCAGCCTGATCTGTTACTTTTTTTATCAAATTATTGATAGTTAAAAACAATATAAATAAAATTGTAATAAAAATTGGAATTATCTCTAAAGAAATATTTTGTGCCAGCACCCCTGCCAGTCCGGGAAGTAAGGCTCCACCTAATCCTGCAGCAGAAATCTGCATCCCGATAGTATTAGTTGTATGCTCCTTACCTACCCTGTAAGAAGTGCTTGAAATCAGAGCTGGAAAAATTGGTGCTATTGCAAGTCCAGTTATAGCAATTCCAAACAGTGATAACCCCTGTGATAAGTTAACTGCTATTAAAATGCTGCCAAAAAGACCTAGTACCGCAGCATATTTAGTAATTTTTCGGCTTAAGAACTTGTATGCTAAAAATCCGGCTAAAATTCTGCCGATTGTAAATGAACCCCAGTACACACTGACCCAAAATCCGGCCAGGGCTGTACTAATTCCTCTGGATTCTGTAAATAAAGTATAAGTCCAGTGCCCGATCGCCATTTCTATCCCGGTATAAATAAAAAATAATAAAATACTCAAAAGAGCAGGTAAATGTTTTAAAGTGTCAATCATTTTTTCTTCCCGCTTTTTCTGCTTATCCTTTTCTCCTTCAGCCTGCTTTTTGTTTTTAGAATCCTTCCAGAGGGAAAGAGTCAGCACAAAGATCAGAGCCAGCATTATTTGAGCTGTCCCAACAATTATATAACCTGTTCTCCAGCTGTCAGAATATTTGATTGCATTAGCCATAATAATTGGACCAATAGTAACTCCAACCCCAAAACTTGCGTGCAGCCACTGCATTAATCCTTCATTAAAATTCTTTTCTACATATGTATTTAAACCTGCATCAATTGCTCCTGCTCCCATACCAGCAAGAACAGCCAGCAGAGGCAAAAGCCACCAGAATGGAGCCAGCGTATAACCTATCAGGGCCAGTCCGGTTGCCAGACAGCTTAGGGCCAGCAGAACTGCCACTCCTATCTTTTTGATAAAAAAGCCATTAAAGAAACTGGAGAGCAGATAGCCTGTAGTTGATCCAATTAAAATAATACCTAAAGCATCAAGAGGCAGCGAAAAACTGCTCCTCATTTCAGGCCAGGCAACCCCTAATAATCCATCAGGTAGTCCCAAGGAGATAAAGGCAATATAAATGAGAGCAATTAATAAATATTTCTTTTTTTGTTTATTCATAATTACACCTTTTTCTGTGAATTAATATTCTTTATCAATAATTATTTCAAGCTAAACAGCAAAAACTTAAGCAGTTTCTCTTTTAACCAGTTTCAGCTCTAATTCTTTCTGGTAAATTTCATTTAATTCACCCTTAATTGCCTTTAATAATATTTCAATTGCTAAATGACCAAGCTGGTACATCGGCTGCCAGACAGTTGTTATCTTCAAATACTTTGCCAGCTCAATATTGTCATAACCGATTACCGCTATATCATCAGGGGCCTTTAATCCTTTTTCTTCCATGGCCTGCAGGACTCCAATTGCCTGATTATCAGAAGCAGCAAAAACAGCTGATGGCCATTCAGTTCTGGGGAGTTCTAATATTTCCTGCATTGACTGATAACCATCTTCGGCGTAAAAATCTCCATCTTTGATCAGATCTGTATTAATTTTTAGATTATGTTTTTGAAAAGATTTCTTCACACCTGCTAAACGCTTTTGTCCATGCAGACTATTAATATCACCATTAATAAAAGCAATTTTGTTGTGATTATGATTAACTAAATAGTCAACTGCCATCTCTGCACCTTTTAAGTCATCCAAATATATTGAATGAAAATCAGCAGAAAATTCATCAGCAAGCACTACCGGGATTCCAGAGTCTTTTAATTCTTGATTTTCTGTATCTGAAATATCCATTGTTAAAGCAGCAATCCCATCAACCTTTCTGCTGTGTACTATATCCATAATTTTTTTCATTCTATTTTCATTTAAATCAATTTTATACAGAATCAAATCAATATTTTCTTCTTCTAAAGCGTCCTGTATGCCTTTTAAGACTTCAACAAAAAAATGATCAATAAAACTCGGAACTATAACAGCAACAGCATTTGCTTTCTGTCGAGCTAAATTTTGTGCAAGTTTATTAGGCCGATAATTAAGCTCCTTCATTACTTCCAAAACTTTTTTTCTAGTATTATCTTTTACCTTATCACTATTATTTAAAACTCTTGATACAGTTCCAATTCCAACATCAGCTTTTTCTGCAACATCATAGATATTAACTTTGTTTTTAGACATTTAGATCTACTGTCCTTTCATTATTTTAACATTTATCCATATTATATCGTGTATAATTAAAAAATACAAAGACAGTTTAATTAAAAGTAAGACAGGATGTGGTACCACATCCTGTCTGCTAACAGCTTATATTTAAAACTTAGTCTTCCAAGATATCTTCAATTCCTAATTCTAAATATGCTATCGCGTCTTCTGCCCTCGATTCTCCAGTTAAAACAGAGTGGACTGCCTGAAAAAATCTTTCTGATACCGCATATTATTTATGGAACCGCTTCCAAAAATAATTATACCAACAGTATTTAAAAATGTCAAATAATTATCTTAATTTAAGAATTAAAATTATTTAGGTAAAATAAAAACCGGGGTTTTTATTCCCCGGCATCTTAATTTTTTTTGTTTTTAATGGCCGCCCATCATGTAATATTCCATCAAGGCGCTATCTTTCAATTTTACATGTCCTTCCACATCAGATTTAGTGTTGTACTTCACCTGATCTTCATGACTTTTGTGAGTGCGCTTGTGCTTAAAAATGTTCTTCATTAGTAATGCCCCCTTAATAATTTTGTTAGGGAACATACTCGCTGCACATCTACTTTGTTCCAGAAAATAAGTCCACCGACCTAATAATAACTCCGCTACTCACTTTCTGTCGGTTCAATTAAATTATACTCCTTCAAAAATCATTTGACAAGGAAAATTATGAATTTTTTTAAAATTATTTCTTTTATCCTTTAACATGCTAATGTGTCGATTTAACAAATATTATGCAGGACATGCAGGACATATTGAATTTTAAAAAAATATAGCAGTACAATTAATATCTAGCCGTAAAGCTTCCATCCCCTTTTAATAATTAGCATCAAAATAATTAAAGCTTTAAAGTCATAACTTATAAATCCATCTTCTTTAATCTATATGAGACCTGATAATATTTTAAATCAATGCCCTTTTCCTGTAAACGAGTTGCTATTCTTCTGGCTCCAAATCCTTTTTCTCGATAAAACTTTATTAGTTCTTCTGCATTTTCTGAATTAGAATTATTTTCTTTGACTTCTGACTGATAATTATTGTTTCTACTTTCAGCAAGTATTTTTTGGGGAATATGCTCATTCTTAACTAAAATCATCAGTTTTTTATTATCTAAATTATTAATCAAAGGTGTAGCACTATCAATTGCATAATTAATTACATTTTTGAAATGGCGCACATTTCTTTTATAAGAGGCATTCAACAATCTTTCTCTTGCTTCAGGCTCAAACATTATTTCTAAATCAAAGTCATATTTTTCTAAAGCAGATTTTTTATATTCTTCTTTAAAATGGAGGAACATCTTCTCTTTCTCACTATATGAACGCTGATCGAATGGTGGTAAAACCAGTTCATACTGGGCCAGCCTTTGATAAAGTTCTGGCAGCAAATTTTCTTCTAAATCTTTTGTAGAAGCTGCTATCACAATTACATCAACCGGTATTTCTTTTATTCCTCCGATTCTGCGCACCTTCTGCTCTTCAATTACCTTAAGAAGCAAATTTTGGTAATTTTTGAGGGCGTGAGCTTCATCAAGGAATAAGACTCCTTTATTAGCCTGCTCAATCAATCCATTTTTATTAGAGGCACCGGTGAAACTTCCTTTTTTAGAACCAAAAATTTCAGAGGCCGCAATATCAGGATTTGTAAATTGAGCACAGTTAATATGAACAAAAGGAGCATCTTCTTTTAGAACTCCAATATTTTTAGCAAAACGAAACATTAATTTAGCCAAATAAGTTTTACCAGTTCCAGTTTCGCCAGAAATAATAGAATGTCTAGGACCTCCTGGAGAACCCATGGCCTTACAGGCTTTGTTTACCACTTCTTTTAAACTGCCCTGACTGCCAATAAAATCATTAAATATATTTGAAGAAGATGTGTTAATTAATTTTTCCTGTAAATTTAAAATTTTACTATTCATCATCTTCAATTCTGTGATATCTCTAAATATTGCCAAACCACCCTTAATCTGATCATCTATTATTAAAGGATAAGCATTAACAATAAAATGTCTGCCATCAGGGTTTTCTACATGAATATTAGTATATTTCTTTTTAAAATCTAAAACTTTTAAAACAGCTGCATTTGGATAAAATTCTGTAATATGCTTTCCCAACATATTTTCAATAGAAGTATCTGCATAATTTGCAGAGTTTTCATTAACATAGATTATATTCCCATCTGTATCAACTACATTTACACCTTCATTAATTTTTTGAATTATTTGATCCAATATTATACTTGTTGACTCATTTAAATCAAGCCACTGCATAAAGTTAGTCCTCCCTTTATAAATTAAGATTATCGCCTGTCGTAAATATATTTTCAAAATATACTTTGTTATACTTATTATATCATAGACAACCTATAACTTTTATGAAATTGATACAGATATTTTAAATTATCATACACAAATCTTCTCAGGAATTATAATTTTTTTACCATTATGTTCTTTTAGACTAACTTCAACTCCATAAACTGAATTGATTTTGGCTGCTGATAAAGTAGAAGCTGTACCATCAGAATAAATACTGCCCTCTTTGAGCATAATAATTCGATCACTAAAACGGCTAACTAATGATAAGTCATGCATTGTCACAATCACTGTTTTCCCACTGCTCACTTCTTTTTCTATCATCTCAAAAATTTCAAGCTGGTGTTTTAAATCCAAATTATTGGTTGGCTCATCTAAAAGAATAAGTTCTGCTGCTTGAGCAGCTGCTCTTGCTATAAATACTTTCTGCTGCTGGCCACCACTCAATTCATTAATATTTTTGAAAGCAATTTCCTCTAAACCCAGTTTCGAAATCACTTCTGCTGTTATTTCTTTATCCTGCTGATTTGCTTTCCAGCCACTGTAAGCCTTACGTCCCATTAATACAGTTTCAAAAACATCAAGATTAAAATTAATCTCTGAAGCCTGAGGTACATAAGCTATAATTTTAGCAAGTTCTTTTTGGCTGAAGTTTCTTATCTGCTGATTTTTAACCTTTATAGTTCCCTGGTCAGCTTTTAGGTAATTATTAATACATTTTAAAAGAGTACTTTTGCCAGATCCATTAGGCCCAATCAATGTTATTAATTCTCCTTTTTCCGCTTCTAAATTAATGTTCTTCAAAACTTTTTTCTTGTTATAGGCAAAATTTAATGCTTCAATTTTTAATATCACCAGATCTGCCTCCCTTTAACTATTAAATAGATAAATAATGGTGCACCCAAAAATGCAGTTAAAACTCCGACTGGTAAAACAACCGGTCTAAATAATGTTCTGGCTAAATTATCCGCAATAATCAAAAGCAGTCCCCCCGCCAGAGCCGAATTTAAAAAAAGCTGTCTCTGATTTCCCGCTGCAATTTTTTTAATAATATGAGGGGTTACAAGACCGATAAAACCAATTACTCCAACAAAAGAAATAATAACTGCTGTTAAAATAGAAGCTGCAGTCATCGCAAATAACCTTAATCTTTTGGAGTCTACTCCCAAACTTGCTGCCAGTTCATCACCAGAGTTCAAAACTCCATAGCTCCAACCGTGATAGATAAAATAGACTAGACTGATTAAAAGCACAGCTAAAATTATAAAAAATTGATTCCAATTCGTTCTCCCTGGATCACCAAAAGTCCAATAAATAACTGAAGCCAGCTCCAAATCATCTGCAAAAAATTCTAGAGCTGTAGTCCCAGCTGTAAATAAGGAAGAAAGAGCAATACCTGCCAAAACAATGCTTTCTCTGCTGGCCTGCTGTTTAGCACTGATCAGTATAACAATAATAACTGCCAGCTGTGAAAAAACAAATGCTGAAACTGAAGGTAAATATAATCCATCCAAAAATGATAATAATGGGAAATTACTAAGATCAACAACTACGATTGCAAAAGCCGCTCCAAAAGCTGCAGCATGAGATATTCCCAGAGTAAAAGGTGAAGCAAGTGGGTTCTTCAAAATGCTCTGCATAACTACTCCGGCCAGAGATAAACCCATCCCAGCAGTTAACGCTGTCAAAATTGAAGGCAGCCTAATATTCCAGATTATATTATAAATCATCCCTCTCTGACCTTCAAAAATAACTCTTAATAAATCACTAAAATCTAGTTCAGCAGCTCCTACAAATAATGAATAAATTGAGGCTAAAATAATCAGCAGAATTAATCCCAAACTGAGAAAACTGATCTTAGTTGAGTTCTTTTTCTCTTCTTTTAGTATTTTTTCTTCTATGCTTAATTTATTAGTTTCCATTATTTTACCTCTTTAATTAGGGTTAATTTAAGTTCATCTTTTTAAAACCACCAAAAATATCTGCCATCTCATTATATACTGGTTTCCCCACAAATTTTTGATAAATTTGATCTGCTTTTTCTTTTGGCTCTACCTCTTTAAATTTTTCTGGATATAATATTTTAGCTATGTAATAGGCATCAGCCAGCATTGTTGCAAAATTGCTTGTATAATGGTTATAAGGTAAGAGTTGGTAAATATTGTTTTGTTGATAAGCCTTAAGATATCTGAATTCTTTTCTCTTTAAATCATTTTTTACCAGTTTAAGGCCTCCTTGATCAATAAAAATTAGATCTGGATCTTCTAAAAGCAGCCTTTCCTTGCTGATACTAAAGTTGCTTTTATCCTTTTCTTCAATAATATTTTTGAGTCCAAGATATTTAAATGGTGGATAATTAGATTCAGTAGAGCTGATTCCCTGAGCTCCCTTATTACCTATCCCACCTATATAAAGACGTAGATCAGATTCCAAATCACCTGTTTTTGCCTGTAATTCAACTTTGCTTTGATTGAAGAAATTAATCAGTTCTTCTGCTCTTTTTTCTTTATCTAAAATTTTTGCTAAAAAATTTAAGGCTGTTTTAAGCTCTTTTTCAGTCATTGAACCAGGAGAACCATCATTTATGGAAACTACAGGTATTTGAGTTTTAGTCTGCAGGCTATCCATTTCAGCTCTGCTTAAATAAGATGCAATTATCAGATCCGGATTCTGGGCTGTAATTAATTCGGCATCTCCTCCAAATTGAGGTCCAATTACTGGTAGTTCTAAAAGTTCTGGTTTGGCTATAATATATGGTCTTTTTTGATTTCTTTTTTCAAATTCTTCTACTCCTACTACTTTGTCTTCTGCCTCTAGATAAACCACAAGTCTCAATGCTCCCGGTCCGACTGCTGCAATTTTTTCTATTTCATCTGGAAGATTCAATTTTCTTCCTGCCAGATCACTAATCTCTATAGCATTAATAGAGCTTGGAAAGATTAAAATAATCAGCATTGATAAAATTATTGTGACTTTAATCTGCTTTAAATAATCCAACTATTTTTCAACTCCCTCTATTTTAGTTACCGTTAATTTTCCATGTTTAATTCCTTTTAAAGCAATTAGTTTGGAACTTACTTTCTTCAATTTACTGTGTAATCCTTCTACCACAATTACTTCCAGACAATAATCTCTATTCAAATGCAGATGAAGATTGCTTTTAAATAAACAGTGATAGTCATGTTGAACTTGAATCATTTTGTCACTTAATCCTGTTTTATGATGATCATAAATTAAAGTGATTGTACCTACCACATCTGCATCATCTTTTGATTTTTCTTCTTCAATTATCTTATTCCGAATTAAATCTCTGATAGCTTCTGAACGATTATCATAACTTGTTTTATTTAACTGATCAAATTTTTGAAGTAAATCTTCTTCTATCGAAACTCCAAAGCGCTTAAGATTAGACATCGGCATCTCCTTTCGTAATATTTTTTTAAAAAACGTGTTACTAATTAATTTCGTGATTCTTTAGTTGATTCCTGCCTGATTAAAATAAAAAATGCCAGCTGCTGAATTTAAATCAGCTAACTGACACTTTAGTCAAATATTAAAATAATTTTTCTGCTTTGGGCGTTCATGGTACACAGCCTCAGGTGCAATTTCTTTAATCCGCTGATAAACTTCTTTTTCAGCCCTGCTTGCTAAAATATTATTATCATGTTTTAACATTTCTTTAACTATGCCTTCAATTTCAGCTAAAGATTTTCCCTCACAGTAAATAACCTCGGGAAAACCGTTTCGCAAACTGCGGTGATTATCTACTTTGGCAAAACCCAGATCTTTAAACGGAAGGTCTTTTAGAGATGATGCTGCAGCGTCAACCTCAAGTTCTCCCTTTTTAACTTTTTCTAAAATTACTCTAATATCTTCTTTATTCATCTTTAGCCTCCGAAATTTCCTTATTCATACTTCCACTTTTATAAGCTGACAAGTCCAAAGTAACATATTGGAATCCTAATTTCTGTAATTTATCAGACAATTTATCCATTAAATTCAAATCTAAAATTTTTTCTCGATCAGTTCAACCTTAAGTAGTGGACTTTTAATCCCAAGTTCTTTTAAAGCTTTACGACCCGGCCTGTAGTCACCTGTATCATCTAGATTAGAACCTTCAATTACTGTTTTCCCATTTGCATAATTTATAATCTTGTCAAAAATTACTTTTTTACAGTAATAACATCGTTCAGCTGTATTATCTGCAGCCTTTTTTAGCTCCTGAAGCTCGATTGAAATTTGCTGGTGCTTAAAGTCCATTGACCGAACTAAATTTTCAACCTCTTTTATTTCTCTATCAGGAACAAAGGGGCTGTTAACAGTAACTGCTTCAAATTCCACCCCAGCTTCTTTGGCTGCAGCTACCAAAAAGGTACTGTCTACCCCTCCTGAAAAAGCTATCACAAATGGTTCCAGCTCTTTTAAATTATCTATTAATAAATTATATTTAGCTTCTGTGGTTGCTGTTGACATTAAAAATCCTCCTTCTTAATGGGTAGGTTGTACAAGTGATTTTTTGTCATAACCGATTAAATCTTTACGACCTGCCATCTTTAAGGCTTTTCGCACTATTTGCTGGTTTTCTTTTTTATGATACTGCAGTAGAGCTCTCTGCATTTTTTTCGCTTCAGCAGATTTGGCCACATAGACTTCTTCCATAGTCCGCGGATCAAAACCACTGTAATACATTGCGGTAGCCATAGTCCCAGGTGTTGGATAAAAATCCTGGACTTGATCTGGATGATGATTGATGTCTCTTAAATATTTTGCAAGTTCAACTGCATCTTCCAAACGACTGCCGGGATGACTGGAAATGAAGTATGGTATTAAATACTGTTCCAGTCCAATTTCTTCATTAACCTGATAAAAAGCCTCCCTAAATTTATCAAAAACCTCTATCCCGGGTTTTCCCATATAACTTAATACATTATCTGAAACATGTTCCGGTGCTACTTTAAGTTGGCCACTAACATGATGAGCAGCCAGTTCTTTTAAATATTTGCGGCTCTCTTCATCTTCCAGCAGATAATCAAAACGAATTCCTGAGCGAACAAATACCTTTTTAACTCCCGGGAGTTTTCTTAACTCTCTTAAAATCTCAAAATATTCTTCATGGTCAACTTTCAGTTTGCTGCAGGGAGCAGGAAACATACATTCTTTTCCTTTACACATTCCTCGAGAAAGCTGATCAGAACAGGATGGCTTGCGGAAATTTGCAGTTGGTCCACCTACATCATGGATATAGCCTTTAAAATTATCCATCGCAATTATTTTTTTAGCTTCTTTAATTAATGATTCTTTGCTGCGGGCTGTCATCATCTTTCCCTGATGAAAAGATATTGCACAAAATGAACAGGCACCAAAACAGCCACGAGAGCTGACCAGACTGAATTTAACTTCTTTAATTGCCGGTACTCCACCAGCTCTTTCATACATTGGATGATAATCTCTCTGGTATGGTAACAAATAAACATGATCCAATTCTTCCTGTTTTAAAGGCTCAACCGGTGGATTCTGAACCAGGTAGCGATTTCCATGCTGCTGAACCAGCTGCTGACCCCTAATTGGATCCTGTTCTAAATACTCTATTTTATAGGCATATGCATACTGCTTCTTATTATTTTTAACTTCCTCATAAGAAGGTAATAATTCATAATCATAAAGTGATTCTAATTCATCTGCAATAAAAGCTGTCCCAGGCAAATAATTAATATATTTGATATCCAGGCCTGCTTCCAGATTCTCTGCAATTTTTAGAATCTGTTTTTCTCCCATTCCGTACACTAAAAGATCTGCTCTGCTGTCAAAAAGCAGAGAACGACGAACACTATCATCCCAGTAATCATAATAAGCAAAACGACGCAGGCTGGCTTCGATTCCACCAATAATTATTGGAATATCTCCATATGCTTCTCGGAGGCGGTTGCTGTAAACTATAGTTGCTCGATCAGGTCGATGACCGCTTTCTCCTCCGGGAGAATAGTTATCATAACTGCGTCGATTTTTAGAAACTGAATAGTGGTTGACCATTGAATCCATATTACCTGCAGTAACCAAAAATCCATATTTTGGTTCCCCCAGCTTTTTAAAATCAGCTGTAGATCTCCAATCAGGCTGAGCAATAATCCCAACTTTAAATCCGGCATCTTCTAATACCCGGGCAATAATAGCTGTCCCAAATGATGGATGATCAATATAAGCATCACCACTAATAATAATAAAATCTAATTCTGTCCAGCCTCTTTTCCGCATATCATCTTTTGAGATTACCATAAACTGATCTCTTGGGTTTTCTAATGTTTCATCATTTTTTTCTTTACTTAAGTTTTGCTTTTCATTTTCCATTTAAATTATCAATAACTCCTTTATTATTCCAGGTTATTTAAATTAACATTTATCAATAACACCTATTTTTATTAGCTTAAATTATTTTTAATAAATAAAAATTAAATATGAGCAATCTACTCATTATTATAACAGAAAAAGCTCTCTAAATCGAATCACATCCGAATTAATTGTTTTATCATTTTATTTACTAAAAATAAAGCCCCTGCTGCTTCACCTAAAAGATACTCATACTGAAGCGGTGCAGGGGACTAATTAGATTCTATATATATCTTATTTTAACTCATTTTAACTTAACTTAACCAATTTAAGATGCCAAATTAGCGAATAGAAAAATACTAATCATATAAATTAAATAAAAACTAGCTGCTGCAACAGCAATTTTATTAAATACCTTTATCTTACTGTTAGAAGTACTTCCTGCTTTAATTTCATCTGCTGTCGGCATTATCTCTGGCAAATTCTTTCTTTTAGCATCAAATTTATTCAAAATAACTATTAGAGCAATTGTCAGAACAAAAGCGATAGTTAAAAGAATTGCTACAGAGTCGATTCCAAGGGCATATAAAACTAGAGTAAAAATAGTAACCCCGGCTGTTGTCAGCGCATAAGGAATCTGTGAAGTCACATGATCTATATGATCAGAACCAGCAAATATTGAAGACATTACAGTTGTATCAGAAATTGGTGAAACATGATCACCAAAAATAGCTCCTCCAAATAAAATCCCCATCAATACCGGTACAATACTAAAACCTACTAACTCGTAACCTGTTGAAACAGCAATTGGTGTTAAAATTGCCATTGTACCCCAGGAAGTTCCAGTAGTAAATGAAATAAACATTGCCGCTAAAAAGATTATTATTGGTAGAGCTCTACCCGGCAGACCAATATTCATTAAAATACTGACAACATATTCTGCTGTACCTACCTGATCTGTCGCGTGACCAATTGTCCAGGCTAAAATAATAATTGCTGCAGCAATAATCATTGTTTTAAAACCATCAATTATAGCATCACTGGCTTCACTTAAAGACATAGTCTGATAAGCCAAGGATCCAATAAAGGCAAAAAAGACAAAAGCAAAAGAACCATAAAGTAAGGCTAAAGCAATATCAGTCTCCTGAAAAGCCTGGGCAACACTTACTCCTGCCTGGTAACCATCACCAAGCCACCACATTGAAAATACACTAACAATTAATAAAGAAATAATAGGTAAAAAGAAATTAATCAGTTTTGGATTTAAACTACTCTGCTCACCTACATCAGTGCTAATATCTGACAGGGCTTCTGCTCCATCCTTCATTAATTTACCTTCTTTACGTGAACGCCACTCTGCATCCAGCATTGGACCATAATATCTCTGGGTAATTACAACAAAACCAACTGTAAAAAAGGCTAAAAGACAATAAAAATTCCATGGTATTGATTTTAAAAATACCGTGTATGGAGTCATCCCAATCTGTTCAGCAGTAATCCCCGCTGCAGAAAAGCCAACAGCAATCATAGAAACCTGATAGCCTATCCAGTTAGAAACCGGGCCAAAGGTTGTTACAGGTGCTGTTGTTGAGTCCAAAATATAAGAATGAGCTTCTCTAGATGTATTATTTTTCATGCTTACATCACGAGTTGCATTTCCTGTAACAATTGTACTGGTATAAGAATCAATAAAGATAAACATCCCGATCATCCAGGTTAAGATTTGTGAGTCCCTTGAAGTCTTAACCGCACTTCCTATCCAATTTTCTAAGGCCAAAACACTACCGGACTTATAAATCAAAGCAGCTCCCGCTCCCATCAGCATTATCAAAATCAAAAATTTAGCATTCCAGGGATCATTAACTGTATTTACAATCCAGCGTAGAGATAATGAAGTTGCAGAAAGTGGGTTCCAACTGCTGATAATCAAAGCAGCAGACCAAACACCAGCAAATAAAGAAATAAGTACCTCCCTTGTATACATAGCAAGGATAATAGCTAGTATAGGTGGGATAATTGATAAAAAACCAACTGTTTCTCCACTAATAATAAAAACCTCCCTTGTTTTATTAATTTAATAGATTAAATTATAAAGCTGAAATTTAATCAGCTATTATTCTTCCTTCAACTTCTGGAGCTACAGGAGTATTAGCTTCAATATATTCCATTAATACTTCTTCAAGACCCCCAGCTTCACTTACTATTGGAGCATCTGCAAACATAGAATAACCATCTCCACCTGCTTTCATAAAGTCATTTGTAGCAGCAGTATACATCTTGTTTGGATCTAATTTCTCGCCGCCAACCCAAACTTCTTGAACTCTATTTCCAGGCTCAGCATCACCATTAAAGTTAAACTTAATTCCTGAAACCTGTGGGAATAAACCTTCTGCTGCAGGATATTCGGAAACACCATGTTCTAGGGCAGCTTTAAGATCAGCACCACTTAATTCCATCAACATAGCTGTATTACCAAATGGTAGAACAGTAATTACTTCACCCTGAGTTATTTCACCCTGGTCAATTGAAGCACGAATTCCACCACCATTTGTGATTGCTGCATCTGCACCAAATTTGGCCTTCATCGCATCTGTAATTAGATTACCAAGATTAGTTTCCCCAGTTCTAACATTTCCTCTAGCTCCATTTAATTCAACAGCAGTTCTTCCTACTACCTGAGATGTAATAACCTCATTAGCTTTATTAACTCTATCTACAACTAATGAAATAACATAGTCTTTTTCTACTTCTGCTGTCTCTTCTCTTGGAATTAAATTAGCATTAATGGCTTCTACCTCACCATTTTCAACAGTCAGATCTACATAACCAAGGTATTTAGAATATTCACCAGCCATAGCAATCATTGTATCATTAACCATCATACCTTCTTCCAGCACATTATGGCTGTGGCCATCAATTATTAAATCAATGCCAGATACTTCTTCTGCTAATTTTATGCTTGTATATTCACTACCTTTACTAATTCCTAAATGAGTTAGTGCAACCACAACATCTACCTGGTCTTCTAATTCATTTACAACCTCTTCTGCAGTTGTAATTGGATTTTCAAAAACAAGTCCTTCAACATTTTTAGGATGAGTTTTATAGCTGGTTTCAGGTGTTGCTAAACCAAAAACACCAACTTTAACTCCATCATATTCTTTAATAATATAATCCTTAGTATACGAAATTTCTTCTCCATCTTCTCTGCTTAAGTTAGCAGCTAAAAATGGAAATCTGCTCATTTCATCTAATTCAATTAATCTATCCTGTCCATAATTAAAATCATGATTTCCTAAGGTTACAGCGTCAAGCTTCATCAGATCTAAAATATGACTAATAGATTCACCTTCATTTATATTAGCAATAGTCTGACCATGAAAAGTATCTCCAGCATCTAAGAACATTACATTTTCTTTTTCTCTTCTGGCTTCCTTGATCAGTGCTGCCATTTTAGCATAACCCATGCTGCCAGCATAATCATCTTCTTCTACTCTGGAGTGAACATCATTAACATGATAAATCCTTAAGTTAACCTCTTCCGCTAGAATAGTAAAAGATAGAGTCATCACTAAAATTAAAGTTAATAAAGTAATTGAAAGTTTTTTGAATTTCACAAATTCCACCTCCGAATTTTTTGAAAATTAATTTTAATCTTATAATATATTATTAGTGATAAACCCACAGTTTCCTGCTTAACAAAAGAAATGTTTTCTTGAATTGATAAATAGTAGTTTATTAAATTCTTATTATCATTTATAATATAATTGGAGGCGGTAGTAAATGAATAATGACATAACAGCTGTAAAAGGAATCAAAGTTGGACATGCTGCAAATCAGGATGATGGGACTGGTTGTACTGTAGTTTTAGCCGAAGGAAATTTTACTATTGGAGCAGATGTTCGTGGAGGAGCTCCAGGAACCAGAGAAATAGCTTTAACAGACAGTAGAGCTGCTGTTGATAAAGCAAATGCTATTTTTTTAAGCGGCGGCAGCGCTTTTGGGCTGGATGCTGCTGGTGGAGTCATGAAGTATTTAAAAGAAAAAAATATCGGTTTTCAAACCGGAGGTGGAGTTGTACCTATTGTTCCGACTGCAGTTATTTATGATTTAGAATATAAAAGTAATAACTATCCTGACCAGAAGATGGCTTATCAGGCTTGTTTAAAAGCGGATAATATAGAACAACCTAACAAAAGTATTGGAGCAGCAGCTGGAGCTACCTGTGGAAAAATTAAGGGCATGGACTCTGCTGCTAAAACAGTTATGGGACACGCTGCTGTTAAAAATGGAATTTTAACTACAGCTGCTCTAGCAGTAGTAAATGCCTTTGGTGACATAAAAAATCCTAATAATGGTCAAATTATTGCTGGAGCTAAAAATAACAATGGAAACTTTTTAGATACTGAAAAAATGATTATTGAAAAGCAACAAATCAACCTCGACTTTTTAAGGCAGAACACAACTTTGATTGTTCTAACAACTAACGCAATTTTAAACAAATCGGAGGCTAATAGAGTTTCAATGATGGCCCATAGTGCTTTAAGCAGGACAATCTACCCGGTTCATACTCTTTTAGATGGGGATACAGTTTTTACACTTGCATCAAATCAATATCAGGCTGATCTTAACCAGATTGGTGTTATGGCTGCTGAAGCGGTTAAAAAAGCCATAATCTCAGCTGCTGATTAGCAAAATATTCATGCCAGGCAAACATAAAAAAAGAGGCCTGAAAAAGGCCTCTTTTCTAATTTATATTATTCTCTTTTTTATTATTTTAATATTTAACTCTTTTTCCAGTTACAAAAAAGATAGTTTCTTCCCCAATATTAGTTGCATGATCTCCTACCCTCTCCAGGGCTTTAGCTAAATTAATATGCTGTACTATTTGTTTGATATCTTCTCGCTCCTCAGCTTTTGTTATCATTTTAATCGCTTTATGATAAATTTCGTCGTAAAGATTATCCGCTTTTTCGTCCATTCGGCAGGCTGCTTCTGCTAAATCAGCATTTCTAATAGAAAACGATTCTAAAACTACATCTAACATTTCACTTACAATATCAGCAAGTTCTGGAATCATTACTAAAGGTTTTAAAATACCATCATGCTTTAATTGCAATAAGATTTCTGCTATATTTGTTGCTTGATCTCCTATTCTCTCTAAGTCATTGGCAATTTTAATCATCGCAATACTAAACCAGGTATCAGCTGCCAGGGGTTGATCCAGGGTTAACAAGCGTGAAACTTCTTCTTCAATAGTTATTAAATAGTTATCAACAACATCATCTTTAGCTATAATTTCATGTGCTGCATCAACATCTACATTTTCTAGAGCCTTCATTACACTCTGCAGCATTTCTTCAGCAACTTCACTCATATCACTGAGATCATCAAGAAGCTGTTCACGCTTTTTTTCGTACACCTGTTCCATCGGACTCACTCTCCTCTTTTGAATTTAATAAAGTTAAGTTTATCAATTACTTATTATTCAGGTCATATTTAAATATTCTTGACAAAAAACTAAAATCCTGCCTTTTTCATAATTTAATTTAAGCAAAAACCTTTTTAGCTGTTTTTTCAATATGCTTAACTGCATAACGAATATCTTCTAAACTTACATCTAAATGAGTCACTGCTCTTAATTTTCCTTCCATTCTACTAACTCTAATCCCCTTCTTTAAAAGCTCATCAGCAAATAGATCTGTTTTTCCATCTGCTACTGAAAAAAGAACAATGTTAGTTTCTACTGTATCAGGATTAATTTCTAAACCTTTTTGATCAGCAATTGTTTCTGCAAGCATTTTAGCATGTTTGTGATCTTCTTTTAAACGTGCGACATTATGTTCAAGAGCGAAAATTCCTCCGGCTGCTATAATTCCAGCCTGTCTCATTGCTCCTCCTAATCTCTGTTTCCAAAATCTAGCCTGCTCAATAAATTCTGCTGAACCAGCCAGTACCGAACCTACTGGAGCTCCCAGTCCTTTACTTAAATCAAGCCAAATTGAATCAAAATATTGTCCATATTCAGCCGGATTCACATCTGCTTCTACAGCAGCATTTAAAATTCTTGCACCATCCATGTGCATTCTCAGATCATTTTCTACAGCCAGCTCGGCAACTTTTTTAATCCTCTCTAAAGGCCAAATACGGCCACCACCTAAGTTAGTTGTCTGCTCAATCGAAATAACTTTAGTCTGTGGACTGTGATAGTCATTATCTCTAATCGCCTGCTCCACCTGCTGGGCAGTAAAAATTCCCCCTTCACCCTGTAAAGGCTTAATTGAAACTCCAGAAATAACCGCAAGAGCAGCGCTCTCATAATGAATTGGGTGTGCTGTTTGGTCCATTATTATTTCATCACCCTGTTTCGTATGTACAGCAAATGAAATTTGATTTGCCATTAAACCAGAGGGTAAATAAATCGCCTCATCTTTGCCCAGCATTTCAGCTGCCATTCGGCAGAGACGGTTGACACTTGGATCCTCTCCTAACTGCTCATCCCCAACTTCAGCCTCAGCCATAAATCTTCTCATATCCTGAGAAGGTCTGGTTCCTGTGTCACTAATTAAATCTACTTTAATTTCCATTTTAAAACCCCCATTTTTATTTTTAAATGTAAATAATTTAAATTTAGATTTCTTTAAAATAAGGCAGCAGTTATTAAATAAAAAACAAGCCCCCCACTTACAGTATAAAAAATATTCTTTGTTTTATAAGCAACTAATAATGTCGGAAAAAAGGCGACAAGCGAAGTATTTGCTAACTTTAAAGATAAAGAACCATTTTGAAGCAGGATTGAAGGTGCTAATAGTGCTGATAGGACAGCAGCTGGAATAAAACTCAACCAAAGAATCACTTTTTCAGGAAGTTCTTTATTTCCTAATAAAATCAGCGGTATTACTCGTGGAATAAAGGTAACTAAAAACATGCCAATAATCATTAATATGAATTTAATTATTTCCACTGATATACACCCCTAAAAATGAAGCTAAAACTGTTGCTAAAATTATATTCCAGCTTCCATCAATAGTTAAAGCAAAGAAAATAGATAATAAGGCTGAAAAAACAGCTACAATAATCTCACTCTTTGAACTAATCTGCATCACTAATAAGACAATGAACATTGCTGGTAAAACAAAATCTAAAGCTCCACCACTGCCAAAATTAATGAAGCCGGTTAAAAATGCTCCTAAAGCTGAGCTGGATACCCAGCCCAAATAAGCTGTTACACCTAAACCAAAGAAATATCGATGTTTGTTTTTCTGGTTACTTATTTTGCTCATCCCAACTGCAAAAGATTCATCAGTAATTAAAAATCCTAAAAAAGGATAATAATAAAATGGTAAATTTCTCAGATGTAGACTAAGTGATGCAGATAAAAGTAGATGTCTTAAATTAACCAAAAAAGTCATTGCTACTATTGCTGCTGCTGCAGCACCTGATGCAATCATTTCAATTGACACAAGCTGGGCTGAACCAGCAAAAATAAAGATAGACATTGCTGTTGCCTGCAGGGAAGTCAGTCCTTTGTTAACTGCAAGCATTCCAAAAGCCATCCCAATTGGCAGATAGCCCAAAACTATTGGAAAAGCATCTTTGATACCATTTTTAAAATTTGAATCTTTAAGCTTGGTTCTAATATTTTCTTTATTTACTAGCTTCTCATCACTCTGTGACATAAGTCTAATCTACCCCTTTAAGCAAATATCTTGACTACTCTAATTCTTGTTGTTTAATCTAGTTAATCTTAATCATTAAAACATCTTTATTTACACCAACTATCAATCAAGCTGTCTTGGATCTAAGGCATCTCTCAAAGCATCTCCAAGTAAATTAAAGCTTAAAACTGTGATTATAATTGCCAAGCCCGGGAAAATAGACATCCAAGGCGCCTGAATTAAATATTCTTGTCCCCTATTCAACATAGTACCCCAAGCTGCAGTTGGGGGCTGAATACCTAAACCTAAAAAGCTGAGCCCAGCAACTACCAGTATAGAAATACCAATTCTCAAAGTAGCAAGTACAATTAAAGATGAGATTGAGTTTGGTAAGATATGATAATATAAAATTCTTAAATCACCGGCTCCTAAAGCCTTGGCTGCAGCAACATATTCTTTTTCTTTAATCTGCAGGACAATAGAGCGTGTTAGGCGGGAAAAGTTTATCAAGCCTGTAACTCCAACAGCAATTATAATATTAAAAATACCTTTTCCTAGGGCAGAAATAATTGCCAGAGCCAGGAGAATAAAAGGTATTGAATTCCATATCTCAACAACTCTCATAATAATCATATCAGCTTTTCCACCATAATAACCAGCCATTAAGCCTAAAGTAACACCTAGGCTTGCATTTACTAAAACCGCAGCAAAACCAACACCTAAGGCTATTCTAGCACCATAAATAACTCGAGAAAACATATCCCGTCCAAAATCATCTGTTCCAAACCAGTGATTCCAGGACGGAGCAGCATAAGTCATATTACTGTAGTCAATCTCAGTTGGCGAATAAGGTGCAATAAATGGTGCCATAAAGGCTGCATAAAAAATGAAGGCCAGAATAAATACAGCAATTTTACCTCCATAACCCTTATTAAATTCTTTTAAAGTTTTGGCATAAAGATCATTTTCTTTAAATTTAAGAAATATGCTGTTTTTAAAGAGAAGCAGTAAAAGTGAAATTATAACAATTATTGAAAATACTGTAGCAAATTTGTATTCCAGGCTGCTCCAAACTCTACCCTCTATAATCCAATTTTGATAATTTACATATATTTGAATTAATAACAGTATAAACAAGATAATTTTATTTTTCAAATTTTAACACCTCGATTCTACACTATTTGTAGCTAATTCTGGGATTAATAAAAACATAAATTATATCTACCATAAGATTTACTACAACATAGAGCATTGATAAAATTAAAATTGAGCCAAAAACCAGTGGCTGATCTCTAAACTCAACTGCTTTAACAGCCAATCTTCCTACTCCAGGCCAGGCAAAAACAGACTCAATCAAAATTGCTCCCCCAAACATCATTGCCAGCTGATTGCCGATGTTAGTAATAATTGGAATCAAAGCATTTCTAAAAGCATGTTTTAAAATTATTATTTTCTCAGCCACACCTTTCGAACGCGCTGTGACCAAATAATCCTCTTTCATTATATCAAGCATTGATGATCTGGTTAAACGGCTGGTGCTGGCAATCATAACTGTACTTAATGAAAAGGCAGGCAAAATTAAATGTCTTAAACCAGATAAAGTCCAGAACCGCCCCCCATAACCGGAAGAAGGTAGGATTTGAAAATAGACTGAAAATAAATAAATAAAAATAATACCTGTAAAAAAAGCAGGAACTGAGATACCTATAGTGGCAATAAACATACTAAAAAGATCAAATAAAGAATTCTTTTTAACCGCTGCAATAACACCGGTGGGAATAGCAATTAAAACAGCAATAATTAAAGAAAGTGATCCAAGCTCAATTGTTGCTGTCATTCTTCTCCCAATGATATTAATGACTTTATCACCATAATAAATCGAATCTAATTCTCCGGTTAAAAAATTTTTAAGCATTAAAAAATATCTGACATAAAATGGTTCATTAAAACCGAATTTTTCATTTAGAGCTGCCACTGCTTCAGGAGTTATATTTGTACCAAGCATTATGGCAGCTGGATTACCGGGAACAAGCTGCATAATCCCAAATAAAATTAAGGAAACTCCTATCACAACTGGAATTAACCAGAGCAACCTTTTAATAATATAAGCAAACAATTTGTTCACCTCTTTCTAAAAAGACTATGCAGATAGTCTAAGCTATCTGCATAGTGATTTAAAATAATTTATCTTTAGTAAAAATAATTTCACTTTCAATAAAAATTTTATTCCTTATAAACATTTGCAGTTGGTGTAACTAAAGGAATTAAAAGTGAATTTCCTGGTTCTAACTCTCTTACATTATCCTGCATTACATAGATTTGAGTCGAATGAGCTAATGGATGGAAAACTAGATCTTCTATTAAAACTTTTCTTAAAACCTTATTATAAAGTTCTTCTCTTTTAGCCTGATCAGAAATCGCTCTAGCTTCTTCTAACCACTGATCAACCTCTTCGTCTGAATAAAAAGCTCTGTTTAAAGATCCGCCTTCATCAGGAGATTTAAAGAATCTATATAACCAGTAATCAGGATCTGGATCAGAAACAAATCTCAAGAAGAACATACCGATTTCACCACGTCCCAGCATATCCCACATTGTTCCAAACTCCATTGAATTAACTTCAGCTTTAAGCCCTGACTGATTTAAAGCAGTAACCATTGCTTCTGCAGTTTTAACCTGATTTGGACGACTGTTTGAAACATAAATTTGAGCTACATAATCTTCAGGAATAACTCCATCTGCTTTTAATTCTTCAAACTTCTGAGCAGCAGCTTGTGGATCAAACCCAACAGCATTTTCTTTTAAGAATTCTCTTTCTTCCGGCCAGATTGTTGGTGGTAACATTGAATATGCTCTTTCACCTAAAATACCAAATATCTGTGGAATAATCTGATCAAAAGGTACTGCCTGCAGTACAGCTTCTCTAAATTTACGCTCATGTGTTGGCTCCATTTCAAAATTAAAGCCCAAAAAGTTAATTCCTGCTCCAGCAGCTGATTTAACCTGATAATCAGGATTATCAGTAAATGATTCCAGCTGACCTACATCTAAGTTAACACCAAAATCAATACCACCACTTCGTAACTCCATTGCTTGAGTTGCAGATTCTGGTATAGATCTAATAACTAATTCTTTAATGTTAGGCACCTTATTCCAGTGGTTTTCAAAAGCCGATAATATTATCTGATTACCGGCATCCCATTCTTCCATTTTAAAGGGACCAGCACCGATAGGATTTCTACCTAATTCGTCGTCTCCAACTTCTTCAGCATATTCTTCAGGAACAATACCAAAAGTCATAGCTAAGATAAATGGTGCATAAGGTTCACTTAAAGTAAATTTAATTGTATAATCATCTATTACCTCAATTGATTCTATTGATTCTATTTTAGCTCTTAAACCAGAACCATAATCAGGATTTAAAATTCTATTGTAAGTATACTCTACATCCGCAGCTGTAAGTTCCTGACCATTGTGGAACATTACACCTTCTCTTAAATTAAAAGTATATTCTAAACCATCTTCTGAGATTGTCCAATCCTCTGCGATACCAGGGACTATCTTATTTGCCTCACCATATTCTACTAAACCGTCAAATATTAATGAAGCAACTCTTTCATTAACCGAAATAGTAGTCTCACCAGGATCAAGGTTGCTTACCTCATCCTCAATTCCCATTACAAATCTTTCAGTTTCCTGTGCCTGAACAGCTGAAAACATTGAAAATAAAAATAATGAAAGCAACAATAAAATTAAAAACTTATTTTTCATCATACTTCCTCCTCGTATAATATACTTAGCGATATTGAAATATATCACCATTTAAATATAAATTTGCTTGTTTCCATTAATTTCTACTGCGGTCCACAAAATCAACAAAGTCTTTAAATAACTTTAACTGAATTGGATCTTTGGCAGCCATCATTTCAGGGTGCCACTGCACTCCCAGCAAGTATGGATAATTTTTATCTTCAACAGCTTCTACAAAACCATCTGGAGCTACAGCAGAAACCGTCAAACCTTCACCAACTTTATCTACAGCCTGGTGGTGATAAGAATTAACCGCAACCTCATTTCCAGCAAGCACTTTGGCCAAGCGGGTGTTTTCTTTAATTTCTAACTGATGAGTTTTGTAATATTTAGGCACCATTAAAGCCATATGGGGAATTTTACTCTCATCATTATTACCACAGACATCTACCTTTAAAGAACCGCCATAATATATATTTATTAACTGAAAGCCTCTACAAATACCTAAAATTGGCTTCTTCATTTCCACAGCCATTTCTAATATTTTCAGCTCCCAGCGATCTCTTTCAGGAGAAATATCACCTAAGTTTTTTTCCGGATACGAATTATATAATGACGGATCGATATCACTTCCCCCAGGTAAAATCACACCATCAACTTCATCTAATACCTCTCTAATATACTTTTTATCATCAATTCTTGACTCAAGGTAGGGCATTATTAATGGTATAGCACCAGCCATACTCAATGATTCCGAATAATCTTGAGTGACTAAAGAAAAATCTACCCCCCCTAAACTGTACTGCTCTCCCATTTTTTCTGTTGGTACTTTAAAAGACGTAATTAAAATTTTAGGATACATACTCTTCCTCCATCCAAAAGCTTTTAACCGTTGTTGTAAGCTGTTATAAATAGCTTATATTTTAAAAAATTATATCAATCTTTAGTGTTGTTGTCAACTTTGAATGTTTTATCACATTAAAGTTTTAAGATATAAATTTGATAAAAAAAATAATTTCCACTTAATATATATTTTCTACATAACTCAATCTTTTTCCTGCATCGATTCTAAGAATATCTAATCAATTTAATTATTATTCAGCCGGCACCCAGACAGAATAACCTTCTTCAGCCGTTCCTTTAACCTTAAAAATCCCATTTGCTTCTGCATCAGTCTTTACTTTTTCATCTATATTACCGGTGAAATCATAATAAACTTGATTAGCTTGACCTGTATTAATCTTTTTTTCGATAATCTTCTCATTTTCATGCTGAGTAATCATCATTACCAGACCACTACCTGGATGCTCTTCATTACCAGCTCGAATATAGGAATAAGTATTTTTATCATTTTGATCACTTTCATAGTCATCACCATAAGCAAATTTTTTCCTTGCTTCAATTAATTTGTTAATTCTTTCTTTTAAATCCTGAGTGTGATAATCCTTCCAAAAAATTGTAGGTACTCCATCCCTCCGCATCAAAATATAGCAGTAAGCCTGCATTTTTCTATAAACTATTGCTTCTGTTCCATATTCATTTGTACCATCACGTTCAGTGTCATGATTTTCCACAAAAGTAATAGCTCTACTCTTATAATCATTTTCGTTCACCAAACCCTTATCACCAAGCCAGCGCATATCAAGATTACCCTGCATCATCTTTACAAAATTTTCTCTTAAAGGAAAATCAAACACATTAAGTTTTTCTTGACCAACTGTATTTAAATAGTCTTTTAGAGTTTCAACATCATTTACCCAGGCTTCGCCGATAAAAAATAAATCTTTATCAGTACTATTATTTGTAACTTCAATAAAATCATGAATCATTTCATTATCAACATGTTTACTGGCATCAAAGCGAAAACCATCAAAATCAATCTCATTAACTATCCATTTACCCCAGTTAATAACATCTTCTTTTATTTCTGGATTTTCATAATCTATATCTGCTCCCATCAAATAATCATCTTCATAAGAATCATCCCATTCTTTGCATTTGAAAAGGAACTCTCCAGCTCTTTTAGTTCTTTCATCCCAGTCAACACCATCAAATACTCTCCAGTCAAGTTTCAAGTCACTATATTTATTAGCCCGAGCTTCAAAATTAAATACTGTCCAAACTTCAGCATTTTTGTTATCTTTGAGCTTAACTTCTTCTTTATCATCAGCACCTAGTCGATGATTTAAAACAGCATCATATAAGAGTTTTAAATTATTTTTGTGTAATTTTTTTACTGCATTTTCAAGTTGTTTTTTAGTTCCGTACTTAGTTCTTTTAGTACCTTTCTGCTTAAACTCACCCAAATCCCAAAGATCATAAGTCCCATAACCAACATCTTCTATTCCAGCTGCCCCTTTATTTGCAGGTGGTAACCAGAGAAAATCAAAGCCAGCCTCTGAAATTTCAGCAGCTTGATTAGCAAGCAATTTCCAAAGATTAGACTCTTCCGGATATTCTTCCGCATATTTCCCTGTATTCATTTCCCAATAAAATGTCTGTAAAATAACAGGATTCTCCAAAATAACGCCCCCTTATATTTTCTTAATTTTAATATTCCTTATTAATCATTTTATCATAAATAATCTCTTTTTTACATTAAATAATGTCCTAAAATCATAAAAACCCCGCCCAAGAACCCTGGACGGGGTAAGTTGTCTTAGTTTATACAGTTTTAAACTCTATAACTTAACAACGTTTTCAGCTTGTGGACCACGGTCGCCTTCAACGATTTCGAATTCTACTTCTTGTTCGTCTTCAAGTGTTTTAAAACCTTCGTCCTGAATAGCTGAGAAGTGTACAAATACATCGTCGCCATCTTCTCTTTCAATAAAACCATACCCTTTTTTCGCGTCAAACCATTTTACTTTACCTGTGTAAATCATATTAATTCATTCCCCCTAGGAATATTCTATATTTGGGGTCGTTCAGTTAAAACTTCACCCATCGATAATTATTATAGCATAAGAAAATTTCCATTTCAAGGGTTTATTCTTAACAAATTTTGACTTTTAATGAAATACTTATGTGCTTCTATAAAACTTAACCATATCTTTCCCGGCACCTTTGGCTATATACAATGCAGTATCCGCCTGTTTGATTAGTTTTTCTGAAGAATATTCTCCATTCTTATTAATTGCTACACCTAAAGAAACTGTAACTTTCAATTTTTTATTCTCAAAGTTAATTTCAAGTTCTCTTATTTTCCTCATCAACCTATTTATAATTTTGGATAACAATCTTTCCTGCACTATATTAAAATAAATTACAAACTCTTCGCCTCCATAGCGAGCTACAATATCATCTTCTCTAATTTCATTTTTCAAAAGTTTTGATAGTTTCTGCAGTACTCGATCACCTACCTGGTGTCCATAAAAATCGTTAAACTCTTTAAAGTTATCAATATCCATAATTGCAACTGAATATTCTTCTCCATCTTTTTTCTTTAATTCTTTATGAAAATAGGAATGATTATACAAATCGGTTAAGCCATCAGTAACTGATAGTCTCTTTACCTTATTATGGTTTAAAGCATTCCTAATACTTACTCTAATTTGATTTGCCAAAGTTCTAATAAACTTTTTTTGATTTTCATTAATTAACTGTTTATATTTAGACTGTATTGCATATAAAACACCCTGATAATTATTAAGGCTGATTGGAATCGCAATTAGTGTTTCAATATTTTTCTTAAAATCTATATTATTTGCAATTATTATTTTTTCGCTAAGCGATATATTTTTGAAATGACCTTTCAGATAATAAAACAACTCACTATTTTTAGGTACATTAATATTTTTTACACTTTTTAGTTCTGTTTCTTCTTTTTTAAAAATAATTGCGGCTGACATGCCCATTGTTCCAACAATTATATCTAAAATTCTTTCATACAAAAGTTCAAGATCTAATGTTGAGTAAAGAAAATCAGATGTCTGTTCTAAAGTTGATAAACTGGCCAAATTTCGTTCTAAACTTTCATATAAGAGTGATTTTTTTAAATAATTTGGAATTTGTTGAATAAATAAATCATTTTTTTTAATATCATACAGATCAATTTCATCACTTAAAATAATAATTAATGCTTCAACTTCTTTTTTCAATGGAATTAAAAATGCTTGCTTAAAGCCCAGAACATTGTTTTTGATTTTAATTTCTGAAATATTCATATTCCAAAAAGTTCTGAAAATATCATAACCTTGCTTGCCCAGACTATCATCAAGATAAATATTGGTTAAATTTTCAGCTTCTTTAATTACAATACCACCGGTATATTTTTTATCATTAAAAAGCATTTTAAAAATAGTCTCTGCAGTCAAAGATATTTTTTTATCTCCAATACTTTGGTTTGCCTTTCTCATTTTCTGATTGATCATTTCTAATTCTGAAATTACTTTTTTAGAAAGGTGAAAAAGATGTTCTGTTTTAACTTCAGGAATTTCTGTTTTAAAATCTAGCTTTCGATCTATTAATTCATCACTTTCACTTAAATAAAGAACTGTTGTTGTAATATTTAAAAATTGTGCTTTGGAAGTTATTGTTCCATATTCACCACTGGTACAAAAACCTGTATTCTGACAGGGAATAACCTGCAGTTCTGTACTCAGACTCGAATTAAGTGATTTTAAATAATCACTGCGGCCACTACAAGAATAAACAAAGGCTATCTCTGGGAAAAAATTAAGGTTATTTCTTAAGTAAACTGCATTCCTTAAAATTTTATTTAAACTGCCATATGCAATTTTAACTTTATCTCCTTCTTTTAAATTACCAGAAAATCTAATTCCATCATTAACAACTTCCATAGCTGAACGTGCATTTTTAAAATTACCACTTAACACTAAAGGAAATTTGTTTACAGCAGCAGAAGGTAGTTTGTTTTTTATATTTTCTCCTAAAAATTCAGAATAAACCTTAAATATACTTCGACCATCAAGTTCATAAATAACCCTATCTTCTGCCTTTGTAATTTCCATCTCACGACTTATGCTTTCCCATCCCATGCTGAAAGTCCAGTCAGCCCGAAGCTTATTTCCATTTAATATGATTCCAATAGAACCACTTTTTATAATACCATTTTTATCGAATATATATGACTGCCCATCTTTAGTAGCAAAACCAGCCAAGCCTCCTGCTAAAATAATATCCTCAGCATATTTATTAAAAATATTTACAAAATTATCTCCATCAGTATATTTATTATCAGATAAAACTATTACAGCTTTTGTATTCTGCTGTATATTTTGTGCAATTATTTCAGCATTTAAATCAGAACTAGAATCTCTTTGAATTAATTCAAAACTGCTTTCCTCAAATCTAACAGCAGTAATAATAATTGTCTGCTCAGTAATATCACTATTTATAATTCCTTCACCAGCAGTAACACCTATTAATTCTGATAAGGGAAGTAAAAGGTTAAATTTTTCTATTATTTTTTTGTTTACAGCTTCCGATTCTGGAGTAATGATTTGAACAAGTTGTTCTGAATCATCTTCAAGTTTTTTAAAGAACTCATAACATTCTTCTAAATTATAACATCTCCCAATTTTTATCTGCACCTTTTACACCCTCCATAAAAATATTTTAAAAAATTAAAAATTCTATCTATTTAATTCTTTTCTATCTAAAACTGTAAATTCCTGCATAAAAGAACAAAGCTTTCACTTTAGCAGATTTTGCTAGGTGAAAGCTAGATTCGGTAAAATATTATTTTTCTTGATAATTAAATGTTTTTCGATCTTTAAATTCTTCCTTTTTTCCTTTATTCCACTCAGAAACAGGTGATAGATAACCAACAACTCGTGAATAAATTTCACATTTTTGTTTTTTAGCCATTTTTGTCCCTCCTTAAATTTAAAAATTGATTCATTTTAAATAAGATATAAATTTGCTGACTCCTTTTCTTCATTGAAAATAGACAGCTGCCGGCAGCACTGCCAGCTTTAAAATATTAATTTCTAATATGAACATTTTTAAGATATTTATCTGCAGTTACTTTAAACTCCTGCAGTTCTGATGGTGCAAAAGAACGCTGCTTTCTCAATTCTGGAGCTAAAGTATTAACCGGCCTAAAATTTTGAATAAAATAGTTTTCTGCATTTTCAATTTGCTGAGCAATTTTTTTTATTTCTTCTCTGTCATGCAGACCGGGCACTACTGTGGTTCTAAATTCATAATCTAAATCAGAATTTATAATTAACTCAACAGATCTTTCTATTTCCGAAAGCAGTCCAGGTGGGGCCAGCTGCTGATAGCTAGACCAGCTAAATTTTATGTCAACTGCCAGATAATCAATTAAATCTGACTCAATTAGTTCTTTTAACTTTTTGAAATTGGCTGCATTAGTATCCAGTTTAAGCAGCAGCTGATGTTCTTTTTTTATTTTCAGCATAAATTCTTTTAGATCCGACTGCAGCAGCGGCTCTCCCCCGGTAATTGTTACTCCATCCAGCAGAGCTTTCCGCTGTTTAAGAAAGTTGAAAAAATATTCTTCCGGCATCAACTCCTGCTCAGCTGAAATTTTCATCGGGATCAGCTGACTGTTATGGCAGTAAGGACAGTGAAAATTACAGCCCTGAGTAAAGACCACGGCAGAAATCTGATCCGGAAAATCGATAACTGAAGTTTTCTGTAATCCGGCCAGCTGCATCTATTCCACATCACTTTCTGAATTATTTTTTTCGCTAAAAGCAAAATTTGCCTCAACTGTTTCTGGTTCAGCCTCTGTTTCTGCCTCACATTTAGGACAGTACTCATGCTCTCCCGGCAGATATCCGTGAACCGGACAGATACTAAAGGATGGTGTTAAAGTATAATAGGGGAGCTTAAAGTTTTCAGCAATTCGTCTGACCAGCTTTTTAGTAGCTTTAATGGAATCAATTTTTTCTCCCAGAAATCCATGGAGGACCGTATTATGAATAAAAACCATTGTTCTATTTCCAGCTAAATAATTATGGTTTTTTTCTGTTGTTAAATCATAAAATTCATTATCTTCTATTTCAATTTTACTAGTTTTCTTAACCCTAACAACTGGCAGCTGTCTTCTTTTTCTTAAAGATAAGTTATCTTTAAGAAAATCTGCATCATTTGTAATCGTTAACTTATTTTTTATTTTAGTTGCCTGCTGTGCTGGAATTCGTATTCTAAATCCATCTACTTCATTTTTTCTTTTACTGGGTTTATCTTCTTTAGAAACCATGATACCTGCAGTGGACAATATTTCAACAATATCATCAGCTAACTCTTCAGAAACAGTATAATACTCTATATCTCCATGTTTCTTATTTATATGCCCATCACTATCAATTAAACCTGATAACAAAGAATAAACATTATTCTTTGTTATATTAGCTTTTACTTGCTCTGGAATATTAACTTCATAACATTTTTCGCCGCTAAAAAAACCATACTTTAAAAAATACTCATTAACTGAATACATAGTTGTAGCTAGTTCATATAATTTTTCACTTCTTTTGTCATTTTTTATTATATTAATATCTGTATTAAATTTATTATTAATTACTTTTTTAGCTTTTTCTAAATTACTCAAGTGTTCATCATTAAATCTCAATTTATATTTTTTTAGATGATTACCACCACGATTGTCTTCATATTCACTAATTGAGCCATCTCCAATAAAATATCCAAAAAGCCACATTAAATCATTGTCCAGCAACGATTCTTTTTCGGGGTATAAATTTTCACTATTTTGAAGTATATAATCTCCAATATTTAGTTCATCAGCTCTTTTTTCTACAACTTTAAATTTAAACATTGTTTTATATTTTTTTCTGCATTCAGGATTATACCTTGTATGGGTTGAAAACGACTTTGTCCCCTTAACCTTTTCTCCACAAATTGGACATTTATCCTTAACTGATATTTTCTCTAATACAAAAAATGGATGCCAGTCACTTGTAGTTATATCAAGACCTTTTTCAGCAGTAACTCTTATCTTATTATTTTTACTGACATCTATTGACATAGCATCTGTAATTAAATCCCACTCAGATCTATCTTCTTTTGCATTATAACTTAAAGCCTTAATTGGTTTTAAATTTTCATAATCTCTCACAATTTTTTCAATTTTAATTGCACCTTTATTTGTTAAAACTTTATTACCTTTTTCAATGCAGCCCCCAGTATAAAGTGACTGAAGTTCATCCTGCAGCTCTAAAGCTGTAAAAATATCATCAGTTAATCCTACCGGTAATTGAGTTGAGTTGGTATAATAGGGATCTGCATCTTCCTTAATTACCCGCTCCTGATTGGCAGCAATAATCTGATCTCCAAACTTTTCTCGATCCAAGCGGGCAAAACGATAGGCTGTTCCTTCAGCTGGAGTTGCCTCAAGATTATACATATTATCTGTTTCTTCCTGATACTGCTGCAGACGCTCTCTCATCTTTTCCATTACTTCTTCAGAAAACTTCTGTCCGGCTGGAGTTGAAATATCTTTACCCATGAAATTGAGCAGAGCTTCATTCATTCCATTGAGCCCAATTGTGTTAAAGTGATTTTTCCAGTACTGATCAAAGCGTTTTTTTATATCTCTTAAATAAAACTTTGCGTAGGGGTATAGGCCCTGCTCAGTTAGAGTTTCTAAAACTCTGCGCTTAACTTCCAGGCTTTCTTTTGCCTGATCCATCAGATAATAGACTCTTTCCATAAACTCTTCTTTAGTCTGAGCCTGATAACCGATGCGGGGCATGTTTAAAGTTGCTACACCTATCGAACCAGTTAGAGGATTAGCCCCAAATAAGCCACCTCCTCTTTTGCGGAGCTCTTTGTTATCCAACCTCAATCTGCAGCATTGATGAGTTATTATTCCATTTGGCAACTCATAAAGATGTCGGTTGGTATCTACAGTAAAGTTATATACTGTATCTGTTTTTGTACCTATTTGTCTTAAATTTTTAATTTTAACTAAATCAAAATTACTATTATCCAATTTAAAGGTATTATAATCATCTTTGAATTTTAGTTCATAGCTTGTAAAGATTTCTTTGTCAGACTTATCTTGTTTAAAATATCTGGTGTTTTTATTGTTTTCTCTATATTTTAATCTTTTTCCAACAGTATTAGCAAGAGTAATTAAATCTTCAGCAAGTTTTTTATTAGTTGTGTGGAAAAGAATATTATTATTTTTATTACCATCTGTTTCATAAAGCCCATCAACAATTCCTGTTCTAAACTCTAATGAGCTATTCCAGACAAAGTTATTTAATCTTTTTGTAGTCGCTTTTTTCCCTCTAATGTAGTCTTTAACAAACCCAACAGCCTGTTTTCCATAAACATTAATTTTATAAATGCTGTCTGAATCAATTTTTTCTATTTTAACCTTACAGGCTATTTCATTAAAATAATTTTTTATTTCATCAACAATATCTTTTCTATTGATATTTATAGCAAAACAAATTTCCCCTTTACTATGATTATTTATCCAACCTTCTCCCAGATAGTAACCCAAAATCTTACCAGATTGATAATTTCCTATAAAACTTTGACTATAAGCTTTTCTTGACAGTAAGAATTCATCTCCAACTAAAAGATTCTGACTTTCAACTTCTTTAAACTCGCCATTTCTAACAACTGCACATTTGTGTTCATATGAAAAACTCTGCTTATACCCATTTTCTAATTCTATATTTATATAAGTAGAATAATTTTCATATGGTACTTCAAACATATCAATAATATCAACAAATTTCCCATCCATTAACATTTTATAATCCGGTTTTTTGTTTTTTGGAGCTTCAATCCAATTATTTACAAGATGTCTTATTTCATTCTTTGCTATATTACCGTTTTGATTTTTATAAATAACTTCCTGTGCACCAAGTATTGCCATACTTCTTGCATCTTCGGGATCCATATCTGAATTGATAAAATTAGAAAAATATGGTATCCCAAATTTAGCTGTCATTTCCCAGACCGGATCCAATTTTTTATTTTCCCACTCAAAGTCCTCAGTTATATTATAAGTAGGAATTGGAAAGGAAAACATTCTGCCCTTAGCATCACCCTCCATCATTAGTTCAGCAAAAGCTCGATTAAGCATCTCCATTTCCTGTTGAAATTCACCATAACACTTTTCCTGATACTGACCACCAATTATAACCGCCTGATCTTTTAAATAATTGGGCACCTCAAGGTCCATGGTGATATTTGTAAAAGGGGTCTGAAAACCAACTCTGGTTGGTACATTCATATTAAATAAAAATTCCTGCATCGCCTGTTTAACTTCTTTGTAGTTGAGACCATCATAGGCGATAAAGGGGGCCAGATAAGTATCAAAGTTAGAAAAAGCCTGGGCACCAGCGCTCTCCCCCTGGAGTGTATAGAAAAAATTTACAATTTGCCCAAGAGCTGTCTTTAAGTGTTTTGGTGGTAAGCTTTCAATTTTGGTAGTCACCCCTCTAAAACCGGTCCTCAAAAGCTCCTCTAAATCCCAGCCACAGCAGTAAACACTCAAATTGCCCAGATCATGAATATGTAAATCACCACTGCTGTGCAGATCTGCAGTCTCCTCAGGATAAATTTCCTGCAGCCAATACTGACCCGTCACCTCTGAGGCGATATAATTATTTAAGCCCTGAAGTGAATAACTCATATTAGAATTTTCATTTACCTTCCAGTCACTGCGGTCTAAATAATCGTCCATAATATCAACCGCATCAGCAAAAAGCTTTTTGCTGTCTCTAAGTTTACTGTGCTGTTCCCGGTAGAGAATATAGGCCTTTGCGATTTCGGCATAACCTTTTTCGATCAAAACTTTTTCCACCAGATCCTGGATCTGTTCTACCTCTACTGTGCCACCATTTTTAAAAAAAATCTTTAAATAAGACAATACCTCAGCTGTTATCTCAGCAGCAATTTTAGGATCAGCCTGCTTTACTGCGGAAACTGCCATTGCCACAGCATTTTCAATCTTTTCTGATTTAAATTCTACCTTTTTTCCATCTCGCTTTATTACATAATCTAAATTCATAATTCCTCCTTTTCGAACTTATGTTTGAGCAATATTTAAATATTTTTCAGTTTTATTAAACATTCCCTCTTAATTCTAATTTTTTTAAAAAACTGATGTAAATAAACAAAATCCTCTCCGCACAGGCCGCACGAAAAGGATTGATAATTAAAGTTAGTTGTCAGAATTTTATTTAAAATTAGCTCATTACGCTTAAACCAGAATAAGCTGTAGTTTATTAAATAAAATCTGCTCAACACCCCCTCATGACCCGTGAGTTTATGGTGTTTATAAATAAAGGCAGGTCTTCCGGCTCGGTTCAGTTAATAATCAGCCTTCCCAGTTTCCCAGTGACAATTTTGATTATCTTTAAACCTTACGGCGGCGGGACCGCAGAGGTTTTTCACCTCTTTCCCATTTTAATTCAGCCAGTTATTTTCGCTATTAACACCAAAATAGTGACTAAAACCCTTATTTAAAACTATTCAATTTTTAATTAACTATTTTTATCTTAATACATTTATAGACAAATCACAAATATTTCAATTAGAATCTACAGACAAATTTAAAGCTAAGCGCTAATTAAAGATAATTTTTCTTTAAAATACTCACTTTTTGTTTTCTGATAATTGATAGAATTAAATTTAAGTATTTAATCATTTCGACCTTTAACAGCTACAGAACCAAAATAGAAAATTGCCGCTGTAATAATAATCACTGCACCAGATGGAAGATCATAATAATAAGAAAAAGTTAAACCACTAAATGAAAAAACAAGGCCCAAAATAACGGCAAGACCCATGATTTTCTTTAAATCGTCTGTATATAGTCGAGCTGCCGCTGGTGGTGCTGTTAAAAGTGCAATTACCAAAACAATTCCTACAACTCTGATTAAAATTACTATTGCAATAGCAATCATAACAAAAAGAAAATTTTCTAAAAGATTAGATTTAACTCCCAATACTTGCAAAAATTCTTCATCAAATAAATAAGCTTTCCAATAATTAAAAAGACTGCTGATTGCAGTTATCATAAAAATAGTTAAAGCTGCCATCAGCCAAACATCTACTCTCCGGACAGTTAAAATATCCCCAAATAAATAAGATGAGATATCCGGTGGATAACCAGGAGTAAAGCCAATAAATAATACACCTAAAGACATTCCAAGAGACCAAAACATACCAATTAAAGTATCAGAACCGGTGCCAATTTTGCGGCGAATAGAAGCAATTGCCAAAGAAGCAGCAACTGCAAAAGCAAAAGCTCCATAAATGGGCTCGATATTCAAAAGATAGCCAAGTCCAATACCTCCAAAAGAGGTATGAGCTATACCTCCACTTAACATCACTAGTTTTTTTTCAACAATTATTGTCCCAATCAAACCACAGGCAATGCTGGCCAAAACTGCAGCAAAAAAAGCATTCTGCATAAATTGATAATTCAAAATTGCATCAATCATCATTTTCCCCCTCTCCATGAGGTTCAAATACATGATGAGGATGGCCATGTGCGATTAGATCAACAGGACAGCCAAAAACCTGTTCAGTTGTATGCTGATCCAGCTGTTTATCCCCGTGATGATAAAGTTTTTCATTTAAACAGGCTAAACTATCAAAATAAGAAGAAACAGCTGCCATATCATGGGTTACAACTATGATAGTTTTTTCTTTATTTAACTCTTTCAATAACTGATAAATTTGCGAAGTAGAACTAGCATCAACATTTGCAGTAGGCTCATCTAAAAGTAAAATCTCAGGCTCTACAGTCAGACCTCTGGCAATTAAAACTCTCTGCAGCTGACCCCCAGATAGCTTTCCAATCTGACGATCTTTAAGCTGCAGCAGATTCAGCTGTTCCAATACCGCTTCTGCTTTTTCTATATCTTCTTTTTTATACTGATGAAAAAATCTAACTCTTCCTCCAAGCCGAGCCATCAATACTACATCGAGCACACTAATTGGAAAGTTTCGATCAAAGTTTGAAATTTGAGGCACATAACCAATCTTATCCACTGCCTGATCTAAAGGATGACCAAATATTTTAATGTCTCCTGTTGTAGGTTCAATCAGCCCCAGTATGACCTTTAATAGAGTAGTTTTACCACCACCGTTAGGGCCAATAACCCCTAAAAAAGAACCTTCTGCAACCTGGAGACTGATATTTTTCAAGGCATCCAAATTACCATATTTAACTGAAACATCTTTCAGTTCTACTGCATAACTCACTAATTATCATCTCTTTCCTTAAGTTCAGCTTCCATTTTAACAGCCATTATTTTTAGATTTTCAAGATAATTTTTAGCTAATGGATTAAGCTGGATAGTTTTTCCACCCAATTCTTCAGCAACAGCTCTTGTTTTTGTACTATCAATTTCTGCCTGATAAAAAACATTGTTTATTCCTTCTGCCTTAGCAAATTCAATAATTTCCTGCAGATGTCTGGGACCGGGCTCTTTCCCCTCAGCTTCTATTGCTATCATTTCCAGACCATAATGCTCTATAAAATATCCAAACGCTGGATGATAAACCAGTATTTCCTCACCCTCATAAGGAGCTAAGATTTCCTTGTTTTCTTGATCTACTGCCGCCAGCTTTTCTAAATAAACTTCGGCATTTTTATTAAATTCTGCTTCATACTGAGGCAGAATCTCAATTAATTCATCTCTAATTATTTTTACCATGTAACTAACCCTTGCTGGTGAAAGCCAAATATGGGGATCTCTCCCCCCATGACCATGTTCATCAGCCTCAACTTCCTGATGTTCCTCTTCAGCTTCAGCATCCCCTCCTCCAAAATAACGATGAGGATATTTAGACTCAATTCTTTCAAATAATTTTACTACTTCTAAATCTGACTGGTCTTCCGCTCTTGGTAAAATATTCTGCATATCGGCTGGGACTCCTATCGAAAAATAAATGCTTGCCTCATTAAAGGCTCTCATTTCAGCAGGAGATGGTGCATAATTAGATGGGCTGAAGCCTTTTGGTATCATTTCAACAACTTCTACCCTTGCCCCCGCTACTGCCTCCACCATTTCCAGCTGGGGCATTATAGTTACTGCCACAGTTGTTTTGGCAGCCGTACCAGAAAAAGGTATAGTTAATATTAAAATTAATAAAACAAATGCAATTATTTTTCCTTTTAAATTCATATTATATCACCCTATTAATTTAAATTGATGTATATTTAAATCACTGTTCTTAAAAGCAGCTGCAGCACACCAAAAACACCACCAAACCAGCCGTACTGTTTTAGATGATTGAAATATTCTCCGGCAAAACTATCAAAAATATTCTCTATTTCTGCTGGATTCATTTTCCGTATTTCTTTGGCAGTCAACTCTTTTAATTCAAGACTTGAAAGTAAAGCTTCGGAATTGGTTTTGAAACTATCAATTCCTGCTTCAATAACTAAAGTCAATAAATATCTTAAACTGTCTCTGTTCATTTCAATTTTTAAAGTTTCAGCCACTTTTGAAATCTCAGCTTCAAGTTGACTTAGTAAAGATCTCCTTAATTTTTGATCATCTAATAACGAGCTGCTATTTTCTTTAAATTTTGCTAAGAATTCAGCATCAAAATATCCGGCATCTAATAATTTAAGCCCGCCAAATATCTTCTTTAACTCTTGATTTAAAAGACCAAAGTCAAGCTGTCTTATTAACTGACCAAGTTCCTTTTTTATATTATCTGTAGAAATTAATTTTTTGAACTGAATTAAAATCTCTAACTTCTGTTCAAGATTTAAATGCTCATTTATAAAAAACTCAACTAATTCAGATTCAATGCTTAAATTCAAGGAAAAAAGCTTTTTGTTTTCTGACTTAAAAGTTAAATCAATTAAATCAGTCAGAAGATCTTCATTTAAATATAAAGCTTCTGTTAAAAGTTCAGATCCCGCTTCTGTATTTAAGAATCTTTTCAGTATCTGATTAGTCTTCAAACTATCTTTAGTCATTAGTTCTTTATTTTCAATCTTATTTATAAATGAGAAATATATACTTTCTAATTTACTTCTATTTTCTATAAAATATTCATCTTCCAGCTGCTTAAACACTCTTGCCACAACAGAATCTATAAATTCATCTAAATCAGCCATGTAGAGTGCGCCAGAAATTAAGGTGTTTTTAAGCAGACCACCTTTTTTCTCTTTTTCTTTTTCTATAATTTCATCTTTCTTAAAATTAATCAAACGAGCCGTTTTTTCCTGCTGCTCCAAAAATAGAGATCGACCCTGATCCAAATAATGATCAGCTTCTTCTTTTGCAATGTTAATTAGATATTGTTTTAAATCAAAATCAATTTCTCTTTCAAATAAATACGGGACTAAAAATTTTACTATGGGATAAAGTTCTTTGTTCTGCATAAAATTTTTCAGCTCTTTTGAACTAAATTCTAAATTATATTCACCAGCAGCTGCTTCAATTATTTTTTCCGTCTTAAAATTGGAACTAAGTCTGGACTCTAAATTTAAGAAATCATTATCTTCTTTTAAATATTTAGTAAACTCAAAAGCAAAATCAAAGTCTCCAGCTTTTTCTTTAAATAATAAATTTAATTCCTGATTAAAAGCTGCTGCTGCACTTTCAAAGCTCTGCTGATCTAATTCAGAAATTGTACTTTTTAAACTGTTCAAAATTGTCTCAGCTAAAATTTGATTATTCTCTGTAATAAGATCAAAAAATTGCTGATAGTCATTTTCTTCAAAAAATTCTACAGTCCGAGCACTAATTTGTGAATGATTTTGTTCTATAATTTCTGCTGCAGAATTAGCTTTTAGCAGCTCCTTTTCTACAAATCTACCCATAGAATTAGCAAAACGACTTCTATTCTTTGCTACTATTCCTGGAGTGAAAGGCAATTTGAAACCAGCTAATTTTTTCTGCTGATAAGGATGAAAGATCATCCAGATTGCTAAAACATTAGTTAACCAACCCACCCCACCGTATAATACAGCTGAACTTAAATAGTCAACCCAGACCGGGGAAGCGTTAAAGATCGCAGTTTCTGCACCACTGGCAGCAAAAATCAACCCAGCAGCAGCACCCAGCAAAGCTCCTAGATAAGTAATTGGTTTTAATTCTTTACCCATAAAATCTTCTATCGCAGCCTGAACTTCCTGATCTGAAAGTTTATGTAAATTTGTTGATGCTGCTTCAGCAATTTTGCCTTCTAATAGTTCAGGTAAATTATTATAAAAGAAAGTGGATATTGATTCAGTTAAATCTGCAACAGCTTCTGGATTGTCTCTAAAAACCCTATAAAAAGAAGATATTTCCTCTGCTGACAATGTGGTTTTTAAATTACTAAAGCACCTTTGAATTAAATTTTTAAATTTAGCTTTAGAATTATTAACTTCACTATTTAAAATAGCAAAGAAATTTTGATTCAAATAAGCAGCAGTTTGTGCCTGAATTACATTCTCTTCCTGCATGAATTTATAAAAATTAGCTGCAGCAATCTCCTTTTTATTATTAACTGCTGTCTCTGTAATTAAATCCTTTACTCTAAAGTTAAATACATAATCAACCATAATATCTATTGATTCTGATTCCTCGCTTAATTTTTTTATCAGGGAGAACAACAAATCCATAATTTTATTTGAAAAATAGTCCTGAGCAAAAAAATCTTCAGAAAAAAGTTCTATTAATCTTTTATCCTTATTTTGCTGATAAAAATCCCAGATTAAAGTTTCTAAATTATTAGTAAGCTCTTTTATCTCAATTTTACTTACTAGTTTATTTATCTTTATTTTTTTTATTTTGCTAAAAAAGAACTCTGTTATCTTTTGATTATCAGCATTTAGATTGTCTCTAAGATAGTCTATTAGATAAGTTGTTGGCAAAGCATATTCGTCTATATTTTCTCGATATTTACTATAAATACCCTGACGACTCATTGCTTTAAAACCAGCACTGGCTTCGATCTCAGCTTCTACAGCCTCAAAGATTAAGCTATTTAACTCGTTTTCTTCTTCAGTTAAGAAGTTTAATAGTTCTGAATCTCCAGCAGAGATAATTTTTTCTACTTCAGCCTTTAGTTCTGCCTCGAGATCTTCAGTTAAAAAATCTGCTAAGATAAAATCAGAATTGTTAAGTTCAATTTTAATGTTTACCAACATCTCTTTTAATATCTTCCTGATTTTTGCTTTATCTTTCGCCTTTTCAATCTCAGTTTTACTTTTTAAAAGGTCATTAATTCTAATCTTTTTAATCTCATTTATTATATCTTTACTAAAATCTTCTAAATTCAAAAGTTCTTTAGTTTTTTCTTTAAAATCATTTTTTTCAAGCTGGTTAAGTTTTTGATAGTTGTTCTTAAAATTTTCATTTAGCTTCTTAATGGTATTTTTAAGCTGCTTTCTGCTTTCAACATTTAAGAGCTCTTTTAACTCTTTATTCTGCAGCTGCTGATAAAATTCAATGACTAGCTTTTCTACCACAGCCTCAGATTCTAGCTTTTTCAGAATTCTGCTGTAAATTTCAGCAGTAATTTTCTTCTGATCAGAGTCAGCAATAAGTTTATTTAATTCAACGTCTTTTAGTTGTTCACTACTGACACCTAAAAGCTCCACTATTGCTTCAGCTGCACCCTCTGTTAGTATTTCAAGGTTATCTTCCCAGGCAGGTATATCAGAAATTAAAGTTTTAGAACTATGATTTTCTAAATGGTTATTTATAAAGTCATCTACAGTTCTACTAAATTCTTTTTTGAAATTCGGATGAGAAAATTCTTCTTTTAAAGTATGATGATTAATCAAATCTCTTTCAACTAAAGCAGAAATGCTGTCAATAAACTCATCTTTAGTCTTGATTACCACTCCCCCAAGTGGACCGTACTCTTTAAAAATCATCTTTAAGGCCAGATTATTTGTTAAATAGCCAGTTATCGCCCCTGTCCCTGCTGCCGAAATAATTGCTAATAAATCTAAAGCCATTTTTTGCTCCTAAAATAAATCAGCTGTACAACAGCAATCAACAGCATTAAGAACATAACAGCAGGATAAGCAATTTTATAGTCCAGTTCTGGCATATATTTGAAATTCATTCCATAAACTCCGGCAATAAAAGTAAGGGGAATAAAAATAGTAGAAATTACAGTTAAAAACTGCATTACTTCATTCATTTTGTTGCTCTTATTTGAAAGATAAATTTCCAGCATACTGGAAAGCATATCGCGACCCACATCAATTTCATCCATTAATTGTCCTACATGATCATAAACATCACGCAAATAATAATCTGTTTCTTTTGATAAAAGCGGTGATTCAACCCGATATAAATTACCAAAGATCGTATTTAAAGGCCAGATAGTTTTGCGCAAAAAAACTATTTCCTGTTTTAAATCCTGAATGTTTTCTAAAGTATCCGGGCCAGTTTTAGCTGCAACAACCAGATCATCAAGTTCCTCCAGCACTTCTTCGTTTCTTTCTAAAATATGAAAATAATTGTCTACAATTGCATCTAAGAGAGCATAAAATAAATAATCTGCGCCCTTTTTTCTAATTTGACCTTTATTTTCTTCAATCCTAACTCTAACTTGATTAAAATCATCTCCATGTGCTTCTTGGAAAGTTATAACTGCATTTTCTAATAAGATTAAACTCACCTGTTCTGACTGTATGTACTCTCCTTGATAACTAAGCATATCTAAAATTGTAATTATATAATTATCAAACTCTTCTTTTTTAGGACGTTGTCTGGTATTTGTAATGTCTTCTAGTGTAAGTGGATGCAGCTGAATTAACTTACCAACTTCCTTTACCAGCTCAACATCATGAATGCCGGTAATATTAATCCAGTTAACATAATTCTCTTCTTCAATCAGCTCAAGTGAAAATTCTTCGATCATTTCCCGCTTAATATCATCCTCATTAAATCTTATCAGTTCAATTTCTGCATCAATTTCTTTCTCTATACCATGTAAAGTTCCGGGTGTATGACCGATCTCACTTGATTTTATTCGAGAAAATTTTCTCATGTTCTACCTCCTTTATTATTTTATCCACATTAATCTTTATAAAATCTACTAAAATGGCTTTTATTTACATATTATCGATCATTGTAAGTGATAATCATTTTTAATATCCACAATTTGTGGATAACATGTTGGTAACTATGCTGATTAATCCACATCTTTTGTTAATTAAATGTTAACAACTGTGGATAAAACACCTGTTTTGTTAATAACTTGTGGATAACATGAATTTTAATTGGTTGTATTCTATTTATTTTTATTATTTAAAAAATTAATGAATTTATCCACAATTTCTGGATCAAATACTTTAGATTTATAATATTCTAATTCATCAATGATTTCCTTTTCCTCTAAAGCTCCAAAATAGTACTTATTTTGCAGAAAAGGGAAGTAAATATTTGATTTTAATTTACTGTAAAAATTAATTACTGCAAAAAGTCTGCTTAAATATGGAATTTGGTCTCCTTTTAAAGCCTGAGGCCATCCATTACCGTCAAAGTGTTCTGCCTGAGAATAAATAAGATCACAAATATCAACTAAATCACGATAGTAAACTGCAAAAACTGCTGAATTTAGAACATATTTTTGATATTCATACCATTCTACCTCTGTTAATTTAGCACCCTTTTTGACAATATTTTTGGCAAGGGCTAACTTCCCTAGATCATGATGCTTAGCTAAAAGCAGCAGCTTAGATCTTTCTTCAGAATTTAAATTAAAATACTCTGCAGTCTTTTTAGAAATTTTTAAAAGTCTATTTCCCTGTTTTAAGTTGATATAATTATTTTCTTCTACATAATTTAAGATTGAACTATAAAACTTACTTTCCTTACTTTGTTTATACTTACTAAAATTGATTTTGGAAACCCCATCATTAAAAAAATTCTGGGCAGTTGTTTTTTTATCTAATTTGATCATTGAAACTGCGGATATATCAATATAGATCCCATTAATATTAATTTTTGCAAGTTTTTTCCGTACAAAATTAAGTTTTTGATCTATTTGAAAATCACTTTTATTTTTTAACATCACTGCAAAATGATCAGCATATAAATGAGCTGTAATTATATCCTTATTTGAAATTTGAGCCAGAATTGAGGCTATTTGTTTTAAGACCTCATCCCCCTGCTGATAACTAAAAAATTTATTAATTAAATGAAAATTTTCTACATTAATTAAGATTAATGCTAGTTTATCCTCATTATTCTGATTCAACTCTCCAAAAAGTTGGTTAAAATACTCTTTATTATATAAGCCAGTAAGCTTATCATATCTTTTTATGTGATTTAATTTCTGTTCCTGCTTCTCTAACTCTGTTATATCATAAGAGGCCCCTACAATTTCTTCTACTCTTCCGTTCCTGACCACAGGATATAAAGTAGTCTGCCATGCTTTCTGACCAGCTGGAAAAGTTATTTTTTCAGTATAATTAATTTTTTCTTTTTTTCTTAAACATTTACTGTATTTCGCCTCTAGTTCGACAGCTACTTCTTCACTAAAAATTTGGTTGACCCGCTTACCTCTAATTTCTTTATCAGTTAAAGCTGTTAAACGCTCATGTGTTGCATTAATTCTTTTATAATAGAAATTATCATCACAGTCAACTCTAATTAAAAATATTGCATCATGAGTATGATCAATAATAGTTCGATAATCATTTAGTTTCTCTTCTCTAGCTTTTAAATCTTCTTTTTTCTTTTTTTGCTTAAACATTGTTAATGATAATAGGTTAGCAAAAGCTGAATAACTATCATTTTTATTAAAAATAGCTGTTAAATTATTGGTGTTTTCATAATCAAGATCCAGTTTTTTATCTGATTCAGTTAACAGCATAATGCTTGATCCTGTAAATTCTTTATCAGCCAACATTAATAAATCTAATCCTGAAAAAATTTCGTCTTCTCTATTTTCAACTATGATGATATCGATATCATCATTTTGATAAAGATAATTAACCGCTTTTCGATTATCATTAAATCCCCCAACTAGTTCAAAATCAACATTTTCAATTTTTCTTTTCGCCTGATTAAGATAGGCTTCTATTTTATTTTTCTCTATTACATCCCTGATGATAGTAATTATTTTTAACACTGCAGCCCTCTCCTATATTTTAAAGTAATAAAATTAGTTTTGATGAGCAGAAAGTGGATCTACATGTACCATCACATCTTTAACATCATCACTATTTTTAATAATCTTTTTTTCTACCAGGCAGGCAATATTGTGCCCATCAGCTACCGAAAGCTGATCTTCAACAACTATTTTTAAATCAACAATATAATTGGGGCCATAGCTTCTTAGTTTAATGTCATGAATCTCGATCACACCTTCAATCTCAGCTGCCAAGTCTCTAATTTCATTAATTTTTTCTTTATCCGGACGTCCATCCATTAGTTCATAAGAAGTATCCCTCATTATTTCATAACCAACTTTTAAAATTAAAAGTGCTACAACCAACCCTGCCAGCGGATCTAAAAACCTAAAGCCTAATTTAGCTCCCCCAATTCCGATCAGAGCTGCTATTGATGATAAAGCGTCTGAGCGGTGATGATGAGCATCTGCAATCAAGCCTCTGCTGTTAATTTCTTCTCCAATTTTTATTGTAAATCTATAAAGTATTTCTTTAACTATAATTGAAACAAAAGCAGCAAATAAAGCCCAGCTCCCAGGCTCCGCAATATTACCACTCACAATTGTCAAAACTGCATCTCGTCCCAGAAAAAAAGCAGTCAAAACTAAAATAACTGCTAAAATATTGGTCCCAAGTGCTTCAGCTTTTTCATGTCCATAAGGATGATTTTTATCAGCTGGTGTTTCTGAAAATTTCATACTAGCCATCACAATTATTGTTGAGGCCATATCTGAAACAGAATGAAACCCATCTGCAATCAAGGCTTTACTATTAGCAAAAAATCCAATAGATATTTTAAGTACAGCAAGTAAAACATTACTTAAGATGCTAATAATTGATATTTTTTTTCCTTGTTGATAACGTATATTTTCTTTTTCCATTTTCCTCCTCCTAGATCTTTTTGAAATTCTTATTCTCTACTATACCCTTTAGTATATCAATTAAGTTAAATAATAGCAATCAATCAAATTTGAATAAAGACTTATATTGTAGTATTATTTATTTAGGTGCTGACTTTGACTTTTTAAAGGAGAGGATCATGTTTAACAATAAAATTTTGGAATTACTATTTACTTTATTCAAAAGCATGAGTGTTATTGCTACTTTTGCATATATTCTCAGCCGTCTCAGTAGTGTAAAACACATTTTTGATGATAATTTTAATAAATATGAAAAAATATTTTTAACAATTTTCTTTGCCGTACTTTCGATCACTGGAACTTTTTTGGGCATCATTATTATGAATGCCTATGCCAACATTCGGGCTATTGGTGCTTTAATGGGGGGACTTCTCGGTGGTCCGCTTGTTGGGATAACAGCAGGTTTGATTGCCGGTCTGCACCGCTTTTCTCTAGGTGGTTTTACTGCTTTAGCCTGTGCAATTGGTACAACAAGTAGTGGATTAATCGGTGGTCTTTTTTATAAAAAATACAAAAATAATGAAATTGACTTCAAAAACGGCTTTTTAATTGGTGTTGTTGCTTTAACAATTGAAATGATTATTGTTGTGCTCTTCAGTCGCCCAATTAGTCAAGCTGTTGAATTAGTTAAAATCATTGGGATCCCAATGATTTTAAGCAACAGTATTGGAATTGCTATTTTTATCAGTATTTTGAATAAGGTAAAAGAAGATAATGAAAAAATTAGAGCTTTCCAGGCAGAAAAAGTACTTTCTATTGCTGATCGATCCTTACCTTTGCTCCAAAATGATTTAAATCCAGAAGCTGCTGCAGAAATTATAAAAATGATTAAAAAGGAAAGTCAGGTTGATGCAGTTTCCCTAACTGACAAAGAAAAAGTTATTGCTTTTACTGGAACCGGAGCAGATCATCATTTAGCAGGCGAAAAAATTAAAACAGAAGCCAGCCGCAAAGCCATAGCAGAAAAAAAGACGATTTTAATAGACAGTAAAAAAAATATTAACTGTAAACATGACAGCTGTCAATTAACAGATGCAGTCATTACACCTTTAAAAATTGAAGATAGTATTTACGGCCTGTTAAAATTGTATCGCTGTCAGCAGAAAATAACTGTCCTCGATATTAAATTAGCTGAGGGAATAGCAAGCTTTTTAGCTACTCAAATTAAACTTGCAAAATTATCAAAACAAGCTGAACTAAAAAGTGAGGCGGAGCTGAAAGCTTTACAGGCACAAATTAACCCCCATTTTCTTTTTAATTCGCTCAATGCAGTAGCTGCAGTTTGCAGAACCAAACCCCAACAAGCCAGAGAATTACTGATAAAACTAGCCGGAATTTTTCGCAGAACATTGAAAAGAGATGTCTACCAAATAACTTTAGCTGAAGAAATTGATTTTTGCAAAGACTATTTAAGTATAGAAAAGGCTAGATTGGATAAAAGGCTTGAAGTTAAATGGGAAATACCATTTGAATTAAAAGATACAATTATCCCACCTTTTATTATTCAACCCTTAATTGAGAATTCTATTAAACATGGAATTTATCCTCAGGAAAAGGGCGGCAAAATAATTATTAGTGCTCAAAAAATAGCTGATAAACTTCAGGTCATCATCGAAGATAATGGTTGTGGAATTTCTCAGGATAAAATTTTTGAAATTGAAAAGGGAAATAATGATCGCATAGGAATTAACAATATCCAGGAAAGACTGCACTCTGTCTATGGAAATAACGCTGAACTTATTATAGAGGCTAAAAATAATAAGGGTACCCGCAATATAATAAATATCCCCTCTGAATTTCTTTTTGAGAGGAGAAAAGCAAATTGATAGTCAAAACTATGATTGTCGAAGATGAAAAGCTGGCTCGAGATGAATTAAAATTTTTAATTGAAGAAGATCCTGACTTTGAAGTTATCTCTGAAACAGCTGATGGTGAAAAGGCACTTTCGTTATTAAAGAAAGTAAAAATTGATTTGCTCTTTTTAGATATTCAGATTCCTGGTAAAAGTGGAATCGAAATTGCTAGAATTTTAAAACAGCAGCAAAATGCTCCTTATATAATCTTTACAACTGCTTATGATGAATATGCTGTTGAAGCTTTTCAGCTATCTGCTGTAGATTATCTGCTGAAACCGATTTCTGACCAACGGCTGCAGGAAAGTTTAGAAAAGGCAAAAAAAGAAATTAGGGATAATAATAATAATTTTAATCAGCAGTTAGAAAATCTTTTTGCCAATTTAAATAATTCCAAACAAAAAGAATGTCTAAATAAAATTGCCGTTATGGAAAAAGATTATTATCTGATGCTTAACTTTAAAGATATCTACTACTTTTCAACAAAAAATAAAAAGGTTTGGGCTCACTGTTATAAAAAATCATATATAACCCAATTTCAGCTCAAAGACTTAGAAAATATGCTGCCGGAACAATTTTTTCGAATTCATAAAAGCTATATTGTTAATCTAAAGCATATCAAAGCTGTAATTCCCTGGTTTAAAGGTAAATATCAGGTATTAATGGAAGATTTTTCGGAACATAAAATTCCAGTCAGCAGATCCAAGGTTGATCAAATAAATACACTGTTAAATCTTAAATAATGCAATTGAGTATAATATTTTTACAATTCAGTTAAAATGCCTTTTATAATCCCCTGATCCAGATATAATTAAGATGTATTAAAAAACTATTAGGGGGTTATATTTTATGGCATCTTTTCTTATTTCTTTAGCTGTTTTAATTATTGGTTATTTTACTTATGGAAAAATTGTAGACAAAATCTTTGATTCACAGTCGGAGCGAGAAACTCCTGCAATTTCGATGGAAGACGGTGTAGATTACATAGCAATGGACTGGAAAAAAGCGTTTTTAATTCAGTTTTTAAACATTGCTGGTTTAGGACCAATTTTTGGGGCGATCGCCGGTGCATTATGGGGCCCAAGTGCTTTTCTTTGGATAGTATTTGGAACAATTTTTGCCGGTGGTGTTCATGATTATCTTTCCGGCATGCTTTCTATCCGCTCTGGTGGAGCCTCCATCTCTGAGATTATTGGGGAAAATCTTGGCGGCACAATTAGACAGGTTATGAGGGTCTTTAGTATTGTACTTTTAGTTTTAGTGGGAACTGTTTTTATGACTGGCCCTGCTATGCTGCTGGCTAACTTAACACCAGGCTTTATGGGAGTCAATATCTGGTTAGTTATTATTTTGGGTTACTATTTTATTGCTACTTTTTTACCAGTTGATCAAATAATCGGTAAATTATATCCAATCTTTGGTGGTGCACTTTTAATTATGGCTCTGGGTGTTGGTGGAGGATTGATTTTTGGAGATTATAATATTCCAAATATCGCTTTAAACAATCTGCACCCTGGTGAATTACCAATCTGGCCTTTACTATTTGTAACAATCGCCTGTGGTGCAATTAGTGGTTTTCACTCAACTCAGTCACCAATTATGGCTCGCTGTACAAGCAGTGAAAAAGAAGGACGCAAAATTTTCTATGGTGCAATGGTAGCAGAAGGTATTGTGGCACTAATCTGGGCTGCTGCAGCTATGACATTCTTCCAGGGAACTGGTGGCTTAAATGAAGCTCTAGCTTCTCTTGGTGGACCGGCCGGTGTCGTCCACGAGATTACAGGTACAATGATGGGAGCTGTCGGTGGAGTGCTGGCAATGTTAGGTGTAATTGCAGCTCCAATCACTTCTGGAGATACTGCTTTTAGAAGTGTGCGTTTAACTTTATCTGATATTTTTGGACTCGAGCAGAAGTCTGTTAAAAATAGATTACTGCTTGCTATTCCAATTTTCATTGTTGGTGGAGCTCTATCTCAGATTAACTTTGATGCTCTCTGGCGTTATTTTGCCTGGTCAAATCAGACAGTAGCAATGGTTGTTTTATGGGCTGGAGCAATGTGGCTTGCTAAGCGCGGTAAAAATCACTGGATCGCTTCAATTCCAGCTTTCTTTATGACAGCTGTTTCTGTAACCTATATTCTCTATGCACCTGAGGGTTTCCAACTTGCTTATAACTTCTCAGTTATAGCCGGTATTGTAGTTGCTATTACCACAATGGGAATTTACATTAGAAAAATTAACAGTACTCATTTTGAAGAAGAAATTATGCTTTCAGAACAGGAACAGGCAATTTAAATATTATTAGGTACCAGGTACAAATAAGCTTATTTGTACCTGGTACCTATATTATATATACCTATATTACTCTTTTCCACCTGCTGCCGGACAGCTTTTATCACTACAGCCGGCACAAGGACTATCTGTTCCCTTAATCCCACCGTAAACCTTTTTCCCTATATAATAAAGACTGCCAAAACCTAAAACTCCTAAAAATAAATATTCCATAATTACCTCCTTAAACTTACAAGCTTAAAACATTTTTAATTATTTGATTAAACTCCTAAACCGAGCAGCATTCCACCCTGGTAAACTATAAAAGCTACTACCCAGGCCAGGACAAAAAGATAAGAGGCTGTAATTAAGGGCCACTTCCAGCTCTGAGTTTCTGATTTAATAGCTCCCAGAGTAGCAATACAGGGAGTATATAAAAGCACCATGGTTAAAAATGAATAGGCTGCCAGTGGACTGAAGTTTGCTGTTAAAGCTGCTCTCAAGCCGCCTTCTCCAGCTGCATAAACCACACCTAAAGTGCCAACAACTACCTCTTTTGCTAAAATACCAAAGACAAGTGATGATGCTGCCTGCCAACTGCCAAATCCTAAGGGTTCAAAAATTGGAGCTATCAGCTGTCCAAACTGACCAATTAAGCTTTCTGCAGAAGCATATTCTACACCCAGTGGTAAATTAGCAAGTACCCAGATTAAGACTACAACTGAGAAAATAATTGTACCCGCTTTTTTTAGAAAGGCTCCAACCTTTTCCCACATATGAATAAAGACACCTTTTAAAGTTGGAAAACGGTAAGGTGGCAGTTCCATTACAAAGTGAGAACGCTCACCTTTGAATAATATTTTATTAAAGACACCTGCCATAATTACTGCCATTACAATCCCCAATGCATAGAGTGAAAAGACAACTGTACTGGCATGATTGGAAAATAAAGCACCAGCAAATACTACATAAACAGGTAATCTGGCTGAACAGGACATCAGTGGATTAATTAAAATTGAAATAATTCTGTCCCGCTTACTGTCTAAAGTTCTGGTTGCCATTACTCCTGGCACATTACAGCCAAAGCCAACAATCATGGGAATAAAGGACTTTCCGTGCAAACCAAGTTTGCTCATTACCTTATCCATAACATAGGCTGCTCGGGACATATAACCGCTGTCTTCTAAAACACCAATCGCCAGAAATAATAGAAAAATATTTGGAATAAAAACCAGTACCGAACCTACCCCACCAATAATTCCATCAGTTATAAAGGAAGTAATAAGTGGTGAAGCTCCTGCTCCTAAAAGCAGACTGCCAATCCAGCCCCCTGCAGCTTCAAAGAAAGTCTCTATATACCCAATCAGTGGTTCACCAACAGTAAATGTGAACTTAAAAATTGCCCACATAACTGTCATAAAGATAGGAATCCCAAGATACTTATTGGTTACAATCGTGTCAATTTTATCAGATACATTTTCCAGCTCCTGATCTTCTGCTGGCCGCTGTACACTTTCGGCAATAACTTTATTTATAAATTCATACTTTCGATCAATTATAATATTATCAAAATCATCTTCAGCCTTGAGTTCCCTCTCCGCAATTAAACTCTTGATTTTTTTAGCCTTAGAAGCTCCGACTTCTCTCTCCAGTAATTTTACAGCTTCCGGATCATGCTCAATCAACTTAACTGCTGCCCAGCGCTGATTGATCTGACCGGTGAAATCAAATTTCTTGAGCATTGAAACTACTTCGGAAATTAAAGCTTCTACCTCACTGCCGTAATCGATTTTTAAAGCAGCCTCAGATAAATCACGATGCTGAACAGTTTCCGCAAATAGATTGTCAATTCCTCGACCTTTACTAGCAACAGTTTCTACAACAGGAGTGCCCAACAGCTGACCAAGTTTCTGTTTATCAATCTTAATTCCCTTTTTCTCAGCCTCATCAGCCATATTTAAGACTGCAATTAAATCTACACCCATCTCTAAAAGCTGAACTGTAAAATATAGATTACGATCAAGATTAGCAGAATTAATAATATTTAAAACTACATCATAATCGCCGGTAGTTAGAAAATCTCTTGCCACTACTTCATCTTCCGAATATGCTCCCAGAGAATATGTACCAGGAAGGTCAATAACCTCCAGTGAATAATTCTGATAGGAAGCCCTACCTGTTTTCTTTTCTACTGTAACACCCGGCCAGTTTCCAACATGCTGTCTGGAACCTGTAAGTTCATTGAACATAGTTGTCTTACCGGAGTTGGGATTGCCAGCCAGAGCTAATTTAACTTCATTATTTTTTCCTCTTAATTTATTTAATGACATTAACTTTCACATCCTTCAGTATCTACCATTACTTTATGAGCCAGTCCGTGTCCCAGTGCAACTCTATTGTCTCCCAAAGCTACAATTAAGGGACCACCTGAACTGCTGTGAATCTTAACTTTTTTCCCGCTGACAAAACCTAAATCTGTTAATTTACCCTTTGCTGTTCTGCCGCCAATTATTTCTTTGATACAGGCTGTTTCTCCTTTTCTTAACATCGCTAAAGGCATCAATTTTAAACCTCCTTTACCAGGATCTCTGCTGCTTCATCCCGGCGTAAACTCAAACTGTAACCTCTAACCTTAATTTCGATTGGATCTCCCATTGGCGCCTTGCCTTTAACTTCAACCTTAGCACCTCTATTTAAACCCATATCCATTAATTTTCTTTTTAAACGACCTTTAGACTCAATTTTTACTACCTCTACTTTAGAGCCAACTTTAATTTTATCCAGCATCAGCTGTTCTGCTGTCATTTTTACTTCCTCCTTCTCGGTGTTCATTTCGAAAGCACAATTTTTCTTTTCTATATAATTATTTTTAATTAGATATTCAACCATTTTGCTGAAACTTTCTTCACTTAAAGCATGTTCAATACTACAGGCATCCTGATCAGCATTTTTTTTACTTACACCGAGTGTTTTATTAAAAAAAATATATAAAATTTTATGTCTGCAGTAGATCTTTTCTGCTGCTTTGAAACCACTTTTAGTCAATTTTATTGGACCGTACTTTTCTTGACTAATTAGACCTTCTTGATTCAATTTTTTTAAACCCTGATTGACAGAAGACGCTGCTATTTCTAAATAACGTGCAATATCTGTTACTCTAGCTGAGCCATTTTCTTTGATCAAATTAAAAATAGCTTCCAGATAATCTTCCAGTGATTCTGATAAATTAATCTCTGCTTCCACTTTCTTTTCCCCCAATTTTTAGGTTAACCTAAAACTAATCTAAAAAAATTTAACCTTACTATATTACAGATTGTCCGAAGGACATTTTGTTCTTATTTCTTATTAAAAGATAATTAATCAAGATAATTAATTGAAAACGATTCTCAACTTCAAGTAAAATTATATATAACTAAATTACTTTTGTCAAGATTTTTTTGCAAAAAAATTGTTTATTCTGCCCGTCATAACAGTTATTATTAATAATTGTTACTAATAAGAAAACTTAAAGCCTATTCGCTTTTTTAAAAATCATTTTAATTCATTATAATCTCTCTAGCCTGCATAAATTCTGCATCTTCTCTATCATGTGAAACTAAAATAGTTGTAACTCCAATTTCTTTAATTATCTGATTCAATTCACCCCTGATTTTATCTTTTAATTCGGCATCCAGGTTGCTGAAAGGTTCATCTAAAAGTAAAAGTTTTGGCCCTGGAGCAAGGGTTCTAGCCAGAGCTATTCGCTGCTGCTGTCCACCAGATAATTGATGGGGATAGCGTTTTTCGAAACCTTCTAAATTTACCAGTTTTAGAAGTTTTTTGACCCGGGCTTTTCTCCTATCTTTACTTAAATGATCGATTCCAAAAGCAATATTTTTTTCCACACTCAAATGGGGAAAAAGGGCATAATCCTGAAAAACCATTCCCACTTCTCTTTTTTCTGCTGCTCTAAATTTATGGTCTCCAGCTACAGTCTGACCTGCAATTGAAATTTTTCCACTGTCAGGTATTTCCAGACCTGCAGTTAAACGCAGAACCGTACTTTTACCACTGCCGCTGGCACCAACTAAAGCTACAATCTCCCCCTTTTTTACTTCCAGGTTAAAATTATCAACTATATTACCTTCTTTTTTATTATAGGCAAAAGTTAAATTTTTAATTTCTAACTGCATTATTTTTTCTTCCTTCGGTGATGAGTAATTAAATAGATAGCAGCTGCTGAAAAGAAAATTAGAACCAGAGATAGATCGGCGGCTCTATAAATCATCTCATCAGAAGCATATTCAAAAGCTTTTGTTGCCAGGGTATCAAAATTAAAAGGTCTTAAAATCATGGTCAGCGGTAGTTCTTTCATTATTTCTATAAAAACAAGTAAAAATCCACTCATTAAAGCTGGTTTCAGCATCGGCAGATCAATTTTAAAGAATGTTTCCGTAACTCCTTTACCCAGAGTTCTGGAAGCTTCAAAATAGCTTTCACCAATTTTTTCATAACCGCTGTTAACCGAATTAAAAGCAATTCCCATAAAACGCACGGCATAGGCAAAAATTAACATAACTAAGGTACTGCTTAAAACAACGTTTGCTTCTATTCCAAATCCCGTCTGCAGAAAAGATAAGACACCATCAAGCTGCAGCATAAAAAGCAAAACTCCAACTGCAATTACAGCCCCAGGAATAGAATAGCCAAGAATTGTAATCCGTGCTAAAAGATTGGAGACAAAATTGGAACTCATCCGGGCTGTTGTTGCAATTATCACTGCACCTGTCAAAATTAGAACCGCTGCCCCTCCTCCAGTTAAAAAGGAAGTGGAAGCAAAATGCAGAGTTTCCATTAACCCTCCACCTCTGCTTAAAAAACTCCAGTATAAAAGTTGAACCGTGGGAAGTAAAAACCCGAAAAAGAAAACTCCATAGGTGAAAATTTGAGCCATAATTTTTCTGCCGCCCTCTAGTTTTCTTCTGCTCACCGGTCTAATGTTAGAAGTAGAATAGCTGTACTTTCTACCTCCCCGCAGCAGTTTTTCTATAAACAAAACTACAAATATCACCAGCATAGCCATTACTGCCAGCCTCACCGATGTTGGTAAATCTCCCATTCCAAACCAGCTTTTAAAAATTGCTGTGGTAAAGGTACTGATCCCAAAATATTTTACAACACCATAATCATTTAAAACCTCCATCATCACCAGACTGCTGCCGGCAACTACTGCTCCCCGGGAAAGAGGTAAAATGATTTTAAAAAAGATAGTGCTGTCACTTTTCCCTAAAAGTCTTGAGCTTTCCAGCAGAGAAGCTGACTGGCTGGACAAAAAGGCTCTGGTCATTAAAAAAACATAGGGAAAAAGAAAAATTGTATAGATAAAGATGGCACCTCTTATGTTCATGAAATCAAAATACTGCTGTGAAAAACGGACCTGAAAATTATTACGCAAAAATGTTTGCAGAGGACCGGTATAGCTAAACATTCCCTGGTAAACATAGGCGCCTATATAGGGAGGAATAGCCAGCGGCAATATCAGCCCCCAGCTCAAAAAATCCCTTCCTGGAAAATTATAAGCAGCTATTATCCAGGCTAAACCTGCTCCTAAAAAGGCAGCCAGCAGACCGGCAGCAAGTACTAATATCAGAGAGTTTTGAAAGTAGTTAATAAGCAGATAATCTCTTACATGCTCCCAGTTCTCACCTGCTTCTCCAAATAAATTAATAATAATGTTTAAATTTGGAATTAAAAGCAGAATCATAATCCCGGCTGTCAGCAGAAACCAGCCTGGAGAAGCTTTTTTTAGCTTTTTTAATAGCTGCATCTTTACACCAACCTCATTAATAAAATACTATAGGACAAATGTCCCAAATGTGATTTTTAAATAAATCGAATACTAAAAGTTAACTGCTGGACCTTAATTTTACTGCCAGCCCACACGGTTAAAGATTCTTACCGCTGTTTGATTGTGGATTCCAAGTTCTGTCAGATTAATATTCTGTGTTTCAAAATCTCCCCAGGACTGCAGAAGTTCAGAGGCCTCTACTTCTGGATTAACCGGATATTCATAGTTTGCTGAAGCAAAGAACTTCTGCGCTGAAGCTGAACTTAAGTACTCAAGTAACTTAACTGCATTCTCTTTGTTAGGAGCATATTTTGTAACTCCAGCTCCACTGACATTAACATGGGTTCCATTCTCCCCATCAGGAAAGTGGATGCCAATACTTTTTGCTACTTTTACTTCAGCAGGATTATCAGAATTAATCATTTTACCTAAATAATAGGTGTTTATAATTGCCAGATCTCCTTCACCAGCAGCAGCTGCTGTAGCTTGAGCGCGATCATTACCCTGTGGTTTGCGTGCCATATTGTCAACAATTCCGGCAGCCCAATCTTCAGCCCACTCTGCGCCATAAATTGAAACTAAAGAAGCTAAAAGTGACTGATTATAAATATTTGCTGAAGATCTTACTAAAATTTCATCCTGCCACTTATCAGAAGTTAAATCTCCATAACCAGCTAAGTCTGATGGAGCAGCTCTATCTTTAGCATACACAATTACTCTGCCTCTCATTGTAAGTCCATACCAGTAGTTATCTGCATCTTTTAAATTAGCTGGTATATTTTGAGTCAGTGTTTTAGTTTTTACAGACTGCAAAATACCACGAGTTTTAGCTCTATGTAATCTACCTGCATCAGCTGTTATTAAAAGGTCAGCAGGAGTGTTTTCTCCCTCTCTGACAATTCTTTCGATTAACTGATCAGAATCTCCTTTAAGTACATTAACTTCAATTCCTGTTTCTTCTGTAAATCGATCCAAAATCTCCTCATCTGTATCATAATGACGATTTGTATAGAGATTCACCTCTTCTGCTGCCAGAACTAAAGTTCCTAAACTAAAAATTATACTCATTACAACTGTTACTACAATTAATTTTCTCACCATAATTCCTCCTAGATTTTTTGTTTTTGAAAACGATTCTCAATTTCGCTCGATTTTAATTATAACTAAACCGATTTGTTTTGTCAAGTTTAAAAGTAAAAAAATATCTCTATAGTCCCCGCCATATCAACTATTAATAATCATTACTGATAGTTGATTGTATATATTCTTTCTTTAGAAAGCAGGAAAAATAGAGATTTGATAGAATTTTATTTGTTTTAGTTTTAAGAGCATAAATGCTGTTTCATCTACTACCATTATTTTAGCCAATTTTATCTCTTCAATTATATTTTTTAAGTTATCTCAAATATTTCTTCTGCCTTTTCAATTGCTTTAAGATAATCATTAAATAAAATTTCTGGTTTCAAAGAAAATTCCTTTAAACTTTTCCAATTTGACTTTTCATAAATATCTATTATTTTTAGAACATCTCCCAATTTTCCTTCTTTTGATATCAAAGCCTCTTTAAATTCTTCTTTCATTGATATTTGAGAAAGAATTTCCTCTAAATTCCTATCTAAATATGCATCTATTAAAGAAAACATTCCAAGAATAAATAAATCTTCATCTATATTTAAATGTTTCTTGAGTGACTCAGCAAAATAAGCTCTTATTAAAGATGTTTTTAATAAAATATCCGGTTTACTACTATTTATACTTTTAAAAGAATAGAGGAGGCTCCACTTTTTTAACTTATCTACCCCCAAAATGACTATTCCCTGCCGAATAGAATTGATATCATATCCATACGCAGCCGAATTTACAAGTCGCAAAAGACTATAAGACATTGATAGATCCTGCTTTATATTTTTTTCTATTTCTCGAAAATTTGGATTTTCTTTATTTAACTCTTCTAATATATTAACATAGCTTAGTCTAAAAGGCTCTACCTTTTTACCAGAAACAATATCTGGCTTAGTAAAATAAAAGCCCTGATAATAATCATAATTAAATTCTTTTGCTTCTTGAAATTGTGAATAATCTTCTATCTTTTCAGCTAAAAATTTTACATTCTGATTATATTTACTTTTAATTAAATTTAAAGTTGCTTTTCTGACTTTTTTCGTAGAATTTAAAAAATCAATTTTAATAATATCAGCCATTTTAATCAGTTCTATTAGTGAGTCTTCAAATTCAAAATCATCAAGTACAATTTTGAAACCTTCGCTTTTTAATTCTTTACAAATTTCAATTATCTTTTTATCAACTTCAACAGTTTCTAATATTTCAATATAAATAGATTCGCTTGATAATATATCAAAAATTTTGTTTTTTATCATTTTTGAAGTAAAATTAATAAAAGCAGGTTTGTTTTGGGTTAAATTAGAGAGACCAATTGACTCTAAACTATTTATTATCACTTCTGCAGTAGCTTTTTCCCCATCGGTAATTCTATTATCATCTGGAGATCTAAATAATAATTCATAGGCAAATAAGTTTTCATTTTTATCAAGAATAGGTTGTCGCCCCACCATTGCATTTTTCATTTGCAGCCCCCCAACTAAACCACTTATTAATAATTATTGTTACTATTGATAATATTCTCTATCAATACTCATATACCTTTATAAAATTTGTTATTTTTTTAAAGCTTTTTAATCATTTTCTAATCTTTATTTAAAGTTTTTTTAATAATCCACTGATATTATATAATTGTAGTAAAGAGATAGAGATTTGTTATCCCCTTTTTGAAGCTGTTGCAGAGGACAGCTTTAAGCATAGATAAAAGTAATAGATACTTTTCTCCTTGTTTTAACCGCCTTTTCCCGAGGCGGTTTTTTTATTAGCTAGGAAATTTAACCTTACTGTATTACAGATTGTCCGAAGGATATTTTGTTCTATTTAATATTTTAAAACCCACTTCTTAAATTTAAGAAGTGGGTTATTTTGTACTTTTATTAACTTTATTTTAAGCTCTAACCTCTTTTCTCATAAATAACAGATATGAAACTGCAAAACAGATTAAAGAAGCTGCAATTAGAGCTGTAAAATGAGGCCAGACTAAAATCAAACTCTGAGCAAGAGATAAAGTTGAGGGAATTGCTCCCTGCAGCTGCTCAAAACTAAGTCCACCTAAAGTTCTAATCGAAGGGGTTAATAAAATAGTTGTTAGTTCATTATATAAATAGTTGGGAGAAAGCCTTGAAAGAGCTGCTGTTAAGCTTCTTAATGCAAATGGATTTGCTGCTGTCGCTCTGGCAACAATATTAACCAGCATCGAATAAAATACCGTAAAGAAAAGCCAGACAGCAAGACTTGCCAGGGCTGAAGTTGCAGACTGCTTGAAAATAATTGAAAATAAAATACCAAGATTAAGCCAGAATGCAATATAAACCCCACTCAGGAATAAAAAAATGAAAACTCTTAAAAATTCTCCCAGAGTCGGGGGCAGTCCAATCGAAATTAAAGCAGCTCCCATAACCAGAAATCCAATTGAGAAAACTAACAAAAAAACAAGTGAAATAGCTGCTGCAAATTTACTGGTAATAAAATAATCGCGTGGAATTGGCTGAGACAAAACCCGACTAATTGTCCCCTGATTTTGCTCCGAATTTACCAGATCAAAGCCAAGTGCAATTCCCAGAATAGGACCCAGGAAACTGATCAGCGTCATAAAGTTCGGTATACCACCAGTAGTTGCAGTAAAAAGCTTTAAAAAGAGAAAATCATTTCCCTGATTAATTGCTCCAGCATTATTTTTAATAAGATTTAAGATCGAATATATTGAAGCAAAAGTTGTCAACAAAATTAAGGCGACAATGATAATGAACTTCCAGCTTTTAACATGGTCTGAGATTTCTTTATTGATCATCACCCTAAAAGAGTCATTATAACCGGGCATCAATTTCACCTCCCTTAAAGTAATTCTGATAGATTTCATCTAAAAGATTTTCCTGCTCTTTGATTTCCAGAACTTCATCCAGTTCTGCAATCCTGTTAATAACCTGTTCTGAATAATTCTTAATTTTAACATTGAGGTTAATTTCTCTCTCTCCCAGCAGCTGGTCTGCCAGATCCTTAATGCTTCCTTCAGCCAGCAGTTCTCCTTTTACAAAAATACCAACCCGGTCACAAATCTTCTGCACCTGATTTAAGAGATGAGAAGAGAGCAGAACAGTAATCCCATTTTCTTTACTCAATCTGTAGATTAAATCCAGGAATTCATTAATCCCGGTTGGGTCAATACCGATAGTTGGCTCATCGAGAATAATTATTTCAGGATCTTTAATGAGAACATCGGCCAGCCCCAGCCGCTGTCTCATACCTTTAGAATAAGTAGCAACTTTATCATTCATTACCTTATTCAGACCTACCATCTTAATCATTTCTTCTGCTTTTTTTGCTGCGGCTGCAGCATCCAGTCCATTTAATTTTGCAGTATAAGCTAAATTTTCTTTGCCACTGCTGTTATCATAAAATCCTACCTGATCTGGCAGATAACCGGTAAATTTTTTGACTTCAATTGAATCCCTGGTAGTATTCAGTCCTTTAATCTCTGCCGAACCAGAACTGGGTTCAGTTAAACCCAGAAGCATTAAAATTGTTGTTGTTTTACCGGCTCCATTTGGACCCAGCAGACCATAAATTTCACCTTTTTCAATCTTTAAATCCAGTCCATTTACGGCCGTTAGATCACCATATTTTTTTGTTAGTTCATTGGTAGAGATAATTGTTTCAGCCATTATTATCTCCTCCCATATTTTCTAACAAAATAGAAGATAACTGCAATAACTGCCAGAATAATTAAAATTCCAGCCCAACCCCAGATCATTGAAGTTTTAACTGTAATTCTGAATTTTGCCTGAGAACTAGCTTCAGGTGTATTGGCTTTTAAAGTAAGCTGATAATCTCCAGCAATTGCCTGATCACTGGCTTTTACATCTGCAGTTACTACTGCTGTTTCACCTGCTTCTAATTTTGAAATCTCGTCTTTTTCAAAGTCCACCGACCAGTCAGAAGGGGTAGTGGCACTCAATTTAATGTCTCTTAAGGTTATAGTTCCAGTATTTTTTATTTTAAGATCAATTTTTTTGTTTTCCCCGGCCACAATTTCTCTACTTAACCTGCCTGAAGGAGTTGTTAAATTTAAGCCATATTTACCTTTAATTACTGCTTCCAGATTAATTTTTTTAGAAGTAGAACCGGAGTTTGCCTCAACTGAAAATTTATAAGTATCTGCCGCAACATTAACAGCTGGCTCAACTTTAACTGAAATTGTTTTACTTTCCCCAGACTCAATTGTAACTGAAGTAACATAGGAACCTGCTTCCCTAAATCTAACATCCCAGCCCCGGGGAGCGTCAGCTTTTAAGGCATAATGCTGCTTTTCTGCAGTTCTGTTTCTTAAAGTTGTGTCATAAGTAAAGGTTGAATCAGAGTATCCTTCCATATTATTCTGATCAACTGTAAATTCAGTTTCAAAAACTCCTCTTTCAGCTATTTTAACTTCTAAGGGGAGCTGAAACACTTCGCCATTTTCACTTTTTGCTGTTAAAGTGAAACTATAATTTCCTTTCTCTATTTTCAAAGGCACATTTACTTTTAAATCAATACTTTCTTCATTTTCATCCTTAAAATCTTTTGATTTTACTGCCAGTTTCTCTATACTCTTACCACCTGAAGTTATCGTGTAATCCCACCCTTCAGGAAGATTCTGGACAGCAAAACTCAAATTCTTAATTTGATAACTATTATTTATAACATCAATATTATAATCCAGACTTTCACCTGGGGTTACCGATAATCCTGTATAAGGTGTATATAAAGTAATATCACCTTCAGCTGCACTGACTATTCCAGCAAAAACAAAAATAAAAAACATTAAAAAAAGAAGTGAATTTCCAATTCGTTTTGACATTTAAATTACCTCCTCTAATTTTAATTAATTTAGTTTTAGTTTAAACTGATACTAATCTGTGATTTCTCTGCAGTTACTTTACTTAAATTATATTCATCCCCCCTCCTTTAACTTTTTCTTATTTTTTCTAATTAATATTATATTAAATTAATTTGAAAATTCAATTAAAAGAAAATTAAATTTTAATTAGAAAAATTCTCCATCCTTATAATATGGCTGGGTAGGTACCATTAATAAGAAATGGAGAATTGATTAGGGAAATCTATATTAATCCAGTCTGACTGGATTTTTTTAATGTCTAAAGTGTCTCTTACCGGTAAAGACCATTGCAATTCCGAGTTCATTACAGGCTTCTATAACCTGATCATCACGGATTGAACCCCCGGGCTGAATAATTGCTTTAACACCCAGCTCAGCTGCTTTTTCTACAGCATCCGGGAAAGGAAAGAATGCATCAGAGGCTGCAACTCCACCTTCCTGACGGCCTTCAGCTTTACGGCCGGCAATAATCATCGAATCAACTCGACTCATCTGACCGGCACCAACACCAACTATCATCTCATCTTTGGCCATTACAATTGCATTTGATTTAACGTGTTTTACTACCTTCCAGGAAAATAGTAAGTCTTCAATCTGTTCTTTAGTTGGAGCCTTTTCGGTTACTACTTCCAGATCTTCAGCAGCAGTTTGAGCTAAGTCTCTATCCTGTACTAAAAGTCCACCTGTGACCTTTTTCATGCTGTAACCTGGCTTTTCCCGATTAATAGAAAGCTCTCCGGTTTTTAGAATACGCATTTTATCAGAACGTTCTTTTAAGATTTCTAAAGCTTCCGCTTCATAATCAGGAGCAATTACCACCTCAATAAATTTATCCTGATCTGCAATTTCTGCCGCTGCTGCTGTATCAATTTTCCTATTAGCTGCTACAATCGAACCAAAGGCAGATAAGGGATCACCTGCATGTGCATTAATAAAGGCTTCTTTTAAACTATCAGCTGTCGCCATTCCACAGGGATTAGCATGTTTGATTACTGCTGCAGCTGGTTTAGCTTCAAATTCTTTAATTAGTTCCAGAGCACCATCTGTATCGTTGATGTTATTATAGGACATTCCCTTACCGTGCAGCTGCTCAGCTGTAGAAATTGATGGTTCATTCTGCTCAGCTTCCAGGTAAAATGCCGCTTTTTGGTGCGGGTTTTCTCCATAGCGGAGGTCTTCTTTTTTATTATAGAGGTCCAGAAGTGTCTCCGGCATTTCTTCCTTTTCATCAGCCAGCACAATTTCTCCCAGGTACTTCTGGATTCTCTGATCATATTCAGCAGTGTGATGGAAGGCCTTATAGGCAAGTTTTAACTTCTGAGTTTTAGTTAAGCCGCCATTACCAGCCTTCATTTCAGCCAGAAGCTCGTCATAATCAGCCGGATCAACTACAACTGCCACATCATTATTGTTCTTGGCAGCAGAGCGAATCATGGTCGGTCCCCCGATATCAATATTTTCTACTGCTTCTTCTAAAGTCACATCTTCTTTAGCAATTGTTTCAGCAAAGGGATAGAGATTACAGACAACAAGATCAATTGGTTCAATATCTTGAGCTTCAATTTCCTTTAAATGCTGCTCATTATCTCTAACTACTAAAATACCGCCGTGAACAGCGGGATGTAAAGTTTTAACTCTTCCATCCATCATTTCCGGGAAATTAGTCACCTGCTCAATATCTGTAACTTCGACATCATTTTCTTTTAACATCCGGCCTGTCCCACCGGTTGAAATTATCTCTACCCCAAATTCTTTTAAACCCTTCGCAAAATCTACAATACCTTCCTTATTTGAAACACTGATCAATGCTCTTTTAATTTTAGACAAAGTTATTTTTCCTCCTTTAAAATTTTAACTTTTCGTCCTTCGATTTTAATTTTTCCTTCTGCAATTAATTTGACTGCCTCAGGATAAATTCTATGTTCTTCTTTTAAAATTCTGGCTGCCAGATTATCTGCACTGTCATCTGCTTTAACCTCCACCACTGCCTGTTTGATAATTGGGCCGGTATCCATACCCTGATCCACAAAATGAACGGTACAGCCGCTGTATTTAACTCCATAATCCACAGCCTGTTTTTGAGCATCTAAACCTTTAAAAGCAGGTAAGAGTGAAGGATGAATATTGATAATCTGATTTTTAAATTTCTGCACAAAAAGTGGTGAAAGAATCCGCATATATCCCGCCAGAACTACAAGTTCAACTTCTGCATTTTTTAAGAGTCCAATTAACTCTTTTTCGTAATCAGCTTTTGTTTCAAAATGAGTCGGATCAATAAACAGATGCTCTACATTCTCGCGTTCTGCCCTTTTTAAAGCACCTGCATCCTGGTTATCGCTGATTAAGAGTTTAACTTCGGCCGGAATGGCTCCACTCTTGATACTGTCAATAATTGATTGAAAATTTGAGCCTCTGCCTGAGGCAAAAACAGCTAGTTTAAGCATTTTTGCACCTTCTTTATTTTATTTCGAGAGATGTGTCTGCAGCTCCTGCTTTTATTTCACCAATCAGACAGGCCTCTTCTCCCATTTCTGCAAGTTCTTTAAGTATTTTATCTTTATCAGCTTTATCTATAACTAAGGTCATTCCGATTCCCATATTAAAGGTTCTGTACATTTCTTTTTCTGCAATCTCTCCTGCCTGCTGGATCAATTTGAAAATTATCTGCGGCTGCCAGCTGTCTTTTTTGATTTCAGCTTTTAAACCAGCTGGGAGAATGCGCGGTAAGTTCTCTATTAAACCACCACCGGTAATATGAGCAATTCCTTTAAGTTTATATTTTTTAAGCAGAGACAGCACAGTTTTTACATAAATTCTGGTCGGTTTAAGTAATTCTTCTCCTAAATTCTTTTCCAAGCCCTCAACTTCTGCAGTATAGTCAAAACCTGCTTTCTCAAAAAGTGCTGCTCGAGCCAGAGTAAAACCATTGCTGTGCAGTCCATCTGATTTAAGACCGATAACTAAATCACCAGCCTCAATCTCAGCTCCGGTGATAATTTGATCCTGGTCCACAATTCCAACTGCAAACCCTGCCAGATCATATTCTCCCGGCTGATAAAAGCCTGCCATTTCTGCAGTTTCTCCACCAATTAGAGCTGCACCAGCCTCTTTACAGCCGGCTGCAATCCCTTTTACAATCTCAGCAGTTTTTTTCGGCTCCAGTTTTCCAGCTGCCAGATAATCGAGGAAGAATAAAGGTTGAGCTCCCTGAGCCAGTATATCATTAACTGACATGGCTACTAAATCAATGCCAATTGTATTATGAAGATCCAGTTTAAAGGCCAGTTTGAGCTTGGTTCCAACTCCATCTGTACCTGAAACTAAAACTGGATTCTGATAATTGATTAAGTCAGGCTTAAAAAGCCCGCCAAATCCCCCTAATCCAGTCATTACTTCCGGACCAAAGGTTGACTGTACATCTTTTTTGATCAGTTCAACTGCCTGATTGCCGGCATCAATATCGACTCCGGCTTTTTTGTAATCTAAACCCACATTTATTCCTCCTCACTTAAGTAGCGGCGGGCTATCGGATAATCGCCATCAAAACAGGCTGTGCAGAATCCAAGCTCAACCTCAGTTTTAATTGACTGGAGCATCCCTTCCTTACTTAAGTAGTAAAGACTGTCAGCTCCAATTGTTTCACTTATTTCTTCTACAGAACTGCTGCTGGCGATCAGTTCCTGACGGCGTGAGGTATCAAGTCCAAAATAACAGGGATGTTCAACAGGAGGAGAAGAAATAGCCATATGCACTTCTTTCGCTCCTGCTTCCTTGATTCGCCCAATAATTTGTTTGCTGGTTGTTCCTCTGACAATCGAATCATCTATTAAAATCACTTTTTTGTCCTCAATTATTTCTTTAATTGGGGATAGTTTTAGTCTAACTTTTAAATCCCTGATTTCCTGAGTCGGCTGAATAAAAGTTCGTCCCATATAGCGATTTCTTAAAATTCCCTGAGCATAGGGGATTCCTGATTCTTCGGCAAATCCTAAGGCAGCTGCAATTCCCGAATCAGGTACAGGCACCACAATATCTGCCTCAACATCCATCTCCCGGGCCAGCTGTTTCCCCATTTCTTTACGGGCCAGCAGAACATTCTGACCGGAAATATTGCTGTCAGGACGGGCAAAATAGATATATTCAAAAACACAGAGACTGGTTTCATTTTGACCAGTATAACGTCTGCTTTTAATTCCATCTTCACCAATTATAACAACCTCACCTGGGTTAACATCCCGCACAAATTCAGCTCCAATAATATCAAAAGCACAGCTTTCTGAGGCCACAATGTAGCTGTTATCCAGTTTTCCAATTGAAAGTGGTCTAAAACCGCGAGGATCCCGAATAGCAACCAGCTCATCTCTGGTCATTGCCACCAGCGAAAATCCACCCTTTAACTGATGCAGGCTCTGAATCAGAGCTTCAACAATATTATCTTCAAAAGAACGGGCTACCAGGTGAGCAATAACCTCAGTATCTAAAGTAGAATGAAAAATTGAACCATTGCTTTCTAAATTGTTTCTGAGTTCTGCTCCATTGGCCAGATTACCATTATGAGCCAGAGCCAGATCACCTTTCATACTGTTGATTAAAATTGGCTGTGCATTGGCAAGCTTACTGGAACCACTGGTAGAATAACGAACATGGCCGATCGCCATCTCACCTTTTAAATTCCGAATATCTTCTTTTTCAAAAGCACTTTCTACCAGCCCCATATTCTTATGCAGATTGAATTCTCCCTGATAATTGGCACAGATCCCCGCACTTTCCTGGCCCCTGTGCTGCAGGGCAATCAAACCAAGATAGGTTAATTCTGCTGCGCTGCTTTCACCATCAGCATTAAAAATACCAAAAACTCCACATTCTTCGCTCATTTTATCTTTATTTAGATCAGCCTGAATTAACTTTAAATCATTTGAACCCGGCTGAACTCTATTTTTTTGCTTAGAGAAATTACAGCTTTCTCTCATTAATTTTCCTCCCTTTAATACTAAAAAATAATTTGAAATCAATTCTCATCCCTGATCCAACTACCGCCAGGCTGGAAATAAGCTTCTATAAAGTTATGTTTATATTTATTTTTTGAAAGAAAGATATATTTAACGACTCTATAGTTTTATTCCAATTCAACTTAATTCTGATGATTGTTATCCTTCTAACCCATCCGGACGGACTGAAATAAGATAATCAGCTATAAACATTATTAATTAAGAGTTATTTTTTCAAACAGAATATATCGAAAGACCAGGAATTTTAATTAATGAATCTTGATGATAATGAGTATTAAATTGGACTGAAGGACACGAGGTCCTGAACTGACCGCACAGCAGGAGGCTGTGATCGGAAAGGTAGTCCAATTTAATGCGAAATTAGAATCTTAGATTCATCTTAAAATTACTATGGAAAGAAATATATTCTGTTTTAATAAAATAGAATCCTTATTAATTATTAGCTGATTAGCTTATTTCCAGTCCTGGCCGGTAATCCGTTTATACATTTCATGATAAGCCTCTTCCACATTACCGAGATTCCGACGAAAACGATCTTTATCCAGCTTTTCTTTAGTCTCACTGTCCCAGAAACGGCAGGTATCAGGAGTAATCTCATCAGCCAAAATTATTTCTCCCGCTGCTGTTTTACCAAATTCAAGCTTAAAGTCAACCAGATCTACATTTCGCTTTTTCAAAAATTTAACTAATATATCATTTATCTTGTGTCCCAGAGCAATTAATTTTTCAAGTTCTTCTCGTCCTGCCAGTCCTAAAAGTTCAATATGAGAAACATTGATTAAAGGATCTCCCAAATCATCATCTTTATAGTAAAATTCGATTACCGGCTGCTGAAGCGGCTCCCCTTCTTCCATCCCAATTCTTTTAGCCAGACTTCCGGCTGCGGCATTTCGCATTACAACTTCCAGAGGTATTATATCAACTTTTTTAACCAAAGAGTCACGCTCATTTAGTTCTTCAATTAAATGAGTTTTGATTCCCTTTTCTTCTAAGAGCTTAAAAAAGAAGTTGCTGATCTTATTATTAATCTTTCCCTTTTCTGCGATCTGACCCTTTTTCTGACCGTCAAAAGCAGTTGCATCATCTTTAAAGTGGACAATAACCTGATTATCCTGATCGGTGCTGAAAATCTGCTTAGCCTTGCCCTCATAAATCATTTTCTTTTTTTTCATCTTTTATAAAACCTCCGTTTTGAGATCATAGTCAAATTTATGCTGCCAGTTCTTAACGATTTTTTCTGTTTTCTCAGCTGCTATACCTGTATATTTTTCCGGTTTCAAAATTAATTCTTTCTGCCTTCTAGTAAATTTATCCCAATAACCCTGCAGTTCCTGACTCTGTTCAACCAGTTCTCTTAAAGAAAAATCAGTCTCCTGGGCCATTAAGGTCAACTTTCGTACAGCCTCATGTGCATCAGGATGACCGGCTGCAGCTAGTAAAATATATAACGGTTCTGCAACAATCATTTTCTTATTCTGTTCAAAATTCTTTTTTATATTTTCCTGGTCAACCGCCATCTTGGAGCTGACTCTGGTTAAACGAGCTGCTGCTGAAAGCAGAGCTGTAATTAATTCGGGAATAAAGCGGGATGAAGCCGAGTTGGTCAGATCACGCTGATGTTCAGATAACTGGTCCATATAAACTGTAGTCATCTGAGGCATAAAAGCCTTCCAGAGGCTCTTTACATTTTCATAGTTAATCGGATTTCTTTTGTGGGGCATGGTTGAAGAACCAACCTGATCTTTGCCGAAGTGCTCACCAATTTCTGCAATTTCGGAACGCTGCAGGTGGCGCATATCATCAGCAAAGGCTGCCAGTACACTAAAAGTTGAAACAAGTGCATGAATAAAATCTGTAATCGGCTCAGCCTGGACTATCTGAGTTGAATGCTCACCCGGTTTTAAACCGAGTTCAGCTAAAACTTCTTTTTCAAACTCTTCTGGATCTTCAAAAAAGATACTGCTGGCATTATAGGCACCAACCGCACCAGAAAATTTGCCGACAAGTTTGTCTGCTTTAGCTTCGATTTCTTCTATTCTTTCTCCCAGACGGGCTACATATTCAGCTATTGTAAAACCAAAGGTCACCGGTACTGCGTGCTGACCGTGGGTTCTTCCGATTTGAACTCTATCCTTTTCACGCAGAGCAATCTCTGCCCAACTTTTATGTAATTCTTTTAATTTGGGTAAGATTAATTCCTGTGCTGCCTTCTGATAGCGGAGTGAGTTGGCTGTATCTACAATATCATAAGAAGTAGCTGTAAAGTGAATATAGGGACGGATGTCTTTACTAACTTTTTTCTGGATACAGTTAACTAAAGCACGAATATTATGTTTAGTTTTAGCTTCTTCTGCGTAAATCTCTTCCGTAGTTAATTCATTAATCGCCTTTTCGACTTCAGCTGGAGCCTGCTCTGGGGCCATACCTTTTCTGGCTAGAACCTTAACCAAAGCCAACTCCACCTCCGCCTGAAACTCAATAGTCGCATTTTCCGAAAGGTATTTCCCAATCTGATCAAAATTCTTTTTCCTCCTTGAATATCGGTGATCAAGGGGACTTATATTGGCAAAAATATCTCTAGTCTGCAAATTTTTCGCTCCTCTCAAGGTATTCTTGATATCCCATATCCTTTAATTCAGCTGCTGTTTTTAAAACTTTAGCTTTCATTTCCTGACGGTATTTTTTCTGCTTTTTGTTTAATTCTTCATCACTGCGGGCTAAAATCTGTACTGCCAGTAAGGCGGCATTTTTGGCTCCGTTGATTGCAACTGTAGCCACTGGAACTCCTGGCGGCATCTGCACTATTGAATAAAGTGAGTCAAGTCCACTTAATTTTGATGTTTTAACAGGAACTCCTATTACCGGAACTGTTGTCAAAGCAGCTACCATTCCCGGTAGGTGAGCTGCACCTCCAGCTCCAGCTATAATTACATCCAGCCCTTTTTTTTCTGCTGTCTCTGCATAGTTGTACAATCTATCCGGTGTTCGGTGAGCTGAAACAACTGTCAGCTCATATTTTACCTCAAATTGATCTAAAATTTCTGCTGTTTCTTTCATTACCGGCAGATCAGAATCACTGCCCATAACAACTCCTACTCTAGGCTTCATAAAATTTTACCTCCCTAATTTTTTTCACCTTTAATTTCAATAAACTGGCTGGCTTCTAAAGCACGCTCAGAAGCTTGATCTAAACTATCTGCTGTCACAGTCAGATGGCCCATTTTGCGGCCGGATCTGGAAATAGTCTTCTGATAAATGTGGACCTTAACTCCTTTTACTGCCAGAGCTGGCTCCAGTCCAATCACCTCAGCTTTGCCTTCTTCTCCACTGCCTATGATATTTCTCATTACAGTTGGTCTCAGCAGAGCAGTATCCCCCAAAGGCAGCCCCGTAATTGCTCTAATGTGCTGTTCAAACTGAGAAGTCACACAGCCTTCAATCGTATAATGGCCTGAATTGTGAGGCCGGGGAGCAATTTCGTTAACTAAAAGCTCACCATCTTCTGTAACAAACATTTCGACACAGAAAATTCCTATTCCATCAAAAACTTTAAGTACTTCTCTGGCAAAATCTTCGGCCTTTTCTTCCAGCTCAGCTGAAATTTCTGCCGGCACTTTTGTTTCATATAAAATATTTTCTCTATGATTATTTTCTCCAATTGGATAGACCTTCATCCCACCACTTAAACCGCGGGCAGCAATTATAGAAATTTCTTTTTTAAAAGGAATATATTTTTCTACCATCAGTTGAATTTTTCCTACTCCCAGTTCCCGAAAGGCTTCTTCTACTTTATCCTGACTGTCAATTAAAGCATTACCTTTACCATCATAACCACCTGTACAGCTTTTTAACATCAGTGGATAGCCCAGTTCTTGAGCAGCTTCTTTAATATCATTAGGGCTGCTGACTTTTTTAAATTCCGGCACAGCTATCTTATCTTGTTTTAATACATTTTTTTGATGATATTTATTCTGAATAATTTCTAAACTGCGGGCTGTTGGATAAATCTTATATTCTTCACTTTCTAATTCTTTTAAAACTTCAACTCCTATATGTTCAAATTCATAAGTTATTAGATCTGATTTCTCTGCAAGTTTTCTAATTGCTGCTTTGTCGTCAAAATCAGCAATCAGATGCTGATCAGCAATGCTGTGAGCTGGACATTTTTTTGTTGGATCTAAAATTGTAACATAAAAGCCCATTTTCTTTGCCTCTAAAATCATCATCTTACCAAGCTGACCACCACCGATAATTCCAATTTTCTGTCTGGTTTTATCTTTAAATTTCAAATTATAACCTCCAGCTTAAATTTATTTCACTAATGCTTTCTGGCCAATATCATTTCTAATATGAAAATCTTCAAAGTAAATTTTTTCTACTCCTTTATAAGCCTTATCAATCACTTCCTGAAGACTATCTCCTAAGGCTGTAACTGCTAAAACTCTACCTCCAGCTGTCAGTAATTTTCCATCTTTAAGTTCTGTTCCCGCCTGAAATACAATTATATCTTCAGCTGATTCAGCATCTTCGATTCCATAAATTTCCTTACCTTTTTCATATTTTACCGGATAGCCACCAGATGCCATTACCACACAGAGAGCTTTTTGATCTTTCCATTTTATTTCAAGCTGATCTAAATCACCTGTAATTACTGCTTCCATAATATCTACTAGATCTGTTTCTAAGAGCGGAAGTATCACCTGAGCTTCTGGATCACCAAAACGAACATTATATTCTAAAACCTTAACTTTTCCAGCATTAATCATCAAACCAAAATATATTATTCCTTTAAAATTAAGTCCTTCACTCTGCAGAGCTTTTTTAGTTGGCTTCATAATTTCCACTCTGAAAGCTTCCATAATTTGATCAGATACAACTGGAGCAGGTGCATAAGCACCCATACCGCCAGTGTTAGGACCTTCACCACCATCATAAGCAGGTTTGTGATCCTGGGAAGCAATCATCGGTACTATAGTCTTACCATCACAAAAAGCAAGAATTGTTGCTTCCTCTCCTTCTAAAAATTCTTCAATCACAACTTTTTCTCCTGCTTGACCAAATTTTTCATCTTTCATTATTGTTTCAACTGCTGCTTTCGCTTCCATTTTTGTCTGGGCTACAATAACTCCTTTACCTGCTGCCAGGCCTGAAGCTTTAACCACAATGGGAGCCCCTTTTTCTTCAATATATTCTAATGCTTTTTCTGCTTCTGTAAAGCTGCAGTAGGCTGCAGTTGGAATCTGATACTTCTGCATTAACTTTTTAGAAAAGGCCTTTGAACTTTCAAGCTGAGCCGCATTCTGATTTGGACCAAAAACTTTAAGTCCATGTTTTTCAAAAAGATCAACTATTCCTGCTGCCAGAGGGGCCTCTGGTCCAACTACTGTGATATCAATTTTCTCTTTTAGAGCAAACTCTAAAAGTGCTTGCTGATTGCTTTCATCAAAGTCAAGATTTTCGCCAAATTTAGCCGTCCCTGGATTACCTGCTGCTATATATAACTCTTCTACTCTGCTGCTTTGTGCTAACTTCCAGGCGAGCGCGTTTTCTCTTCCACCACTACCGATGAGAAGAATGTTCATTCTATCCACTCCATTTCCTTTTTTGTGAATTAATTTACTATAACCAGGTACAAATCGGTCGATTTGTACCTGGTACAAAAACATTATAAAAATAGAATAGCCCAGGTAGGAAGATTCTACCTATTATGAGTAGAACCTCCCCGCCTGGGCTTTTATCCCTTCGGTGTAATATATAATATTCATATCTGTACCGCTCGGACCAGCCAGCAATATAAAATCTAATCTGCTTTAAAATAATCTAAACAAAATAATCCTATAAGTGCTGCGGAAACCTAGGTACACTTCCCTCATAGTCGAACAATTTACGGTGTCCGGTAGAGACTTGTGGGCCATATTCCCACTATTATATGAGGTACAATTTAATTTTTAGTTTTACAACATAATATTAACAGATGCAATTTTTAAAGTCAAGCAGAATTTATTTAAAGTAGAGGACTATAATCATCATTTTTGGCTGTTCCTCTAAATTCATTATAAATATCTCTTAAAAGTGTAATACCTCTCACTATTTGCTTGTCATCTACAGCGGCGAAACTGAGTCGGAAATAATTAGAATATCGATTATTGTTACTAAACAGATACCCAGGAGAAAAAACCAAACCTTTTTGAGCAACTTTTTCATATAATTTTTGAGCATCTTGTTTTTCAGGCAATTTTAACCAAAAATAGAGTCCGCCTGTTATTTCAAAAGTTATTTTTATCTCATTTGGCAAATTATTGATTATTTGATTTTTCATCAGTTTATATCGCTTTTTAAACAAATTTCTTTGTAAGCTAATATGTTTATCTAATAATCCTTCTCTGATGTAATAGTCAAAAGCTCTCTGAGTCAGACCCCCACTGGAAATATCAGTAGCATATTTAGCTTCTAACATCTCTGGCAAAAGTGTTTCCGGTAAAACAATAAAAGCAAGCCTCAAGCCGGGCATAAATACTTTTGAAAAGCTTTTAATATAGATTACCCTCCCCTGATCATCCAATTCCTTTAAATTATTTACCCTATTTTGATTATAATATAGATCAGATAAAATATCGTCTTCTATAATATAAAAATCATATTTTTTTGCCAGCTCAAGCAGCTGAAGTTGTTTTTCTTGACTCCAATTAACACCAGTTGGGTTTTGGAAATTCTGCATAGTAAAGAAAAACTTTATCTTATTTTTCTTAAGATAAGACTCCATTTCTTCTAAATCTGCCCCATCCTCTTCCATTTTAACACATTTTATATCTGCTTTTCGAGATTTAAAAGCCTGTAGAGCTCCAAAATAGGTAGGATCTTCAACTATAATCTGATCTTTATAATCTAAAAATATTTTACTTATAATATCTATTGCCTGTTGAGCTCCAGATACAACCTGAATTTGATTTAAAGAAGAATCAATTCCTCTTTTTGTTAAATATTTTCTGATAGATTTCCTTAAAGGCAAAAAACCCTGACTTTTTTGATAACTAAAAGCTTCACCCTGATCCCGCTCTAAAACTTGATTGATTGCATATTTAAAATCTTCTACCGGAAATAAATCTGTACTAGGAGCAGCACTAGCAAAATTAATACTTTCTGACAGCTTAATCTGCCCATGTTTTAACATATCTTCTCCATTTTTAGATTTGATTATTTTTCTGTCTGGTGCTACAAAACTTCCGCTACCTACTTTTTTATAAATTAATTCTTCATCAGCAAGCATATCGTATGCTTTAACAACTGTAGCGGGATTAACTCCTACATCGTCTGCCAATTTTCTGATTGGAGGCAGTTTAGTATCAGCTTCGAGCTCACTTTTTATTTTCTTTTTTAATTCTTTATAAAGCTGCAGATAAAGAGCAGAATTACTCTCTTCTTTTAATTTTATTTTTAACATAATTTCACCTCTTTTATTGTATTAGTACAAAATCATTTAAAAATTATTGTATTATATATTTGACTTTTTGTATCGCTTTATCGTATAATTGTATTGTTAATTAAACAAAAACAAGCTTATTTATCATTATTGTATCACTACAATCTAAATTAATCAATTAGGAGGAACAAAATTTATGTCAGAAAAATATCGTTTAAACAAAAATTTAGCTCAAATGTTAAAAGGTGGAGTCATTATGGATGTAACTACTGCTGAAGAAGCAAAAATTGCTGAAGAAGCTGGTGCAGTAGCTGTTATGGCTTTAGAAAAAGTTCCAGCTGATATTAGAAAAGATGGCGGAATTGCTAGAATGTCAGACCCAAAAATGATCAAAAAAATTGTAGCCACTGTTTCTATACCAGTAATGGCAAAGGTTAGGATTGGTCATTTTGTGGAAGCTCAAATTTTAGAGTCTTTAAAAATAGACTATATTGATGAAAGTGAAGTTTTAACTCCTGCTGATGAGGCCTTTCATATTGATAAAAGAAAATTTGAGATTCCTTTTGTCTGTGGAGCTACGAATCTAGGTGAGGCATTAAGAAGAATTGGAGAAGGTGCGGCTATGATTAGAACTAAGGGAGAAGCTGGAACTGGAAACGTGGTAGAGGCTGTTCGTCATATGAGAAAAATCAATTCTCAAATCAATAATTTAACAACTTTAGGTAGTGAAGAATTAATGACTGCAGCCAAAGAGATGCAGGCTCCCTTTGAACTTGTGGAGTACATAGCAGAACACGGTAAACTTCCAGTAGTTAATTTTGCAGCTGGAGGAATTGCTACTCCTGCTGATGCGGCTTTAATGATGCAGCTTGGTTGTGATGGAGTTTTTGTAGGTTCAGGAATTTTCCGTTCCGGTAATCCAGCTAAAAGAGCAGCAGCAATTGTTAGAGCAACAACCCACTATCAGGATCCACAGATTATTGCAGAAGTATCCGAAGACCTCGGTAAAGCAATGTCTGGCATTGATATTAATGGGCTTACAGATGCTGAAAAAATGGCTGATCGGGGCTGGTAAAATGAAGGTTAAAGTGGGGGTGCTTGCCCTCCAGGGAGGAGTAACTGAACATTTAAATCATTTAAACCAGATTGAAAATGTTCAAGTTGCACCTGTTAAAAAGCCTGAACAATTAAATGACTGTAACGGCTTAATTATACCTGGCGGTGAGAGCACAACAATGAGAAAATTAATTAAACATTATAATTTTACAGAAGCAATTAAGGCTTTTGATCAACAGCAAAAAGTTATCTGGGGAAGCTGTGCAGGTTTAATTTTGCTGGCAGCTGAAATTGAAGGAGAAAATAACGAGCAGCTGGCACTTTTAAATATTAAAGTTAAAAGAAATGCCTTTGGCAGTCAGTTAGATAGTTTCATTGATAAAGCTGTAATTCCAAAAGTTTCTGATTCAGTCCAGGAACTTGTCTTTATCAGAGCACCCTTAATTACAGAAGTTGGCCAAGATATTGATATACTATACCAAAAAGAAGGCCAAATTGCTGCTGTAGAAAACAAAAATATAATTGCCACTGCTTTTCATCCGGAACTAACTAAAAGTACTATTTTTCATCAATATTTTGTTGAAAAAGTTAAAAGCCTTAGCAATTAATTTGTATTTTTAAATACAGCTAAATAATGACATAATCCCCTTATGGTTAACAGATTAAATAATACAGTCTGTTCTACCAGAAAGGGGATTTTATCTCGAATAATACTAATTCTATGAAAAATAAAATAAAGCAAAAATTAAATAATACTTGTTTTCACATAAATTGACTTAAGTAGATAATTTATTATATAATTCTATACAGGAATGGAGGTAAAATATGCAAATAACTAAAATGATATCAAAAAACTTAATTAATCTTAAGCTGAATACCGACGATAAAGAAGATGCTTTAATAGAAATGGTCAATTTGTTAAAAAAAGAAGATAAAATTGAGTCAGAAGATAAATTTTTGGCAAAAATTATTGAACGAGAAAGAGAAGGAAGCACCGGTTTTGGCAGGGGAATTGCTGTTCCTCACGGTAAAAGTGAAACAGTTAACGAATTATCTTTAAGTATTGGTAGATCAAAAAAGGGTATCGAATATCACAGTCTGGATGGTAGGAAAGTTAATTTAGTATTTATGGTAGCTGATTATCCAGATTATTCACCTGAATACTTAAAATTAGTCTCGACTCTGGTAAGTTGGTTGAGAGAAGATAATTTTAGAAAAGAGTTACTCAATGCGGATGGAAAAACAGAATTTATAGAACTTTTTAGAGAAAAAGAAAGATCTACTAAATAACAGCAGATCTTTCATCAAAATTTAAACATAAAAATAATATCTATTCTTTTATACCCTGAGTAGCAATTCCTTTTACGAAAAACTTTTGGGCCAGTAAAAATACAATTAGAGTTGGAATTACCACCATAATAGTTCCTGCCATAATAATTCCCCAGTCCCGTTCTGAAGAACTGGCAAAAAGCATTTTTACTCCCTGCTGAGCTAGCTTTTTTTGATCATCATTAATAATGATCAACGGCCAGAGATAAGCATTCCACATCACTAAAAAGTTAACTACAGCCAATCCAGCAAGATTAGCTCCCGACAAGGGTAAGAGAATCTGGAATAAAAACCGAAAAGGTCCACAGCCATCTATTTGAGCAGATTCCATAATAGACTTAGGAATAGTCAAAAAATGCTGCCTCATCAAAAAAGTTGTAGTGGCACTTGCCAGAAACGGTAAAACCAGACCTGAAAAAGAATTTCCCAGTCCCAATCTGCTTATAAACTCAAACAGAGGAACTACCCGCACCTGCATCGGCAGCATTAAAGTGAATAAGACTGCAAAAAACAAAAACTTTTTGTATTTGAACTCAAAATGCGAAAATGCATAACCACTCAAAACTCCCAGCCCTAATTTCCCTAACATCACCACAGAAGAAGCCAGAATACTGTTAACTAAAATTTTATCAAGGCTGACTAAATTCCAGGCCTTAATATAATTATCAAAGTATAATCTGTCAGGTAAAAATGATGGTGGATAAGAAAATATCTGGGCTCTGGGCTGCATACTGACACTGATGCCGAAAATAATCGGCATTAAGACAATGAAAGAAATGATTATCAAGACCAGATGTAGTGCTATTTTTTTATAAATACTATAGGGACCTCTATTTAAATCAAACATATTTAATCACCTTTCTCTTATTGATAATGTACATTATTTGCGCCATATTTAAAATGGAAAATAGTCACTATAATTACCAGAGCTAATAAGATTACAGATTGAGCTGCTGCAATTCCCGGCCTGAAATTAATAAACATTTCCCGATATAATTTATAGATTACAATATTTGTAGAATCAGCGGGACCACCCTGAGTCATAATATCTACAATCCCAAAGCTTTCAAATACACTGAAAATAATATTCATGATAATTAAATAAAAAGTTGTGGGAGATAATAAGGGAATTGTAATATCTTTAAATATAGTTATAGCTCCTGCCCCATCAATCTTTGCAGACTCATAAACACTATCTGGGATTGCCTGCAGGCCTGCCAGAAAAAATATTATATTAAAGCCCATATTCTTCCAGACAGTTGCTATAATAATAGCCAGAAATGCAAAAAAACTATTCGTTAACCAGTTTACCTGAATATTAAAAGCAAGATCTAATAAATAATTAACCTGGCCTGCTACCGGATTCAGCAAAAAAACCCAGAGGGAACCGGCTACAGTAGGCGAAATAGCATAAGGAATGAAAAATATAACTCTGTAAAATTTTATTCCTTTTAGATTCTGGTTCAAAATAACTGCTAGCAGCAGAGAAAATACCAGCCCAATAGTAATGGTGAAGATAATAAATAATGTAGATCTCAATAAGCTGTTGAGATAAGCTGGATCCTGAAATAAATTTATATAATTCTGGATTCCTACAAAAATTCTTTTGCGTCCAAATGGCGCCTGTTTAAATAAGCTTAAAAACACTGAATTAATACTGGGCCAGTATAAAAACAATAACAAAACAATAAATGTGGGGGAAAGAAGTAAATATGGAACAAGTGAATGGGATCGATAATTTAATTTTTGCAAAAAATACACCTCCAATAATAATATCCCTTCCTGATTTTCAGGAAGGGACAGCTGTCAACAATAAACTATATGAATTCTTATTCGTTAAGTTGATTATATTCTTTAAGTGATTTATTTACTCTCTCTGCTGCCTCATCCATTGCCGCTTGAGGAGTCATATTTCCTTCTAATGTTTTTTCAACTGATTCTTCCACAATTTGTCTAACTTCAGGGAAAGTGCCGATTAGTGCTCCCTGAGTCGAAACTGCCTTTTTACTCAGTAGTAACTGTAAAAATGCTGTTAGATAATTTGGATTTTCAGCAAAAAACTTATTATTCATTTCTCTTTCAACTGCCGCTTTGGTTACCGGGAAGTAGCCTGTATTTTCAAACCAGTAAACCTGCTGTTCTTCTTCCGAAAGCCACTTTAAGAATTCCCAGGTAGCTTTCAATTCCTCTTCTGGATGGTCAGCAATTGTCCAGAGACTTGCACCACCAATAATTACTCCCCCGCGATTAGCAGCTGCTGGTCTTGGTAAAAATCCGGTTCCCAATTCAAAACCTGCTGCCTCAGCATTTTCTGTAAACCCGGCCACTGAAGAGGTAGATTCTATTAACATTGCTGCTCTTCCGGAAGAAAATGCCTGATTTGCTCCATCCCAGCCTCGTCCTGGATTAAGCATAATTCCTTCATCAACCATTTCTTTCCACAGTTTAACAAAACGAACTGCTGCCTCTTCGTTTAGATTAGACGCTGTTGCTCTAGCACTACGTCCATTATCATTGTTAACCAGAGTTGCATCCTGGTTTGCAACCATCTGTTCTACAAACCAGCCAACAATTCCCAGTGTAAATCCATAGCGCTCAACTGTGCCATCGTCATTTTTAATTGTTAATTTTCGTGCATACTCTTTTAGTTCTGCAAAAGTCTGAGGGGGTCTATTAGGATCTAAACCCGCTTCTTCAAAAGCATCTCTATCATAATATAAAATTGGTGTAGATGAGTTAAAAGGCATAGAATTCAATTTGCCGTCAATTGTGTAGTAATTTGAAACCGGAACTAAAAATTTGTCCCAGTCAAAACTATTATCGCCCGCTACCTCTTTGCCCAGATCCTCTATCGGCATAATTATGCCGCTGTCCAGCATCATCTGAGTTCCAATTTCGTAAATCTGAATAATATGTGGTGCAGTTCCGGTTTGAACTGCTGACTGAGTTTTAGTCAAAGTATCATTATAAGAACCTGTATACTGAGCCTTAACCTCAACTTGATCCTGACTACTATTAAACTCTTCGACTAACGTGTTTACTACTTCGAGATTATGTCCTCCCATTGCATGCCAGAAATCAATTGTAACTTCTTCTGCCGCTGCCGAAAAACTCACTATAAAACAGAGACTTACCAGAACTAACAAAACAGTTTTTTTCATAAATTTTTTTCACTCCCTTTTAATTTGGTGAAAATAGAAATCCACTAAAATGTTTTTCTCTACCAATAATATTAACACTGAAAAGTTAAATCTAAATTTCCAAAAGGTTAATTCTAGGTAAATAAAAAAAGAGATCTACTGTATAGGAACAGCAAATCTCTTACTTATGATATTTAATTATATCTAATTTTACTAGCATTGCATAAAAATATTTAAGCATTGTCAAATTTAGTTTGTTAATAAAGTATACTATCTATAGAATATTCAGTCATCTCATTGTCTTTATTGTCATTTTTTCCTACTATATTCCTTATTCTCAATAATCTCTTCCACCCATTCAGATCGAAGTTCCCAAAGTGCTGCCCCTTTTTTCTCAGAATTAAAGCCATCATTTTTACCTTCAAAAAGTTTCTCCCAGCTCTCTTTAATTTTCTTTTTTAACCGGATAGTGAGGGGAAAGAATAATCTCTGAATCATCAGTAATTCCATACTTTTTTAAAGTTTTTTTATGTTTTTTTAAGTCTTCTTGATCATCAGCAATATAACTAAGATTTAAAATTTGATTCCACTTCTTTTTATCAAAAAATATAACTTTATCTTTAGGCACTTTTAATCGGATTAAAAATCCACCGCCACCACTTAGAGCAGTCTTAGGATCAGCTGCAGCCCAAAATGGATATTCAGCATCATTAGGTTTTTGAACTATTTTTTTAGCTTCTTTGACAAAGAAATCATATGCTTTTAAAAATATTTTAGCTTCTGAACCATATTTTTGCTCAATATATCTTTTTTTGCTGTCAGCCGCTGCTGATCAAAAAGAAGCTCCTTTACTTTTTTGCTCTGCTGTGTCCAAAGCTCAATCTTTGTACTCATAATCAACCACCCACCCCTCTCTTAGCTCCCAACTGATTGCAACTTTCTGATCTGAAAGCTCTATTTCTGAGTCAAATAGTCTTTTCCAGCTTGAAGTCATTTCTTTTTTTAACCGCGGATAAAAATTCTCTAGATAGATCTCTGATTCAACATTAATATTATACTTTTTTAGTTTTTCTTTAAATCTTTTTCTGTCATTCCTATCTTTTGGTAAATAGAGATAATTAACAATATAATCCCACTTCATCATATCAAAAATCATTATTTGATCCCTTGGAATCTCAAGTTCAAAAAAGACCATTCCTTCAGCTGCAGGAAGTTTTAGTTCCTCTTCTATGCTTAGCCAGATAGGATATTTAACTTCTGCTGAAATCTCCATTCTTTTAGCCGACTCATGGCGCAGCCATTTATATACATCAAGATAAATATCAGCACAATTTTCAAGTTTTTTTCTGATATATCTTTCTTTTACCTTATAAATCCTTTCTTCTTTAAGCACTTTCAGCACATTCTTATGCTGTCTGGTCCAAACTTTAACTTTAGCGTCATCAGTTTCATTTTGAATTTTAGCCATTCCTTGACCCTCCTCGGGGCAAAACTCCGAGGTTTGCGAGCAGACTTTCACTCTATTACCCCGAGTCTATTTACTAAGAATCCTAATTATAGAGTACCCTTTGATCTCCATTCTTTTTAATAAACTCAAACTTCGCACTTGTAAAAGTGCTTTTGCACCTTGAAATTTCAATATTATTTAGCAAAAAAATAGCATGAAACCCCCGTTTCTAGTATAATTGAATAGCAAAAAACAAAAAACCATAACGGAGGTTCATGCTATGAAAATTATACCACAAATTTACCAGAATGATAAGAAGATTTTTTCTACTGTCTCAACTTTTTTTAAAAAATATCGAGTAGCTTCTGTACTAAAAGCTGCAAACGCCTATAAATCTAAAGGGATACCGACACTTTCAATCTTTTTCTATCTGTTTTCTCTAATTTTTGATAACCGTTCAATGTATATGGATATCTTGACGGGAAAAAACGAAAAAGATTTTGCCAAAGACACTGTTTATCACTTTATGAAATCTATCAATATTAACTGGATACAGTTCACAACCCTTTTATCTGGTAGAATCATTGATGACAGCATTGAGCATTTAACAGATAATGAGCGTGTGAACGTTCTAATTATTGATGATACAACCTTTGAGCGTTCAAGATCCAAAAAAGTTGAACTGCTTGCCAAAATATATGATCATGCAAAAAAACAGTATAAATATGGCTTTAGGCTGCTAAAAAAGCAGCTATTCCAGCATCTCATGTACTTTTTGATACCTGGTTTTGTTCTCCATCTTCTCTGATTGCTGTCAAAAATATTGGCTATGATGTAATAGCAATGGCTAAAAAGACCTCTAAAGTGCATTATCTATACAATGGTGAGATGCAGCCTTTGACAAAGATCTTTAGAGAAAACAGAAAACGTCGTGGCAGATCTCGTTATCTGTTATCAGTGGAAGTAACTATAGTTAAGGATGAACAATCTATCCCTGCCCGCATTGTTTATGTTCGCAACCGAAATAAACGAAATAAATATCTTGCTCTAATAACTACTGACATGAAGTTAACTGAAGAAGAAGTTATCAGAATCTACGGCAAACGCTGGGAGATAGAAGTATTCTTTAAGGTTTGCAAGTCATATCTCAAACTGAGTAAAGAATGCAGATCATTATCGTATGATGTGCTATGACAGCTCATACAGCAATTGTCTTTACAAGATACATGTTACTGTCAGTAGAAAACAGAAAATATGCAGATGACAGGACACTTGGACAAATGTTTTATCTTCTGGTTGATGAAATGGCAGATATCACCTGGATTCAGGACATACATATGCTGATGGAAGTTTTTATTACTACAATTAAAGACAAATTATCATTAACTTCAAAACAGCTGGATCAGCTTTTAGAAGCATTTATCATGGCATTACCAGAAAACTTAGTAGAACATCTGCCAATATCTGCCTAAAACAGTAAAATGATATTACTTTAATTCTGCTAAATATTGAAATTTCAAGGTGCAAAAAGGTTATTTATGTGCGAAGTTTGAGTTATATATTTAAAATTTTTCAATAATTTCCCCAAACTACCACCTCCTCAGAGATTATTTTTCCTTTATTATTACCATACAAACAAAAAAAAGACAGCCCTAGAATTCAGAACTGCCTTTAATATTTGGCACTTGGCACTAGAAAAAGATTTAGATCCTAGTACTTCAAAATATATAATTATTTATGTCTCTTTTTAAGTTCTTCTCTTATCTGGTCAGGCTCGATTCCTCTTGCAGCCAGTAAAACCAGCATATGATAAACTAAATCGGCTGTTTCATAAACCAATTCTTGATCGGGATCATTTTTAGAAGCAATAATAACCTCTGCTGATTCTTCCCCAACTTTTTTTAGGATTTTATCTATCCCCTCTTCAAAAAGATAAGTTGTATAAGAATCCTCTGGCATTTCTTCCCTGCGTCTTAAAATTAAATCATAAAGAAAATCTACTACATTTTTTGTTTCAAAATCAGTTTCTATATTCTGAGCTTCTTGCTGCATTTTCATCATTTCTTCAGCTTTGGCCTCAGTTTCTTCTGCGATTTTACGATAAAAGCAGGAAGTCTTACCTGTATGACAGGCTGGTCCAGCTGGCTCAACCAAAAATAAAATTGTATCCTGATCACAGTCGTAATAAATCTCTTTAATTTCCTGAGTATTACCTGAGGTCTCACCTTTATGCCATAATTCCTGGCGGGAGCGGCTGTAAAAAACTGTTTCCCCCTTTTCTAAACTCAAGTTAAGTGACTCTTCATTAACATAAGCTACCATCAGCACATCTTTAGTCTGATAATCTTGAACAACAGCTGGCATTAATCCCAGCTGATTAAATTTAAATTCTATCTCTTCTAATTTATCTATAATTTCGAGCACTAAACCACCTTGCCCTTTCCACTCTATAACTTTAAAAATTTATTTTGTTCGATCCGAACTGGAATATCTACTTTTTTGAGCTCACTTTTTACATCTTTAATAGCAATCTCACCAAAATGAAAAATAGAGGCTGCCAGTGCTGCATCTGCTCCTGTTTCTTTAAATACATCTATAAAATGCTGAATGCTTCCTGCTCCTCCTGAGGCAATTACAGGAATATTAACTGCCTCTGTTACAGCTTTCAGCATCTCCAGATCAAAACCTTCTTTAGTCCCATCAGCATTAATACTTGTTAATAAAATTTCACCAGCACCTATTTTCTCTAATTCCTTGACCCATTCGATTAAATCAATACCTGTTTTTTTGCTGCCGCCGTGAATAAAAATTTCCCAGCCTTCTCCTGATTCATTTTTGGCTGCATCAACCGCTCCAACAATACACTGCGAGCCAAATATCCTGGCTCCTTCTCTGACCAACTCAGGGTTTTTTACTGCAGCTGAGTTAACCGAAACTTTGTCTGCTCCAGCCCGAAGAATAAACTGCATATCTTCTACCGTTCTAATTCCTCCCCCTACAGTCAGCGGAATGAAAACCTGAGCTGCTACCTTTTCTACCAGCTCAGCCAGAGTTTTGCGCTTTTCTTTAGTTGCAGTGATATCTAAAAAAACAAGTTCGTCTGCTCCCAAGTCATTATATTCTTTAGCTGATTCAACCGGATCTCCGGCATCTCTTAAACCAACAAAATTTACACCTTTAACTACCCTGCCGTCCTTAATATCCAAACAGGGAATAATTCTTTTTTTAAGCATTATTTTCACCCAACTTTTTTAAAACTTCTTCTAAATCAACCTTTGCCTGATAAATAGCCTGACCGGTAATTGCACCATAAAAGTCTTCAGCAGCTAAATCATATAAATCTTGATTGGAACTAATTCCACCTGAAGCAATAATCTTCAGCTCAGTTTCTGCCTTCAGCTTTCTTAAGCCGGTAAAATCAGGCCCCTTAAGCATACCATCCCGGCTAATATCTGTATATAAAATATATTTAACACCGAGAGCTTCCATCTCTCTGGCAAAGTCCAGCATATTTTTTTCGCTTGCTTCCAACCAACCTGAAGTTGCTACCTTACCATCACGGGCATCGATGCTGACTAAAATACTTTCTGCTCCAAATTTTCTAATCATAGCTGCCAACAGTTCTGGATCTTTAACCGCTAGAGTTCCTATTATAGCCCTTTTCACTCCTATATCTAAAAGCCGCTTAACATCTTCCTTTTTCCTGATTCCACCACCAGTCTGAATTTTGAGATCAGTTGCTGCTGCAATTTTTTTTATCACAGCATAATTCTGACTTTCTCCTACAGCTGCTCCATCTAAATCAACTAAATGCAGCCACTCAGCACCTTTTGCTGCGAAATCTTCTGCCACAGCTAGCGGATCCTGACTGTAGACTGTTTTTCGCTCAAAATCTCCCTGTTTAAGCCTTACTACTTCACCTGATTTTAAATCTATTGCAGGCAGTACTATCATCTATAACAGCTCCCTAAAATTCTTTAAAAGTTTAATCCCATTATCTCCACTTTTTTCAGGGTGAAACTGCAGTCCAATAACATTATTTTTTCTAACTACTGCTGGTACTGTTGTTCCATAAGCTGCTGTAGCCAGCACATCATCTGTCACCTGATCCAGCTGGTAAGAATGGACAAAATAAAAATGAGGGTTTTCTGGTAACCCGTCAAACAGCGGATCATTCTTTATTATCTCGAGCTGATTCCAACCCATATGAGGAATTTTTAAATGGCTGTCCATCTTATGAATCTCGCCTTTAAGCAGCCCTAAACCTAAAGTTTTCTCTTCTTCATAACCTTTTTCAAAAAGAAGCTGCATTCCCAGACAAATCCCTAAAAAAGGTCTGCCGCTGGCTACAAATCTTGCGATAAAATCAATAAAATTATTATTTTTAAGGCGCTGCATTGCTCCCGGAAAAGCACCAACACCGGGCAGTACAAGTCCTGAATATTTATTAACTTCTTCTAGCTTTCCTTTCTCTAAAATTACTGTTTCTTCCCCTACAAATTCCAGTGCCTTTTGAATGCTGTTCAAATTACCAGCACCATAATCAATAATTGCAATCACTTAAAGCACTCCTTTTGTTGACGGGATTTTATCTGACTCAATTTTAACTGCATCTTTTAAAGCCCTAGCCAGTGACTTAAAAACTGCTTCAATCTGATGATGGCAGTTATCACCGTGTAAAATTTCTAAATGCAGAGTGATTCCAGCATTAAAGGCAAAGGCCCTCATAAATTCCACAACCATTTCTGAAGGGAAATCTCCAACCATTTCTCTGCCAAAGGGAAGATCTGTATACAAATAAGGACGACCACTGATATCAACAACTGCCCTAACCAAAGTTTCATCTAAAGGTACTAGAACACTGCTGAAACGGACTATACCTTTTTTGTTTCCTATAGCTTTAGCAAAAGCCTTTCCCAGAGCAATACCTGTGTCTTCAATAGTGTGATGAGAATCAATATGAAGATCACCCTTAACAGAAAGCTCTAAATCAATATTCCCGTGTCTGGCAATTTGTTCCAGCATATGATCAAAAAAGCCAACACCTGTTTTAATCTCACTTCTACCATCTCCATCCAAATTTACACTGGCAATAATTTCAGTCTCCTTAGTTTTCCGCTGCTCTACTGCTACCCGATCTCTACTCATTACAATCACTCCTAATTTTGCTCTTTAAATTCTGCAAAAGCCCTTAAAACAGCTTCATTTTCTTCACTGCTGCCGATAGTTATCCTAATCGCAGGCGTCTCAGCTGTATAAGATCTGATCTTAATGCCCTGCTTGTTTAAAATCTTTTTAAAGGCCTCTGTTTTATCTCCTTCTATGTAAATGAAATTAGCCATTGAAGGATAAAGCTTCCAGTTTTGATACTGATTCAAATTTTGATAAAGCTTCTGCCTTTCTTTTTTTATAAACTCAATTCTTTCTTTTATGATATCATTATTATCAAGTATTAAACAAGTCAGAATATCAGTTAAAGAATTTAAATTATATGGTTTTAGTACTTTTTTTAGCTCCTCAACTAAAACTTTATTTCCATATAAATAACCAAATCGGATTCCAGCCAGTCCAAATGCTTTGGAGAAGGTTCTAATTACAGCCAGATTTGGATAGTCCTTAACATCAGACATTAAATCTATTTCATTAAAATCAGCATAGGCCTCATCAATTATTACAGGGCCAGCAAAATAATCCACCAGTTTTAAAATCAATTCTCTCTCTATAATTTCACCAGTTGGATTGTTGGGGGAACAGAGAAAGATCAGTTTAGGTTTTAATTTATCAATTTTATCCTTCAATTTTTTAAATTTAAATTCATCATCTAAAGGGATTTCTTCGTACTGACCACCACTTAATTTAGTAAAATATTTATACATCGAAAAAGTTGGAGTCTGTGAAAGTACAACATTACCGGGCTCAACAAAACTTCTAATTAAAATATCAAGAATCTCATCTGAACCATTTCCAACCAGTACTTCTTCAGTGCTGATCTCCCGCTCCAGCTCACTGCTTAAATAGTCAGCTAGAGTCTGCTGCAGACGCTCAGAATAAATTTCTGGATAGCGGTTGATATCATGCTGATCAAATTCTTCTTTAAATTTATCCTTAATTTCCTGAGGTAAATCAAAGGGTGATTCATTACCTGAGAGGTTAATTTTAACCTCAAAATCATCTTTTTCTCCCTCATAAGGAGAAATCGCTTTAACTTCAGGCCGCAAAAATTCTTTCAAGTCCTGCTCTTTATTATTTAAATTATTACTGTTCATTTTTTCCTCCTTCAATTCTTGCATAATAATATATAACTTTTATTAATGAAAGTTTTTAATTTTCTTTTCTGATTCGAACTGAATTAGCATGGGCATCAAGTCCTTCGCCTTCTGCAAGACAAATTACATCAGCACTAGCTTCGTTAAGTGCTTCCTGACTGTAGTGGATAAAGCCTGAATATTTAACAAAATCTCTGACAGATAGAGGAGAAAAAAATCTAGCAGTTGAATTTGTTGGCAGCACATGGTTAGGACCTGCATAATAATCTCCAACTGGCTCCGGTGTATATTCTCCTAAAAAGATAGACCCTGCATTTTCTACTGCAGGCAGCAGTTCAAATGGATTTTTAACTGCTAATTCCAAATGTTCTGGTGCCACCAAATTAATCATTTCTAAAGCTGCTTGCTGATCTTCAACTTCAATCATCAAGCCAAAACTTTCAAGTGATTCTTTAATAATCTCTTTTTTATTCAGTCCAGTAATTTGCTCTTCTAATTCTTTTTCTACTTCTTTAATTAGCGCTGGTGCATCAGTAACTAAAATTGAAGAGGCTAGTGGATCATGTTCAGCCTGACTCATCAGGTCAGCAGCTATGAAAGCAGGATTGGAATCCTTTTCGGCCATTATCATAATTTCACTGGGGCCTGCAATCATATCTATTTTAACCTGACCAAAGACCAGTTCTTTTGCCATGGATACATAAATATTACCAGGGCCAACAATAATATCCACACCAGGAATTGTCTCTGTACCATAGGCTGCAGCAGCAACCGCCTGAGCTCCTCCAACTTTAAAAATACGATCAACACCGGCAATATCTGCGGCGGCTAAAATTACAGGACTTACTTTTCCTTCTTGATCTGGCGGGGTCAGCATTACTATTTCTTCTACTCCTGCTACTTTTGCCGGAATCACAGTCATTAACACTGAAGATGGATAAGCTGCCCTACCTCCGGGAACATAAACACCTGCTTTTTTGAGAGGCTGACAAATCTGACCAGTTATAATACCAGGTTTTTTCAGCTTCTGCCATGAACGATCCTTCTGCTCAACGTGAAATTCTTCAATATTTGCTGCAGCATTTTTTAAAGCCTTAATAAAATCTTTATCAACTTTTTTTACAGCAGTCTTGATTTCTGCTTCTGTTACCTCAAGTTCTGAAGCTTTAAACTTAATTCCATCAAAACGAGAAGTATATTCTAAAACTGCCTGATCACCATTAGCTTTAACATTTTTTAAAATATCCGCTGCAATTTCCCTATATTGACTAAGATTATCCCCAGAACGACTATCCAGCAGCTCTTTCACCTGAGCAACATTTTTTCTGCCGTCTTTAATTCTTTTAATTTTAAGCATTTTTATCATCTCCATTAACTGCTTGATCCAAAGCTTCTATAATAGTTTCAATTTCCTGCTGTCTTGTTTTCATACTCACCTTATTTACAATTAACCGGGCTGATAAATCTCTAATACTTTCATAAATAACTAGTCCATTTTCTTTTAAGGTTCTTCCTGTTTCAACAATATCTAAAATCGTATCTGCCAGACCGGTTAAGGGAGCCAGCTCAATTGATCCATTAAGCTTAATTATTTCAACTGGTTCACCTCTACTCCTAAAATAACGGCGGGTAAAATCTGGATATTTAGTTGCTACTTTTCTCTCCAGCAGTGTGTCTTTACGATCAGGTAAGCCGGCTAAAGCAAATTCACAGACACCATATTTTAAGTCTAAAATCTCATACAAGTCACGGTTTTCTTCTAATAATGTATCTTTGCCGACAATTCCTAAATCAGCTGTTCCATACTCAACATAAATTGGAACATCTGCTGGTTTTACAAGTATAATTTCTAGTTTTTCACTTTCTATTTCAAAAATTAATTTGCGTGATTTAAGCATATTTTCAGGTAGGTCATAACCTGCCTGTCGAAAAAGTTTGACGGCTTCTTTGGCCAATCTCCCTTTAGCCATGGCAATACAGAGATTATCCATTATTCCCACTCCTCTATTTTATTTAAGATAAGATATTCGAGGGCTTCTTTTTGATTTCTTTCAATTTCGGTAGTTTCTCCACCATATTGTTTTAATTCCAGCCCATCATTTTTTAAATAAATCTCAAAATCAACCTGTTGAAAATCTAAATATTCCTGATCTGCATTATTATATACCTCTGTTACAAAGCCTGCATTTCTTAGATCTTCTGCAAGTTCATAGGCAAATTTAAGATCATTTTGATCTTTATAAGCTATTAAAAATCTTTTTTTTAAATTATCACTAAAATTTTCTGTTCGATTTAAATAATCAAGCAAGTTTTCAATTTCTAAAGCAAAACCAACCGCTGCTTCTTCGATCCCGAATTTTTCAGTCAAATTATCATAGCGGCCACCACTAGCAAGTAAGTTACTATAACCTTTGGCATAACCCTTAAAAATTACCCCGGTGTAATATCCATGACGAGAAATTAGCATTGGATCAAAAGTAATATGTTTTAGAGATTCAAAAACTTCTAATTTATTAAATAATTCCTCCAGATTTTTTAAAGCCTTTTTAGTTTCAGCTGAAAGAGGCATATTTTCTAATTCTTTAATAACTTTTTTCGGATCACCAAATAATGATGGTAAACGCAATAGAACTTTTTCAGCATCCCCGGTTAGTTCTATGTCCTGAATGTAATTTTTAATTCCTATTTTATTTTTTGCAGCTAAAAGTCTGCGCAGCTCATTTTTTTCATCCTCAGCTATTTTTAAATCCGCAAAAATTTCATTGATTAAATCAGCATGACCGACATCAATTAGTGGTTCTGCTACTCCAACTTTTTTCATTGTTTTAAGCAGTAATAAAATCATTTCTAAATCAGATTCTAAACTGGCTGAACCTATAAGTTCAACTCCCGCTTGAGTTTTTTCCTTCAAACTCAAACTTTGAGAATTTTTCGATTGAAAAGCTGAACTCAAATAAGAAAATTTAAGTGGACGAGGACTATCCTGAAAGCGGCTTGCTGCCAACCTTGCAATTGGCATTGTTAAGTCAGGTCTTAAAACCAAAATTTGGCCTTTATCATCAACAACTTTAAACATCTCACTTTTATCGACCAAACCCTCAACCCCTGCATATAACTCTAATGATTCAAGTGTTGGAGTAATAACTTCCCGATAGGCATTAGCTTCAAACACTTCTCTAATTGTCTGATAAATAGCTCTTCTTTTTCTAAGCTCTGCTGGTAAAATGTCGCGAACCCCTTCTACAAATGCATTCATCTATTTTTCCCTCCCTTTATATTTTAGTGCTTTATCATGGTAAAGTATTAAAATATTATATCTATTATATTTATATTTTCTTTAACTGTCAAGCTATTTAAGTTTTTTCTTTAATGTCTTAATTTTAACACTATTCTTTTTAAATTTAAAATCGAAAAAGGTCTGCCAGAAATATACCTTGACAGACCTCTCTTTTTGAATTTTTTAATTAACTTAGTTAAAAATAACTAATGTCTTTTTGTTCTTCCAATCTATCTGTTGCTGGTGGAGGAGTTATTGAAAGCTCAGTAATTTCTTTTCTCCACTGATCAGTCATTTCTATATCTAAAGCTCCTAGTGAGCCTTTTAATTGTTCTGTATTCCGGGCGCCAATGATTGGTGCAGTAATAGCCGGATTTGCCATTACCCAAGCTACTGCTAAAGAGGCAGGATCTACCCCTCTTGTTGCTGCATGTTTGTTGAAATCTTCAGCTATTTGGTAATACTGTTTTAAACCATATCTTTTTGCATACATATCTCTTTCAACTAATCTTCCCTGCTTCGGCTTTTTATCTTTGCCGTATTTACCGGTTAATAATCCTCCCCCTAAAGGACTATATGAAATAACACCTAGTTCTTCTGCCTCAGCCATTGGCAGTATTTCAACTTCAGCCTGTCTTTTTGCAAGATTATACATAGGTTGTATACATTCAAAACGAGCCAGGCTTTCTCTCTTTGAAATACCTAAAGACTTTTCAATCTGCCAGGCTGCCCAATTACTAACAGCAGGATATAATATCTTACCTTCTCTTACTAAATCATCAAGCACCCTCAAAGTCTGAGCCATATCAGTTTTAGAATCGAAACTATGTACAAAATAAAAGTCAATTCGATCAGTTTTCAATCTTTTTAAACTCTCTTCTATACCTAATTTTATGTGCCGTCTAGAAAGTCCTTTGGCATTGACATCGGCAGCTGTTTTACCAAAAACCTTAGAAGTAATAACTAATTCGTCGCGGCAGTTATTTTCCTGCATAAATTTACCCAAAAATTCTTCAGAACGACCTTCATTATAAACGTCAGCAGTGTCAAAAAAGTTAATACCACGCTCTCGCACCGCATTAAACATTTTTCTGGACATTTCTTCATCAGCAATCCCACCAAATGACATTGTGCCAAAACAAAGTGGGGAAACCTGAACTCCTGTTTTGCCAACGGTTCTATATTCCATCATTTATCCCTCCCAAATTTTTTGTCGTGCTATTACTATTATATTCAATTTGGAAGCTAATTACAAATTATTCTTAAAATTGATTGTGTCAAGTATTTATTTTTGTTTTATTAGTTAATATGCTATGATATAGATATATTAATCTGTTACTTACTAAAGTTTTAAATATTATATTCTCAACTTTCGGCGTTAGAAATCATTAATGATTTCTTGATATAGCCAGGAAGAAGCTCAAAAAAGTAGTCTAATAGTTCATTTATCTTTTCTTCAGTTAATGTTGAATAATCATGTAGAGTCTTTTTGAAAAGGTCTATGATTAAAAATAATGCTTCAATATGACTTAAATCTTTTAGCTCATCACAGTATTCAAAAAACATACCGCCAAAAGTCTTTTCGTCTTCATTTTTTCTGACATCTAAAGTCAGCATAATATATCTGGTGAATACTATTGTGGTATGAGCAAACATTGAATCATAGCTTCTTCCCTGAAATTCTTTAGCTAAACGCAGATATGATTTGTTCATCTTAAAAAACACTTCAATATCCCAGCGTTTGCCGTAGATTCTGATGATTTCCTCAGCATCTAAGTTTATATTAGTGGACAATAAAGCTATCCACTGACTTTTATCATTATTATTTTTAACAAAAATAATTTTGGCTTTGATTTCATTATCATCTTTATCTTTACCAAGCCCAACAATAGCAGATGCTACTACCCTATTTTTATGATTTTTATCAAGCTTTTTGTAAAGGTCTTTTAAATTAACTTTTTTACCTTTGTAGTTATAATAAACCCTGTGCATTGCTTTTAGCCTGCAGATAACTTGAATTTTATGTCTTAAAATTTTTTTAATAACTTTAGGGTAAGCAAACCAGCTGTCGAAAAGAACATAATCTACAGGAATAGCGTATTTAACTGCTCCTTTAAGCAGATCAAACATTGTTTCAGTCGCCTTTTTAAGAGCTTCTTTACGCCTTTTGTAGCCATTAGTTCTTTTATCTATTTTTTCATTGATACCATTAATCTGAGTCTTAGGGTTGGTAGAACTCAAAAGAGAAAAGGCAACAGGAATAAAACTATTACCGTCAGACCAGCCCATGGTTAACATTCTGAAGCCATTGATATATTTACCTGAAGAATGATCATGGACTCTGCTTAGTAATTCAACAGCCTTACTTCTTGATCTTGAATAAAGAGAATCATCAAAAATTAAGACATTAACTCTATCTTTAGAAGTCAAAGAATAGATCTTACTGTTGATGATTTTAGAGCTTAAAATAAGGAGAAATTTTCTCCAGTTATAGCTACAGGAATTTAAGAAATCATAGATAACATCTTTGCCAAATGGCAAATCATCGGGTCTAGTTGATAAAAGCTGATAAAGGTTTTTACCGCTAAAAACAAGCTTAAATAAAACCTGAAAGACTAGAAAACAGGAAGCACCTCTTAATTTAGTGATATTAGATATTTTTAGAGCTTTAACAAGTTCAATTTTTTTGAAAAAATTGTCAATATTAGAGTCAAGATTCTTTTCTTCAATTAAATCATGTGATATAATAGTATTCAACAAAAACATCCCTTTCTTATTGGTATTTAAGTGATCCTGTTAATTACTATTATACCATAATTAGGGGTGTTTTTGTATTTTTTATGACTACTTTTTTGAGCTTCTTCCTATGTTTATCAAGGTTTTATTACTAAAACCTAACGCCGAAAGTTGAGTTATATTAAAAGGAGATGCTTAAATGTTTTTTGACTACCATCTGCATTCACAATTTTCAGCTGACTCAGAAATGACAATGGAAGAGCTCTGTCAGACAGCTGTTAAAAAAGGCTTAACAGAAATAGCCATAACTGACCATCATGATATTGATTATCAGGATAATACAATTGAATTTCTAATAGATAAGGAAAAATACTTAAAAGCAATAGAAAAGATGCAAAAAAAATATGAAGATAAATTGATTATAAAAAAAGGAATAGAGATGGGGTTACAGTCTCACATTTTAACAGAATGTGATCAATATTTGAAAGATGACTTTGATTTCGTCATCGCTTCTTTCCACACTGCTGAAAAAAATGATCTTTATAATGGTGATTTTTTTTCAGGTTACAATCAGTGGGAAGCCTATATTCAATATCTAAAAACTGTCCTTGCAGTAGTAAAGGAGTATAATAATTATAATGTAATAGGTCATCTTGATATTATCAGACGTTATGGAGATTTTAAGCAGAAGCCAGATTTACTAAAAAATGAGCAGGCAGAAAACTTAATCAAAGAAATCTTAAAAACTATCATTAAAAAAAATAAAGGTTTAGAAGTAAATACTTCTGGTTATCGTTTGGATGGGGGAAATCCGCTGCCTAGTTTTGAAATACTCAAACTATACTATCAACTTGGAGGAGAAATCTTAACTCTTGGTTCTGACAGTCATAAGACTGAAGATATTGCTCAAAAATTTGACTATACAATCAACCAACTTAGAGAAATAGGATTCGAAAAATTAACCACTTTTAATAAGATGAAAGCAGAATTTCATAAACTATAATTGCATGTATAAACTTAATTTGAAAAGAACAAAAAACTATATATAAGTCTTCCTGGCCGAAATTTTCTACCACGTCAGTCAGCAGATTATTAACCACATCGAATATCTGGTCAGGATCCTGTTCTGCCCACCCCTGCCGGGGAGAAAGCAGCTCATAATTAATAGAATTCTCATATTTCAATTCCAAATCCCCGGTGAGAACATCTATTCTGGCACCATCTGTACCGATATCTAGTCCGGCAAATAATTTCATTTTGCTCACCAGTCCCTCTATATAAATATATTAAAAATCATGGACTTCTGAATATTTCAAGCTTAAAGACTCCTTTGATTTTATCAGCATTAAAATTATTTAATCTTATTATAAATATATTTATTCAAAACTAATGTTTTTCCTTTTATTTTTAAAAAAAGTACAGACTTCACTCATTTTTTATCTTACAAAGACTAAAAAATGTTAGGATTTTGTCAGGATTTACCCCTAAAACACAAAAAACCCGCCTCTCGGCAGGTTTCTTAAAATGGGCGTTAGCCCTTAATATTCAATGGCGGAGAGACAGGGACTCGAACCCTGACACCTTTCGGCTTCACCGGATTTCAAGTCCGTACTGGGCTTTGTTAGTCAGTATCAGGTATTGCCAACTATTCCGCTAAAACAGTGATTTTAGGTGTTTTTTGCTAATGATTTATCAGCTAGTATCAGCTGTTATCAGATTTTTTGTTAGGATTGTGTCAGGATTAATAAAATATAAACTGAACTTTGAATTTAAATAATACAAATACAGATTTGTATGTTTAAAACAAATAGCTTTAAAAATTGACTTGAAATTTTCGATAACACTAAACAAATTAATTTTTTTGAAAAAATTAGGCTTTAACCTTTATGAACACTGAAGGTACAGGTAATTTGAAGGAAATCTGAAAAAGTGCATTACATATTGCAATTCACTTTTATTTTTTTATCGAACTCTTCTATTGCTTTTTAAATAAAACTATGGTATTCTTTTGTTAGTTTTATCTTAAAAGGGTGATTGCAGGTGACAAAAGGTCAAGTTGAAGCAAAAATTAGTGAGGCAGTAACCAAATTTGAATTAGAAGTAATGGGTAGAGGTCCTAAGCAAATTAATACTATGATCGTTAAAAATTTGATAATTATTAGGCTCGAAGGATTCTTCAGTATTTCAGAGAAGAAGCTGGCAGAGAATAATCGTGTTGAATTAGTTAAAAGAGTTAGGACTTTATTATTTGAAAATGAAGTAGAAAATTTCAAAAATATTATTCAAAATATAATTAACACTGAATTAGTCAGTGTGCATTCTGATGTAAGCACAAAAACCGCGGAAAAGATAATTATAGTTACACTTGATTGTAATTTAGAAAACAAATATTAAATTTAATAAATTATATATTTAGTTGGCAGATATATGAAAGGTATTTTTTACCAGTCATTATTAGGTCAACACTTTATCAATATTGATAAAGTGTTGGCCTTTTTTGTTTATATAAGGTTTTTTCTAACTAATAAAACTTAATATACTCTTGAATTTGGACAATTAAAATGAAAATAAACACCTATTAATTTAAGTTTATTTATCTTAAATATTATAATTTCAACTCAAGAAGGAGGTGATGATAATTATTTCTTTACAAGCAGCGATCGATAACATACTTTCACCAGCAATTATGTTCTTTATTTTAGGACTGATTGCTGCAATTATTAGATCTGATTTAGAAATACCAGATTCTTTTGGAGCTTTTTTAACTATGTTTATTCTAACTTCTATAGGTTTAAAGGCAGGGATTGCAGTTAGACAAACAGGAATATCAGAAATAATAATACCTGTTCTTGCAGCTATTATAGTTGGTGCTATAATTACTTTCACTGTATATTATATAATGTTAAAAATAGGATTTGATGCAGCAAATGCTGGCTCTATTGGCGGTCATTATGGGGCATGTAGTAGTGTAACCCTAACTACAGTGATAGTTTTTCTAAGCAGGATGGGAGTAAACTTTGAAGAGTTTGTTCCAGCACTATATCCATTTATGGATACAGCAGCCTTGATTACAGGTATTGTTTTAGGACACGCCGGTCTAAAAAAGAAAAAAATAGATTCAGATGATGAATATAGTATTAAAAATATTATTAAGGAGTCACTGAGGTCTAAATCAACAGTTTTAATTATTGGAGGTCTGATAATTGGTTTAACTGCAGGAGTAAAAGGCACAGAAGACCTGATGCCATTTTACAGTACTGCATTTGACGGGATCTTTACAATATTTATGCTGGATATAGGAATTATTACTGGACGAAGAATATCGGTTCTAAAAAATGTTAAACCAGTTACTTATTTGATTGCAATAATAATGCCGCCTGCACAAGCAGTTATAGCAATATTAATTGCAAATTTTATCGGCTTAAGTCCAGGTGGAGCAACAGTTTTTGCAGTTCTAGCAGCAGGAGCCTCATATATTTCAGCACCAGCAGTAATGAGAAGTACTTTTCCAGATTCAAACCCTTCCATAGCATTAGGGATGAGTCTAGGGATCATTTTTCCATTTAACATAATACTTGGTATACCACTGTATTATCAGATTGCAATAATTTTGAGTTAATTTATAAATTTATTGATGAAAAAATAAGGAGGTTTCTATTATGTTGATCAGAGCAGAGAAGGTAATTATTATTACTGAAAAGATTATTTCTTCTCGAATTATCGATTATTTAGAATCAATGGATATTAAAGCTTATACAATCTATAAGGATGTTTCTGGACAGGGAAATCGAGATATTAGATCTATATCTGGAGGTTTAAGTAGATATGGCGAAAATATAAGATTAGAAGTAATTATTAAAGATGATGAAAAAGCAGTAAAAGTTGTAGAGAAAATCTATGCAAAGTATCTGCATTCCAAATATGCAGGTATTATATATATTGAAGATGTTAGGATAATTAAACAAAATGAGGAGTGATTTTGATGAGAGAAAATATACCTGTAACAATGATGACCCAACACCCTGATTCTGCTCAAGAATATGTTCCTATACAAAAAGAATCAGAAGAGGCAATTGAGTCTTTAAAAGCGATCCCTGATGGTTTAGGCTTAGAAGAAATAATGATTGATTTTGAAGGAAAATTAACTCCATATCACCAGACTGCTCAAATTGTAATAGGTCTAATTCAGAATGGAATGACACCAGGAAAAGAAGTTTTTGTAACCCCAAGAGTAGCAAATGCCAATGAAGAAACCGCTTTTAGACAAATAATGGCTTTTCTTTCAATAACAGAAACTATAGTTAGCGCAAAAGAATATAATGATATCCAGCCTATTATAGAAGTTATTCTTCCTATGGTAAGTTCTGCCGATGAATTAATAGAAGTGAAAAAGAGAATAGATTCTGTGGCAAAATTAGCAGAAAAAGAGTTCAAAATGAAAAAAAACAAAGATTTATTACAGATTATTCCACTCATTGAAGAAGTACCTGAGCTTTTAAATATTGACTCCATTATTTATCAATTTGTTACAAAATTAAGAGATAATGATTATCCGGTTGATTATCTCAGATTTATGCTGGGAAGATCTGACCCAGCTTTATCTTATGGAAATGTTTCTGCAGTTTTAGCAAATCGAGTAGCCCTTTCTAAAGCATATAAAATTGCTGAACCTTTAGATATTAATATTTATCCTATCTTTGGTGGAGGGGCCCTACCTTTTAGGGGACATGTGACACTTGAAAACATTTATAATGTCTTAGAAACATACCCAGGGCTTAAAACTATCACGATTCAATCTGGTCTTAGGTATGATCAACCACGTACAAAATTGAATGAATTAATAAAAATACTTAATAATGAATTACCTAATAGTAAAGCTCATTTTTATAGCGAAACCGAATATCAACAATTATATAACTATGTTGGAATTTTTACAGCTAATTATCTTGATGCATTTTTTGAAATCATACCAGAAGTAGCAGAACTCTCAGATTATATGCCCAAACAGAGAGATAGATTGGCCCGCAAAAGTGGTGTTGGATATGCCCGAGATATTGCGAGACCAGAAGAAATTGCTAAGCTTGTTAATATTGAGAGTATCAAGAATAGATTAAATAAGCTCAATACAGACAAAAAGTTTGCTTTACCTAGAGCAATTACTTTTACTGCCTCTCTCTATTCAGTTGGGCTGCCTCCAGTTTTTATAGGAACAGGTAGAGGTCTTAACGAAATAAAAAATAAGTGGGGCAAAAGTGGATTAAATGAATTTTTAAATAATTATCCATCATTAAAAGCTGATCTAAAATTTGCAAGCAAATTTGTTAACTTTAAAAACATAAATAGATTCTTTAATCAGAAAGCTGTTGATTATATTGAAGAAGATATAAACTTCTGTTGTGATTTCTTTGATTTAGATATATGTCGAGATAAAAATATAATAAAATCTGACATATATCATATGTTAATGGACTCTTCATTAGGAGTATTATTTCACCTGCAAAAGGCCTCTGATTTTTCTCGTCCCAAAGAAGTTGAATTATTAGAAAACTGGCTTAAAGAAATGGGAAGTATAAGGGGGAGTCTAGGTTAAAAATACAACTCAAACTTAAAGTCGTCAAATTTAAAATGGCAGGATTTTGTTAGGATTTACCCCCAAAACACAAAAAACCCGCCTCTTGGCGGGTTTCTTAAAATGGGCATCAGCCCTTAATATTCAATGGCGGAGAGACAGGGACTCGAACCCTGACACCTTTCGGCTTCACCGGATTTCAAGTCCGGCTCCTTAGCCAATTCGGACATCTCTCCACTTATGTCACAAGTAGTATTGTACTATATCTTTTTAGTGGTGTCAAGAGAAATTAGTTATTTTCAGAGATTATTATTTTTGGGGAACAAAAACTATCCTAATTCCAATTATAAGATTTTTATACTTTAAGCAAGTATTTTTGTTGAAAATAAAACGTTGTTTCTATAAATCTTAACTAAATTACTAAATTCACCATCCAATTAACTCACTAAACAACTTTCCCAACTCAGCTGGCGATTCTTCCATCCCTTTTTCGATCCACTTATCTAAAGTACTCCATAACGCGCCAGCATAAAACTTAGGTGCATATTCTGCCGCACTTTCACTTAAACCTAAACATTTAAAAGCTGAAAAAGCTTTATCAAGTTCTTCTATATATTTTTCAAATCCTTTTAATAAAATTAATAAATCATTATTTTTCAATAAAAGTACAAAATCTAAATGCTTAGCCCATAATTTGAAATATATTTCTGCTATAGTAAGTTCAGAATGATCATCAAGCTGCAAATAGGACTGAATATGTTCTTCAATAATTTGATTAATATAGCAGACTAAAACTTCTTCTTTGTTCTTAAAGTGAGAATAAAAAGTTCTTCTTACTAGATCTGCCCTCTTTGTGATTTCAGCAACTGTAATCTTTGAGTAATCCTTTTCCTCCATTAAAGAAATTAAGGCTTGAGTTATCATTTTTTTTGATTTAAAAGCACCAGAACTTTCACGTTTTATATTTTTCATCTTGCTACCTCCGATCTTATTTCACACAATTTAAATTATGAGTAACTTAGTTGATATTCATTGACACAATCTATCAAGCTTAGTATACTAAAAAATGCACATTTACACAAGTGTGCAAATTAAAATAAAATTATTAAAATATTAGGAGTGGTTTTTAAATGATGAATGTTGACAAAGAAAAATGTATTGGCTGTAGCAAATGTATTGATGATTGTTTAGTAAATGATATTATAATGGTGAAGGGAAAAGCTCAAATAAAAAATGAAAGTTGTTTTAAATGCGGTCATTGTATTGCTATCTGTCCAGCAGATGCAGTTTCATCTAACGAATATAAAATGAACGAAGTAAAAGAGTATAAAGAAGAAAAATTTTCAGTTCCAGCTGATAATCTCTTGAATTTTATTAAATTTAGAAGAACTATTAGACAATTTAAAGCTAAAAAAGTTGAAAAGAAAAAGATGAACAAAATGGCCTACCGGCCACCCCTACTATAGAAGTTAATTAATATTTCTTTAGTAGGGTTCCTTTTTAAATGTATATCTAAACTTCATTTCTGCATTACACTCAGGACATGCCACTCCTGGCATTTCTCCCTCTTTAAGATCTTTTCCCATTGCAAATTCATCTATCACAAAACCTGGAACTTCATCTTTCTTTCCACATTTAGGACATTCAAATTTATACCACTCTTCCCGCTCTTCCTGGGAATGGAATGGCAGCTCCATGTTCTCTTGCCAGTTTTCTTCGTTCATATCTTGGGTCCTCCTCCCAACTATTGCCTTTAATATATCTTCCGCTATCATCAGTATGTTCTATATGATACAGAAAATCATACTTAGGATGCCAGATCTCATACAACACCATTTCTTTTCCACATTTTTTACATCTAACTGGATCTTTACCAAAACTTTTTATCATTCTTTCTCTCCAGCTTAATGATCTTGTCTGTTTGTGATGCATAATTAATCTTAACTGTCTTCTTTTCATGTACTTCCAGAGAGCTACTATCTTCTTTACTCTTTTATTGTATCCTCTTCTGTACAATCCATATCTTCTGGTCATCTTGAAATGTTTTGGCGGAATATGCATTATTATTCTACCAATAAATTTCATTGCTGACATCTCTAATTCTACTCTCTTTTTTGTTTTATGATCTTCATACCAAAACCTTACCTTTTTTCCATCATACTCTAATATTCTGTATTCTGCAATAGCCGGTCTGGCTAAATATCTTCCTATATATTTTGCTGCTCCTCGAGCACTATTCATTCGGCTTTCTGCATTTACATAAAAGCCTTCTTTATATTTTTTGTAAAAATATCTAATTAAGTTTTGTACCTTCTGATTATCTGGAAATCTTTCTTTAAATATATCTAAAAGCACTTTCTGCCAGGCTTTTCTTAAATAGGCATAGGAAAAATATCCCACCTTTTTCCACTGATGATATTTATCTAGAGCTCCTTCTGCTATCAGGGCATGTACATGTGGATTAAACCCCATATCACGACCAAAGGTATGAACTACTGTAATTATTCCAGCTTCATATTCATGGATTTTACCGTTTTCATCTACATATCTTTGGATTAATTCTGCCACTTTATCACTTAAATCTTTTATTATATCTCTGTTCCAGTAGATATATCCTCTTAATTCTTCTGGAACGGTAAATACCATATGTCTGTGGCTTACATCCAGTATCATATCGACCTGCTTATCTACCCATTTATCTACATAGACTTTACCACATCTGGAGCAGAATCTGCTTTTGCAGCTAAAGCTGACAACATGTTCTTCACCACAATCCAGACATTTATATTTAGCATAACCATTTTCTGGATTACCACAATCCATTGATTTCTCTACCTGATCAACCACATGGTCTAACATATCAGCTGGCACTTTACCTGGAAGATGTTTGATCTTAAACTCTTCCCAGTGGTCATTTAATATTGTTTTAATTTTTGGATGATTTTTTGATTTATTTTTGCTCATAATATTTTTATCTTTCTACAAAGTTATCCACATTCCTGCAAAAGCATAGTTTCCTATATAATAAAGAAAATTCATATCAATCGCCCAACAGGACGATTGATATAAAGACTTAATTATTTAATTATTTCTTCCATTTTTGCTAATGATGCATCTAAATCTGCAATAATATCTTCCACATTTTCTACACCAACGGAAAGTCTAACCTGACCTTCATTGATTCCAACTGCAGCTCTTTCTTCAGGAGTCATATCAAAATGACTCATTGAAGGTGAATGCTGAATTAAGGAGTCAACATTACCTAAACTTGTAGCTAAACTGATCATTTCTACACTGTTCATTAGAGCTTTTCCTGCTTCAAAACCATCTTTAAGATCAAAACTGATCATTCCACCAAAACCATTCATTTGTTTTTTAGCAAGTTCATGCTGTGGATGCTCAGGTAATCCTGGATAATATACTTTTTCTACTGCAGGATGCTCATTTAAATACTCAGCAACTTTCATTCCGTTTTCACAGTGTCTTTCCATTCTTAGTTCAAGAGTTTTCATACCCTGCATTACTAACCAGGCATCAAATGGAGAAATAACTGCACCTAAAGTTTGGAGATGAGGCATTCTTACTTTTCTAATGAATTCCTCAGTACCAACAATTACACCTGCAACCACATTACCATGTCCACTTAAATATTTAGTAGCACTATGAATTACAACATCTGCCCCTAAATCAAGTGGATTCTGGATATATGGAGAAGCAAAAGTGCTATCAACTAGAACCTTAGCTCCATGTTCATGAGCTATTTTAGAAATTCTTTCAATATCAGTGATTCTCAGAATTGGATTACAAGGTGTTTCTAAATAAACAATTTTAGTATTGGGCTGAATTGCTTCTTTAACAGCCTCATAATCAGTTGTATCTACTAAAGTAAGTTCTACACCATAGTCTGAGAGAATGTCATCAATAAAAGTTAGAGTACATCCATAAAGAACATCAGCGGCTACAATATGATCTCCCCCTTTAACAAGAGTCATAATAGCTGTTGAAATAGCTCCTAAGCCGGAAGCTAAAGCAATACCTGCTTCACCGTTTTCTAATAAAGCAACTTTTTTACCTAGCTCTGCTTCAGACGGACTGCGGAATCTAGTGTATGTATAGCCAAGCTCCTGGTCTTTATTTAATCTGATTGCCTCATCTACATTGTCTAGAACAAAAGTAGATGTTTGATAAATCGGACTGTTATGTGCACCTGTTCTTGGATCGTGCTCCTGACCTAAATGAATTGTCTTAGAACCGAACCCCATTTTTTCCTTATCCATTTTAATAATTCCTCCTATAAGTTGTTTTGGTTTATTTAAAAAAATAAAATTTTCTGAAGTAAAAAGCAAATTGTATACTATATACTGTCGACAATAAAAATGCCGAAAAAAAATTATTTATTTTTACTTCATTTTATACATTTCAATATGATCCACTAAAGCAGTTTTTGCATTTTTAGCATCACCAGCTCTTAGATATTTAACTATATCTTTATGAGTTTCAGCTGTATTTTTCAAATCACCAGTCATTTCTGTATCAAATAGCATTGCCATCTGCAGTTGACGGTGAAGATCAAATAATATTTCTTGCCTTCTCGGACTATCTGCTTTTTCCCAAATGTATTTATGAAATTTTATATCCTCTCGGTTGATTTTAATCTTTTTGCTATTAAAATCATCATCAGAGTTCGCTATTTCTTCCATTGTCTCAATTTTCTTCTCTAAAAACTTAAAATCTTTTTCTTTTAATTTATTATCTCTAACTATTTTATCAATAATACAATTTTCCAATGAAACTCTTATTTGGTAGATTTCGTGAATATCCTTTTCCGTTAATTCTACTACATAAGTCCCTTTACGAGGTATTTGTGTCACCAGTCCCTGGCTGCTCAATTCTTTGATCCCTTCTCTAATTGGGGCTCTGCTGATACCTAATTCGTTTGCAACTTGAACTTCATTAATCTTTTCATTTGGCTTATATTCTCCTGTCATTATCTTTTTAGTAAGATAATCAACAGCAACGTCCTTCAAACTTTGTGTTTGATAAGATGTTTGAGCAATCATAATGCACCCCCTCTTATCTTTTTGTCGACTGTTTACATTATAGCATATTCATAATTATCATGCAATTAAAATATCAATTATTTTTTAAAAAAATTTAATTTGTTTCGAGATCTTCTCTATCTAAGGAAAAGTTTAGAGTAATTTAATTATTTTTTGAAGAGAAACTCAATAATAAATTGAGCTTCTCTCCATTTATTATATTTTACTTAGTATATAATTTTTTAGGAAAATCATAAAATTCTTCACAACCATTTTCAGTAATTCTGATTGCTGAACTCATTTCAAATCCAATTTCATCCTGCCAGATAATAGGAATCAAGTGGAAAGTCATATTTTCCTGTAAAACGGTCTTATCTTTAGGTCTCATACTTGCAACCTGCTCGCCCCAATCTGGTGGATAGTTAAGGCCAAAAGCATAGCCCAGTCTAGAGGCATCTACTAAGCCACCCTTAGCAATAGAGTTTCTCCATTTTTCTTCTACAGCTTCACATGTTACTCCAGGCTTAATGAAATCTAATGTTTCTTCTAAACCTTCAATAACTAGTTCAGTGATTTCCTGCATTCTCTTTGGAGCTTCACCTAAGTATACTGTGCGAGCTATTGGAGCGTGATAACGGTTATAACAACCTGAAAGTTCTAAAATAACTGGCTCATTCTCCTGATATCTTCTATCAGACCAGGTTAAGTGTGGGGCATCAATACCATCACCGGCTGGCATTAAAGGTACTATGGCTGGATAATCTCCACCAAATTCTTCAGTTCCACTAATCTGGGCATGAGAAATTTCTGCAGCTGCATCACATTCTCTAACACCTACATTTACAGAGTCAATACCTATTTTCATAACCTTTTCTGCAATCTTACCAGCTCTCTTCATGAATTCAATTTCCTGAGCTGATTTAATAGCTCTAACTTTAGCTACTAAAAAAGTTGCATCCTTAAATCTAGCATTAGGTAAACTGTCATTTAAAATTTGATATGTTTTGTGAGTGAAATAGAACTGATCCATTTCTACACCAAAAACCTTGTCTTCCCAGCCTTTATCTTTAATAACATCTACAACAAAATCTATTGGATGTTTGCCAACTGGAGAATGAACATAGTCGTCAGCATAACTTCTAATATTCTCTTCACTCAAGAAAGTTGTTACTTTTGCAGCGTTTCCATCCATATTTCTACCAATCCATACTGGCTCATCCTGATCTAGGGAAACAATTACACACTGGTGAACATAAAATGACCAGCCATCATATCCTGTAAGATAATTCATGTTTGCTGGATGAGTAGCAATTAAAACTTCAATACCTGCTTCTTCCATTCTTTTTTTAGTCTTTTTGACCCGCTGTTCATACTCTTTTTCTGTAAATAACATTTTATTCCTCCTTATGATTTTATGTTAATTTAATTGTACTAACAACAAAACAAATTGAAATTAATGATTTTGAGCCTGAATCGCAGTGATAGCAGTTAGATTTACAATTTCTTCAACAGAACAACCTCTTGATAAATCATTAATTGGTGCTGCCAGCCCCTGTAGAATCGGGCCAATTGAATCAGCCTTTGCTAAACGCTGGGCCAGCTTAACCCCAATGTTGCTGGACTGCAGATCAGGGAAAATCAAAACATTTGCTCTACCTGCAATTTCACTTTCAGGTGCTTTTCTGACACCAACACTTTCGACAAGTGCAGCATCAGCCTGCATTTCCCCATCAACTTTTAAATCAGGAAACTTACTGTGAGCAATTTTTACTGCCTCCTGAACATTCGTCACATTTTCATGACGAGCACTGCCCATTGTTGAAAAAGAAAGCATCGCAGTTTTAGCTTCAAAACCTAATAAATCTTCAACTGTCTCAGCTGTAGATTGAGCAATTTCAGCTAACTGCTCAGAATTAGGAGTGGGATTAACCGCACAATCTGCAAAAGTTATAATCCCATCTTCGCCAAAGCTTTTATCTTTTAAAAGCAGTATTATTGCACTAGATACTGTTGAAATATCTGCCTTAGTTTTAATTATCTGAAAGGCAGGTCTTAAAACATTTCCGGTTGGATTATCCGCACCGGCAACCATTCCAGCCGCTTTATCTGTATAAATCATCATTGTACCAAAATACAGCGGATCTTTAATCATCTTTTCAGCATCTGCTTTACTGATTCCTTTGTGTTTTCTTAACTCATAAAATTCTTCTCTAAATTCTGATATGTAATCTGATTTTTCAGGATCAATAATTGTCAGACCTTCAAGATTTATATCTTTTCCAGCAGCAATTTCTTCAATTTTATTCAGATTACCTAAAATAACTATTTCGGCAATACCTTCTTTTTTTATAATTTCAGCAGCTTTAATAATTCTTTCATCTTCACCTTCAGCAAAAACAATCTTTTGCAAATCTGAAGCAGCTTTTTCTTTAAAGTTTTTTAATAATTCCACATATTCACCTCCTTTGAAAACTAACTGAAAGTTATTAAATAGCTTCAGTTTCAATTTTAAGGATAATAATTTTAATTTTTATTATCTTTTTTATTAGCTAGCGTATAATTTCCGCTACCAATAAAATTTAACCTTACTGTATTACAGATTGTCCGAAGGACATTTTGTTCCAAGTTTCAAACAATTGACAACAATATACAGTCATCTGTCGACAATCTCTTATATTTATAATTCTCTGCCAATTCAAAATATCCTTCTTTTTTTTAATAATTTTTTATAATTTTTTTCTGTTTTTTAAATAAAACTTGCGTGGATGCTGTCAAAACAAGGACTACACCCATAATTTGAATTAGACTAAATTGTTCAGAAAATATAATAAAAGACAAAATTATTGTCATAATTGGTTCTATCATTCCTAAAATTGACACAATTGTGGGACTGGTAAGTTTAATTCCAGCAAAAAATGACAAAAAACCACCAACAGTAATTAAAGTAATTAGGCCAATATAAATCCAACTAACAGGAGTAAAGCTAAAATTAAGTTTATTTTGATATAATCCTGCAGCTAAAAAAGTAAAGGCTGCAAAAAAACAGATATAAGCAGTTGTAACTGCAAGAGGAATTGTGTCTAAAATATGTCTTCCATATATTGCATATACACTATAAGAAATGGATGCTCCCAGAGCCAGCAGAATTCCAATTTTATTTAAATTATTAAAATTCTCCCCAAATAACATTATTAAACCAGCAAAAGAAACAATAATTGAAAAAACAATTCTTTTTGTTATTTGTTCACCATTTATTAAAAATGAAAGCAGAGCTACAATAATTGGATAGGTATAAAATAGTAATACCGCCAGTGAAGGAGAAATAATTGATATTGCAGAAAAGTAACAGATACTAAAAACTGAATAAATTATTCCTCCCTGAACAAATAGTTTTAAATGATCATATATATCTAGATTAATTTCATTTTTATTAAAAAAAATATATGAAAATAAAACTACAGCAGCCATCATAAATCTTAAAAATAACAGTGAATAAACACTAACTCCTCCCGCATAAGCAAAAACAGCCAGAACCGGTGTTATTCCAAAACCAGCTGCAGAAAATAATGCAAAAATTGCTCCTTTATAATAAGGATCCATTAATTATCACTCCTGTAAATTGTATTTATCTTCTATTTCAAAAAACTCCCTGATATTCCTTTTTAACTAAGGCTGATTTCACGAAATCAATCATAGTTATAAAATCAAAGACCGGAAGTGAAAGTGACTGATGAACTGACTTAGCATATGGAGGCAGCATACTGCATTCTAATAAAACTGCCCCAATCTCAGGATTTTCTTCGATCATCTTTTCACTCACCTCTAAAACTTCTTTTTCTATTTTTTCAGTGTCCAAATAACCTTCTTCTAGAACTCCAAATTTATAGAAATTTTCTTTGTTCTCCATTCCCCGAATTACAACTCTTTCTCGGTCAATATTAACTGAATCTAAGAAACTGTCGTCATCTAAACTATCAGATTTTGCACTAATAATTCCAACTTTTTTATCTCTAGCAATTATTGAAGAAATAAATGGGGCCTGTAAAAGGCTTGACAAAAAGACCGGTATATTTACTGCTTCAGCAACCTCTTTCTGAAAAAGAGCAAAAAATCCACAATCAGCAGTTATCGCCCTTACACCTGACTTTTCTAAATCTTTAGCAGCTTCAATTATAATTTCCAAAGCCGTTTGATCTTTATTAAATAATCTATCAAAGGTAAGTCCTTCAACTAATTTATATCTAACAGGATAATCATAGGTGCTTGCATTTCCAACATCTCCAGGAATAAAAGGTGCCTTAAAATCTAAAAGTAAAATCCCAATAACTTCCCCATAATTGTCCTGAGCTCTATTTGCATGATATATCATTTTTTAAATCCTCCCTCTATAAATTGCATTGATCTCTCTAAATATTTTGAATTTAGTCATTTTAAACTAAATAGTCATTCCTGCTCCTTGGTCAGCGGATTTACACAACTGAGCATAAATATGCATCATTCCCTGTTTTACTTTTGCTTCGGGCTGCTTCCATTTTTCTCTTCTGGCAGCCAATTCTTTTTCACTGAGCTTAACATCTAAAGTCGAATTCTTGATATCTACAGAAATTATATCTCCATTTTCAACCAGAGCAAGTGGTCCTCCAGCATAAGCTTCTGGGGTAACATGACCAATAATTGGGCCGTGATTAAAACCAGAAAATCTGCCATCAGTTATTAAACCAACGCTTTCATCCAAGCCGTAGGCTACTAAAGCATCTGTACTCAACATAATTTCTTTCATTCCTGGAGCTCCTTTTGGCCCTTCATAGCGAATTACCATCACATCTCCCGGTTCTATTTCCCCTGCTTTAATTGCTTTAACTCCTTCTTGATCACGATTAAAGACCTTTGCCGGTCCAGTGAATTTTTTCATACTTTCTGGTACCGAAGATGATCTAACAATAGCACTGTTTGGAGCCAGATTCCCTCTTAAAATTTTTAAACCACCATCACCATTAATCGGATTATCTAAAGATCTGATTACTTCTGAATTCCTATTTTTCGCTTCAGCAATTATTTCTCCAATAGTTTGACCGGTTATAGTAGAAACATTTAAGTCTAAATATAATTCTAATTCTTTTAATAGTGCAGGTACACCTCCTGCTTTATGGAAGTCTACAATTGAATAACTACCAGATGGTTTGACTCCACAAATACAGGGTATTTGATTTCCAAACTCTGCAAAATCGTCTATTGTTAATTCTACTTTGGCCTCTCTTGCTAGAGCTAATAGGTGCAGAATCACATTTGTCGAGCCACCCATAGCAATATTTGTTTTAACAGCATTTAAGAAAATTTCTCTATTTAAGAGAGCACTGGGTTTTAAGTCTTCTTCCACCATAGAAACAATCCTTTTTCCTGCTGATCTGGCTGCTCGTTTTTTGTCAGCATATACTGCTGGGATAGTTGCTGTTCCTGGTAAATTAAGTCCTAATACTTCTGTCATAATCTGCATACTGTTGGCTGTTCCCATTGTAGAACAGGCTCCAGGACACATACAGGCAATATTTTCAATGTCTCTGACTTTCTGACTGTCAGCATCTTTACCCATTGTCATCACACCTACATCAGATGGCAGAACTTCTTTTCCCTGATATTCTCCGGTCAGCATTGAGCCACCAGTAATAACTATCGAAGGTACATCAACTCTAATTGCCCCCAACATCACACCAGGAATAATATTATCACAGCTGGCCAGTAAAACTAATCCGTCAAATTGATGGACAGTAGAAACATATTCTACTCCCATCGCTACTACATCTCTTCCAGCCAGCTCATATTTCAATTCTTCTTCTCCTACAATCATATCGCCACAGGTTGAAGGAGCACCAAACTCTACCGGTACTCCACCTGCAGCCCAAACTCCCTGTTTAATACTCTCTGCAATTCCATTTAAATGAGCATGTCCTGGTGCACCTTCATTATATGTATTGACAATTCCAATATGAGGTTTATTTTTAATATCAGCATCATCAAAACCACACCCTTTAAGCATTGCTCTTCTCATAATAGCATCTGTTCCAACAAATTTATTATTCATCTGTTTATTCCTCCAGTATTTTTTAAATAGATTTTGCTACTTCGTAAGCATCCCAAATCGAATACATAATATTTGCAACCTTTTTAGAGTCGCCAATTAAATTGACTTTAAGATCCATATCTTTAACCTGCCTGTATAATTTTTTGTTTTCTTTATACCCGGCAGCAATTATAATTGTATCTGCTTCGATGTTTTCTCTTCTAAAGTTTTTAGAAATTACGCTTACAGTATTCTTATCTATTTCTAAAATACTGCTTCCTGTTTTAACATCTATCTTATGGAAATCAACTAGATCTTTTAACATATCTGAATTGGCATGGGAAACAAAAATAGAATCTAATAAATCATCCATCATTTCAACAATTGTTATTTCTTTTCCTTTTTCTGCTAACCAGACTGCAGTTTCTACTCCAACTAATCCTCCACCTAAAATTACTACTTTTTCTCCAATTTGATCTTCATTCATTAGTGCTCTGCAGGCAGTTATTACATTTTTTTGCTCGACTCCAGCAATTGGTGGAATATTTGCTTTGGCACCAGCAGCTATTATAACTTCATCTGGAGACAATTCTTCTATTAATTTCTGATCTACCTCCTGCTCTAAGTTGATATTAACTTCAAGCTCTGCTAACTCATTTTTATACCACTCAATAAGCTTTCTTTCATCCTTTTTAAACTCAGGTACGGAAGCTTCAATTAAATGGCCGCCTAGGTAATCATTTTTTTCATAAAGCTTAACCTTATGACCCCTCAAGGCACAAACTCTAGCAGCTTCCATGGCTGCTATTCCGCCTCCAACTATCATTATTTCTTTTTCCTTCAGTGCAGAATCTATGCTATATTCCACTTCTCTTCCACAGGCTGGATTAACTGCACATGATATTTTCTTTCCACTTTCCATTCTCCCCATACAGCCATCATGACAGCCTAAACATGGTCTAATTTTATCTAATTTTTGATATCTAACCTTATTTGGCCAATCAGGGTCAGCTAATAATCCGCGACCAAGTAAAGCCATATCAACCTGTCCTTCTCCAACTGCCTGGGCTGCCAGTTTAGGATCATCAAGTCTGCCAGCAGTTAAAATTGGAATATCAACTACTTCTTTTAGTTTTTGAACATAAGGTAAATAAGGGCCGTGGTCCATATATGTTGGGGGATGAGCCCAATATAATGCTTCATATGAACCTAAATCTGCATTAAGAGCATCATAACCAGCCTCTTCAAGTATAGCAGCTACCTCAAGACCTTCTTCTAGAGTTCTTCCCTTTTCCTGATAATCTTCACCGGGTAAACCTCCCTGATGCAGTTCCTTAATACAGCTTTTTACCCCATAACGCAAGGTAACAGGATAATCGCTGCCTAATTTTTTCTTAATTCCCTCGACAATTTCAGCTGCTACCCGAAGTCTATTTTTTAAATTTCCACCATATTTATCCGTCCGATTATTAAATAGAGATAGAGCAAACTGATCAATTAAATAACCCTCGTGCATTGCATGCACTTCTACACCATCAAAACCAATATCCTCTGCTAAAACTGCAGCATCTATCATCTTTTGAATCATAAATTCTACTTCTTCAGTTTTTAATTCCCGGCATGTAATCTCAGGCTGACTAAAGTGAGCTACAGCAGAAGGTGCAGCCGGATGGCTGTCCACTACATCTAAAAATAGTGATCTGCCAAATCCCATAGTCAGCTGCAGAAATATTTTCGCTCCATGGGCCTGCACTCTTTCGACCATTTCAACAGCAGTTAACTTAAATGCTGTCGGGTTTGTTGAAATATTTTGAAAAATACCGGTGTGTGTTTGTTCAATAGTATTTTCAACTTCTACACCACCCGTGATAATCAAACCCGCTCCCCCTTTTGCTCTTTCTACATAATACTCAATAGCCCTCTGATCAAAAGCATTATCAGAATTGATTAAACCTGAGGCAGCCATAGGTGCCATACCTATTCTGTTTTTGATCTCCAGATTAGCAATTTTTAACGGTTCAAATAAACTTGAATATTTTTTATCCATTTTTTAACCTCCTAAATTAATAATTAATTCTACTCTATAATAATGCAATATTTATGCCATTCCTTATTTAGCAGGCATCTTAGTTAAAAATGGAGTTTATTTATATCAATATTTAATTTTTTCTATAAATTTTAAGTAATATTATTCTTCTCTACTGTCCAAAAAGTTGACAGATGTCAAGTTATCTAGAATCTGATTCAGGGTAGTTTAAAGCCATATTTCTCCAGTTTATTATAAAGTGACTGTCGAGAAATAGATAGTTTTTCTGCTGCCTGACTTATATTATTCCCTGTTTCCTTTAAAGCAGCTGTGATTAAATGTTTTTCTAATTCTTTGATATTTTCTTTTAAAGATAATTTATTTACTGCTTTAAACTCTAAATTTTTATAATCTTTAGCTGAACCGGTCTTTTTTAAAATATATTTAGGAATATCTTCTGGCCTTATTTTGCTTTCATCAGCACTATTAATAAAGGCTGCTTCTATACAATTTTTAAACTCTCTCACATTACCGGGCCAGCTGTATTTAAGAAATATTTTTTCAACTTTGGTATCTATACCTTCTATATTTTTAGAAAATTTGCTGTTAAAATCATTTATAAAATGATCAGCCAAAACTTTAATATCATCTTTTCTATCTCTCAGTGGTGGGATTTCAACATTAACTACACTCATTCGATAAAATAAATCTTCTCTAATTTTATTTGTATTTAATAAATCATCCATCTTTTCATTTGTTGAAGCAATAATTCTAACATTAGTCTTATATTCTTTTCTGCCGCCAATTCTGCGAACCCTACCATTTTCTATAACCCGCAGCAGTTTAGCCTGCAGTGAAAGCGGCATTGAGTTAATTTCATCAAGAAATATAGTTCCTCCATTTGCTAATTCAAATAATCCTTTTTTCTCTTCTGAACCGGTAAAACTTCCCTTAGTTGTACCAAAAAATAGACTTTCCATTAAGTTTTTAGGTATAGCCGCACAGTTTTGAGATATAAATGGTTTAGAGGCTCTTTTACTTGCATTATGAATAGAATGTACAAACAATTCCTTGCCGCTTCCTGTTTCTCCATAAATCAAAATATTCGAATCATATTTAGCAGCTCTTTTAAGCTGAGCTATGATTCTCATTACCTCTGCATTTCTGGTAATAATATCAGAAAACTGATATTTAGAACCCAAATTATGTTCATGTTTGCTTTTAGATTCGGCTTCAGCTGTACTAACTATACTGTTAATATCATAGGATAAAAAAACCACTCCTAAAATTCCTTCTTCATTTTTTAAAGGAAAGGCAGTATTAATGGAGTTAACCTCTGTCCCATCATCTAACTGCATAACCTGAGGCTGATTGACTACCGCCTCTCCGGTTTTCAGGACTTTTAAAGCGGTGCTTGTTTCCCAATCAAGCCAGGGATAAACCTCTAAAAATGGTTTACCTACAACTTCCTCAGTTCCCAGTTTATTATGAATATCATTATAATTATTGTAATAAAGAATTCTGGCATTCTTATCTATAATGCAGATAACATCAGTTTCTTTAAATGCTCTTTTAATATGATGAAGATTTTTAAAAGACATAAATATTGCTCCTTTGAATATTCTTTTGATTATAAATTAAACTTATCCACTGTTTTTGTTAATTTTTCTGCGGTTTCTGCTAGTCTTTTAGCTGATTCAACTACTTCTTTAGTAGAATTAAGCTGTTCTTGACTATATGAAGCAACCTCTTCTGAACGTTGAGCAGATTCTTCACTAACTGCAGCAATTTGATTAATTATTTCTGCCACTTCTTTACCTTTGCTGTTAACTTTATTTGTTTTCAAATCAATATTTTCAATAATTTCACTTAATTTAACTGAAACTGCTTTCACCTTATCAAAGGAAAGTTTAGTATTTTCAATAACATCAACACTACTTTTAACAACATCTTCTGTTTCATCCATTTTATTTACCGAATTATTAACTCCTTCTTGTATATCTTTTATCAACACTTCTATTTTTTCGGTAGCCTTAGAAGATTCTTCAGCTAAATTTCTAATTTCATCTGCAACAACACTAAATCCCCGTCCAGCTTCACCCGCCCTAGCTGCTTCAATAGCAGCATTTAAAGCCAAAAGATTTGTTTGAGATGCAATACCATTTATTAAATTAACAATATTACCTATTTCTTCAGATAAAACACCTAACTCACCTATACTATCTGAGACCTGTTTAGTATTTTTATTAACACTTTCAATTTTTTCAATGGAACTCTCCATGGATCTGCTTCCATTTTCAATATTATTCATCACTAATTTTGTTTCACTTTTCATATTTTTTGACATTTTATCAATATTATCTATCTCTTTACTCAACTCAGCAACGACTGCTGTGCTTTCTTCAGTCTGGGCTGACTGCTCTTCAGCACCAGAAGCAACATGCTCAATAGATGACCCAACTTTTTCAGCCGAATCTTCAAGATTTTCTCCAGATGCACTAAGTTCTTCACTAGATGATGATAAATCTAAAGCAATGTTGTTAATTTGAGATATCATATTTCTTAAGTCATCCTGCATTTCATTTAAAGCTTCAGATAAAATTGATATTTCATTATTTCCTTTAGCTTCTATTTTTTTAGCATTTAAATTACCTGAAGCAATTTCTTTAGAGAAATTAGTTGCTTCAATGATTGGATCTGCTATTATTTTTGAAATATATAAAGCAAGTATAGTAATTAATACTAACACAGCTAAAATAATTGTGATTATTTGCTTATACATTTGATTTATTTGTGTTTGCAACTCTTTTTTAGGTATTACAGATATAAAATTCCATGATGTTTCTTGAGATTTATATGTATTAAATAAATATTCTTCTCCTCCCATTACTGCTTCAAAATAATTATTTTTACTCTGATTTAAATTATCATTTAAACCTTCTACACCCAGCTCTGAAATATTTTGAAAAGTTAATTCTGATTTTCTAGGGTGTGCTAAAATATTATTTTGATCATCAACTAAAATAATGAATCCTTCTTTTCCAATTGTAATATCTTTGATCAAAGAAGTTAGACTACTTAAACCAATGTCAATTCCTAATACTCCCATAAATTCTCCTGCCTCATTATTAAAAGCTGTTACAGCACCAATATTGACAGTATCATCCGCTTCCCAATAATAAGGATCTGTTAAAGAAACTTTATTTTTATTATTTACTCCTACTTTATAAAAAGGTCTTTCTCTAGGATCATAATTACTGCCGATAACTCCTGCTGGATGCTGAATCATCCCTCCATATTTTGTACCTATATAAATATATGATACTTCAGGATGGGTTTTAGAAAAATCATCAAAAAGATAAAATATTTCTTCTTCTATTCCTCCATTTTGAGATGGAGTCATCATTAAATTATCATTACTGTTAGTTAAATATTTGGTTATATTATTATCAACCTGAGCTATGTATTCATTTTTAGCTAAGAAGTTTGTATTAGCTTTCAACTGCTGAAAATATAGGTTAATCGCATTATCTACCTGAGTTACTTCTCTTTTAGTTGACTCTATAAATGAATTTTCAATTATTTCTTCGACATTTTTGATTTGAAAATAACTTACTACCCCTAATGGAACCAAAGCAATTAATAATAAAACAACTGTCAATTTGAATTTAATGCTGTTAAAAAACATTTTTTTTATATTTTTAATTTTACTCACTCCTCAAAATATTGTTTACTGTATACTGTCGACTTTATTCTATTATTATATTAATTCTTCATTCTCAAAAAAAGACCTTTATTTTTATTAAAAAAATTTATTATTTTTTTTTAATAGATTTTTTATTTGACAAGGGGAAAATAATTTATTATACTTTTATTCATACAATTTAAATATTATAAATGTTATGATAGGAAATGAATAATAAATATATGATAACAGAGAATCGGTATTTGCTGGAAACCGTATCTATTTTATTATTACTCTCATCCTTGAACAGTAAGGCTGAATCTAGTAAGTCTTATCGGTAAATTTTTGCATCCGTTATCTTAATGCTAAAGTACTATTTATTTTTAAAAGTACTTATTGAGGCTATTAACTTTATTAATAGTGAATTAGGGTGGTACCACGTGAATAAACCTCTCGTCCCAAATAATAGATTTAGGCTGTTATTTGCGATGAGAGGTTTTTATTTTTTAAAAATTATAATCTAAATATTAAAAGGAGTTGAAATTATGAAAAAACTATCAGGTGCTGAAATCTTCATTGAGTCTTTGAATAACGAGCAGGTAGAATTAGTTTTCGGGTACCCTGGAGGAGCCGTTTTACCAATTTTTGAAGAGTTTCGTAAATCAAAAATAAAATTTGTAATGCCCTACCATGAGCAGGTAGCTATCCATGCTGCAGGTGGTTATGCTAGATCAACCGGCAAAGCTGGAGTTTGTGTAGCAACATCTGGACCAGGCGGTACCAATTTAGTTACAGGTCTGGCTACAGCCAATATGGACTCTATTCCGATTGTAGCTTTTACAGGTCAGGTACCGATGTCTGCCATTGGTACAGATGCTTTTCAGGAAGCAGATATTAGAGGTATTACTGCTCCAATAACCAAACATAACTATTTAGTTAAAGATATTAATGATCTTGCGCAAACTATTAAAGAGGCCTTTTATATTGCCCAAACAGGTAGACCAGGCCCGGTTTTAATTGATATACCGAAAGATATTTTAATGCAGACTGCAGAATTTAACTATCCAGATAAAGTTTATTTACCCGGATATAATCCAACCAAAAAAGGACATGGTCTTCAGATCAAAAAAGCAGCTGAAGCTATAAACACTGCTAAAACTCCAGTAATTTATGCTGGGGGAGGAGTAATTAACTCAAATGGTAGTCAGGAATTAAGAGAATTAGCTAATAAGAGTGGAATTCCTGTTACAACAACTATGATGGGTTTAGGTTCTTTTGACAGCACAAGCCCCCTAAGTTTAGGGATGTTAGGCCTACACGGAACAACTCAGGCAAATAAGGCAATATATAATGCTGATTTGATTATCGCAGTTGGAGCAAGATTTGACAATCGGGTAACCGGAAAAATTGATAAATTCGCCCCTAATGCTAAGATCATTCACATTGATATTGACCCTGCTGAAATTGGAAAACGCCTCTACATTGATATTCCAATTGTAGGAGATGTAAAATTTGTTTTAGAAGAATTAAATCAAAAAATTAATGAAAATGAACACCCAGAGTGGATGCAGCAAATTAATAAATGGCGGGATCTGCACCATCAAAAGGCCTATCAGCCTAAAAAAGGGAAACTGACTCACCGCCAGGTTATGGAAGAAATTTATAATGTCAGTCCAAAAAACACTATAATAACTACTGAAGTAGGACAGCATCAAATGTGGGCAGCCCATTATTATAAATATACTGAAGCCAGGTCTTTTATTTCTTCAGGTGGTTTAGGTACCATGGGCTTTGGTTTTCCAGCTGCTATTGGAGCCCAACTGGGCAACCCAGATAAAAAAGTTATAGTTATCGCAGGAGATGGAAGTTTTATGATGAATATGCAGGATATGGCGACAATTGCCAAACAAAATCTGCCGATAAATATAGCTATCTTTAACAATAAACAGCTGGGAATGATTAGACAGCTGCAGGAAGTTTATCAGAATAAAAATTACTTCTCTACCTGTTTAAGAAAAGATGTTTCCTGTCCTCCAGACTGTTCTGCAGGAGGAGAAAATTGTCCAGAAGAAATGATACCGGATTTTGTTAAGTTAGCAGAAGCATTTTCTAACTTTAATGCAATCAGAATTGAGAAAGTTGAAGATATAAGACCAGCAATTGAAGAGGCTGTCAATAGTCCTAAGCCCTATCTACTTGACTTTATTATGGAAGAAGAGGAAACAATGTTCCCGATGGTTGTTGATGGTGACAGTTTAGATGAAATGCTTTTACACAAAGAAGAGATCAAATAAGTTTTTTAAATTATAATATTAAATAGGTGGAGCCAATTTATCCAGAAATTATGATTTCAAGCTAATTTCTGAAGCCAATTGTCGCTCCACCTATTTTTATTCTAGTTACCTTTTATTTATATGTTTTTGAATTAAATCATCAATTTAAATTATGCACTCTCTTTTTGCTGTGCCGGTGCTTTTTCAGCAAAAAGTTTATCCGCACTTGGGAAAGCAAAGTAAATAGCTAAGAGACCCGCAATTAAAACTAAGAAATTATAATGTAGATTAGGAATAATTTGAATTGGAGAAATTTTAGCTAATGAACCCGCTAATAAGATCTGAGCTCCATATGGAATTATTCCCTGCCAGACACAGGCAAAAATATCTAAAAGACTAGCACTACGGCGTAAATCAACATTATTTTCGATTGCTATATTTCTAGCAAGTGGTCCACTAATGATAATAGCAACTGTATTATTTGCTGTACAAACATCTGTAACACTAACTAAGGCTGCAATTCCAAGTTCTGCACCTTTAGTGTTTTTAATTCGACTGGAAATTGCATAAATTAGATACTGTAATCCGCCTTCTTTCCGGATCATCGCTGCCAAACCTCCGGCAAACATGGATAAGAAGAAGACCTCTGTCATACTATTAAAACCAGCATATGCTTCCTGAGCCATTGCAATAAACGTAAAATCACCAAATATAATACCAATTAAACCTGATAAAAGCATTCCACCAAATAAAACCATAAAAACGTTGACACCGATTAAGGCAAAGACTAAAACAGCAATATAGGGAACTACTTTAATAATTTCATAAGAATATTGTGAAGCCTGAACTGCTGTGTCCCCTACAAAAAAAAGGAATATTAAAGTAATGATAGCAGCCGGCAAAACGATTAAAAGGTTCATTTTAAACTTATCCCGCATCTCAACACCCTGAGTTTGAGTTGCAGCAATTGTAGTATCAGAGATAATGGAAAGATTATCACCAAACATTGCTCCCCCAATAACAGCACCGATAGTTAATGGTAATGGTAGTGCAGCTTTAGAAGCAATACCAACAGCAATTGGAACTACAGCGCCAATTGTTCCCATTGAAGTACCCATAGCAGTTGCGATAAAAGCTGCTATTAAAAATAATCCGGGTAATAAAAACTGAGATGGGATAATTGAGAGACCTAAGTTAACAGTTGCATCTACTCCACCTACTGCTTGGGAAACAGCTGAAAAAGCCCCAGCAAGCAGATAGATCATACACATTATAATAACATTATTTTCTCCAGCTCCTTTAATAAAAGATGAAACTCTTTCTTCCATTGAACCTGAAGCCATAAAGAAAGCAACAATAATTCCGACTAGAGCAGCAATTGGAGCAGGAAACTGGTAAAATGCCATTTCCACTCCCTGCATAGAAAAGTAAATACCCATTCCTAGATATAATACTAAAAAGACAAATAAAGGTATTAGTGCAACAGGATTTCCTTTATCCAGTTTTTCAACTTTATTTTTCATTTATACTTAACCCCCATTAAATTTATTTTTAAAATTTTCTGAGTATTATCCCCTTATAAGATCCTCCGTATTTCAGGAGGATCTGTCTTATACAGTATTTTTATTTTGTAGATCTTAATTTAAGATTTTAATTTAAATAGTTTATAATTGAACAGTTTATTTTTAAGCTTAAACTGTTGCTAAGGATTCATCTTCTTCGACATCAGCTAATACTGATAAAGAGTTATCTAAATCAGCAATAATATCTTCAACATCTTCAATACCAATTGAAATTCTGACTAATCCATCTGTAATTCCAGCCGCTAATCTTTCTTCACGAGGTACTGGAGCATGAGTCATTGAAGCTGGATGCTGAATTAATGTATCAACATCACCTAAACTAACTGCCAGAGTTGCTAAGTTAACATTGTTCATCATCTTCTCACCTGCAGCATAGCCACCTTTTAACTCAAAACTAATCATACTACCAAAACCAGATGCCTGCTTTTTAGCTAAATCATGCTGAGGATGACTTTCTAAACCTGGATAGAATACTCTTTCTACTTTATCATGAGCTTCTAAGAATTCAGCAACTTCCATTGCATTTTCTGTATGCTTGTCAACACGAATTGGAAGAGTTTTTAGACCTCTTAGTAATAACCAAGCATTAAATGGACTAATGATTCCACCAAAATCTTTAAGTGTAGTCATTCTAATTTCAGCTAGCATTTCTTCTTTACCAGCGATAATACCAGCAATAGCGTCACCATGGCCGCCAATATATTTTGTTGCACTGTGAACAACCATATCTGCACCTAAAGCTAATGGATTTTGAAGATAAGGAGTCATAAAAGTATTATCTACAATTACTTTTGCTCCTGCCGCGTGAGCTTTTTTGCTGATTTCTTCAATATCAACTAAGTTTAGAGTTGGATTTGAAGGTGTTTCTAAATAAACAAGTTTAGTATTATCCTGCAGATACTCATCTACATTGTCTAAATCAGATAAATCTGCAAATGTTACTTCAATTCCATATCTAGGTAGAATTTCTTCCATTAAAGAGTGAGTACATCCATATAGACAGTCATGAGCAAGAATATGATCTCCAGCATAAGCAACTGCCATTACAGATGCAGAAATCGCTGACATACCAGAAGCTGTAGCAATTGCTGCTTCAGCACCTTCTAAAGCTGCCATTTTTTCTTCTAGAGCACTCTGAGTTGGGTTACCAAGTCTTGTGTAAATATATCCTTCTTTTTCTCCAGCAAATTTGTCTGCTCCATCCTGAACATTTTTAAAGGCAAAGGTTGAAGTTTGATAAATTGGTGTGTTGTGAGCACCTGTCTGTGGATCTGCATGCTGACCTGCATGACAACAAAGTGACTGAAAACCTAATTTTCCTAAATCTTTCTTTTCCAAAATAAAAACCCCCTGTAATTAATTTAAATTTAAATAAAACTTTATTTGTTGAATTACTTTCACCTATATTATAATGCAATTAGTGTGCCACAATTTAATAATTTAGAGGGTTTTTCTTGATAATGACTGTTATAACAGTCATTATAGTAATAAAATTATTTTTTTAAATTATAATTAATTAATTGTTAATTTTAAAATTAGTATAAATTGTTTTAAAATTTAGAATAATGTTAAATAATGTTTACAGCACTATAGATAGATTCAAAGTCGGTTAAAGTTGATTAAATCTAAATAGCTTCAATTTATAACTAAAATCTACTGTAAAGATTTCTTTACAAGTGGAAAGTTTTATTTCAAATTATATTTTTTAGCCTTATTTAAAACAGTAGTATGAGAGACTCCAAGTACTTCTGCAGCTTTGCGCAGGCTTTGTTCTTCATTTAAGGTATGAGAAATCACAAGTTTCTCTAATTCACCTACCATTTTTTTAATCGACGATATTTCTTTAATATCAACATAATTACCTTTTAGTAAACTATCTTTATTATAATCTCCAGCTTCTCTATTTAAGTAATTGTTGTTTTGCAGTCTTAATCTATCAAATATAATATCATCTGCAGTAATTTCTAATGAGGAAACAAAATTAATTGCTCTTTCTAAGACATTTTTAAGCTCACGCACATTTCCCGGCCAATCGTAACTCATTATCTTTTTTTTAGCTTGTGGACTTAAATGTTTGTTAGGAATTCTCATTTTATTGGTAATTTTCCAAATGAAATATTTACTTAAGGCAAATAAATCTTCTCTTCTTTCCCTTAAAGGAGGAATAATTATTGGGATTACATTGAGTCTGTAATATAAGTCTTCTCTAAACTTATTTTCCCTGATCATCTCCTCAATTTTTCTATTTGTCGCAGCAATGACCCTCACATCAATATTAATAACCTGATCTCCACCAACTTTTCTAATCTGATTTTGTTCCAGAGTTCTTAAAAGTTTTGCCTGCAGATGTGCTGACATTTCTCCAATTTCATCTAAGAATATTGTACCTTTATCCGCAATTTCAAAAAGTCCCTGTTTACCTCCCTTTTTGGCACCGGTAAAAGATCCTTCTTCATAACCAAAAAGCTCACTTTCTAATAAAGAATCAGGTAAAGCAGCACAGTTTACAGCAACAAAGGGTTCCTGGCTTCTAGAACTGGCTGAATAAATAGCTCTGGCAAAAAGTTCTTTTCCTGTTCCGCTTTCTCCTCTAATAAATATTGTTGAATCATTTTTAGCTGACCTTTTTGCATATTCAATTAGCCGCTCCATTTTTTCACTTTGATGAATAATATCATTAAATTCAATTTTAGGTGTTTCGTGAATTGTATTATATAGTTTTCTTACTTCATCAATATCTTTCATTGAAGCAACTGCTCCAATTAGATTATTATCTTCATCAAAAATTGGGGTGGTTGTGGTAAAATAGTGAGACTTGCCATAATCTCCTTCAATTAAAATCTCTTCATTTTCTATCTTCTTTTTCTTTTTTAAACTCTCAATAATGGGAAGCCGATCTGAATCTAAAATATCTCTAATATCTTTTCCGATAGATTTTTTTAGTGAAACATTTAAGATAACCTCAGCTGACTTATTCATTGTACTAATTTTCCCATATTTATCAATAGCAACAATACCCTCTTTTAAATTATTCATTACAGTCTTTAATTCCTGTTCTTTAACTTCAAAGGGCATATATTCTATATCAGACACTTCTTTTACAAAATCTAAGCGTTTTAATTCAACAAGCAGTTCTTCTCTTTTTACCTTTTTACACTCCGGCAGATCACCAACTCGAATATAAATTTCTCCAGGAACTACCTCCATAGCCATCAAATTGATATTTAAATCATCAACAAGATTAAGCAGGCGGCTTGTTACTCCAGGCATATCAATAACATCTATCTTAAAAGAACAGCTCATATTTTTCTCCTTTCAGAAAAATCTATTTTAGTGGTTAAAATTAGAAAATACATGTCTGGGCAGTTATAAAGGCAAAAAATAACTTCTATAAAATAACATCCACATATTATTTAAATTATAACATAGTAATGTATAATAAGTTGTGTAAATAAAATTATGATAATTTTTTTAAATAAAAAGAGGAATCCTTCTTTGAGTGGTTGAATATATTTATTGACAAAATAAAAAACACAACCACAAGGAGGACTCCT
>Ga0208552_1003_pt1 | contig 177190 bp, 172 predicted proteins | sample Halion_FD_187366 | JGI IMG/M metagenome (GOLD analysis project Ga0208552, IMG submission 187366) | Lab enriched deep subsurface shale carbon reservoir microbial communities from Ohio, USA - Halanaerobium induction (SPAdes) (version 2) ...
CTTGTTTCACCTTTTTTGCGTAATCTGTTGATAACTAATTCTCATCAGTTTTGAAGGAGAATTATCCACAAATTTGCCTGTTGATAACTTTTGATTTGTTTCTAAATAAAAAATGGGGAAACTCTATGCATGTATAATGTGTTTTTGACATTTATGCAGGTATTTTTTTCTATTAAAAGAATTATATTAATAATGTTCTTAATTAATAAAGATAAGAACAGAGTCCAACAGTCGTATAACATGGGATTGGCGTCATGCCTTCTGTCATAAAGCTTGCAGTCCAACCAATAACGGATATGAAAACGCAAGCTTTACGCCAGTTCCTGACGGAACCAGGCACAAGCGCAAATCCCAGTAACGTTATGTGAAATATGCTGCTAAGAAAATATCTGCTCATATGAGGGTGTATGTCAAAAAAGCAGGCACCTCCTCGGATCTTCTACTTTTTTGACTCAGAATAAAATTTAAAAAATATAAACCTAAAGTCTATATAGTTCTTTTTTAGTAAATATTTTAGCTTTGATTTTATCAGTATATTATTACTAAAAGTATATAAGTGTTTTTATAATCTTAAACAATGGAATGCTGTAATATATTACGTTGAATTTTAAGTAAAATAATAAGGGTATAATATTAATAAAGGAGTTGATTATTATGCCTAATATTAAACCAGTTTCAGATTTAAGAAATTATAATGAAGTGTTAAAAGATATAGGAGAGGGTTCTCCGGTATTTTTAACCAAAAACGGCAGAGGTAAATTTGCAATCATGGATATTGAAGAATATGAGAAAAATCAAGCTACCATAAAATTACTTTCTAAATTGATAGAAGCTGAAAATAGAGTTAAATCTAAAGATGATTGGATGAACGAAGAACAGGTGAAAGAAAAACTGGGGGTTTAAATATAATGCCTAAATTACGAATTAATCCCTTAGCAACAGAAGACTTGATAGAGATTAGAGATTATATTACAAAAGAGTTAGAAAGCCCTGCAGCAGCAATAAAAGTGGTAAGTAAAATAATAGAGAGTTATGAGAAATTAAAAGAATTTCCTATGATGGGAGCAGATTTGTCAGTTAAAGTAAATATAAAAACTGACTTTAGATACTTGGTGTCAGGCAATTATATTATCTTTTACCGAACTGATGATGAATATGTATCTATATATTGTATTCTATATGCTGGAAGAGACTATCTTAGAATTTTGTTTCCGAATGAAATTAACTTGAGTTATGAAGATGAATAGACTGTGAACTTCCTATTATTTCGCTAGAGTTCTGTAATGCCTGATGCTTTAAAAAATAGACTATAACTTATTATAAAATTGAGTTGCAATCTTGAAAAAATATAAAAAAAAATAAAGAAATAATTATGTGGAAAAGCGCAGAACAGATCGGGTCCCTACTCGGACCTCCCAATCTCTTCTACTTGGCAGCATACATCACATAACAACAAGGTTTACGGTTCCGCTACGCTGCACCCAAATCCATCAACCCAAGATAGGAGCTATCTAAGGGTTGATGGACTTTGTAAACCTGCGGGACGTTATGTGACATATCATAAACCAAATAAACTCTTTTTTTATTTTCATAATATATATATATGAAAATAATTGCAATATAAAGCTAATTATATTATAATAAAATATATAAAATGAAAATAAAAGAGAGGATGATTTAAATGAAACCTTTTAAACCATTTGAATTACCAATAGAAGAACAAATAAATCCTATGGAATTTTATAATGAACTAATTAATGCAAGTACAAATGTAGGTAAATATCAGATTATGTTAAAAAAATCTAAAGTTAATGAGTATTTTCTTATTACTCCCTTTAGTTTACAGGAAGCTGTACAGTCCAGCAAAATTGAAGGTACACAAGTAACTTTTGATGAAGTTTTAGAATTTGATATTGATAAAAATGAAAAAAACAATGATGCTCAAGAAGTTTTGAATTATTATGATGCTTTAAATTATGGAAAAAGAGCTTTAGAAAAATATCCTATATCAACACGTCTATTCAAAAAATTACATGAAATTTTAATGAGTAATGGTGTTAGAGGTCAAAATAGAGCTCCTGGAGAATATCGTTCTATTCAAAATTTCATAGGCCCAGAAGGATGTACTTTAAAAACAGCTACTTTTGTGCCACCTCAGCCACAATTAGTCGATTCCTATATGTCTAACCTAGAAAATTATATTAATAATCCCAATGATAATTTACAATCTTTAGTCAGGATAGCAATAATACATGCTCAATTTGAAACCATTCATCCATTTTTAGATGGTAATGGTAGAATTGGTCGTATATTAATCCCGCTGTATTTATATGATGTAAATCTCATAAATTCTCCCAATTTATTTATCAGTGAAGTATTAGAAAAAGATAAACATAAATACTATAGATTGCTGAATGGAACAAGAAAAGAGGGGAATGGTTGGGATGAATGGATTAAATTCTTCTTGCAAAGCGTAAATAAACAAGTACTCAAAAATATTGATCTAATTGAAGAAATTGATAATCTGTATGAACTAGATTTAGAAAATGCAATGAATTTAATAAATAGTACTAATCTAGTAGATCTAATTAAAGCAATGTTTCAAAAGCCGATATTCAATGTGAAAACAATTAGTTCTTTAACAGGGATACCTGATACAACTTGTAGAAGATATCTTAATACTCTTGAGGAAGAGAAGGTAATATTTTCAGATAATAAAAAGAGAAATAGAAAATATTATTATTATAATTTACTCGATTTATTAAGATAAAAACCATGATACGTCACATAACATGGGATTGGCGTCATGACTTCTGTCATAAAGCTTGCAGGTTAACTGATTACTGATACGAAAAAGCAAGCTTTACGCCAGTTCCTGCGGAATCAGGCACGAGCGCAAAATCCAAGGGACTTTATCTGACATTTGCCGATTAGTAGATTGAGAAACAAAAAACCTCCTGATTAATGAACTCAGAAGGTTTATCATTCTATTGAATTTGTATTATTTTCAAGCAATAACGTTAGTTCTTTTTTCGATAACTGGCCAGAAGCTACCTGAATCATCATTTTATAGGCATCTTTCTCGGAAGCTGTAATTTCTAGATTATTTTTTTGTAAAAAAGTATCCATAGCTACAAAAGCAATTCGTTTATTTCCATCAATAAATGGATGGTTATTACAGAGATGATAGCAATAAGCTGCTGCCATTTTTAGCAGTGAATCATGTAAATATTCACCCTGGTAAGTTGCTTTAGGCTGTTCAAGAGCTGAATCTAATAAATTTTCATCTCTAATACCAAAACTACCACCATAAATTTTAACAAGTTGTTCATGGAAAAAAAGAATTATGTCTTTAGGTATAAATTTAATATCATTCATTTAGCTAATTCCTTAAGAGTATTTTTATATTTTTGGTTAGTCTTATCAAAAGCTTTAGCCCATTCTTCAAATTCTGGATTAAAAGGGGTTACTGTAAAACCATCTTCATTTTCAATGATATGAAGTTCTTCCCCTTCTTTAAGATTATATTTTTCTTTAAGCTCTTTAGGAATAGTAAAGCCGTAGCTGTTACCAACTTTTCTTAATTTTATAGTTTTCATGGTTTATCACCTCAACTATATTATAACATTTGTATTACTAAAAAGAAAGCAGGTAAAAGAAAAAGAATAAATAATTATATAAAGAGAAGGTCAAAAGAAGCAAACGATCATATAACATGTGATTGGCGTCATGCCTTCTGTCATAAAGTTTGCAGTTTAACCAATCACAAATACTGAAAAGCAAGCTTTACGCCAGTTCCTGACGGAATCAGGCACGAGCTCAAAACCCCAGGGACGTTATGTGACATTGAGCTCACTGAAAATATTATTTTATAATAAAAAATTATATTTTCGCTTGCCATGTAAAATTCTTCTGATTTCTACTATTTTTTTATTTTCAAATACTACATAAAACACAAGATAGTTTCCTATAACAAGCATCTGTTTGTATATATGAAATAATTTCATTAAGATCCTTTTTGGCAGCTGGAAGATAGATAACTTCATATTTTTGATTACTATTCATTTAATTTCTTCCTCATTTGGTGCATTAAATCATCATGAGGAGTAGTAGGAGCATTATTTTCACTTTCTTTTTCTGCTTCTCCTAATTTTTTATAGAGTTCTAAAAGAGCTTGCTGCTTTTCAAATTGAGCAATACTCATAACAACCATATCTCCACGACCATTTTTAGTTAAAAAGACAGGTTCTCCATTTTCATGACAAACATCAGATATTTCTTTAAAATTATTTCGCAAATCAGAAACGGGTCTAATAATTGGCATAAGATCATCACCTTTCTTATTTTATATCAATATTATATCATAATTATGATAATAAATACATAATATAATGATAAATAGATAAAAAATTAATAATTTGCAGGAATTATTTTCTTTAGCTTTAAATTTATTATAATGACTTTTTTAAAATAAAAAGACAATCGCTCAATGATCACATAACATGGGATTGAAGATTCCGCTGCGCTCTATTTCGAATTCGTTCGGTAAGGGCAGTCGCCCTAAACCTCACGAACTTCTTAAATCCCAGTAACGTTATATGAAATCCCTAGTTGTCTTTTGAAAAAATAGCTAAAAATTCCGTTGGACTTAAAGATTTTACATTACCTTTTTTAAAATCATCAAGATTTCTGGTTATTATATAGTCAATTTCATTCTCATAAGAACTAACATCTATAACAGCATCTTCAAAATCATTTATTTCTGAATTTAAAGATCTTCTTAATATAGTTTCAGTTATAGGAATTAATTTAAACATGTCTAAGAACTCATTTAATACAAATTTTACTTTTTGTGAATCATTATAGTTTTTCATTAAAAAATAAGCCAAGGTTGTAATCTCATGAGCACATAAATATCCCTGAATTTTATTTACATTACACAATTCAATTATTTGAGCAGCTTGTTTATGCTTATTACGTTTGTTTAAAAAATCAAGGAGAATATTTATATCAATTGTAATTTTTTTCATGAAAAGCTCTCCTTAAATCTTTTTTATCAGGAATAGGTTTACTTTCAAAAGCACCATAAAGTTTTTCTATTCTTTTTTGCAATTTTTGTTCTTCAAAATTTTGTTCCTTGTTCTTTTTTAGTTCAATAAGATATTCTTCAACAATATGTGAAATAGATTGATGAGTTTCTTTTGAAAAATTATGGGCAAATTCAATAAGATCATCATTAATACTTAAAGTCAGTTTCTTTTTCATTAGTATCACCTCTTTACGTAATCAATTATACCATAACACGTAATAGAGATCAATTTGATAACCAAGACTTCATATAACATGGGATTTAACATGGGATTAAAGATTCCGCTGCTCTCCATTGCAAATTTGTTCGGTAATGGCGGTCGCCCTAAACTTCATAAACTTGATAGTGGTTACTTTAAGAATTGATAGAGAGCACATGGTTTCATCTTCTGAAATTGTTTGTAATTTTAGTAAAATGTTAGATAAAACAAAAGAGTCCCCGCTTTTTATTACCAGGAATAATGATATTGAAGATATTATGATGGATATTGAGGAATATGAAATGTTACTAGAAAAAATAGAATTTCTGGAAGACCAATTAGAAGATGCCCATATGGAAGAGGTTATAGCAAAAAGAAAAGAAAACTTTGATCTTAAAGATGCAGTAAAGTAAAAAAGAAATAATGGAGTTATTAGATAAAGAATAGATTTTAGGAGGCTTAAATTGATGAAGCTTAAATTTTATTCTGAAGTTAAAAATCATATTGATAATTTAGATGGAAGTGTTAAACCAAGACTTAAAAGTACGCTTAATAAAATTAAAAAATCTCCTGAATTGGGAAAACCACGTATGATTCTTTTAATTTCAACAATTTTTTCTCTTTGAAATATTACATAAAACACAAGATAACTTCCTATAACAAGTATCTGGTATCCTTTAGAATTTAAATTTTCATCGTCTGGCTTTTTCCCTTTGTAAGGAAAATCTTTTAACTGTGATATATTTTCATCAATCTTGTCCAAAAAATTTAATACTACCTCAGGAGCTTCTATTTATATAATATCACTTAACACTAATGCATGTATAATGTTTTTAATTTTTATGCAGGTATTTTTTTCTATTAAAATAATTATATTATTAATGTTCCTCCACAAGAACTAAAACAACAGATATATTATTGTGGTTACCACTCAGGGTATTAAGTAGATAAATTTATTGATTTAAGTCACTATTTTGAAAATTATATGCTAGGGTTTAAAATGAAAAATGAGAAGGACATTTATACTAAATATAGAGCTGGTACTTATCTTGTGATAGAGTGAAAGTCTGCTTGCAAACCTTGAGGGCTTGCCCCGAGGAGGGTCAATCACCCTGCCATAGGCATCCAGAAGGTAGAAATATTAGTGAAATTAAAAGCTGAATATCTCAATCATATTTTTGCTCAATTTTCTAAATATTATCCCAGGTCATAATCTTTACAATTAATTTTTCAATATGGTATAATGTATCAACTTTAGATAACTAAAGCATTAAAAAAGGGGGTGTTTTTATGCGAATAGGTTCCAAAAATGTGGTTTACAGCATGTCAGCAGAGAATAAACCTGCAGCTTCCTGCAAACCTGGTGAAACCGTTGTCTTTGAAACTCAAGACTGCTTCAGTAATCAAATCCAAACAGAGGATGTATTATTTGAGACAACAGACTGGGATACAGTTAATCCTGCTACTGGACCTCTAGAAATTGAAGGGGCAGAACCCGGTGATACACTTAAGGTTGAAATAAAAAAGATGGATTTAAATGATCACGGTGTCATGGTAGCAGTACCAGAAATGGGATTTTTAAATAATTTTATTGAAGAATCAGAAACAAAAATAATTCCAATTGAACAAAATAAGGCTGTATTCAGTGATAAAATAAAAATTGATTTAAATCCTATGATTGGAGTAATTGGTTGTTCACCGGGCAAAGATGAAGAAGCTGTGCCTTGTGGAACCCCCGCCTCTCATGGCGGTAATATGGACACAAAAGTTATCACAGAAGGTTCTACATTATATTTCCCGGTTAAAGTTTCTGGTGCAATGCTGGCAATGGGAGATCTACATGCAGCAATGGGGGATGGAGAAGTAGTTATTAGTGGAGTAGAAATTGCAGGTGAAGTAACTGTTAAAGTTGATGTTATCAAAGGAAAAGAAATTACCGATCCGATGGTAGAAAGAAATGATGCTTTTTATACAATTGCGTCTGGGCCAACACTTGATGCAGCAGCCAAAAAAGCAGCTGACAATATGTTCACATTTCTAAAACAGAGATTAGACTTAGAAAATAACGAATTGGCGATGCTGATGAGTGTTATTTGTGATCTTCAGGTATCTCAGGTAGTAGATCCAGAAAAAACTGCAAGAATGCGTGTTGATAAAAAAGCTTTAGCTGAATATAATATCCAATTTTAAGTAAGATAAAATATTAGGAGGAAAGCATATGAAGAAGCGAGCATTTAGTATTTTATTTATAACCTTTTTGTTAGTGGCACAGTTTTCCATATTTACTCTGGCAGCTGATCCAATAACAATAGGTGGTACTTCGAGTATGGTTGGTATTTTAGGGTCAATTGGAGAAATGGTATTGAGAGGTGCCCAGCTGGCTGTTGATATGGCAAATGAAAAAGGTGGAATTCACGGACAGGAAATCGATTACACTAATATTGATGGTCAAAGTAATCAAACAGTTATTTCTAATGCTGCAATTCGATTAATTGAAGAAGAAAATGTAATTGCTGGTATTGGTCCGGTAGATATTAATTATTTATCAGCTGCAGCACCAATATTTGAAAATAATAAAACCGTTTTGATGGACCCTACCGCTACAACTCCAAGCATAGCTGAAATGGGAGATTATATTTTTATGACTCCTTTTGGGGATGATGCTCAGGCAAGAGCACTGGCAAAATATGTTGCTGAAGATTTAGGTTTCGATAATATTGCCATTATTAAAGATGTAAATGCTGATTACAGTATTACTCTGGCAGAACATTTTATTGAAGCTTTTAAAGAATTCACAGGCAAAGAAAATCCAATCGCTGTGGAAGAAAATTACCAAACTGGTGACCAGGATTATACAGCTCAAATGACAAGAATTAGACAATTTAAAGATATCGACGCTTTATTTATTATTCCGCCATTACCTCAAGATGCTCCCGTTATTGCAAACCAGGCAAGACGCTTTGGTATAAATGTACCAATAATTTATCCGGATGCTGGAGATTTCGATGAAGTAATAGACATTGGTGGAGATTCTGTAGAAGGAGCTTATATTTCTTCACACTTTGCTGTCGAAGAAGCAATGACAGATATAGCAAATGAATTTGTTGAAAAATTTGAAGCAGAACACGGATATACACCGGGTGGCTTTGAAGGCCTTGGTTTTGATTCAGCCCAGATCATTTTAGAAGCAATTAGAAAAATTGATGCTGAAGAATGGAAGTCAATGAATTTAGCAGAACAAAGAGTAGCTGTTCAACAATCACTAATTAATAATGAATTTAATAACTTAATCGTTCCTATCAAATATGAGCCCAATCTTCCTCCTACTAAACCAGTTGTAATCAAGCAAATTAAAAATGGAGAAAGAGTATTTATTAAAACAATGTGGCCAGAAGACTTTGAAAAGTAAAAGACTATTATTGAGGTGAACAATTTTTGTTCACCTCATCTTTTAACTTATCAGAAAGGAGTTATAATGAGTGAAGAAATATTAAAATTAGTTAAACTAACCAAAAAATTCGGTGGTTTAACAGCTGTCAAGGATTTTTCAATGACACTAAATAAAGGAGAACTCTTAGGCTTAATTGGTCCTAATGGGGCTGGCAAAACTACTACATTCAATCTGATAAGTGGAAATTTAGCTGTAAGCTCAGGTAATATCATTTACCAGAACAACGATATTACAGATTTAAGACCAGATCAGGTTGCAGATATAGGCATTGCTAGAACTTTCCAAAATATTAGGCTTATGTCAGGGATGACTGTCTTAGAAAATATGCAGTTAGCATTTCATATTTGGAATGATTATAATATTTTAGACACAATTTTTAGAACAAAAAAATTTAAGATTAAAGAAAAAAAATATTTAGAAGAAATAAATGAAACTTTAAAACATTTTAATATACTTGATTATAAAAATGATAAAGTCGATGATCTTCCACCTGGAATCCAACGCAAAGCTGATATTACTAGAGCAATTTTACTTAAACCAGATTTAATACTGCTGGATGAACCAACTGCGGGTATGAATCCTTCAGAAACTGATGAGCTTGTTGAGATAATAAAGTGGATAAATAAAGATTTAAAGATATCAACAATTCTTGTAGAACATGATATGAGGGTAATTATGAATATCTGTTCTAGAATTATAGTAATGGAAAATGGAGATATTATTGCAGAAGGAAGTCCAGAAAATGTTCAAGCTGATAAAAAAGTTATTGAAGCTTATTTAGGTAAAAGCTATCAGGTATAAAAGCAGAGATTTAAGAAAGTTTTGAGAAGGGAGTAGACTAATGGCTAAAGATTCAAATAACAAAAATTTATTAACTTTAGAGAATATAGAATCAGGCTATGGTAAAGTTAAGGTTTTGCACAATGTCTCACTTAAAATCAAAGAAGGACAGATTGTAACTATAGTCGGAGCAAATGGAGTTGGAAAATCAACAACTATCAAAACCATTCTAGGTTTAATTAAACCCAGTAGTGGTCAAATAAAATTTAAAAATGAACTCATAAACAGCTTAGAAACTTATAAAATTATTGCAAAAGGAATTGGCTATTCACCAGAAGGAAGAGAAGTTTTTGGAAATTTAAATGTATATGAGAACCTTAGAATTGGAGCCTATACTGTCAGCAAAGATGATTTTACAAAAAGATTAGAAGAGGTTTATCAGCTTTTTCCAAGACTTAAAGAAAGAAAAAATCAGGAAGCAAGTTCTCTATCTGGAGGAGAACAGCAGATGCTCGCAATTGCCCGTGCTTTAATGCAGGATCCTGATTTGCTGATACTGGATGAACCATCATTAGGATTAGCTCCTATAATAGCCGAAGAAATTTTTAATAGATTAGCAGAAATTAATCAGATGGGCACAACTATTTTACTAATTGAGCAAAATGTGAATCTTGCTTTACATCTTTCAGATCACGCCTATGTTATGGAAAAAGGAAAATTTGTATTAGACGAAAAAGCTTCAATATTAGCACAAAATGACTATGTTAAAAAAACATATATGGGTATTGCTTAATGTATATTGATTAGCGAGAAGGGAGTATTTTATGGATTTAACATATATTTTTCAACAGGTTTTAAATGCTTTAAGTTTAGGCAGCATGCTGGCACTTTTGGCTGTTGGCTATACTATGATATACGGGGTTCTAGGATTAATAAATTTTGCCCATGGTGAAGTTTTTATGATTGGAGCCTTTACAGCTATGTATGCGATTACAGGCTTAGGCTTTCCACTTCCAATAGCACTTATCTTAGCTATTATTGCTTCAGTTTTAGCTGGAGTTTTACTGGAAAGATTCTGCTATCGGCCGGTTCAGGGTTCTGGAGATATAACATTATTTATTACTTCGCTTGCCGCCTCAATCGGCATCAGAAGTTTATTTGTTATGTTATTTGGAAGCCGTTCAATGCAGTTTCCAATGCCTAAATATTTACAGGGTATTCGTTTTTGGGGAGATATTTTAATCACAGATTTGAATTTAATTATTTTTGTTTTTACAGTAATAATAACTTTAATTTTAAGCTTTTTTATTAAAAATACTAAATTGGGGATTGCAATGCGAGGTGTTTCATATAATAAACAAACAGCTGAAGCAATGGGGATTAACAGCACCTCAATTATAGTAGCTACTTTTGTTATTGGTTCTGCACTGGCTGCAGTAGCTGGTGTTGCCTGGGGACTTCAATATGGAAATGTAAGACCGGCAATGGGTTATCACCCCGGCATCAGTGGATTTATCGCTGCAGTACTTGGAGGGATTGGTAATATTTCAGGAGCCGCAATAAGTGGATTCTTATTAGGAGTCGGACAGGTATTATTTGTAGCATTTTTACCATCTGTCTACTCAGGCTTTCGTCCGCTTTTTGTCTGGATAGTTCTATTTATTATTCTGTTCTATAAGCCAACCGGACTTTTCAGATCTAATATTAAATGGGAGTAGATAATTATGAAATTAACCGAAAATCACAGTGATAATTTTTTTAAAAATAGAAAAAAATATACATTAGTCATTCTTTTTATTTTTTTTATACTGCTTTTCATCTTATCAAATTCGTTGAGCGGATATTATTATAGAATTTTGCTTTTATTCGGGATTAATGTTATTTTAACTCTTAGTTTAAATATAACAAATGGTTATGCAAATATATTTTCATTAGGACATGGAGGTTTAATGCTTGCTGGTGGATACACCACTGCTTTATTAACTCTACCAGTAGAATTTAAAGCTAATACTCTAAGTCTCCCGCTCTGGTTAGAACAGGCACAGGTTCCTTTTATATTTTCAATTATTTTAGCAGGAATTGTTGCAATGATTGTTGGTTTAACTATACTTTTACCTGCTTTTAGATTAAAAGGTCATTACTTTATTCTTGCCTCACTCGGAATAAATATAATTATGATTAATATTGCCGAAAATGTTAGACCAATAACTAATGGTGCAACCGGCCTTAGAGGAGCGCCTCCTTATACAAATATTTGGTGGATTTTTGGGATAGCTATTTTCTTGATTTATCTAATTTGGACCTTGCTTACTGCTAGATTTGGTAGAGCAATTAAAGCTATTGGTAAAGATCAGGGATTGGCAGAGGCTATGGGAGTCAACAGTGCTAAATACAAGGCTTATGCCTTTATGATAAGCAGTTTTTTCACCGGTGTTGGTGGAGCACTCTGGACCCACCTGATTCTTACAATAAGTCCTTCTTCTTTTGATCTGCTTGTTGTTTTCCAAATTATTATGATGCTTGTTATTGGTGGAGTCTCAAGTATAAGTGGCTCCATACTTGGAGCAGCTATCATAACTGCAATCCTAGAAATTCTTCAGCCTCTGCAGGAGGGAATAAACCTTTTTGGATTTGAAATACCAAGAATGTTTGGTTTAACTCAGGTACTGCTGGCAGTATTTTTAATAATAGTTATGATCTATAAACCCGATGGTATTATGGGAGAAAAAGAAATCAAGCTTTTATCAACTGATTGATATTTAAGATTAAAAAATGCAGTGCTGAAAATTTAGCACTGTTTATTTTTTGTGTGCTCCGTAAATTATTCTGATAGTAGGTGAAAGTCCTATCTATGTTGTGGCATGTATCATGTAAAAGTCAACAATGTTCAGATGGCGTCAATAGTAGCTATGATGACTGGTCCTTAGATAACAGGGTGACCTGCAGGAGGATAAAGCCAGTTTAGCAAAGGACAGCCAGCGCAGTCGAAGTTGAAGATAATACAGGATGTGAAAATTCTTTTCCGGAGTTTGGATGAATGGATACGAATGTGGTTAAGGTCATATATAGAGAAAAAGAAAGCAGTTATGAATCAAAACAAAAGAATCCCCAATTCCTTTTTCAGGAAGAAGGGACTCGTTTCACTACTTACTAGATTGTCCTAGAGGATTAAAATATACAGCTGTGGTAACACAGCGACGAAGACTTATTCCTTGAGACGGGGCAACGACTGACGGAAAGCTGTATACGGGAGGACCGTACGTGCAGTTTGACGAGGGGTCCCAGCTGAAAGGCTGGTCCTACTCTATTATCAATATAATTTATATTTAAGTCAGTTTCATGTATAATTTAGTTAAGTTAACTATACTAAACTAGAATTAAAGAAATTTTGATAAATTCTATCATAATATTTTGGAGGTTTAATTAAATGAATAATAAGAAGCGAGTTTTCTCTGGTGTTCAGCCAACAGGTCAACTGCATATTGGAAATTATATTGGAGCCTTAAGTTTATGGGTAGAAAACCAGAGTAAATATGATAACATTTTTTGTATTGTCGATCTGCATGCACTTACAATTCCGGAAAGTATTGAACCACAGTATCTGAGAAAAAAAGTTAGAGAAGTTGCCGCCTTATACCTTGCCTGTGGAATTGATCCAGATAAGTCTACAATATTTATTCAATCTGATATCCCACAGCACAGCGAATTAACCTGGCTTTTAAATTGTGTAACTCCTATTGGCTGGTTAGAAAGAATGACTCAGTTTAAATCAAAGTCTAAAAAACTTAATTCAGTTGGAACCGGCTTATTTGATTATCCAGTATTGATGGCCTCAGATATTTTGCTTTATAAAACAGATTTAGTCCCTGTAGGTGAAGATCAAAAACAGCATATAGAAATTACAAGGGATATTGCCCAACGATTTAATAATTTATACGGTAATGTTCTTAAAATACCAGAAGAATTAATTCGAAAAAGCGGAGCCAGAATAATGGGCTTTGATGATCCAGAAGCTAAAATGAGTAAGAGTGCTGATGAAATGAAAAATAAACATGCTGTTGGTCTACTTGATTCACCTGATGAGATCAGAGATACTATAATGAGTGCAACTACTGACTCCAACCGTGAAACTAGATTTGAACATGCATCTCCCGGTATTAAAAATATGTTAACTCTTTATCAAGCATTAACCAAACAAAGCCGTAAAGAAATTGAAGAACATTTTTCTGATGGTAAATATGGAAAATTAAAAAAAGAACTAGCAGAAGTTGTTATTGAAACTTTAAAACCTATTCAGCAAAAATATAATAGAATAATCAATGATAATTCTTATTTAGATCAGATATTAAATGATGGAAAAGAAAGGGCAGCCGAAACTGCAGAAAATACAATGAATGAAGTCAAAAAGAGCATGGGTTTAAAGTAACTTAATGCAACTATTTTATTTAGAATATATTCCAGAAAAGAGGAAAAATGAGGTGGTTAAAAATGTCTGGTTCAATATTAGGAGATATGTTTAAAATTTCAACCTGGGGTGAGTCACATGGTAAAGCCCTGGGAGTTGTAATAGATGGTTGTCCAGCCGGACTTGAAATTTCTGCAGCGGATATTCAAAGAGATTTAGATAGAAGGAAACCGGGCCAGTCTCCCTTTGCAACTCCCAGAAAAGAGGGAGATAAAGTTGAAATTTTATCAGGAATATTTGAAGGAAAAACAACAGGAACACCTATTTCTTTAATTATTTTTAATAAAAATCAAAAATCTAAGGATTACTCAGCCCTTAAAGATATTTATCGCCCTGCCCAATCTGATTTGAGTTACGACTTAAAATACGGCTTTAGAGATCACAGAGGTAGTGGACGTGCTTCCGGCAGAGAAACTGCTGCTAGAGCAGCTGCCGGTGCTATTGCAAAGAAAGTATTAGCAGCTTTAGATGTTAAAATATTAGCTTATACTGCTTCAATCGGCCCGGTTAAAGCTGATCCTAAAAATTTTAATGAAGATTATATTATGGATAACTTTCTATATATGCCTGATTCTGATGCAGTTAAGAAAGCTGAAGACTATTTAAATGAGCTGATTGAAAAAAATAATTCCTCAGGTGGAACAATTGAGTGTATTGTTAAAAACATACCCAGCGGCTTGGGTGATCCGGTATTTGATAAATGTGATGCCCTATTAGCAAGAGCGGTTATGTCTATCGGAGCGGTTAAGGGAGTAGAAATAGGCAGCGGCTTTGATGCTGCTGAAATGACAGGTTATGAGCATAATGATTTTTATAGGTATCAAGCAGGGGAAATTAATAAACTAACAAATAATGCTGGTGGAACTTTAGGTGGGATTACCGAAGGCAGTGATATTTTATTAAAAGCTGCAGTTAAGCCAACTCCCTCTATAGAAAAGACACAGCAGGCAGTTAACAAATCAGGAGAAAATATTGAACTTAGTATTAAGGGGAGGCATGATCCAGTCATTGTACCCAGAGCTGTTGTTGTGGTAGAAGCCATGGCTGCCTTAACATTAGTCGATCTGCTGCTTAAAAATATGAGTTCCAGAATGGAATATCTTAAAAGGGTATATTAATTAAAAGATAATTAAATACTGTGATATTTATAATAAAGAAGCATGCAGGATATTTTCATTATTCATCTAATATATATACTAAGACAATTAAATGAAAGGAGTGTTTTTATGAATATTATTAGTTTCTTTGAGTTGGATAACAATTGTCAGGTATTAAACAAAAAGGATCTAGAAGAAAATTCTCAAAAGAAAATTGAAGTACCTTCCGATAATTATTTTAAAAAAGCTGAAAGAGATTTTGATGCTGCTGGAGAATGGTTGGTCATAGATGAACTAATAGAGATAAAAAACCAGTATCTAAATTATATTAAAGATGAGAAAAAACAAATCACCTGGATTCAATTACCAGAAAAATATGTAGAAGAAGAGTATATGGTTGATTATGATACTGATCAAGAATGTCCATTAGGAATTGACGCTTTAATTGAAGAAGACGGTTATCCGATCGGTGTTGTAACTGGTTGTGATTCTATAAAACAAGCTAAAGTAGATAACAACCTTGACGGCCATCGGTACAAAGGCTTATTAGGAATTAAATTAAATAATGATTATTTTTTAAGCTACAATAAAGATAATCGAGAATTTAGATTAATTAAGACACATATGGATTGGGATAGAGGCAAACACACAATCTAAATTAATAAAATTCAATAATATTATCTACTTAAGGGCTGTATATATACAGCCCTTAAATGACTTCTAACTATTCTATTAAGATTAAGGGAGGGTTTATTTCAATGGCAGAATTTAAAGATTTTATGAAATTAGATATTAGAGTGGGAAAAATTATTGAAGCAGAAAACTTTGAAAAAGCTAATGACTCCGCTTACAAACTTAGGCTTGATTTCGGTGAGGATATTGGCCAAAAAAAATCAAGTGCTCAAATTACTGATTTATATAGAACAAAAGATTTAATTGGAAAACAGGTTCTTGCAGTTATTAACTTTCCACCTAAACAAATTGCTGATTTTATGTCAGAGGTATTGGTTTTAGGTATTTACAGTGAAAAAGGAGTAGTTTTAATTGAGCCTGAACAGGAAGTTAAACTTGGTTCAAGACTGGGCTGATTAAATGAATATCACTCTAAATTAGGTTTAATATTTTAAAATGAGAAAACTTATGATAAAATATAAATAGAGTTATTTCTAATTAAGCTAAATGAGGTGTAGGAATGAGTTTATCAATTATCGCAGCAATGGATGAAAATCAATTAATTGGTAATCAGGGAGATATGCCCTGGAGGTTACCGGCAGATTTACAGCATTTTAAACAGATTACTATGGGATCACCAATAATAATGGGCAGAAAAACGTTCGAGTCTCTGGCCCAACCATTACCTGGTCGAACCAATATAATTATGACAAAAAATAAAGATTATTCTGCTGAGGGATGTTTAATCGTTCATTCAGCAATAGAAATATTAAAGAAATTTTTAAACAAAAAAGAAAAAGAGGCGTTTATTATAGGCGGAGAAGAAATTTACAAACTCTTTTTACCCTATAGTAATAAGTTATATTTAACAATGATCGAGAATGAATTTTTTGGAGACACTTATTTTCCAAATATTAATTGGCAAAATTGGGAAAAAGTATCAGAGGAAAAAGGTAAGACAGATAAAAATAATCCATATTTATATTCATATCAGATTTATAAGCGAAAAAATAAAATTTCCAGGAGTGATTTAAATGAAACAATATCTTGAAATGTGTCAGCATATTTTAGATAATGGAGTAGATAAACCAGATCGGACAGGTACAGGTACAAGAAGTATTTTCGGTCATCAGTTAAGGTTTGATCTGCAGCAGGGTTTTCCTTTAATGACAACTAAAAAAATTTACTGGAAAGCTGTTGTCCACGAACTGCTTTGGTTTTTAAAGGGAGATACTAATATTCAATATTTGAATGATAATGATGTTCATATCTGGGATGAATGGGCTGATGAAAATGGTGATTTAGGTAATGTATACGGTCATCAGTGGCGCAGTTGGGAAGGCAGAGATGGCACAATAGATCAAATTTCTGAGGTAATTGAACAGATTAAAGAAAATCCTCATTCCAGAAGATTAATAGTAAATGCCTGGAATGTTGGTGATCTAGATAAGATGGCCCTCCCTCCCTGTCATCTCTTATTTCAGTTTTATGTAGCAGAGGGTAAGTTATCCTGTCAATTATATCAGAGGTCCTGTGATACCTTTTTAGGAGTTCCTTTCAATATTGCCAGCTACAGCTTATTAACTCATATGATTGCACATGTTGTCGATCTAGAACTAGGTGATTTTGTCTGGACTGGTGGTGATGTACATATTTATCAAAACCATTTTGATCAAATTAAAAAACAGCTGAGTCGGGAACCAAGACCTTTACCAAAGATTAAAATTAATAAAGATACTGATGATATTTTTGAGATTGACTTTGAAGATATAGAACTGATTGGTTATGATCCTCATCCCACAATTAAGGGGAAAGTTTCAGTTTAAGAGTTATAAAATATAATAAAAATTTTAACTTCATTTCTATAAATAATTGCTTAATAAAATTATTTATACAGAAATAGGGGTGATATTTTGCGTTTAAAACAGGTATTTTATCAAAAAGATGCAGTACAGGCAGCAAAAGATCTGCTGGGCAAAGTAATTGTTAGAAAATATAATGATAAAACTATAAAGGTTAAAATTGTGGAAACTGAAGCCTACTGTGGAGCAGAGGACAAAGCTTCTCATGCTCACAATAATAAGAAAACCAAACGCACAGCTCCTATGTTTAAAAAAGGGGGCCATTCCTATATTTATTTGATTTACGGAATGTATTACTGTTTAAATGTGGTAACAGCAGCTGAAAATAACCCTCATGCGGTTTTAATCAGAGCAGTTGAGCCTCTAAAAGGACTAAATTATATTAAAGAAAATCGGCAGATTAAAAGCAGCAAAATTGAAAATTTAACAAATGGACCGGGAAAATTATCTCAAGCCCTCAAAATTAATAAGAATTTAGATGGCTGTAATTTAATTGAAAGTGATTTCCTATATATAATTGATACTGAAACAGAAGAATTTGAGATTGAAAACTCTCCCAGAATAAATATTGACTATGCTGAAGAATATAAAGATAAAAAATGGCGCTTTTTTATCAAAAATAATAAATATATTTCAAGATCGTGAACTGAAGAAAAAAATTTATGCTTATTACCCTTTAGATGGAAATTTGATTGATCAGGGATCTCATCAGTATGGATGAACTTATGATCTGGGATCGAATGTTAACTATCAATGAGACTAGAGAGGTAGCTTTTTGAATTTAAAATCTTTTCTTAAGTTGACAGCCGGCAGTATTTCTGCTAAACTTTTATTAAATTCTAAAAATTTGAGATGGAGGCTGAGAGAATGAATAAGAAGAGTCGAGATGAGAAGAGAGATGGGTTTTTTGGTGATTTTGGAGGTAGTATAGTTCCACCTGAGTTATCAGAGGTTTTAAAAGATTTAAAAGAAGCTTTTTTTGAAATTAAAGATGAAAAAGAATTTAGAGATGAACTAGCTTATCTATTTAAAGACTATGTTGGTAGACCCAGTCCCTTATATTTTGCTAAGAGTCTAACTGAAGAAGTTGGAGGTGCAAAAATATATTTAAAAAGAGAGGATTTAAACCACACTGGGGCTCATAAAATTAACAACTGTATTGGTCAGGCTTTACTCGCTCGTAAGATGGGTAAAAAAAGAATTATTGCCGAAACTGGTGCCGGACAGCATGGTGTAGCAACTGCAACAGCCTGTGCTTTGTTTGATATGGACTGTATTGTCTATATGGGAGAAGTTGACATTAAACGCCAGGAATTAAATGTCTTTAGAATGAAACTTTTGGGAGCTGAAGTACGTCCAGTAACAGCTGGAGATGCAACATTGAAAGATGCAGTTGATGAAGCATTAAAAGATTTTGTTGAAAACGCTGATGATACTTTCTATATGCTGGGTTCTGCAGTTGGACCAGATCCTTATCCAACTATGGTCAAAGAATTTCAGTCAATTATAGGTAAAGAAGCTAGAAAACAAATTCTTGAAAAAGAAGGTAAGTTACCTGATTATATAGTTGCCTGTGTAGGTGGAGGAAGTAATGCAATTGGGCTATTTGCTCCTTTTGTTGATGATGAAGAAGTAAATATTCTAGGTATTGAGCCGGGCGGTAAAGGTGCTAAGCCTGGAGAAAATGCAGCACCATTAACCTATGGTAAACCAGGCGAACTTCACGGTTTTAAAAGTTATGTCTTATATGATGATGGTGATGTTGTTTCTCATACTCATTCTATAGCTGCCGGTCTAGATTATCCTGGAGTTGGTCCAGAACATAGTTATCTTAAAAATTCAGGTAGAGCTAATTACACAACAGCAAATGACCAGGAAGCTCTGGATGCTTTCCATTTATTATCAGAAAAAGAAGGAATTATTCCCGCCTTAGAAAGTGCTCATGCTGTAGCAGGTGGAATGAAAGTAGCTGCCGAATTAGATAAAGATCAAATTGTAATTATTAATCTTTCTGGACGCGGAGATAAAGATGTAGTTCAAATCAAAGATTTACACGAGAATGGCAATTTAAAATAACTAAAATATGAATTTCATTATACTATTTATGATGAATCATTGAAACTATAAAACAATAATGAATTTTAATAAGGCTGAATATTTCTTGATAGTGATATTCAGCTTTTTTATATTAAATTTAATAAAATAAAAATTTAAATAGAGGTGTTAATAAATGGAAAAAGCAGATTTTAATCAAGTTTTAAATAATTATAATGAAGTACTGCCCAAAGGAGTATTTTTAACAACTAAAAATAATGGAGAAATAAATACAATGACAATGGGCTGGGGAACTGCTGGTTTTATCTGGAACAAAAATATTTTAATGGCACCTGTTAGAAAATCACGCCATACACATAAGCTAATCGAAAACAGCAAATATTTCACAGTCAGTGTACCACTAAATGGTCAGCTGAAAAAAGAACTTCAGTTTTGTGGAACTAAGTCCGGCAGAGACTATAATAAAATTGAAGAGTTGAATCTAGAACTAGCAGAGGTTGAAGAATCTGAAGTTCCAATCATCAAAGGAAACGATCTGCACTTTATCTGTAAAATTAAATATCAGCAGGATATGTTAAAAGAAAACTTGGATCAAGATGTTTTAGAAAAGATGTATCCTGATAAAGACATGCACACATTTTATTACGGAGAAGTCGCTGCAGTTTATAGAGAATAATAATTTAAGTATATTTATTAGAAGAGTTAAAAGTTAGCTCAGCTGCAATTTTAAATAAAATGAAATAAAAGCAGAGGCTCTAGAAGTAAAAAGTTTTCGCTAAGATGGGGATTTGATCAGCTTTTTAATTTATGAGGCTTTATCAAAAGTGCTCCTAAAAGATAAAATTTGCTGATTTTAACTCATTTCAGTGAAAACTAACTTTTTAAGTAAAAACTTCGTAAAATTATTATTTTACGAAGTTTTATTAAGTGTTATTAAGTGTCTAATTATATTTATCTTATTTACTTTAAATTAGCTATCCTAAATTTATTCTTTTTATATCTCATATCTTAAGTTAACTTAAGATATTGGGATTTCAAAAAATTAAATACCGAGTACTTATAATTTTTAATAAGTACTCGGTACTAAAAATTTATCTGTGCTAAAATTTAAATGTTGATTTCTTTAATGTTTTCTTTCAAATGCTCTGCTGATTCTTTAAAAGCTTTTTCTTCATCTTCGGACAGCGGCAGTTCTAAAACTTTTTTAATTCCATTAGAATTTATTAAAGTTGGTAAACTTAAACTCATATCTTCAACTCCATAATAACCTTCCATTAATGATGAAACTGTTAAGACTGCATTCTCATCTCTTAAAATAGCTCTGGCTATTCTAGAAACTGCTAAAGCAACTGCATAAAATGTAGATCCCTTTTTCTCAATAATTTCATAACCAGCATTTTTTACCTGATCACTTATTTCTTTAAGATCATTATCTGCACATCCCTTTTTACAAATAGGACAATAATTATCTATTTGAGTTCCTGCAATATTGGTTAAACTCCAGACCGGAACTTCACTATCACCATGTTCACCAATAATATAACCGTGAACATTACTTGCAGCAACTCCACAGTTTTTGCTTAACAATGATCTAAAGCGAGAACTGTCTAATACTGTTCCTGATCCCAGAACTCTGTTAGCTGGAAATCTTGATATTTTATAAGTTAAATAAGTTAAAATATCAACCGGATTAGTGACAACTAACAGTATTCCTTCCTGATTATACTTAGTAATTGAAGGTATAATATTCTTGAAAATACCAGTATTTTTCTTAATTAAGTCCAACCTAGTTTCTCCTGGTTTTTGCGCTGCACCAGCTGTAATTATTATTAACTTAGCATCTGCTAAGTCCTTATAATCACCTGCATAAATATCAACTGGATTTACAAAGGAAGCACCATGCCTTAAATCCATTGCTTCTCCCTCAGCCTTATCCTGATCAAGATCAATTAAAACTATTTCTGAACCTACACCCTGAACCATTAAAGCATAAGCAGTTGTTGCACCAACTCCTCCAGCTCCAATGACGGCGATCTTATTAGGATTTATCTTATTATTCATCTTATATCACCTCATTAAAGTATAGTCTAACTCATTTATATAAAATTCTTTATTTCTCAATATTAAGTATAGCATTTTTATCAAGAATAAAAGTAAAATACTTTACATTAAAAAGGATTTATGATTCAGCCAAAAAAAATTTATTAGTACCTTTCCTTATAGACATATCCAGAATTATAGTACGATTTCATTATTCTTTTTATATTCTTGATATCTTCTATGGACGGTTGATTTAGAAACATCATACCCCAAACCTCTGAGAGTTGCAGCTATATCCTTAAAAGTTAAATCTAATTTTCTTAATCGAATAATTTCCTCCAAAGGAACTTCCTTCCGATCTCTGCCTCCCTGATCAATATTACTTAAATTAGCGGCAGGATTAAATTTATCTTCAGCTATTTTTTTCTTCATGGCCCGACTTATGTTTTGATTTCTTAATTCTTGCTGATAATTTTCAACTACTCCCAATATCTCTAAAATCATCTTTTCTAAATCATTTAAGGCAATAGCACCTTGATCAGCTAAGGTATGTATTTCAGCTCCCATTTTTTCTACCTGATGAATTAAAGCCATTTTAGCATTACCCCGACCTAAACGGCTGCTGTCCTGAACCAATAGTATTCCAACTTTTTTCTTTTTAATTAAGTTTAAAACTTCTATAATTCCCGGCCTGCTCTCATTGAAGCCGCTTTCTTTTTCTTCTACAGTCTTTATTACTTTTAGTTCATTTTCCAAAGCATAACTTAAAAGTTCTTCTTTTTGTCTTTTTAAACTTGTACTCTGACTTTCCTTTTGAGTGCTGACTCGAGTATAAATAATAGTTTTTTTCATAATTATCAACCTTTCTGTTTGGCTGGTGTATTAAATATTTTGCAGCATTATTTAATTATAACAAAAGCAAAAATGATTGCAAAACAGTAAAAAAATTTCTGTCTCACAATCATTAATATATAAATTTTTATATTTAGTAATTTAAAGGGATAATTAATTCTCGCCCTGGATTAATTACAGCTGAATCTATGTTATTAATTTTTTTGATTTTATAAATTACTTTTCTTAAATCAACATCACTTTTATTATAATATTGTGAGGCGATTGACCAGAGAGATTCTCCATTTTTTATCTCATGATTAATAAAATTACTGCTGTTTTCACCAGAACTAATTAGTGAAAACACTGATATTAAAATAATGATTAAAACTAAAATAGCAATTAAAACTGCTAGAATTTTAAAAAAGACCGATTTTCCAACTCTATCTTTTGTCTTAACTCCCTGATAATTTATAATATAAGAATTTAAACCATTCATAAATAATCCCTCCCATTTATTTTTAATGAAACACCTGTACTAAACAACTGTTTGTATTTATATTATAGCAGTACGTATGTTCATTGTCAAGGATTATTTGAACGATTGTTTGTCTATTATTAAAATTTATGTTATAATAGAAGAAAATAAGAATGGAGGAATCATTATGGAAGATCTATCTAAAAGACAACAAAGTATTTTACAATTTATTATAGATGAAATAAAATCTAAAGGATATCCACCTTCTGTGCGTGAAATTGGAAAAGCAGTTGGATTAAAGTCTCCTGCTTCTGTTCACAGTCATTTAAAAACTCTAGAAAAACTTGATTACTTACGCAGGGATCCTTCTAAACCAAGGGCTATTGAGGTTATATATAATAATGATCAAGAAAATAAAACTGATAAAGAAATAATTAATATTCCGATAGTTGGCAAGGTAACTGCAGGAGCTCCTATTCTTGCAGAAGAAAATATTGAGGATTATTTCCCTCTTCCTTTAAGCTATTTAAAGGTAGGTAATAATGACTTATTTATGCTTAAAGTAAGTGGTGATAGCATGATTGAAGCCGGTATACACGATGGTGATTATGTAATCGCAGAAAAACAGAGTTATGCTCAAAACAATGATATTGTTATTGCTCTTCTAGATGATGAAGCAACTGTAAAGCTCTTTTTTAAAGAAGAAGATCATATTAGATTACAGCCACAAAATTCTGCCTATGAACCAATTATTTCTAAAAATGTTATGATTCTCGGTAAAGTCATTGGTCTTTTTAGAAAATTTGATTAAAATAAAATAATATTTGCTTGACTACATTTATCTTGATAAAAACCAAACTATACTAAAAACCAAAAAAAGCTAAGCAAATTAATGCTTAGCTAAATAAAATGATATTTTATTATATTTTTATTTTCAAAAACATAATCAAATCTTTAAATTAAAATTCTCCGCTGTTGGATAATTCTTTTATTCGATCAGCGGCTTTTTTTATTAATTTAAAATCATGCCAGCTGTATTTTTTCATCTTTTCGTTTCTCAATAAATAAGCAGGATGAAAAGTTGGTAGAATGTATAAATCTCCCCTTTTAAACCATTTACCACGAACATTAGTAATTGATTCTTCAGGGTTAATTAAATATTTAGTGGCTGTCGAACCAAGGGTAACAATTACTTTGGGCTGAATTAATTCAATTTCTGAGCTCAAAATTGATACACAGGCTTCAAACTCATTCTGGCGCGGAGCCCTATTTCCAGACGGCCTACACTTAATAACATTTGTAATATACAGTTCTTTTCTTTTTAAATTGACAGAGGCAAGAATCTTATCCATCAATTTACCAGCGCGTCCTACAAAAGGCCTTCCCAAACGATCTTCGTTAGCACCTGGTCCTTCACCAATTAGCATAATTTTATTTTTTAAATTTCCTTCTCCCATCACAACTCCATTAGCATTTTCACGAAGCTGACATCGCCTACATTTTAAGGCTTCTTTTTTTAATCTCTCGTAATTATCATTGGGATAAGAAAATAACTGCTGAATTTTAAAATTACCATCCTGATCAAATAGCATTAAATTCCTCCCACTTAGAACAAAGCACAATATTCTGGATTTTTATTCTATAAAATCTTGATATTCATCATCTGCCAATGCCTTGAATAAATTTCTAGCACTAGCTGCTTCTAAAACTGCTCTAACATAATTCCCATTTTCGTAAAATGCATAGCCTTTAATTAAATGAGAATACTCATTCTCCTGCATTGACAGCGCCTGATTAGCATAATCTAGCGCCTTATTATATTCTTTTATTTCTACCAAAGCAGCAGCTGCATGGTTTAAAGCCCAGAAATTATTACTATCTATTTCAAAAATATATTCAAATAATGAAACAGCAGATTGATAGTTTTTATTTATTACCTCTTTAAAAGCAGCATAATTTAACAGCAACAAATTATCATGATCACTATAATTTTGCCAATCTTCTAAATACGGAGAAACAGCAGCGTTAAATTCCTTTCGACTCACACTGCTGCCGAAAACATCTATAATTTTATATGCATTCTCAATATCTCCTATATTAGCATATGCTACTGCCAGAGTATAATTTAAAATAATGTTACTTTTATCCTGTTGAAGCTGAACTCTAGTAGTTTCAATTAATTCTTCCCAATTATACTTTGATTCAGCTGCTGTATTGATGGGAAAAACTGTTATAATAATTATAATTGTAAAGAAAATCAAAAACTTATTTTTCAAGAATAAACCAACTTTCTTTGACTAAATTGTTATACCTTAATTAAAATAATTTTGTTATTCACCTAAATCAAGAAGACCGCTAATTTTTTCAACCGGAGCAATAGTAGAAATAGCATGCTTATAAATCATCTGATCTCGCTCATCACTTCTCAAAATAACTGTGAAGTTATCATAGGCTGTAATTTTTCCCTTTAATTGATAACCATTAACAAAATAGACAATGACTTCAATATCTTTCTCATGAACATGTTTTAAAATGTGGTCCTGATAATTAATGTTATTATTATTCATCTCTTCTGCAGCCCCCTTTTATATTTTTAAAGCTCTCTATTTATAAATTCAATATTATTTAGAAAATTCCTGCAAAGAAGTACAAATAATAAAATTATTAATTATTTTCTTCATCTAATTCTTGAAAATATGAATTACTACTACCAAAATATGATTTAAGTTGATAATATATATCATTAGGAGAGCGGACTCCAAAACCTGTATAAACAGCTTTACCCTCTTTAAAAACTTTAGAGACTGGAACAGAATTAATATCATAGCGTTTAAATATTTCAGGAGCATCAGTTAATTTTAATTGATAGAGCTTTAATTCAGGAAAAGAATCGATAACCTGATTTATGTTTTTCTCTGCTAACTGACAGTAACCACAATCATCGTTAGAAAAAAGAACAAAAAATGCATCTTTTTCTTCTAATAACTTATCAAACTCATCTCCACTAGAAATCAATTTCTTTTCTTTTTTGGTATTCTTGTTCATAATTTTTTTCTCCTTTTATTAACTGAATCATTGTATTTAAAATTTCACTTTTATCTTCCTTTTCAATATTAAAAACTATTAAATCATCTTCTTTTCTTAACCAGGTAAGCTGTCTTTTGGCAAAATGTCTGCTCCGCTTTTTTATTTCATGCACTGCTTCTTCTAAACTAATCTTACCTTTTAAATGTGATATTAATTCTTTATAACCTAATGCCTGATGAGCAGTGTCACTTAGAGATTCATATTTATCTAAAAGACTTTCAACTTCATCTAATAGTCCCTGCTCCATCATCAAATCAACCCGTTTATTAATTCTTTGATATAAATTTTCTCTACTTCTAATTAAAGCAAATTTAAAGGCAGAATAGCGTGGAGAACGTTCTTTTTGTTTCTTTTTATAAAAACTTTTGCTTTTTCCGGTTTGCTTATAAATTTCGATTGCTCTAATTACCCGACGTAGATCATTAGGATGAAGTTTTTTAGCAGCTGCTGCATCTTTTGCGGCTAGAATCTTATGAACTGCTTCTGTTCCTTTAGACTCAGCTAATTTTTCTAATCTATGACGCAGTTCATAATCTGGTTCAATTTCAGGCAGCATAAAACCCTCTAAAACAGCTCTCAAATAAAGGTGTGTACCACCTACAAGCAAAGGCATTTTCCCCTCTGCTTTAATTTCAAAAATTAATCGATCACACTCTTCCTGAAATTGTGATACAGAATAATCTGCTTCCGGACTTACAAAATCAATTAAATGGTGGTTTATTTTTGCTCTCTCTGATTCAGAAGCTTTGGCGGTACCAATATTCATTTCCTGATAAATCTGCATAGAATCAACTGAAATAATCTCTGCATTAATTTGTGCAGCTAAATCAAGTGATAACTCAGTTTTCCCAACTGCTGTAGCACCTGTCAAAACAATTATATCTTTCATTTTCTACCAAGTCCTTTTTCTATTTCTTCACGGCTGATATTAATCATAACCGGTCTGCTGTGAGGACAGCGATAAGGGTTTTCAGTCTTATATAAATCTTTAATCAGCTGGATGCTCTCATTTTTAGTAAGAGGTTGACCAGCCTTAATGGATGAGCGACAGGCTAAATATTCCAGCATATTTGCTTGAACTTCAGCTGCAGATTTTGCTTTGCCTGCCTCAGCCAATTCTGCTATCAGCTCTTCAATAATATTTCTAGTAGACATATTTTTCAGTAAAACAGGAACTTCCTGAATTAAAATAGTATTATTACCAAAATCACTAAAATCAATTCCAATTTTTTTAATCTCAGCCTCATATTGATGCACAATTTCTCTTTCTTCAGCTGAAAGTTCTATTTTAACCGGCATCAGCAGTGATTGTGAAGCTTTGTCCTTTTTATTGTATTCAGCATAAAATCTCTCATATAAAATTCTCTCTTGAGCATTGTGCTGATCAACAATCTTTAAACCCTGATCAGTTTCAATCAGCAGATAACTATTAAAAATCTGGCCTAGAAATTTAAAATAGCTTTCTTCTGCTTCAACATTCTCCAGTGAATATTCTTGATTTTCGTTTTCTCGAATAAGCTGTCTAAAATCTTTTTTGTTTTCCGAGCTTTTGAGATCTGGATTATAACTTTTATCGTCTTCATAATTAATATTTTTTTGATAATTATCTTTACTCTGCTTATACGAACCAGTTTTAGAATAATTGTTTTGCTTAGCTGAATTATAGCTGCTTTTTTTATTTTGATTAAACAGCTGATCTCTTTCAATATTTTCTTCAGTCTGATCTCTATCAGCCTCCAAACTGTGATCTTTTTTTATTTTTATTCTGGTTGTTGGATCATTTTCTTTGAGAGTATTTCTAACAGCTTTTTTAATAACATCAAAAATAATTTGACTGCGTGAAAATTTAACCTCTTTTTTGGCAGGATGGACATTAACATCTACCAAAATTGGATTAACTTTTATAAATAGAAATACAATTGGTTTTCTACCTGGGTCGATTAATTTGCTATAGGCAGTTTCAACAGCCTTAGCAGTTAGATTATTATAAATAGGTCTGCCGTTAACAAAAAATAGTTCATGGCTTCTGCTGGAGCGGGTTAATTCCGGTCGGCAGAGATAACCGCTTAGTTTAATGTATCTATCTTCAATATCGATTGGAATTAGATTTTCAGCTATATCTCCACCAAAAACAGCGTATATTGTATCCTTAAGCTTACCATTGCCAGGGGTTGAAAGAATTTGCCGGCTATCATGAAAAAGTTTAAAGCTCAAATCACTATTAGCGGTTGCTTCAGCACTTACAATCTTGCTGATATGAGAAAATTCGGTAGTTGTAGTCTTTAAATATTTATAACGGGCAGGAGTGTTGTAAAATAAATCTCTGACTGTTATTTCTGTTCCTATTGTTGAGCCAACAGGCTTTTTGTCAATAATTTCTCCACCCTTGAGTTTAATTTTAACTGCCTGATCACTATCCTGATGACGACTGATCATCTCAATTTCAGCCACAGAAACAATACTGGCTAAAGCCTCGCCTCTAAAGCCTAAACTATAAAGGGAATATAAATCATCAATATCTTCAATTTTACTTGTAGCATAACGGTTAAAAGCTGATTCGATATCATCTGCTAAAATACCATGTCCGTCATCTTTAACTTTAATTAATTCTCTTCCACCATCTTCAATTCGTATTTCAATATTTTTGGCACCAGCATCTATAGAATTTTCAATTAATTCCTTAACAATTGAGGCTGGTCTTTCTATAACCTCTCCTGCTGAAATCTGATTAGCAACATTTTGAGGAAGCTGTTTTATAACACCCATTTTAATTCTCCTTTTCTTTTAAGTCCTTTTTTAAATTGTATAAAAAGTTCATAGCATCCATTGGTGTCATCTCTAAAATATCCTGCTCATCTATTTTTTTTAAAATTGGACTTTTTTCCGTATTAAATAAGGGCAGTTGTTGATGTTTATCATCAGCAATTGTTTTTTCCAATTTTCGAACCGGCATCTTATTATTTTCTTCAAGCCGCTCTAATATTTTTTGAGCACTGATAATAATTTCCTCAGGCAGGCCCGCCAATCTAGCAACTTCAATACCATAGCTATCATTTGCTCTACCTGGAACAATACGGTGCAGAAAATGTACCCCATCACTATCTTCTTCAACCAATACATTATAATTTTTTATACCTTGATACTCATCTTCTAAGCGGGTTAATTCATGATAGTGTGTTGCAAACAATGTTCTAGCACCAATACGTTCTGGATTGTTTAAATATTCACTGACAGACCAGGCAATAGAGACACCATCATAAGTGCTGGTACCTCGGCCAACCTCATCCAATATAATTAAGCTTTTTTCAGTACTGTTATTAACTATATTAGCAACTTCATTCATTTCCACCATAAAAGTACTCTGACCTGTTGTTAAATCATCACTTGCTCCAACTCGAGTAAAAATTCTATCTGTTAAACCAATTATCGCTTCAGCTGCAGGAACATAGGAGCCTATTTGAGCCATTAAAACTATTAAGGCTACCTGCCTCATATAAGTCGATTTACCTGACATATTTGGTCCTGTGATAATAATAAATCTCTGGTCGCTCTGATTTAAATAACAGTCATTTGGCACAAATTGTTCTTCAAACATTTTTTCGACAACAGGATGGCGTCCATCTTTAATCTTTATTTCTGCCCCATTATTAATCTCTGGTCGATTATAATTATTTTCTATTGCTAAGTATGAAAATGACAATAAGACATCTATTTTAGCTATAACTGCAGCAGTTTTATTAATTCTTTCTACCTCAGCTGCTATTTCATCTCTAATTTCTACAAATAATTTATATTCTAGATCATTTATTTTTTCTTCTGCTCCTAAAACTTCAGATTCCTTTTCTTTTAACTCTGGAATAATATAGCGCTCACTGTTGCTTAAGGTTTGCTTTCTCTCATAGCGCTCCGGAACTTTATCAGTATGCGAATTAGTAACTTCTAAATAATAACCAAATACTTTATTAAAACCTACTTTTAGAGTATTGATCCCTGTTTTTTCTCTTTCTTCTTTCTGCAGAGCTGAGATCCAATCTTTACCACTGCTGACTAAGCTTCTTAATTCATCTAACTTAGAATCATAACCATCTTTAATAATACCACCTTCAGTTATTGTTGTAGGTGGTTCATTTTTTATTGAATTATCTATTAAATTATAAATATCCTCTAAAAGATCGAAATCTGCCTGCATTTCGGATAATAAATCACTTTGAAGTTCCGCCATTAGTTTCTTAACAGCCGGCAGTTTAGCCAGTGAATTTCTTAAAGCAACCAAATCCCTGGCATTAGCTGATTGGTAGGTGATTTTACTCATTATTCTTTCTAAATCATAAATTTCTGATAGTTCAGCTCTTAATTTTTCTAGAATCATATAATTATCTATTATTTCTGCAAGAGCATCATGTCTTTTTGTAATCTCATTTTTTTGAACTAAAGGCTGATTAATCCATTTTTTAATTTCTCTAGCTCCCATAGAAGTAACGGTCTGATCTAAAATCGAAAGTAAAGAGCCAGATCGCTGATTATCTCTAATAGTAGAAGAAAGTTCTAAATTTCTTCTGCTGGCTGAGTCTAAGACCATGTAATCTTCTAAATGATATGCTTTTAAGTTTGTTATTTGATTTATAGTCCTTTTTTGAGTTTCAGACAAATAGCTTAAAACCTGTCCGGCTGCATAGACTGCAGCTTTCATTTCTTCACAGCCAAAACCTTCAAGAGATTTTAGCTTAAAATGGTCTAACAAGCCCTGATATAGACGCTCAAATTTTTTCTGGCCTAAAATATTTAAAGTGAAATTATATTGATTGTGCAGTTCATTTATTAATTTTGAAGAAGCTGTCTGTTCATCTAAAAGCAGCTCGCGAGGTGAAATTCTATTGATCTCATCTTTTAATTTATTTGTCTTTTCAGCCGAAAATTCTGTTAAATAAAATTCTCCGGTTGAAATATCTGTATAAGAGAAACCATAATAATCACCGTATTTAAAAACTGCTGCTAAATAATTGTTTTCATTTTCTGATAAAATTTCATTTTCAATGACAGTTCCGGGAGTTACAACACGAATAACATCCCTTTCTACAATTCCACTGCTTTCTGATGGATCTTCTAGTTGTTCACAAATTGCAACTTTGATTCCCTTTTTAATTAATTTTTCTATATATGAAGCGGCAGAATGATAGGGAACTCCTGCCATTGGAATCTTTTCTCCTCCACCTTTATTCCGAGAAGTTAATGCAATATCCAGTATTTTAGCAGCTCTTTTTGCATCTTCACCAAACATTTCATAAAAATCTCCAAGCCTAAAAAATAGCACTGCATCCTGATATTTGTTTTTTAAATCATGATACTGCCTCATCATTGGTGTCAACTCTGCCAAATTTATCCCTCCAAATCTAATGATTTTTAAGTATTAATTTTCATCTATTTAAACTGAAATAAATAAGATAAAACCTGAAAGATCTATTTAATTATCCTCCAGGTTTCTATCAAAATTATTTCTTCTACAGCTGTTAAGAATAAATTTTATCTCAACTGTCAATAAATTTTATTCAATTAAACTACCTTCTAAAGTCCAACTTTTAGCAGATTTCACTTTAACTTCTACTAATTTTCCCACCAAATCCTCACGCTTATCGATAAAACAAATTTTATTTGTTGAGGTTCTACCTTCATAAACTTCAGGGTCATTATTGCTGGGGCCGATGACTAATATTTCTTGAGTAGTTCCGATTAGTTTTTGATTTTTTTCATAACTAATTCTGTTCTGTAATTCCATTAATCGATTTAAACGCTCTTTTTTAACTTTATCCTCTATCTTATCATCTCTGCGGGCAGCCGGTGTACCACTGCGGGGAGAATAAATAAATGTATAAGCCATATCGAATTTAAGTTCTTTAACCAGCTCAATGGTTTTTTTAAAATCTTCTTCGCTTTCACCGGGAAAACCCACTATAAAATCTGTTGAAACTGAAGCTCCAGGGATTTCTGCCTGTATATTTTTAACTCGATCAATATAATATTCACGGGTATAACCACGGTTCATTTCTTTTAATACTTTGTTGCTCCCTGATTGTACAGGTAAGTGAATATGGTTTGCTACTTTATCTAGATTTTTAATTTTTTCTAATAGCTCATCAGAAAAATCTCTTGGATGTGAGGTCATAAATCGAATTCTTTTAAGATTATCAACTTCGTTTAATTCTTCCAACAGTCTTGAAAAGGTACTCTTTTTTTCCAAATCATTACCGTATGAATTAACATTCTGTCCTAAAAGTGTTATTTCTTTAACCCCATCTGCTGCCAGTCTTGCGGCTTCTTCTACAATAGAAGTGACAGGTCGACTGCGCTCTCTACCTCTTACATAGGGAACTATACAATAAGTACAGAAATTATCACAACCCTGAATAATTGAAATCCAGGCTGAATGTTCTGATTCACGCTGTGATGGGAGATCAGGAATTAAGCCTTCCTCTTCATCCCAAACTTCAACAACTCTATCTTTGGTCTCTTCAATTTTTTCTATCAAATTAGGTAAATGATGAATATTATGGGTACCAAAAATTAAATCAACATGTCTGTACTTTTTATAAACTTCATCAACTGGTTCATCCTGCTGCATCATACAGCCGCCAATACCGATTATTAGATCAGGATTTTCTCTTTTATATCTTTTTAATTCACCTAATTTCCCAAATACTTTAAGCTCTGCATTCTCTCTTATAATACAGGTGTTTAACAAAATTATATCTGCCTTTTCTAGTTCATCTGTATGCTGATATCCCATTTCCTCCAGCATACCGGCCAGCCTTTCTGAATCATGTTCGTTCATTTGGCAGCCGTAAGTTATTATATTATAATACTTATTTTCACTCATTATTTCACTCCTAAATATACTTAAAAATAATTAGCTTTATTGTTTTTTATCATCATAATCTTTTAAAGACTCTAAACTCTCGTTTTTACCTATTACTACTAATCTATCTCCTTCAAGAACTTTGTCACCAGCTCCAGGAGAAACATTTAAATTTTCTCCCCTTTTTATAGCCATCACATTGACATTAAATTTAGATCTAAATTCAAGTTCCTTCAGAGTCTTACCAATCATTTTATCTGTAGCTATAATTTCTATTACACCATATTCGGGTGCAAATTCAATATAATCTAAAACATTGGAAGAAATTAAATTATGGGCTATTCTCACTCCCATATCTCTTTCAGGGTAAACAACCCTATCTGCTCCAACTTTATTTAAAACTTTACCATGTAAAGCATCTGGAGCCTTAACAATGACATAAGGAACTCCAAGTTCTTTTAAAATTAAGGTGCATAATATATTAGCTGAAACATCGTCACCGATGCTGACTACAGCTACATCAAAGTTTCTGACTCCTAAAGTCTTTAAAGCCTCCTCATCAGTAGCATCTGCTTCAACTGCATGAGTAACTTGACTGGAAATAGCCTGTACTCTTTCTTCGTCTTTATCAATTGCTAATACATCATAATTATTATCAGCTAATGTTGTAGCAACACTGGAACCAAAACGGCCTAATCCTATAACAACAAACTGTTTCATTTACTTTTCCTCCTGTGCCTAACCAACCATAACTTTTTCTGTTGGATAATGATAAATTCCTTTACGCTGTTTTTCCCCAATTGCAACTGCCAGAGTTAAAGGACCAACTCTACCAGCAAACATCGTAATAGTTATTAAAATTCTGCTTATTTTTGATAATTCACCGGTAATTCCAGTTGATAATCCAACTGTACCAAAAGCAGAAACCGTTTCAAATAAAATATCTATAAATGGAAAGTCTTCAATTACTAAAAGTAATGTTGTAACTAAGATTATTAATCCTGCAGCCAGCATTGTAATAGTAAATGCCTTATAGATAATTTGTTTTTCAAACCTTCTATTATATATTTCCATATCTTCTTTACCAGTTATCATATTTTTCATGGTTACTAGAATAACCCCAAAGGTAGTTGTTTTAATTCCTCCACCAGTTGAACTGGGAGAAGCACCAATAAACATCAGCACAATAATTAAAAATAATGAAGATTGTTTTAAAGCGCCAGTTGGAACAGTGTTAAAACCTGCTGTACGGGGGGTCACAGATAAAAACATTGCTCCCAGTGTTTTATCAAGTAAAGGAAGCCCAGCAAGTGTATTATTATATTCTAAAATAAAAAATAGTAAAAATCCTAAAATTAATAAGGCTAAAGTGATAACAACTACAATTTTTGTTTGTAAAGTAGTCTTCTTAAATTTAATTCTATTATACACTTCCATCATAACTCCAAAACCAATACCACCAAGGATAATTAGAGTCATTATGATAAAATTGACTGTAATATCACCTGTAAAACCTTCTAAACTATTGCCAAAAAGGTCAAAACCTGCATTATTGAAGGCTGAAACAGCATGAAAAATAGAAAGATAGATAGAATTCCAGAAAGAATAATCCTGGCTAAAACGCAAAAACAGGATTGCTGCTGCTGTTCCTTCAATAGCAAATGTAAAACCCAGGAGGTATTGAACTAATCTCACCATTCCTGATATTTGGTACTGATTTAAATCTTCCTGGATGATCAATCTTTCTTTTAAACTGATTTTTTTACCTATAATAAAAGCAAATAAAGTAGACATCGACATAATCCCGAGTCCACCAATCTGGATTAAAAGCATAATTACAGTTGAACCAAAGAGAGTAAAGGCTTCCTTTGTATTTACTACAATTAGACCGGTTACACAGGTAGCTGAAGTAGCAGTAAAAACCGCATCTATAGCCCCTAAACCCTGACCGTCATTTGTTGCAGCTGGCAGCATTAAAAGCAGCGATCCTAGCATAATAATTACAAAATAGCCGCTCACTAAATATTGAGCTGGTGTTAAATTCTTTTTCTTTAAATTCATAATTAACCGTCCTTATTTCTATTCGAAGTAATTATACTATAATTAAAATTGATTGTAAAATAAAAACTGGGGATAAGCCCCCAGCTTTTGAAAAATATTTAAATATAAGTAATATTAGCCATCATATGGTTCGAACATATCTTTACCCACACCACATTCTGGACAGGTCCAGTCATCTGGAAGATCTTCAAAAGATGTTCCTGGCTCAATTCCACCTACAGGATCTCCTTCTTCTGGATCATAAATGTACATACAAACTGTGCACTGATACTTCTGCATATTAAGTCTCTCCTTTCTCATTTAAATATTAATAAAATAATAAATTTATCTACTTAATTATAAAACATATATAGCTGAAATGTCAAGTTTTTACTATTTACAGCCGCTCGAAATAATCAGGTGAATAAGCAGACTTCAAACCGCTTTTGCTGGCTGCTCTCTCGGCAATTAAAGAAGATATTAGCAGTGGAACAGTCAGGCTGTAATTATGGGTAAATTCTAAAATTATAAAGGTTGCCGTTAAAGGTGCACGAATAACAGCACTGATTACCGCAGCCATCCCAATTAAAGCATATAAAGAAGAAGAACCAGTTAAAAAAGGTAAAATTTGATGTGATAATCCCCCTATAATAATCCCGGTTAAACTGCCAATTAAAAGTGAAGGTGAAAAAATACCTCCTGAGCCACCAGAACCTAAGGTTAAAGCTGTTGCTATAATTTTAAAAACTAAAAGTATAAATAAAAATTTGAGATCATACTCACTTTGATTAAATAGCTCAACAATTATTCGATTACCTGAACCCATAATTTCAGGTAGTTTAAATGCTATCATTCCTAATAACAGTCCACCTAGAGCAGGTTTTAAAACAATATTCAGCTTTAAATTATCAAATATATCTGATAATTTACGCAGTGTATAAACAAAAGCCACTGCAAAAACGGCTGCAAAAATTCCAATCAAAGCTGCAGTAATGAAATTATAGACATTTTCCACCTGACCTAAATTAAGATGGGCTAAAAATAATTCTTGCCCACTCCAGCGGATAACCATATCAGCTGAAATCGCACTAACTGCTACCATTATTAAACGGTTTTTGTCGACTTTATTAAATAAAATTTCAGTGACAAACATTATCCCACCCAAAGGTGCATGAAATAAACCGGCAATACCAGCTGCAGCACCACAACCTAAAAAAGTTTGGTAGTCAAAAAGGTCTAAATCTAACTTATAAGCAATTAAATCTCCTATTCCAGCTCCAATTTCAACAATTGGACCAATACGCCCTCCAGAACCACCGGAAGAGATAGTAATTGCAGAAGCAAAACCCTCTGTTAGCAGATCTCGGTAAGTAAGATGCCGTTCTTTAGTTTCAATTGAACTTAAAATAGCTGGAATTCCATGCCCCTTTGCTGACATACTCCCATATTTAATGATAAAGCCTACAATTAGACCTCCCAGGGCTGGCACGAAGACAAGACTTAAACGGTGAAAAATTGTCAGCTCCATTCCAATGTCAATCAAAGAAAAAGTAAAATAGTCTAAAATATTATTATACAATAATGCTATTAAACCGACAATAATACCAATTAAAAAAGCTAAAAATAACTTTATGTATCGGTTATTAAAAATTCTCTTAACTGACAATTTACCACCACCTTATTCAACCGGTTGATTCTTAAACATCGATAGTTTGAGCAAGTTCTGCATTATTAAAGATAAATTCTTTTCTGAGAGAAGCATTGGAACCCATTAAGCGGGTAAAAATATCGTCTGCCTCAATATCGTCATCAATTTCTACTTTCTGCAGGACTCTATTTTCAGGGTCCATGGTTGTTTTCCAGAGCTGATCTGGATTCATCTCCCCAAGTCCCTTATATCTCTGCAGTGAAAAACTGCTGCCCTTATTTTCTGCTCTAAAATTTTCTAATTCCTGATCACTGTATAAATAATGACTTTTACCTCTTTTAGTCACCTTATATAAAGGCGGTTTAGCCAGATAGATATGACCATTTTCAATTAATTTCGGCATGTAGCGATAAAACAAGGTTAAGATTAAGGTTGCAATATGAGCACCATCAACATCGGCATCAGTCATAATAATTATTTTATGATAACGCAACCTTTTTAAATCAAAATCTTCTCCAATTCCAGCTCCTAAAGCTGTTATAATTGAAGCGACCTCATTATTATTTAAAATTTTATCAAGTCTGGCCCGTTCTACATTTAAAATCTTACCCTTTAGGGGTAAAATAGCTTGAAATTTTCTTTCTCTTCCCTGTTTAGCTGAACCACCAGCAGAATCCCCTTCAACTATGAACAATTCGCTTTTTTCAGCCTTTTTACTGCTGCAGTCAGCTAGTTTACCAGGCAGTGAATTAGAAGAAAGAGCAGTTTTTCTTTTAGTAAGTTCTCTCGCTTTTTTGGAAGCTTTACGTGCCCTCACAGCCTGGACTGCTTTATCGATGATTTTCTTAGCAAGTTCAGGATTTGTATCAAAATACAAACTTAAATATTCATAGACTTCGCTTTCTACTATACTGCGTATCTCACTATTACCCAGTTTAGTTTTAGTCTGGCCTTCAAACTGAGGCTCAGGTAATTTTACATTAATGATTGCGGTAATTCCTTCGCGAACATCTTTGCCATTTAAAGAAGAAATTTTAGCAGGAAGCTGGTTATTATTTTTAGCAAAAGTATTTATTGCTCTGGTCAAAGCAGTTTTAAAACCTGTTAGGTGATAACCACCATCAATAGTATTAATATTATTGGCATAAGAGAAAATACGTTCATTATACCCATCATTATATTGAACTGCAATTTCCACTTCATAATCATCAGGTTTTGATTCAAAATAAATAATATCATCGTTGAGTACATTTCGATCTTTATTTAAAAATTCAACAAAAGCTTTAATTCCACCATCATATTGAAATTCTTCTTCTACAACCTCTTTTCCCCGCTCATCTCTTAAAATAAGAGTTAGCTCTTTATTTAAATAAGCAGATTCCTGCAGCCGGTGAGCTAGATTTTCATATTTAAACTCCTCAGCTGTAAAAATCTCGGGATCTGGTTTAAAACGAATTATCGTACCAGTACGGTCACTACTTCCAATTTTCTTTAATTTATCAACAGGTTTTCCTTTTTGATAATGCTGCTGATATTTATTTCCCTTCCAGTGGGTGGTGATAGTTAATTTTGAAGAAAGTGCATTTACTACTGAGACACCAACACCATGAAGTCCTCCAGAAACTTTATAACTATTATTATTAAACTTACCACCAGCATGAAGAGTAGTTAAAACAACCTCTACTGCAGGTAAACCAGTATCTTTGTGAATATCAGCTGGAATACCCCGGCCAAAGTCCTCAACACTAATTTCTTCACCTTCATGAATAGTAACCTTGATTTGGTCACCATTTCCAGCCAAAAATTCATCTATACTGTTATCTACTACTTCCCAGACGAGATGATGTAAACCTCTAATTCCTGTACTACCAATATACATCCCCGGTCTTTTACGAACTGCTTCAAGACCTTTTAATACCTGTATCTGATCAGCGTTATAATCTACATTATTAAAAAGTGTATCCATGATTCTTCACCATCCTCCATTTCCTTATTATAACAAAGAGATCTTGAGAATGCCAGTCTTTAGGCTTTTAAATTTGCAAATTCTATGATAAGAATGATATTATAAATTAGCAGAATAAGATTAAATTTGAGAGGAGATAGATAATGAAAGAAGAAATTTATCCAATCGCAATAGAAGATAAAATGAAAGATGCATATTTGAATTATTCACTAAGTGTAATCATTGGTAGAGCTTTACCAGATGTTAGGGATGGTTTAAAACCTGTACATAGACGTATACTTTTTGCAGCCAGAGAATTAGGTTTGCTTCACAATAGACCCCATAAAAAATCAGCTCGTTTGGTTGGTGAGGTTTTAGGTAAGTTTCACCCCCATGGAGATAGTGCTGTTTATGAGGCAATGGTGAGGATGGCTCAGGATTTCAATCAGCGTTATCAGCTAATTGATGGCCAGGGTAACTATGGCTCAATTGATGGGGATAGTGCTGCTGCAATGCGTTATACAGAAACTAAACTGACAGAAATTGCAGAAGCTCTCTTAGATAATATAGACGAAAAAACCGTTAATTTTATTGATAATTTTGACGGGAGTCTGCAGGAGCCTGAGGTTTTACCTTCGAAAATACCTAATCTCTTAGTAAATGGCTCCAGTGGGATTGCAGTTGGGATGAGCACATCTATTCCTCCCCACAATTTAAATGAAGTTATAGATGCTTTAATCCACCTTCTGGACTATCCTAATGCCAAACTGGATACAATAATAAAAAATCATCTCCCAGGTCCTGATTTTCCAACCGGAGCAATGATTGTCGGTGATGATGGAATCAAATCGGCTTATGAAACTGGTAAAGGGAAAATAACTTTAAGAGCTAAAAGTAAAATTGAAAAAGAAGGTCGATATAAAAAATTAATTATCACTGAAATTCCTTATCAGGTCAATAAAGCTAAACTTATTGAAGAAATAGCAGAACTGGTTAATAAGGGTAAAATAAGTGAAGTCTCTGATTTAAGAGATGAATCTGATAAAGAAGGAATTAGAATAGTAATTGAATTAAAAAGTAATGCTGATACCGAATTAATTTTAAATAGGTTATATAAATATACTTCACTACAGAATAATTTTAGAATTAATTTGCTGGCTTTAAATAACAAAAAACCAGTAGTTATGGGTCTTTTAGAAATTTTAGATCACTTTTTAAACTTCCGAAAAGAGGTAATTAGAAAACATACTAAATATAATTTAGATAAATCAGAAAATCGTTACCATATTTTAGAAGGCCTTAAAAAAGCAATTGATGAACTTGATGTAGTAATTCAGGTTATTCGAAATTCTGAATCCAAACAAGAAGCAAAAGAAAAATTGATGCAGGAGCTTGATATCTCTGAAAAGCAGGCACAATCTATTTTAGAAATGCAGCTGCAGCGTTTGGTAGGAATGGAATTTGAAAAATTAGAGGCTGAGCGTAAAGACTTAGCGGAAAAAATTAAGTATTATAAAAATATCTTAAATAATCAAGATGTTTTAAATACTGTTCTCAGAGATGAATTAAAAGATATCAAAAAGCGTTTTGGTGATGCAAGAAGAACAGAAATTATAAGTGATGACAGTAAAGCAGAAATTACCAAAGATGATTTGATAAAAGAAAAAAATGCTGTTCTATCTCTTTCCTATCGAGGTATTATTAAAAGAAATGAAGAATATAAGAACCTGCGAGCAGCTAAAAATGACTATTTGATTTCAACTATTGAAGGATCTTCACTTGATCAGCTCCTCTTTTTCAGTGATCATGGAGAAGTCTACAATTTACAGGTCCATGACATTGAGGAACATCACGGCCTGGCTACCGGAGATAATCTAAGTAAATATGTTCAAATACCGATTAAAGAAAATATAATTTCATTCAGTATTTTGGCTAAAGAGGAGCTAGAAAGCAGCGATGAGTTTTACACTTTTGTTACCGAAAAAGGTTTGATTAAAAGGAGTATTGTAGATGAATATAGAACTAATTATAGTCATATAAGAGCGATTAAATTAGATGATGATCAGGTTTTAAATGTTGAAAAAACAGATGAGCAGCAGGACCTATTTGTGGTTAGTAAAAATGGATATATTATTCGCTTTAGTGGTGACAGTTTCTCAACTACTGGACGTAATACTCTTGGAAGCAGGGCAATTAATTTAGCTAAGAATGATAAAGTTATCTACTTTAATACCTTTGCTGCCGATCATTATTTGGTATCTATTTCTGAAGATGGTCGAGCTAATAAAATTAAATTAAGTAATTTTAGAGCCCAGAAAAGGAACGGTAAGGGAATCAGAATTTTTTCCAATACAAAATATAAGTTAGCAGGTGCTGTAAAAGCAGCTCAAACTGATAAAATATTAATAGCTGCCAAAAACGGAGAAATCAATGAAATAAATGTTAAGGATATACCAGAAACTTCTCCAGGTGGAAATATGTATCAAGTAACTCAAGATTTAGAGTTTGAAAAAATTATGGCTGTTGAAAAAATCATTGAAATAAAATAAATAAAAAAAGAAAGCTTCAGCTTAGTTTAATATTACCAGGCTGAAGGTTTCTTTTTATGAAAAAAATCTCTTTTATTTTAAAAAGACATGATTATCAATTGTAACCATCTTTGTTCTGCCGGCAAAAAAATCGGGATTTCTAGATTTTTTAGGATTATAGAAATATAAACTTCCCTGACTTGGATCCATACCACCAGCTGCATCATAAGCAGCTTTAAAAGCATCACTGCTTGGAGATAGATTGATCATCCCATTTTCTACAGGAGTAAATTGTCCTGACTGATAAACAACCCCCTCAATTGAATTTGGAAATGAAGGATGGTAGACTCTATTGATTATTACAGCTCCTACTGCAACCTTCCCCTCATAGCTTTCTCCTCTTGCCTCTGCATTAATTATACTAGCCAGTATCTCCATTTCATCAGCACTGAAGCTCTTATAACCATAAAAGTTATCCTGAGCAGCTGCCTGCTTGTTATCATTACCACTTCCCAAAACAACCATTAAAAACATAATACCTAGACCGGTATAGATATCTTCTTTCTCAATTGAAGAAGCTTTAACTTCAGCAGCAGAAGGCATTATAAATGGTATAAATATTGTATTCAATATTATAATTAAAGTTAACAAAACTATAACCTTTTTTAAATGACGCTTCTCCATATACATTCTCCTTTATCTAATTTAACTTGTATATTTAAGAATTGATTTTAACTAATTATATTTTTTATGTCTTTACAGCAGCAGTGCTAATAATGCTAAACCACCAATAATATAACCAGTATTAAGAGAACCACCATCAGCTTCTGCTTTAGCTGCTTTTTCTCCTTCTAAAACTGCTATTCTATTTTCAAGCTCTTCAATTCTAGTCATATTTACACTCTGATTGTCTTCAAGCTCCTGCAGTTTTTGACCAGAAAGGCCTTCGGCTTTTAAAGCGGCTAATTCTTTTTCTAAAGCTGCAATTTGACCGTCTATTTTTTTAACACTTGCTTCTAAATTAGGTACTTTTTGCACATCTTCGTTCATTTCTGCTATTTCTACATTTAAATTAGCAATATCCTCATTCTGAATCTGATTTGTATCTTCTAAATTATTTAATCTTTCTTCAAAGTTTTTCTGTCTTTCAGCAACAGTAACCAGCTCATCTCTAAACTCTAGAGATAACTCTCTAATAACATCAACATCTTCTTCGCTTAAGTCTTGAGAGCCTGCTGCTCCTCCAACTGTGTTTTCTAAAATATTTGCTATTATCTCTGCCATTTCATATCTGGTTAGTGGTTTCTCACCATTAAAATCTTCGCCAGAGTAAAGGCTTAAATATCCCCGTTCGGCTAAAGTCTGAACACTATCATAAGCCCAGTGATCACGAGGAACATCATCAAATTGCTGTGCATAAACACCAATACTAAAAATTAAAACAAACAACACTGTTAAAGAAATTACTTTTTTGTAGTTAAACATTTAATTTTCCTCCTCAATAATATTTCGCTGTTCAATTTGAAATTGTTCTCCAGTTCCAGTTACTGCTTCTAAATTATTAATACTAATACTGCCAGGATTCTCATTTTTCAATTTAAAGTGAAGAGTCGCAATTACCCCATTAGCTTTGTTAAAAGGAAATTCTTGGTCAAAGATAACCTTACCAGGCTCTGATTTATCAGGTCTGTTAAATGGTAATAAGTTATTGTCTCTAACAAAGAAATCACCTCTAGAAATATGAGTTAGCAGCAGATTGTTGCTGTTATAATTAAGCTCAAATGACAAATTTTCTACTTCTGAAATATTTGCAGCCAAAATATCAACAGCATAATAATCTTTATCCTGCTGGCCCATAGTTTCTTTAAGTAAAATCAAGGGTTTTAATTCTGGTAAACTAATTTCTTCAACTATTGTTTTTTGATAGTTATTGATACCAGTCACTTTTAAAGCAAATGGTAAGGTACCATCTACTCTTAAAGCCTCAATAGCCCAATTAATATTAATATTTTCTCCATCTCTTAACATGCCTAGATGTTTTTTGCTTTTTTCCTGACTGGCTGTCACTAAGCCAGGAGGTAAGATCAGTTCTGCTTCAACACCATACAGAGATGTTTCTCCAGAATTATTAATTTCAGCCTGAATTCTAAATGGATTAGGCTCCAGTCTACCGTCAACAGATTGAACATCTTCCATTAAAGTAATACTTGCATTCAACTCAGGTGGTCCTAAAAATCTTACTCTTCTTTCAACTTCATTTGAATCAGTATTATCTGCACCAACTATTACTCTATAAGTCATATTTTCAGGTAAATTATTTATATTATCTACACTAATATTCCAAGTTGTTTGTGAGATATCACCTGGTTCCATATCGCCAAGGTTTCTGCTTACCTCATCAGCCTTAAAATTATTAGGTAATTCAATTTTCAAAGAAACATTGCGGGCATTAATTTCAGATGTATTTTCCAAATAAGCTACTACCGGGAAGCTCTGATTATTGTTGTCTAAAGTGACTTCAGCCGGTGAGGTTACACCTAAAGATAAAATACCAGGCACTATAGTAATTCCACCAAGTCCATATTTAGTAATATATGTTTTACTGTCTCCTGGCTCGATTATTTCTGGGACCCAATACATAGCAATTGCACTATCAATCTCATACTCACCTTTACGTATAAATTCCTGACCGGGATTAAAATCAAAATCCCAGACACCATCTGCTAAACTTCCCCAATCTGAAAAATAAACTCGATCAGGTGTACTGACATCAGCGCCAATAAATGATCCCTGAGAAGTTACCTGTGGATTTGATACACTATCAAATGCCTGCCAAAAATCATCCAGCTGTTTATCATAATATAATTTATCTTGTGAAATTGTGGCTTCACCCAATCTAAATGGAGCACCATCATTTTCACCTAACATTGTATCGAGCATTATTCTTAAACCAACTTTTTCAGATTCTTCCCCCTCATTAATAACCCTATATTGTATTTGAGCACTATCGGCAAGGCCGGTTGTTGAACTTTTGACTATAGTTAAAATTTGTTCAACAACAATGTTATTAAATCTGGTCTTAGTAACTATTCGATTACCCTCAACTGTTGGCTCCTGAATGACTTCACCGTATCTAGCATTTTTACCGGCCCTTCTTTCAGTTGAGCCGCCAAATACATATTTTTGATCATTAATCCAGAGAGATGTATAGGAAGTCCAGGGATTAGGACGACCATAAATTAAGGGTTTATTATCATCATTTTCTCTAGCAGGAGCACCGCCAGTAGTTTCAACGGCAAATCTCCCCTGAGAATTTTTGTTTTGATTAACAACAATTACTATATATTCATTACCAAAACGAAGATTATTATGCTCATCTTCATTTTTAAAAAAATTATTCTGTGCTGCTGCATTAAAGCTTAGAGTTAAAATTAACAGCAGTGAAATAAAAGCTATATTTATATATCTATATTTTTTCATTAACAATTACTCACCTCCGGCAATAAAATCAACCTGACCAATATCTACTTCTACCTGACTGTTATCAGATTGGTCAATATAATATCTTACTGAAACAGGAATCTTATAAGCTTGTTGGTATTCCTTGAACTTCCAGCCGTGTTCTAAGGTCAGCTGGGCTACTCTATCCATAGAATCATAACCTGAAGATTCTACAATTTCAATATCTTCCACATTACCTCCTGGTGAGATTCTAACCATTAAACTAACAGTACCTTCAGAACGACTACCAACTAAATCCTTAGGAAATGTTGGAGGTTCTATCAGTCCAATTAAGTCACCTGAGGTTGGTGGGGGTGGTGGTGGAGGTGCAGATTCTTCCTCTTGTACTGCAGCAGAATCAATATTTTCTTCTACAGCTTCATTTTCTGATTCTGATTCTGATTCTGATTCTGAAATTTCTTGCTGAACTACCTCAACTTCACTTTCGCTTTCCTTACTGGCTATAACTTCTTCCTCAGGTTTTTTTACTTCAGGTTCTGGCTCAGAAGCTGGCTCAGGTTCTTCGATAACTTCTGGTTTTGGCTCAGATTCTTCAGCTGCTTCAATTTCTTCTATTTCCTCTTCAACAATTTCTGGCTCTTTTTCTGGTTCTTCAACTTCTTCAATCTCTTCCAACTCTTCTTCATCTGGATCTTCAGTTAATTCTGCTTCTTCCACTGCATTTTCTGTTTCAATAGGAGAGGGTTGATAATCAACCATCTGAACATAACCGTAATCATTTAATTCGCTCTCACTTTGAGCACTACCGTGCAGAAAACCAATAGGGAGAAAATAGATAACTAAAAGATGTAAAACAATTGAAATACTTATATAAAGCAGTAATTTTCTGTCGTCATTATTATTAGGCATAAATTCACCATCCCATTAACTACCTTCTTTTTCTGCTGCTAATGCCAATCTTGTTATGCCAACATTCCGCATACCATCCATCAGCGAAACTACATTTTCATAACGAGTATTTTTATCAGCACTAATTACAATAGTTAAGTTATTGTTTTCATTATTTGCAACTTCTGCTTCCGAAATAATTTGATTTAAGGCTAAAGATTGATCTTCATAATAATAATTACCTTCTTCATCAATTTGAACTATAAAGTTTTGACTGCTTTGTTCAGTAGCAGTCACAGCTTTTGGCAGCTGCATTTCAATACCTTCAGGAGTAGTTCTAAAAGTAGTGAAAAGCATAAAAAATACTAAAAGAAAAAATATAACATCAATCATTGGAATTATATTAATTGAACTTTTTTTCTTAAGAGTAGTTTTGAACATCACTTTCACCTCTATTACTGCCTACCACATCAACAATTTCTACCATGTTTAAGTTCATTTGATGGGCTCTTCTTTCTACCTTATGGGCAAAATAAGAGTAGAATATAGCAGTCGGAATGGCAATAATTAATCCAAGAGCAGTACTTATTAAAGCTGCAGCAATACCAGAACTAATCTGAGCTGGATTTGCTGCTCCTGCTGCTGTACCAAGAATATTGAAACTGCTTATTATTCCTATAACTGTACCTAACAGACCAAGCAGTGGTGAAATCATTGCAATAACATCTAAAATAGGTAGATGTCTTTCCATTTTTTTGATTTCATCTTCTCCAACAGCTTGTAAAACTTCTCTTAAACGGGAGGGATTTTCACTGTTATGAGCCAAAGCAGCTGACAACAATTTAGCATTTGTTCCTTTTTTACCTTTTAATTCATTTAAAGCACTTAAAATATCCCCCTCTTCAACTAAAATCTCTATTCTTTTAATTAACCTCACATTATTATCATTGTTTCTATAAAAGAAAATTGCTTTTTCAATTATTACAGCTAGACTGAATACCGATGCAATCAAAAGCGGTATAGTCATTGGTCCACCAAGTGTTAATAAATTCCAAATACGATTAAAATCCAATCCTATCACTCCTCTTAAATCAATAATATAATAATTAATCTTATGATTAATTCTCTGCTAATTTTTTTATTCAATATAAATAATATTTTTCCTTTAATTTAATCTAGGCGGCTGGAAAAATGAGTTTAAAGACTGTTCCGCCAGCTTCATTTTCAACTACAATTTTTCCTTGATGAGCATCCATTAACTCTTTGACTACTGCGAGTCCAATACCGGTACCCTGATTACTCGAATTTCTTGATTTATCTGCCCTGTAAAATCTTTCGAAAATATAAGGTAGATCCTTGTCGCTAATTCCAACTCCACTGTCTCTAATAGCTATAGTTAATTTCTCTTGATCAGCTGAACTTTCAACTTCAATTTTTCCGTTAACAACATTATATTTAATTGCATTTTCTATAATATTATTAAAAATTTGAAATAAACTATCTTTATCACCTTTAATATACAAGTTTGCATCCAATTTCAATTTCAGTTTAATATTTTTTTTATTTAAAAAATTATGGTGCTGTTTAATTACCTTTTTGATAATTGTATTTAAATTTACTTTTTCCTCAGTCAAATTAAATATTTTATTCTGAGCATTAGCAAATTCATTTAATTTTTCAATTAAAATAGTCATTCGCTGACTTTCTTCCTGCATTTCTTTGATGGTTTCCTGATCAGCTTCCATTTTTCCATCTTCTATTGCTTCAAGATAACCCTTAATCGTTGTTAAAGGAGTTCTTAATTCGTGAGCTAAATCAGAAGTAGATTCTTTTCTTATTTTTTCTAATTTATGCAGTTTTCTGCTCATTAAATTAAAAGCATCTATTAGTTCTGCTAATTCGTCATCTCCTTTGCCTTCAATATTCTGCTGATAATTCCCTTGCGCAACTGCCAGAGCTGCATTTTTAACTTTGATTAAGGGACTTGTAATCTTTTTTGATAAAATAAAAGAAAGACCTATTATTAAAATAGTAACAAAAAACGCACTAAAAATTATTGCTCGATAAATATTGTTTTTAAAATAACTGTATAACTCTGAATTAAGCTGATTTTCTCCACTGACTTCTTTCCAGTGTAGGGTTAATACTTTTTCGCCATCTACAATAATATCCTTTTCTTTATTTTGGCCGGGAAAATCATCCGGAAGCTGCCGCATCATATTCATATGATTCATTCGGCTTTCATTGTTCATGCCCATTCTTCTCATCATATTGGACATCTGATTATTCTGAGCTGGAAAATATATAAATTCTCCCTTACTATCCTCAACCCAAATTGGAATTCTATTTGTACGGCTGAAATTCTCAACTAAAGATCTAATACGGCTGAAATTATTGTTATTAAAATTTTCCCCAATCATTTCTGCAAGTTCACTGATATTTTCTTCCCGCTGTAGATTAATAAAATTATCAAATCTTTCTCCGATAGAAAAATTTATAAAAATACCAACTAATAAAAGAGAAAGAATTACCAGAATCAAAAATATTATAAATAACTTTTTCCCAAGCTTTGACATTAAATATCACCTATAAATTTATATCCGGCTCCATAAACAGTGACAATATATTGATCTTTTTCAAGATCTAATTTTTTTCTAATATTTTTAATGTGAACATCAATGGTTCTATCAAAACCACTGAATTCTAGCCCCATAACTTTATCTGCCAGCTGTTCTCTGCTTAAAACCTGCTCGGAATTGTTAATCAAAGTCATTAATATTTTAAACTCTGTATTTGTTAACTCGCAATCATTATTATTTTTTCTGACTATCATTTCTTCTGGATAAATTTTATATTCCCCATTATTTAAGCTGATTATATCTGCCCTCTCTTTATTCTGGCTGCGCCTTAAAATGGCTTTAACTCTCATTAATAGTTCGCGGGGGCTAAATGGTTTACTTAAATAATCGTCTGCTCCATAATTGAATCCATCAATTTTATCTTCTTCACTGCTTTTAGCTGTCAGCATAATTATTGCAACATCAGAAATTTGTCTAATTTTCTGACAGACTTCCTCCCCACTGACTTTAGGCAGCATTAGATCTAAAATAATTAAATCAATTTCATTATTTTTAAAAATATTCAGGGCTTTTTCGCCATCTTCTGCTTCTAAAATAGAATAATCATCTTTAAGATAGCTTTTTATAATTTTTCTGATCTTAGCTTCATCTTCTACAACTAATATTTTTTCCATCTTGACACCCCAAAAGATTCTTGATATTTAAAACAAATGAAAATCCCTAGCTATTATCTATTATATAACTTAAACCCCATAGAATACAAGTTAAAATAAGATTAAAAAAGAAAAATCTGCCCACCAAAATGGCAGACAGATAATTGATTTATCTTGGTTCTACAATTAATTTTATCGCTGTTCTTTCTTCTCCGTCAATTTCTATATCTGTGAAAGCAGGAATACAGATCAAATCAATACCACTTGGAGCTACAAAGCCTCTTGCAATTGCTACTGCCTTTACACCTTGATTAAGAGCTCCCGCACCAATAGCCTGTAGTTCGGCATTCCCTTGTTCTCTTAAAACACCGGCTAGAGCTCCAGCAACTTTGTTAGGACTAGAATTAGATGATACTTTTAATATTTCCATCTTCGTCTATTACCTCCTTGATTTGCTAATATATTATCTCCTTCTATATAATATATTATCCATAAATTAAATAAATTCCTGCTTTTTTATAAAAAATTATAAATTATTTTTCTTTATTTCCATGATTTGCTTCATCTGATTATTTTGATCATCTATTTTTAATAAAACTGCTTCTATTTTCACCTTGCCTTTGCCTACCTCATAGCTGACCGGCAGCGATGTCTTCATTTTCTCAACCATTTTGTCCGGCTTCATACCTAAGATTGAATCTACAGCTCCAGTTAAACCTGCATCAGTGATATAAGCAGTCCCTTCAGGAAAAATTTGAGCATCATTTGTCTGAACATGGGTATGAGTTCCAATTACAGCCGAAGCCATTCCATCTACAGCCCGGGCAAATGCCATTTTTTCTCCCGTGGCTTCTGCATGAAAATCAACTAAAATGATATCAGAATCTTTGATTTTGGGATACAGCTCAATAAATTTATGATAGGGAGAATCATTGTTACCCATATATACCTGTCCGATTAAATTTACAACAGTAATTTTTTTATTATTAATTTCTACTGTCTGCCAACCTCTGCCAGGATTATTATCAGGAAAATTTAAAGGTCTAATTAAATTAGGATCCTGATCAATAAATTTAAAGATATCTCTATTATCCCAGGTGTGATTTCCCATAGTAAAAAAATCTATCCCATAACCATACAGTTCTTCAGCTACCTTTTTAGTCATTCCAAAACCACCGGCTGAATTTTCACCATTTGCAATTATAAAATCTAGTTTATGTTCTTTTTTTAATTTTTCTAAAAAAAATCTAACAGCACGTCTTCCAGCTCTTCCAACTATATCTCCAACAAATAAAATATTCATTTTAACTCTCCCACTTAAATTTATTGTAAAATTTATAAAAGGCTCCTCAAAGAGGAGCCTATTAATTTCAGAATTAGTTATTTTTATTTAGCATAATCTACCACTCTGGTTTCACGAATTATAACAACTTTGATCTGTCCAGGGTAGTCGAGATTTTTTTCAATCTTTTTAGTAATATCTCTAACCATTTTTGTGCTTGCAATATCATTGATCTTATCAGGCTCAACAATTACTCTAATTTCACGTCCTGCCTGTATTGCATATGCTTTTTCTACACCTTCAAAGGACTCACCAATTTCTTCTAACTCTTCAAGTCTCTTAATATAAGACTCTAATGTTTCTTTTCTAGCTCCAGGTCTTGCAGCTGAAATCGCGTCAGCAGCAGCTACTAAAACAGCTTCTACTGATTTGAACTCAACATCATTATGATGAGCTTCAATTGTATGAATTACCTTTTCACTTTCACCATGTTTCCTTGCAGTTTCTACACCAAGTTCAACATGAGTACCTTCCATATCATGATCTATTGCTTTACCGATGTCATGGAGTAAACCTCCACGTCTTGCAAGTGCAACATCAGCTCCTAACTCAGCAGCCATAATGCTTGCCAAATAGGACACTTCAATTGCGTGTTGTAATACATTTTGTCCATAACTTGTTCTAAACTTCAATCTTCCTAATAACTTAACTAATTCAGGATTTAAACCATGAACTCCTGTATCGAAGGTTGCTTGTTCACCAATTTCTTTAATGTGCTGATCTAATTCTTTCTCAGCTTTTTCAACCATTTCCTCTATACGAGCTGGATGAATTCGACCATCAACAATTAGTTTTTCTAAAGCAATTCTTGCAATCTCGCGTCTGATAGGATCAAAACCAGAAATAACAACTGCTTCAGGGGTATCATCGATAATTAAATCAATCCCTGTTAAACTTTCTAAGGTTCTAATGTTTCTTCCCTCACGACCTATAATTCTACCTTTCATATCATCATTTGGAAGATTAACAACAGACACAGTTGATTCTGTTACATGATCAGCCGCAGATCTTTGTATTGCAAGAGATATTATCTCTCTAGCCTTTTTCTCAGATTCTTCTTTAGCCTGAGCTTCTTTTTCTTTAATCAGCTTAGCATATTCATGATCAAGTTCAGATTCTACTTTATTTAAAAGATATTCTCTGGCCTCACTTTCTGAGAAGCTAGATATTCTTTCTAATTTCTCTTTCTGTTCCATCTTTATCTCTTCAATTTCCCCTTCAGCCTTAGTCAAATTCTTATCTCGATCTTTAATACTCTGTTCTTTTCGTTCTAAATTTTCAGATTTGCGATCAAGATTTTCTTCTTTGTGCATCAGTCTATTTTCTAACTTCTGCAGTTCATCTCTTCTTTTTTGACTTTCTTTATTTGCTTCTTCTCGAATTTGATGAGCTTCTTCTTTAGCTTCAAGAGTAATTTCCTTCTTTTTCGCCTTTGCATCTCTTTCTGCATCTTGGATAATCTTCTCTGCTTCTTGTTCTGCAGACTGCATACGTGCTTTCGCAATATATTTTCGAATTAAATACCCAATTACAATCCCGAGAGGTAGGGCAATTATAAAATAAAACACACCTCCATTAATAATATTCACCCCCTGTCTATATTCAGTTTTTTTAATTTTTTATTTACATTTTCTAATAATATTTTAACTTTTTTATTGGCTTATGTCAAGAAAATAGTGCAATCTGGAATAAAAAGGAAAAAGCCTGCAGATACAGGCTCCTGTTAAAAATTTATTTATCTGTTACTTGGTAAATTAAATCATAGCTAAATCCTTTATTTGCCAAATAATTTTTTAATTTATAGCTGGAGCTATCTTCTTCAGTTCTCCGCCGCAGCCATTTATCTTTAAGATATTCAGCCATCTCTAATTCTTCCTGATTGCTGAGATATTGATTCAGTGCATTATTTATAATTCTCTGGTTTACACCTTTATTTTTTAATTCTTTATAGATCAACTTACGGCCGCGTGGATGATGTTTTTTGCGGGATCGAATCCACATTTCAGCAAAGCGTTCTTCATTTAAATAGTCTTTTTCTAAAAGAAAATCAACTACTGCTTTTATAATTTCTTCCTCAAAATCTTTTTTCCTTAATCGGTCTTCAATTTCTTTGATTGTTCTTTCACGATAGCTCAGCAGTTTGAATGCTTTATTTCGGGCCTGAGAAAATTTTTCTTTGTCTATTTGATCCATTTAAAATTATTCCTCTTCCTTTTCTTTCTTATCTTCACTTTCTTCTACATCTTCGCCTTCAACCAGGCCAACTTTAACCCTGATCTTATTATCTATTTCTTCCATAACTTCGGGATTATCACGCAGAAACTCTTTTGAATTTTCTCTACCCTGACCAAGTCGGACATCTCCATATGAATACCAGGAGCCCGCTCTATCTACAATACCTGTCTCTTCAGCCATATCAAGAATACATCCCGATTGAGAAATACCTGTACCATACATAATATCAAATTGACAATTTCTGAAAGGAGCAGCAACCTTATTTTTTACAACCTTAACCTTAGCTGTACTACCAATCAATTTATCTCCATCTTTAATAGTCTGTGACCTTCTCATTTCTATTCTAACAGAAGAATAAAATTTAAGTGCACGACCACCTGGAGTTGTTTCTGGATTACCAAACATTACTCCAATTTTTTCTCGAATCTGATTAATAAAAACTACAGCTGCTTTTGACTTACTGATAGCCCCTGATAATTTACGCATAGCCTGTGACATTAATCTTGCCTGTAGACCCATATGAGAATCTCCCATATCACCTTCTAATTCTGCTTTTGGCACTAGAGCAGCAACTGAGTCAATAACAACCAAATCAACTGCATTACTGCGGACAAGGGCTTCTGCAATTTCTAAAGCTTCTTCCCCACTATCGGGCTGTGAAATTAAAAGATTATCAATATTAACTCCCAAATTTTTTGCATATTTTGGATCAAGGGCATGTTCGGCATCAATAAAAGCAGCTATCCCATCCAGTTTCTGAGCTTCGGCTATAATATGCAAAGCTAAAGTTGTTTTACCTGATGATTCGTTACCATATAATTCAATTATTCTTCCTTTTGGAATACCACCTATGCCTAGCGCTAAGTCTAGCGGTAAAGCTCCTGTAGGAATCGCTTCTACATTTAATTTCTGTGAATCTCCCAATCTCATAATTGAGCCTTTACCAAATTGTTTTTCTATTCGATTAATCGCCTTATCAAGCGCTTTTTCTTTATCACTAGTTGCCAAGTTTATCTTCCTCCCCAAATTTATTTTAACTGCAATTTTTGTCTTTAAATATATTATAGAACAAATGTTTAATGAATGCAAGCTTTAATTTCTATTAAATGGAAATTAATTTAATATATTCCGGACCCTCTGGCTTCAAGTTGCTCTGGTAAAGGGTAACAGCCTCAATTTCTGCAAAAATATTAATAAAATTAGGGTCTCTAAATTTATCATTGATTTTTAAAGGTCCATTTTTTGATCTACCCAAAGTTAAATGGGGAATGAAATTTCTATCACTTTTAGCAAAACCATACTTTTTTAATTCAGCTTCTAAATTTTGATGAAGATTTTTTAAAAAATCTTCACCTTCATCAACAGCTAAATATAGAACCTTTGCTCTTTCCAAATCTGGAAAAGCATCAATTTTATTAAAATTAATATATCTATTTTTGCTTATAAATTCAATGTTTTTTAAGGCTTCAATTAGCTTATTTTTTTCAACTTCTGAGCTCTCACCAATAAATTTCAGAGTTAAATGCCATTGATCCTTATTAACCCATTTAAAATGAGATTTTAAGTCAGTTTTTATTAAATCAAGTTTTTTATCAATTAAATTTTTACTTCTACTGTTGATATCAACCGCTATAAAAAGTCGCATATCTGACACCCTTTAATTATTAATACCCAATTCAGTTTCAACCTCATCTAATAATTTCCTTGCATCCTGATAATTATCATTAATATGCAGAGCTTTTCTTAACTCAGCCCTGGCAGCTTCTAACATATCTGCTCGATAATAAGCTAAGCCTAAATAATAACGACTTTCTGTATACTCAAGATTTTTTTCAACTGCAAGTGAAAATCGAGAAATGGCTCTATAATTTTCTTCTCTTTCAAGATGAATTCTACCTTCTGCTAAATAGGCCTGAACATAATTATTATTATATTTAAGTGATTGACTGTAATAATTTAGAGCCTGGTCAAAATTGCCCCGTTTTTTTTCAATCTGTCCTAACAAATAATAACCATAATAAGAATTAGAATTAATTTTAACAGCCTTTTTTAAAGCAGATTCTGCCTCATCATAGTTTCCTAATTTTAGATAACTCTCACCTAAACCAATATAATATGGTGCAAAATCATCTCTCATTTTAATTCCCTGTTTAAAAATAGATACTGCTGAATTATAATTCTCAATTTTTTGATATAAATTACCCAGATTTAAATATAATGAAGATTGAGATCCGTTTAATTCTAAGGCAGATTCATAATATTTTACAGCTTGATTTAAGTTCTCATTTTCTTCTTCAATTCTAGCAAGATTTAAATAATCAACTGCAGTTGGTTTATTATTAATTATTTTCTGGTATAATTCTTTGGCTTTATTCAAATCATTATTTTCCAGATAAACATAAGCTAAATCACGTTTAAACTGAATATCTTGAACTCCAAGTTCTTCTGCAGTTTTTAAATACTTTAAAGCTTCCTCAAAATCTGCACTATCAAATTGATTGTTCTTATTTAAATAAAGTTCTCCAACCAGCCAATTTAATTTTCCACTTTGATAACCCAGCTCATTCATTCTTTTTAAATAGTTAACAGCTTTAACAGACTGATTCCTATTAACAGCTGTCATCGTTGAATAATATAAGACACTAAATTTTAAACCTTCATCCAGCTTTTTGTTCTCAATTAAATTATTAAATTTTTCTTCTGCCAGAGCATAATTACCCTGGTTGTAATCACTTAAAGCTTCTGTAAAAATTTCTGAAGCTGTCGGCTCTGCTTCTACTGCTTCCTCCTGAGCTAAAATAGGACCTGCAAATGAAATTAGCAGTACTAGAATTAAGGTTATATTAATAAGTTTTTTAAACATTATTTTCCTCTCTTTCTCTAATGAGTTTATAAATTTCCAAAAGGGCAATTTGAGATGTATAAAAACGATTCATTTTTCTACCATAATTCTTTAAAATTTTAAAAGTTTTTATTTCACCTTGATAATAAAGAGCTAAATACATTGTTCCGGCATTTTTGCCATTATGAGCTGAGGGACCAGCTGCTCCTGTTGAGGCAAGAACAAAATCAGTTTTAAAGATTTCTGCTGCATTTTCTGCCATTTTGATTGCACATTCTTCACTAACAACACCATATTTCTTTAAAAATTCGGAATCAATATTTAATAAGTTCTCTTTTATTTTTTTATTATAGGCAACTATAGAGCCCCAAAAATATTGGGAACTGCCTCCTTTTTCTGTTAACCGCTCAGCAATCAAACCTCCAGTAAAAGATTCAGCAGTAGCAATACTTAAATTTTTAGAAATTAATATTTTATGAACTTTAGATAAAATATCTTCTCCATCTTCTCCATAAATATGATTTTCAAAATTACTTTTGATTTTTTTGGAAGCTTCGTTGATGATTTCTCTTTTTAAGTTTTGATCATTTATTTTGCTGCTGTCAATTTTAAGTCTCAGCTTAACCTCTGCTCTGCCGGCCTGATAACTAATTTCTAAAGCTGAATTAAGTTCTAATTTTTCTATTTCTGCTGCAAGTGTTGATTCTCCAATGCCAATAAAATTGAATTCTTTAATTAATAAACTGTTTTTGGTCAGATTTACCAGCTGAGATTTAATTTTATTTTTAAATAAATACTTTAGTTCAGATGGAACTCCTGGTAATAAATAAAATCTTTTATTATCAATTTCTATTTTTAAGGCAGGAGCTGTACCCCTGTTATTTTCAATAATCTCCGCCCCGGTTGGAAAATATGCCTGAGATAGATTATTTGAAGTCATATCAGATTGATAATTACAAAAAATATCTTTCAACCGGTTTTCAATTTCTTCAGAATAATGAAGTTCTAAATTCATTGCTTCTGCAAAAGCTTCTTTAGTTTGATCATCTTTAGTAGGTCCCAGCCCACCTGTAATAAAAATCAAATCTGCATTTTTTGCAGCCTTTTCAATAGTCTGCTTAATTTTTTCTTTTTCATCACCACAAACACAAATATTTTCTATTTTAAAACCTAAATCATTTAAATTTTTAGCTAAGAATTTTGAGTTGCTGTCTTGTACAAGTCCACTAATCAATTCTGATCCAGTTGCTACTATTGCTGCTCTCAATATTTCCACCTCTTATTAATTATACCATTTTAGACAAAAAAAATCGACCCTCTAAAGATCGATTGAATTAGAATCAGATTAAAATAATTAAATTAAAAACAAAATTATTTTCAAAATGATTAATGTAGTTAAACCGGCTAATATATCATCCAACATGACACCCCAACCTGACGGCAGAGTCTGGACTTTATCTATTAACCAGGGTTTAGTTATATCGAAAATTCTAAATAAAACAAAAGCTCCAATTAAAACTGGTGTGGTTAAGGGCAAAGTGTAATAAGCTAATAATTGTCCGGCCATTTCATCAATTACAATTTTACTGTCATCTTTGATTCCTGTCTGTCTTTCTTCAAAATTAGCAACTGCAACTCCCCCGAGTGAAAGAGCAGATATTAAATAGATGTTATTCAAAATTGGAAAAGCAAAAACAAGCACAACCATTAAAAGTGAACCCCAAGTCCCAGGTGCATAAGGAAGATGACCGCTATAAAAACCGGTTGCTAGAAAATGATTTATTTTTTTTAGCATAAATTCCTCCCTTAAGAATAATCAACCTTGGCTCCGGCAAAATAAGTGTAACCAGAATAGATTGTGATTAATACTGTTAACCAAACTAATCCTTCAGTTAAAATAAAGGGTAAATTAAATATTTTAGGATTAATAATTAAAGCAATAGCTGTTATCATCTGAATAGTGGTTTTAGTTTTACCCCAGATATTTGCTGGAATAACTGAACCCTGATCAGCCGCAACTACTCTTAAACCTGTAACTGCTAGTTCTCTTGCCACAATAATCAATAAAGGCCAGGTTGAAAGAACTCCAATTTCAACAAAAGCAGTAAAAACACCGATAATTAACATTTTGTCTGCCAGGGGGTCAAGAATTTTTCCTAAAGTAGTTATTAAGTCATATTTTCTAGCATAATAGCCGTCATATTTATCGGTCAAAGCTGCTAGAACAAATACAACCAGAGCTGCAATGCTTGATGTCAAATTATTAAGCAGCAGCAGATAAATGATTATTGGAACCAGTAAAATTCTTAAAGTCGATAATTTATTAGGCATGTTCATCTTTAATCTCTCCTGTTAAATCATAATGGAAGGCCTCTTTTATTACAGCCTGATAAATCTCTCCAATCTGAAGTTCCTTACCTTCAATTGGAATATAAATTTGATTATCTATCTCTGGTGAATCATAACGAGACCGAGCTAAATAATTATCCTGATCCTGATCTTCTATGATCACTTCAATTGTTCTACCAACCAGCTCTTTGTTTTTAGCTAAGGAAATTTCTTGCTGCAGCTGCATAATCTCTTCTTTTCGTTCGGATTTAATATTTTCCAGTACCCTCGGCTCAAAATTGTAGGCTGCTGTTCCTTCTTCTCTAGAAAATTCGAATACACCGAGTCTGTCAAATTTATGTTTTTTTACAAATGATTTGAGCTGTTCAAAATCCTCTTCACTCTCTCCAGGAAAACCTGTGATTAAAGAAGTTCTAAGTTTAGCATCAGGAATTTTATTTCTAATCTTATTTATAATATTAGCGATATCTTTTTCATTTCCTTTACGATTCATTAATTTTCTTATTTTTTCTGAAGAATGCTGGATCGGTAAATCAAAATAATTACATATTTTATCTTTTTTAGCAAAAACTTCAATTAATTCTTCTGTGATAAATTCAGGATAACTATATAAAACCCTTATCCATTTAATATCTTCAATCTCTGCCAGCTGTTTTAAAAGTGGTGCCAGAGCAGAACGACCATAAATATCAACTCCATATTGAGTTGTGTCCTGAGCAATAATAATTAGCTCCTTAATCCCCGATTCAGCAATTTTTTCTGCTTCAGCTTTAACATCTGCGATTGACCTACTTTTAACTCTACCCCTAATTTGAGGGATACTGCAGTAAGTGCAGTTATTATTGCAGCCTTCAGCAATTTTTAGATAAGCATAAACCTCATTATCAAGTTCTCTGGGTAGGGTTGAACTATAATTAAATCCAGCTTCTTCTATCCCACCAGTTTCTTTTCCCTCTAAACTTTCTTTGATAACAGCTGCTATCTCATCAAAGTTTGAAATTCCTAATATTGCATCAATTTCTGGAATATCTTTTTTTAATTCTTCGCTATAGCGTTGGGTTAAACAACCAGTAACAATTACTGATTTGCAGTTATACCTTTCCTTATATGAAAGTGCTGTTAAAATTGTTTCAATTGATTCCTCTTTAGCGTCCTGAATAAAACCACAGGTGTTAATTATAATAACTTCTGCTTCTTTGAAATTATCAATATATTTAAAATCTTTTTCTCCTCTTAAAAAACCGTTCATATGCTGACTGTCTACTTCGTTTTTAGGACAGCCTAAGGTCATTAAAGAATATTTTATCATTTTTACTCCTTTATATTGTCATAATTTAAAAACAAAATCATTAAATTCCAATTTTTTTCTCTATAACTACAAAAAAGCCCTTTCAGGGCTTTATTACAAAATGGTCGGGCTATCCGGATTTGAACCGGAGACCTCTACACCCCCAGTGTAGCGCGCTACCAAGCTGCGCCATAGCCCGTTATCAACAAGAAATATTATATATAAATTAAGTCTTTTTGTCAAATAACTTTAAATGCTTTCAAACTTCTTTATTTAATATAATCCAGCTTTTTTAAATATTTCATTGTTTTATCAGGATAATCAGTTACCACAAAGATCTCCTGCAGGGAGGAACTGTTTTTAGCAATTAATTTAATCCCACTCTGAGTATTATACTTTAATCTAATATAAGCGGGTGTTCCACTGCCCTTTCTTCTACTAATTCGACCAGGTATTATACTTTTAATCAATTTAGAAAGTGCAATGTCTTCTAATAAAGGTAATATATCTTCAATAATTGTATGTTCCTGTTTGATCTTATTATGCCTGTACTTATTAGCCATTTGATCACATCCTCAGTTAATTATAACATTGATAGATTAATGCTGCAAATACAGGCGATAACTTCTCTTAATTTAGCCTATCACCTTTATTTGAGTTTAAATTTATTTGGCAAAAAAAAAGAAAGCCAAAAGTGACTTTCTTAAATTCAATGGAGCTGATGACCAGACTTGAACTGGTAACCTGCTCATTACAAGTGAGCTGCTCTACCAATTGAGCTACATCAGCATATTATAAATTTAAAATGGCAGGGGAGACAGGAATTGAACCTGCAACCAATGGATTTGGAGTCCACTACTCTGCCAGTTGAGCTACTCCCCTATGTTGATTGATTGTTTGTTTACAATTAAAATGGAGCTGATGACCAGACTTGAACTGGTAACCTGCTCATTACAAGTGAGCTGCTCTACCAATTGAGCTACATCAGCATATTATAAATTTAAAATGGCAGGGGAGACAGGAATTGAACCTGCAACCAATGGATTTGGAGTCCACTACTCTGCCAGTTGAGCTACTCCCCTAAGAAGAGGCGTTTTTCAATCAAGCAATAATTATTATAATAAAGTTCTAAGGATAGGTCAAGTCTTATTTTCGGTATTATTTGATATTAGCTTAGTTTAATCTTATTTTACTTTAAAATACTTTATTTTATACATAATCTCATTATATTTTATTTGATTTATTATCAAAAAATTCTAATAATAGAATTTTTCTCCTTTATTTTCGTTTTTTGATGGCGATGATTTCCGGTGGTGGTCCTGGTTGATTTAAAAACTTGTAATTTAAAACATTATATTTTTTATAATCAAGATCAGTGCTGTACTTCAGTAAGACATCTCTTTCTTCTTTTCCACCCTCATGACCTGTATATACAACAAGTATAATTATTCCCTTAACTTCTAAAATTTTTAAAGCTTTATTTAAAGCTTTAATTGTATTCTCACTTTTAGTTATTATCTCCTTATCTCCACCCGGCAGATAACCAAGATTAAAAATAACAGCTTTCAAACTTTCTTCTATATATTTATCTAATTCTGCATGATCAGAATTAATTAATTCAGCCTGTTTAAATAATGAGTCTTTTTTTAATAACTTTAATGTATTATCTACAGCCTGCTGTTGAATATCAATGGCATAGAGTTTACCCTTTGTTCCAACTAATTCTGCTAAAAATTTGCTGTCATGACCATTTCCTGCCGTTGCATCAAGAACAACATCTCCTTTTTTAACTGTTTTTGCTAATAAATAATGGGAAAAGTCAACAGCATTTAAAAAATCATTTTGCATTTATCTCACCCTTTTTAAATTAATTTATAAATGAATAAAATTAAGATACAGCTTAAAATTCAAAGTATTATTAACTTAATCTGCTCAAATAATCTATAATTAGAAATATATTTAATTGACGATAAACTAAAGTTACTATATACTATTAATTGTGCTTGTAAAAAAGCAATTTGCCCTCATCGTCTAGGGGTCTAGGACACCAGGTTTTCATCCTGGCGGCAGGGGTTCGAATCCCCTTGAGGGTACCAATTTTATCAGGAGGGATGCCCGAGTGGTTAAAGGGAGCAGACTGTAAATCTGCCGGCGATGCCTACAAAGGTTCAAATCCTTTTCCCTCCACCATTTTTTATTATGATACTAAAACACCCGTTTTTAACCGGGTGTTTTTTTGCTTTAATATAGAATTTTTAATAAAAAATTATTCAAACTACAACTTAATTTAACTATTCCCTTAGATTATTTATTTGAATTCCTTCATCTGCAGCTGTAAATTCCAGTTCGGCAATACCACCAGTTCCACCCCAGGGACCTCTTTCTTCCCCATTAACTAAGGCTGTAATAGCGCTGGCATTACCAATTTTTATATAAAGTTGATTATCAATCTCAAATTCTCTGCTGTCTCCAGCTTCTAAAATACCGCTAAAAGCAGATTCACCATCAAGTCTAACATTAACCCAAACAGTATCGTTAGCTTTAAAAACAATGTTTCTATCTGCCTCTGTAAGTTGTTGGTTTTCTTCAGTATCTGGAATATTCTCAGCAGTGTTTTGAGCCTCATTATTGGCTTCAGCATCTAAATCATTATTAACTGCTTCCTGGTTAATTTCATCAGTTTCTAGATCATCAATTTCCGCTGTATTGTTAAAATTATTCTGGTTTATAATTTCTGGATTTTGATTTGATAAAATATCAGCATTAATAGAATTTAAAATATCATTTTGATTATCAGACTGCTCATTGGATGCTGTTGATTCATCTAATATTGAGTTCTGATCTACTTCCATCTCAGCTTGATTATCAGCTGCACTTTGTTTATTGTTAGCTTCCATATTACTCTCTTCATTTTCTACAATTTCTGCACCCTGATTAACAATTTGCTGTTCTTCATTGTTATTTTGATTCAATAACCTTATTCCTGAGTCGCTAAAATATTGAAAGGTATAAACAGCAGCTGCGGTTAAAAAGAGGGCAGCAATTACTATAAAAATAATCTTGAAAATACTTTTTTTGCGGCTGTTATTTCTTTTTATTTTATGAGAAACTTTATTTCCATCCAGATAATCTTTATGTAAATTATTTGTCTTTTCTTCTTTAATATTTAAAACAGGATAATAATTCAACAGTTCCTTATAATTTATATCAACCTCTCTAGCATACCCTTTGATAAAAACTTTTAGGTAAACTTTACCCGGTAAAATATCAAAATTATTTGCTTCAATAGCCTCTAAATATTTTTTTCTTATTTTTGTTCTTTCTTGAATATCATCAAGGGTCAATCCCTTTTCCTGTCTCGCTTTTTTCAGTAATGTTCCCAATTCTATATCTTCCAATGAAATATCCTCCTTTTACAATACAAATATAATTTATATTAGATGTCTTTTATTTATCATTAAATAAAAACTCTAGTTTATTATAACATACTTTAATCATTAATTTAATTATTTTGTCAGATTATTTTTAATTTCTATTGAAGCAGACCCTATCTTGTTAAATATTTTGTTGAAAAATATTATTTAAATTAACTTTTATGAATAATTTTTTGAATTAAATTTCATAAATAAAAGAGCAGCATCAGCTGCTCTTTTATTCTTTGATAAACATATTTAATTTTAATTCTCACTTTTACTATTATCTATCACCTTTTACATATGCTTCACCAGAAGCAGCTGGACCAACAGATTTACTGATAAATCCGGCCAGTACAACAATAGTTACTACATATGGTATTGCACTTATTAATTCTGAAGGAATAAAGGCAAAATCTACTCTAACCGCTACTGCTTCAGCATAACCAAAAAGCATTGCGGCCCCAAACGCCTTAACAGGGTGCCATTTACCAAAAATCATAGCTGCTAGAGCAATAAAACCACGTCCTGCAGACATTTCTCTAACAAACGCACTTCCATCACCAATTGATAGATGTGCACCAGCTAGACCGGCTAAAACACCACTCATTAAAACACTAAGGAATCTCCAGCGATTAACATTAATTCCAAGTGTATCAGCAGCAGCTGGATGTTCACCAATAGAGCGAATTCTAAGGCCCCAATGAGTCTTATAAAAGAAATAATAAACAACTGGTACTAAAATTAATGATACATATGTTAAAACACTAAACCTTACATCAAAAATTCTCATAAAGGGTAAACGTGGAACTAAAGGAGATGTACCTTTTACGTTAAAGAAAATTTGCAGTAAGAAAATAGTTATACCAGATGCAAAAATATTAATACCCGTACCAATTACAATCTGATCTGCTCGAAATACAATACTAACTATGGCTAAAATTGCGGCAAATAAGACTCCTCCGACCATAGCATAGAGAACTCCCATCCAAGGATTTCCTGTTTGAGCACTCCCTAAAACAGCAGCAAAAGCACCAAATAACATAATACCTTCTAAAGCAATATTAATAACTCCAGATTTCTCAGAAAAAATTCCTCCAAGTGCAGCCAAAATTAATGGGGTTGCAAATCTAAAACTTGATAAGATTAGAGGAAGTGAGATTAATTCTAATAAAGTATCCATTATTCAACCCCCTCTTTTTCTCTTCTATTTTTCATAAATATTTTTATAATCTGTAAACTAGCAACAAAGAAAATTACCAATGCCTGAATAATATTAACAATCTCCGATGGTACACCAGCAAACTGCATTTCTAAACCACCCTGATTTAAAGCTCCAAATAAAAGTCCACCAAATATTGCACCAATTGGATGTGATTGTCCAATTAAACCAACGGCAATACCTGTAAAACCAAAGCCAGCATCCATACCAGCCATAAAGCTTAAATGAGTACCTAAAGTCTCACCAGCACCACCTAATCCAGCAACAGCACCACCAATTAACATTGTCCAAATAATTGTTTTATTAGCATTAATACCACCATATTCAGCTCCATCTGGATTTAAGCCAACAGCTCTGAATTCATAGCCTAGACTGGTTTTGAAAAGTAAATACCAGAGTATAACTGCAGCTATTAATGCTAAAACAAAGTTCATATGTAGTCTGATTCCTGGATCTGCAAATACCTCTACAAAAGGAAGTTTAGACCAGAAAGCACTATCTGCCATTTCCTTAAATCTAGTTAATTTAGCTGACTCCATAATTTGAGGTGTTGCCATTCTTGTTGAAGTTCTTAATTTATTAATACCATAATTTATAGTTAAAGCAACAGCAATATGGTTCAACATAATTGTTGAAATAACCTCATTTACTTCCATTTTAGCCTTTAGCCAACCGGCTAAACCTGCCCATAAAGCACCTGCAACAACACCGGCTAAAATTGCCAAAGGTAGATGAATAATAGCTGGTAAAGATGTGAAATAATATCCCGCTACACCAGCTGTAAATCCTCCCATTAAAAATTGTCCCTCTGCTCCAATGTTAATCAATCCCGCTCGATAAGGTATGGCAAAGGCAAGTCCTGTTAAAATTAAAGGAGTTGATCTCCAGAGTGTATTTAAGATATTTCTAAAATTACCAAAAGCTCCAAAATAAAGGGCTTCATATGCAGTTGCAGGAGATTCTTCAGTCAGTAATATAAAAAACACTCCAAATAATAGTGCAACTGTAATAGATAAAACTGAAATCCCTACATCAGTTAGTAAAGATTTAAAATTTTCCATTTTGTTATTCAATGGATTCACCTCCTGCATCAGCTTTTGAACCGGTCATTAAATTACCAAGTTTTCTTTCATCAGCATCTTCTACATCTAAGATATCTACAATTTCACCTTCAAAAATAACTGCAATTCTATCACTTAAAGATAAAATCTCACTTAATTCTGCTGAAACTAATAAAACAGCAGCTCCATTATCTCTGCGGTCAATTATCTGTTTATGAATAAACTCAATAGAACCAACATCAACACCTCTAGTTGGTTGAGAAGCAATTAACAATTCGGGATCATGCGAAAATTCGCGAGCAACAATAACTTTCTGCTGGTTACCACCAGATAAACTTTTCGCATCAGTTGTGGCTCCACCACCGCGAACATCAAACTTTTCTAATAATTCTTGGGTATAATTTCTAATATTATTATAATTCATAATTCCGTTTTTAGAAAATGGTTCTAAATCATGATAACCTAAAATCATATTTTCCTGTAAATCAAAGTCCATTATTAAACCACGTTTTTGTCTATCTTCAGGAATATGAGCTACACCTTCTCTTTTAATTTCACGTGCATTAAATTTAGTAATTTCTTTATCTTTTATTTTAACCTTACCTGATTCAATTTTTCTCAAACCTGTAATTGCCTCAATTAATTCAGATTGTCCGTTACCTTCAACTCCGGCAATTCCTAAAATTTCACCTTTTTTAACAGTGAGTGAAACTCCATTAACAGCTTGAATATTTCTATTATTTTTAACCTTTAAATTTTCAATTGTTAAAAAATCTTTACCAGGCTTAGCCTTATCTTTTTCAACCTCTAACAAAACAGGACGCCCAACCATTAGTTCAGCAACATCTTCCTCACTAACATTGGCAGTGTCTACTGTATCAATACTTTTACCACCACGTAAAACAGTAATTCTATCAGAAATTTCCTTAACTTCTTGTAGTTTATGAGTAATGAAGATTATTGTTTTTCCCTGTTCTTTTAAAGATCTAAAAATATCAAATAATTCATCAATTTCCTGTGGGGTTAAAACAGCTGTTGGTTCATCAAAAATTAATAAATCTGCTCCTCTATATAATGTTTTAATGATTTCAACTCGCTGCTGCATTCCAACAGAGATATCCTGGATTTTTGCATCTGGATCTACATAAAGCCCATACTTATTAGAAATATCTTCTACTTCTTTTCTGGCCTTTTTTTGGTTAATTTTTAGTCCTTTTCTGGGTTCATTACCCAAAATAATATTTTCAGTAACTGTCAGTGGATCAACCAGCATGAAGTGCTGGTGCACCATTCCTATTCCTAAATCTATTGCATCCTGAGGCCCATCTACATTAACTTTATTACCTTCATAAAAAACCTGACCACCTTCAGGATCATATAGACCATACAAAACATTCATTAAAGTAGTTTTGCCGGCACCATTTTCACCAACAAGAGCATGGATTTCTCCTTTTTTAATAGATAAATTTACATTATCATTTGCTTTAACACCTGGAAATATTTTAGTTATATTCTGCATATCTAAAATATAATTATCTTCCCTGGCCATTTTTATTCCTCCCTGGAATGATTTACAATTTAATAGAGGCTCTGCATAACTAGCAGAGCCTCCTTAAATTTAAATACTATAATTTAAATACTATAATTTAAATAATTTACTCTAGATTTTCAGGTCTGCCTGTAACTCCCCAGTTCTCTACTTTTATTTCGCCATTGATAATTCCTTCTTTAATTTCGGCTATTTTATCAGCGTGAGGAGCAGTAACTTTTTCTTTCATAGTTCTAATAGTTTCTAATTCTTCATCAGTAATTAAACCAGATTCGTGAGCATCTAATACTGGCTGTCCTACTTCAGTTAAACTGGTTAAATCGATTCCACCGTCTTCAAGAGTAAAATAAAGGTTTTGTCCACCTTCATAAGTTCCTTCATCAACAGCTTTAACTATATTAAATACTGCCTTGTCAACTTTTTTTAACATACTAGCAATTACGTGGCCCGGCTCAACATAGTTCTGGTTGGAATCAACACCAATTGCATAAACATCTTCTTCTCCAGCAGCCTGGAATACCCCACTACCTGTACCACCAGCAGCATGATAAATAACATCTGCGCCATCATCAATCATACCAAGGGCAATTTCTCTACCTCTTGCTGGATCACCAAAGGAGTCAGCATATCTTCTGTTAACTTCAATATCAGGATTTATATACTTAGCACCCTGATAGAATCCACCTTCAAAACGCTGAATTAATGAAGAATCAACTCCTCCTACATAACCTACAACTCCAGTATCACTAACTAAAGCTGCAAGGGCACCTGCTAAGAAAGAACCCTCCCACTCAGCAAAGTTTAGGGAAACAACATTATCTAAAATATCTTCTCCAAAGTCCTGATCAACATGGGCAAATTTAACGTTAGGATAGTCCTGAGCTACTAGCTCTAAAGTATCTGACATTTGAAATCCTACACCAATTACTAGATCAAAACCTCTGTTAGCAAATCTTCTTAAAGCTGTCTCATCTTCAGATGGATCAGCTGGCTCGATATACTGAAATTCGATTCCTAATTCTTCTTCAGCACGCTGTAAACCGCGGTATGCTGCATCATTAAAAGAAAGATCTCCAAGTCCACCAGTAGAAAGAACGATACCTACTCTAGTGTCTTGTGCTGCAGCTGGAACTGCTGCAAAAATTACCATCATTACAAAGGTAAAAATAATCGCTAAACTTAAAACTTTTTTCAAAATAATGACCCCCTCATATATTTTTTTGAATGATACCAAAATTTGTGAATTGCAAATATAATATAACATTTTTATATTATATTTGCAACATAAAACCACTTAATCAAGCTAAATTGTGCGAATATTATTTAAATTAAAAAAATCTTACTTTTTTCTGCTGCGAAGCACTTTGAATTGAAATTGATCACTTCTAAAATAATTTTTTGAATATAAAAATAAACGCTCCTGTTCATCATAGTGCATCTGTTCTAAGAGCAAAATAGCTGCATTTTTTTTCACTTCTAACTTTTCCACCAATTTTTTCTTTGCGGTAACCGGAATAATTTCTGTTACAGCATACTTTATTTTTAACTTATACTTATTTTCCAGCAGATCAAAAAGTGAATTACTGAAGTCCTCATTAATTTTTATTGGAAATAGATTTGTATTTAAATAATCAATACAAAAAACTACCGGCTTGTCATCAGCAGTTCTAACCCGCTGCAATTTTAAAATATCTTCATTTTGATCAATATTCATTTTAAAAGCAAGCTGTTTATCAACTTTTACATTTTTAATTTCTAAACCTTTCGTTCCCGGGGTAAAACCTTCATTTTTAATAGTATCTGTAACACTAAATAATTCTTCAATTCCTCTCTTAAAGCGAGGAATAGGTTTTGCAACAAAAGTTCCAACTCCCTGACTTTTAATGATTTTACCTTCTTTTTCTAAAACACGAAGTGCCTCACGCAAACTAGCTCTACTGACATCCAGTTTTTTAGCAAAAGCTGTCTCGGAGGGCAGTTTGTCACCTGCTTCATAAATATCTTGGTCAATTAAATTTTCAATGTGTTCTTTAATTTTCAGATATAATGGTCTTTTATCTTGTTTTAATATCTCCAAGTCCGATTAACCTCCTTTCTTAGACAGACGTCTTACCTGTCTGACAACTAACTAAATAGTATCACAATTCAATTTTTTTGTCAAGATTTTAACTATTTTGAGTATTACTTTTTTCTTCAGCCTCAGCTTCATTATCATACTCACCATTTAGAATTGCTTCTAAATCATCTTCTTCTACCAAAACCTGGCGTGGTTTACTGCCAGCATAAGGACCTACTATCCCATCTTCTTCCATACTGTCAATTAATCTTGCAGCGCGAGAGTGCCCAATATGCAGCCTCCGCTGCAGCATTGAAATCGAGGCTCGGTATTTAACTACCAGTTTAACAGCTTCTTCATATAATTCATCCTGCTCATCATCTATTATTGATAACTCTACTTCTTTTATGTCATTTTTTCCAATTTTATATTCAGCAGTTGCTTGCTCTTTGACAAAAGCAGTAATATCAGAAATTTCTTTGTCTGTTAAAAAAGCTCCCTGGATTCTCTGGGGTTTCTGCATTCCCACAGGTGCAAAAAGCATATCTCCTTTTCCTAATAACTTTTCAGCTCCACCCATATCTAAAATTGTCCTTGAATCTGTGGCCGAAGACACCGCAAAAGAAATTCGACTGGGGATATTTGCTTTAATTAAACCGGTAATTACATCGACTGAAGGTCTTTGAGTTGCGATAATCAAGTGAATTCCTGCAGCTCTAGACATCTGTGCCAGTCTACAAATATTATCTTCAACTTCATTTGCTGCGACCATCATTAGATCAGATAGCTCATCGATGATTACCACTATATATGGCATTTTATCTTCAGGATCATCTAACTTTTCATTATATGATTCTATCCCTCTACTTCCGGTATCGGAAAATAAATCATAGCGGTTTTCCATTTCCTCTACTACCAGTTTTAAAACATTAGCTGCTTTTTTAGAATCGGTCACTACAGGTGTAATTAGGTGTGGTAAACCCTGATAAATATTCAATTCTACTTTTTTAGGATCTACCAGCAGCAGTTTAACTTCCTCAGGAGTAGCCCGATAAAGAATACTGCTGATTAAGGTATTTATACAAACACTTTTTCCAGATCCTGTGGCACCTGCAACAAGCAAATGAGGCATTTTAGCCAGATTAAAAACTGCTGTATCACCGTCAATTCCCTTACCTAAAGCCAGAGTCAGCTTATCCTCAGCTTTTTGAAATTCTTCTGAGACTATAACATCTCTAAAGGAGACTGTTATGTCATTGCCGTGCGGAACCTCGATGCCAACAGCAGCTTTGCCGGGAATTGGGGCTTCTATTCTCACATCACGAGCTGCTAAAGCAAGGGCAATATCATCTGATAAATTAACAATCTTACTTACTTTGACCCCAGTTGCTGGTTGTATTTCATAACGGGTAATTGTTGGACCATGATTAACATTAATCACCTTGGCTTCAACCCCAAAACTGTTGAGTGTTTCCTCTAATAACTCACTTTTATTTGCTAATTTTACCTTCTTTTTGCCCGAATCATTTAAAAGTAAGATTCCGGGTAAAGTATAATCCCCGTGTTTTTCTCCCTGGCCTTTAATATCCTTAGATTGATCTTTACTGATATCAAAGTCTTCGGTTATTTCTTTATTTTTTTCTTCTTCAATTTCTTTTTTTGTTCTGCTTGATTTTTTATTTTTATTCTTTTTGTCTTTCATTTTAGCTGTTTTAGAGCTCTTATTATTCTTTGCATTTTCAACTTGAACTTCAGTGCTGCCTCCAGTATTTTTCTCTTCAACGATATTTTTAGATTCAAGCTCTGGCTTATTTAAATCATTCTTCTTTTTGTCTTTTTTCTTTTTTCTGTTTTCTTTTAATTTAGAAAATATATTGAATCTCCCCAAAGTTAAACTGCTGAAAAATGAAATAATATTTTCCTTTAATTTTCTAAGCAATTGATTAAAACTAGAGATAACAGCCTTAGTTTTTCTGAAAATATTATGTAAAAATAAATCAAATAAAAGTAAAATTCCAATTAATAATAGGACAGAAAGAATGATATAGGCACCATTAACTGCAAATAGCTCTACTAAAAAATAGGTTATTGCTCCTCCAATTACTCCACCAGCCGCATTTTGAGGTGTGTTTAAAAATAAATTTCCGCCTTCATTTAAATTAATAATAGATATAATAGCTATAAAAGAAATTATCAGTCCTAAAAATTTAGCTGAAAATTTAATTGTCTTTGATCTGATTAATTGTATTCCCCAGTAAACAAATAAAAGAGGCAAAATATAACTGCCGCTTCCAACTAAAAAATAATAGCCTCTACTCATATAATCCCCTAATAAACCTGCAGAATTACTAAAAATTGCAAAATAACTGATTGCAGCAAAGGTAATTAAAAACAGTCCTAAAATCTCATTTTTTCTCCTTTCAATTTTAGGATCATTTTTTTGATCGCTCATTTCTGCCCCTCCTTAAGATTATCCCGTTACGTCAAATCTAATAGTTTTAAATCAAATTTATAAAAATAACCACTGCAGCTACAAACCAGCAGTAATAACTAAAATAATTCAGTTTTTTCTCAGCCAAAACCTTTAGTAAAATCTTAATCGCTAAATAACCAGAAATAACAGCTGCTAAAAAACCAAATAGAACTATCTTTAATTCCAGATTAAAAGCATCAGTTTCAACAACTTTTAAAAATTGTAAAAAACCTGCTCCCCCAATTACCGGAATAGACATTAAAAAAGAAAATCTAGCTGCTGCTTCTCGATTTAAGCCCTGGAATAAAGAAGCTGCAATTGTTGAACCTGATCTTGAGATACCAGGTATAATAGCTGCCCCCTGTGCCAAACCAACTAATAAAGGCTGCCAGAATTTTAATTCTTCAACTTCTTTGACTCCACTTTCAATTTTTTCGGTAATATATAAAATTAAACCGGTTACTATCAGCATTAAAGCAGTTAAATATGCATTTGCAAAAAGTTTTTCAAAAAAATCTTCAAATAAGACCCCGATAATTCCGGTTGGTATAATTGCAAGTAAAATATAAAAAGTTTCTTTTCTTTTTTCTTTTTTAAGTAAAATCATATCTTTAATATCCTGCCAGAATATAATAAAAATAGGAATTAAAGTACCAATATGTAAAATAACATTAAATAATATCTGATCTTCTTTAATATTTAAAAAGCTCTGTACAATTACCAAGTGCCCAGAACTGCTGACTGGTATAAATTCAGTTAATCCCTGAATCAATCCTAAAAATACAGCCTGAAAACTATTCAATTTTTATTCCTCCTTCTAATTATTATAGCACATCTAGAAACATATGTTCAAATTTAAAACCAGCTGCTTTTACACAGCTGGTTAATTGAATTTAGTTCCTATACCTCCATAATTACAGGTAAAATCATTGGATTCCTTTTTATTTTTTGATAAATATAATTATTAAGTGAGTTGCGAATAGTGTTTTTAAGCACTGACCATTCAGTTATATTATTTTCTTCACATTCTTTAAGTGCATCTTCAACACGCTGAGTAGCTGCTTCAATTAATTCTTCAGATTCTCTAATATAAACAAATCCGCGGGTAATAATATCTGGGCCAACCAGAATATTACCGTGTTTGTCAATTGTAACAACAACAATAATTATACCATCCTCAGATAATAATTTTCTATCTCTTAAAACAATATTACCGACATCACCAACACCTAAACCATCAATTAGTACATCACCTGACTGGACATTATAATCCTTGCTGACTTTTTCGTCAGAAAAGTTAATCTTATCTCCCACATCAGCAATATAAATATTAGCACGTGGAACACCAACTTTTTCTGCCAGGTCCGCATGTTTATAAAGATGTCTATATTCTCCATGTACAGGCACAAAGTATTTTGGCTTAACCAGATTTAGCATTAACTTTAATTCTTCCTGACTGGCATGACCGGAAACATGAACACCGGAAACATCTTCATAAATTACATTAGCTCCTCTGCGGTAAAGTTTATTAATGGTTTCACCAATTAATTTTTCATTACCTGGAATAGCAGAAGCAGATATCATTACTGTATCGCCTTCTTTAATGTTAATATGGTAATGATCTCCTCGGGCCATCCTTGTTAGAGCAGCATAGGGCTCTCCCTGACTACCTGTTGTCAGTAAAGTTACTTTACTGTCAGAAAGGTCTCCAATATCTCTGATGTCAACTATCATATCATCCGGTATCCGCAGATAACCCAGTCGACGTGCTATGTCAACATTATTAAGCATACTACGACCAGAAAAAGCAATTTTTCTGTTGTATTTAAAGGCAGCATCTACAATCTGCTGAACCCTGTGAATATTTGAAGCAAAGGTAGCAATAATTACTCTTTCCCTTGCTCCTCTAAGTATTTCATCCACAGTTTCTCCTACAACTTTTTCAGACAATGTATAGCCTTCTCTTTCTACATTTGTACTGTCAGAGAATAAAGCTAAAACACCTTCTTTGCTATCTCCAATCTCTGCTAATCTGTGAAAATCTGCAACTTCTCCATCAATTGGAGTCTGATCAAATTTAAAGTCACTAGCATAAACAATAGTTCCCAGTGGAGTTTCAATAGCAAGTGCACAGGTGTCAGCAATACTGTGATTTACTCTTAGAAACTCAACTCCAAAATTACCTACCTGGTACTGTTTGCCGGGATGAACCACTTTTAATCTTGTGTCATTTAGAAGTCGATGTTCTTTTAAGTTACCCTCTAAGAGCCCCAGAGTTAATTTAGTTCCATAAATAGGAACATTAATCTCTTTTAATAAATAAGGTAGGCCTCCAATATGATCTAAGTGACCATGTGTTAAAACAATTCCGTTAATTTTATCCTTGTTCTTAATCACATATTCATAGTCAGGAATTACAAGGTCAATTCCTAATAGATCATTTTCCGGAAATTTAACTCCCGAATCAATTATCAACATCTCATCGCCAATTTCCAGAACCCACATATTCTTACCTATTTCTCCTACTCCACCAAGTGTAGTCATCGAAACATTTTTTATTTTATTGTTATCATTCATTTAAAAAACAAAACACCTCCATAATATTTTAAAACCAAAGTTAAATCGTCAACTTTCAAATTTCATTGTCGTTATTCTAAATTTAAACTTTATAATAATCATACAAATATTAAATTTAAACATAAAAAAATTCTTAATTCTGCCTGTAATTTTTAAAAAAATAAGAAACCCGTCCAAAGCGTTAATACTATTATACATAGTATTGAAATAAAAAACAAGCAGAATCAAGCTTTTATAATTTTTAGACCAAATCATTTTCTATTAAATATTCCGCAATCTGAACTGCATTTAAAGCAGCACCTTTTCTCAGATTATTTGCAGTTAACCAGAGGTTAACCCCATTTTCAACTGAATTATCTCTTCTTATTCTTCCCACTAAAACATTATCATTATTTTCTGTATCTATCTGCAGCGGATATTTTTCTTGAGCTGGATCATCCACCACTTCTACATTCCTGGTTTCATTAAACAATTTCTTTATTTCTTCAATCCTATAATCATTTTTCAATTCAATATTTAATGATTCCCCATGCCCAAAGACAACTGGTATCCGAACACAGGTTGCTGTTATAGGAAGTTCTGGATCATGTAAAATCTTATGAGTCTCATTAACCATCTTCATTTCTTCTTTTGTATAATCATTCTCTAAAAAGATATCAATCTGTGGAATTGCATTAAAAGCAATCTGATGCTTAAATTTATCGTTTTTGATTTCTTCTTTATTCAGATAAGCTTTTGTCTGCTCCATTAACTCATCAACTGCTTTTTTTCCAGCACCTGATACTGCCTGATAGGTATTAATTACCAATCTTTTTAAACCATATTTTTCTGCCAGAGGTTTTAGGAGCATTACCATCTGAATGGTTGAACAGTTTGGATTTGCAATTATCTGCTGATGTTTCTTTAAATCTTCGCCATTTACTTCTGGTACTACTAGAGGAGCCTCGGAATCCATTCTAAAAGCATTGCTGTTATCTATTACTATCCCTCCTGCTTTTTTTACCTGAGGTGCTAGCTCTTTTGACACACCGCTACCTGCAGAGAATAAGGCAATATCAACCCCCTCAAAAGTCCCCTCTTTTACAGACTCTACTGTTAACTCTTTATCTTTAAATTGAATTTTTTTCCCTTCAGAACGCTCAGATGCTATAACCTTAAGCTCATCAATCGGGAAATTTCTCTGGCTTAAAGTTTTAAGCATTTCTCTCCCCACTAAACCTGTTGCACCTACTACTGCTACATTATACTTTTTCATAAATTTCTTCTCCTTCCTCGACTACGGGGCGTCCAAAGTAATTTGTTCCCCAGACACCAATTATTATTAAGACTGCTCCAACTACTTGAAATTTAAAAAAGAGCTCATTTCTAAAAACTACTCCAGCGGCTATAGAAACAACAGTAGTTAAATTTGCAAAGACTGCTGATTCAGCTGCTGTAATTTTAGATAAAGTATAATTCATCATAAAAAAAGCTACTACTGATGAAAATAATCCTAAGTAAAGAACAGTAATCAGAACGACCCTATTTGTTAATAAATTAAAATAACTGCTTAAGTCAAAATTATTTTGAGATAGTGCAATTGTATTGAATAAAAAAGCACCAAAACCCATCATTACATATGTAATCTCAACCGGCTTAAATTCTAAAGAGAGCTGTCTGGAAATAATATTATAAAATCCAGCTGCAATTACTGCTCCTCCTAAGAGTAATAAACCTAAATAATTACCCTCTATCGGTGAGGCTCCTCTGTTAAAAATAATAAAAAAGACTCCTCCCACAGATAGAGCAACAAAAATGCTCTGTATAAAGGTAGGTCTTTCATTTAAAATCAAAGCTGCTAAGATAGTAACAGCTACCGGAATCAGAGCAATCATCATTCCCGCTTCAGATGATGTTGTATATAACATACCTGTAGTTTCACAGATAAAATAAATTCCCGGTTGAAATAACGCTAAAAGAAACAGCTTCTTTAAATTTTTTGCTTTCAAATTGATATTTATTATACCAATAAATCTTAAAATACTCAAGGCAATAAAAGCGATTGCAAAACGAAAACCAAGCAGGTGGAAAGGAGTCATCAGCTCCAACCCCTCCTTGGTAAATAAAAATGAAAAGCCAAATATTGAACTAAAGATCAAACCGGCCAGATAAGGAAAATACTTTCTAAGTCTAAGCATTTTCGCTCACTCAATTCTTTGGCGGCCAGGGACCATAGTACTGATAATATTGAGTCTCTACACCACCGTTATATAATTTTCGCCTTTTGCTTGCCTCTTTTCCAAAAATTTCTTCAAATTTAGAATGAGAAGTAATAATATAGTAAGACCAGGTCTCAAGTTCTAAAAACTTTTCCCCCATTGCTCTATATAATTCTTCTACTTCTTCTTTTTCTCCCATTCTCTGACCATATGGAGGGTTAGTAATTATATAACCATACTTACGATTAGTTGAAAAATCTTTGAACTCCTGTTCCTGAAAATGAATTATATCTTCTACCCCTGCCTGTTTGGCATGGTAACGGGCAATGCTGATTGCTTCTGGATCATGATCATAACCCATTATTAAACGAGGCTCAACATTAATCTTTTTTGCCTTTTTTGCCTCAACTCGAGCTCTGGGCCATTCGAAGTCATCAAATATTGGCCACTTTTCTGAATTAAACTTTCTTTTTAGTCCAGGTGCCTGATTTTTGGCCATCATAGCCGCCTCAATCAAAATTGTACCAGAACCACAAAAAGGATCGATTAATATTCTATTCTGATCCCAGCGGCTTAAATAAACCATGCCGGCTGCAGTAGTTTCCTGAATAGGTGCTGTAACTGATAAATCTCTATAACCTCTTTTATGCAGGCCAGTACCTGAACTATCAATTGTTAAAATTGCTCGATTCTTATATAAAGCTAGTTCTATCGGATAAAGCGGACCATTTTCATCAAACCAATCGGTTCCATATTCTTCTTTCAGCCTATCAACAACAGCTTTTTTAGTTACCGATTGACAGGTAGGAACACTGCTTAATTTAGAATCTATCGATTTAGCACTAACAGGAAACTCTGCATTTTCGGGCAGCCACTGGGGCCAGTTTAAAGCCTTAACTCCATCATAAAGTTGGTCAAAGTCATCTGCCTTAAAATCCCCTATTTTCACCAAAACTCTTTCTGCAGTTCTGAGCCACAAATTTGCTCTGGCCACCGCCTGCAGATCACCTAAAAAAGTAATCCTGCCGTTTTTAACCTCGGTAATTTCATATCCTAAATCGTTTATTTCTTTTTTTACTAAAGCTTCCATACCAAAGGTACTAGTTGCCATTAACTCTATTTTTTCCAAAAAAATTCTCTCCTTTTATTTTCCAACTTCTATTTTCTATTATTTGAAATTGACTCCAGCTGCTTTTAAATCAGCATAATCTTCTGACCTTTAATAGTTGATTAACAGTTTCAATAATTTCCGATACATTTGGGACTGCTAAAACTCCCTCTTCAGAAAAATCATTCTGTAAATCTACAACAATTAAAGCAGCTGCCATAAGATTACCCCTTAAAACTTTATCTTAAAATCACTGAAATCAGTGGGTTCTTCGTCATTAATTTTTAAATTTTTTACTTTGGCAAAAGAAGGTCCTTCTCTAAGCTTTGCAATCATCTGGGACACTTTGTCTTTATTTCCCTGAATAACAACCTCTACTCTACCATCCACTAAATTCTTAGCCCAGCCTTTTATATTCAAAACAGCTGCCTCTCTTCTAATAAAAGCTCTAAATCCTACTCCCTGTACTCTTCCAGAAATGAAAATATGCTTCTGTACTTTTTCTACAGCCATTTATCAACACCTCCGCTTGTTTACATTCATTATACATAGTTATCTAATATCTAGCAAATTATCAGCCTAAATATTGATTAACTCTTAAGGCTGCCTTTGCTCCTTCAGCTGCTGAGATTATAATTTGTTTATCTATTATATCTGTCACGTCACCTGCTGCCCAGATTCTTTCTACACCAGTTTCATTTTTTTCATTAATTATAATTTCCTTTTGTTTATTTGTTTCAACCAGATCACTGACAAAATCACTATTTGCAATTAGACCAATTTCTATAAATAAACCATTGACATTAAGTTTTTGAGTAGAATCATCTTTTATATTTTTAATTATAACTGATTCTAATTTATCTTTACCATTAATCTCATCGACTGTAGTTGATGTATAAACAGTTATATTTTCATTATTATTAACTCTATCCTGCAGGTATTTATCTCCCATCAGTCTGTCTTGAAATTCGATTAAATTTACTTTACAATCAATGTTGGCTAAATCTAGTGCAGCTTCCAGGCCTGAATTACCTCCACCAACAACTGCAACCGGCTGGCCCTTGTAAAGAAAGGCGTCACAACTGGCACAGTAATGAACTCCTTTACCGGTTAGAACATATTCCTGTTTCATGCCAAGATGACGTTTTTGAGCACCAGTTGCTATAATTACTGATGCTGTTAAATATTGCTTGCCATTATCTGTTTTAATAACTTTTTTATTTTCTCGGTCTTCTATCCCTACAGCTTCTTCTCCGATAACAGTTTCTACCTTATATTTTGCTATATGATCCCAGAAATCATAAATTAAATCTGCCCCTGTGGTGTCAGCTTTGCCTAAATAATTATCAATTTCGTTGGTATTAATAACCTGACCTCCAATATCTTTGGTTAAAAGCAGAAGGTCAATTCCTTTTCGAGCCCCATAAAGAGCAGCATTTAAAGCGGCTGGTCCGGCTCCTAAAATTACAAGTTCCCACTCTTTAGTAGATAAATCTTTTACTTCTTTGCCAATTAATTTATTAAACTGCCCCTCATTTTCTAAGGCAATTAGATCATCATAGCCCCCAAGACTTTGATCATTAATTATGATCTGAGGTACAGTTTTATTACCAGTTCTCTCCTGCATTACCTCATAATTATTTTCTTCTTCAATATCAATCTCTTCAAATTTTAAGCCCTTACTTTTTAAAAATGCCTTCGCCTTTTTACAATATGGACACCAATCTTTAGAATATACTTCAATTTTTAAGTTATTTGACATTATAAATTCCCCCTATTTGATTATCATTCTTATTTGACATCAGTTCTACTTGATGTTAACATAAATATGGTTATTAGAAAACAAAATAAATCTAAATAATTTAATTGAGGTGAAATTAAATGGCAACAGTTATGGAATATGCGGAAGATCTTGCAGAAGCAATTGTTGATTCACAAGAATTTCAGGATTTAAGAGAGAAAGAAGAAAAAATGGTTGAAGATGAAGATGCAAAAACAATGCTTGATGAGTTAAATGCTAAGTATCAGCAGGCACAAATGATGCAGCAGAATGGTCAGCAAATGTCTGATGAACAAAAGCAGGAATTACAGGTAATGGAGCAAAAAATGAAGCAGAATGATAAGATTGCTGAATTTTATGAAGCTCAAAACCATTTCAATCAGTTAATGAACTCTGTAAATCAAGTAATTACACAAAAGCTTCAGGGTCAAGAAGAAGACGCTGAGTAATTAATAATATAATCAAATTCTGAACAGAACCGCAGTCAGCTGGCTGCGGTTTTTCTTTATTTATTTTAAATTTTTTCAACTCTTAATTTAAATTATTTCCTGCTTTAAAACCCGTTGCAAAAGCAATCTGTAAATTATAACCACCTGTCATTGCTGCCACATCAATTATTTCTCCGGCAAAATATAAGTTATTAATCAGCTTTGATTCCATAGTTTTAGGATCAATTTCTTCAGTATTAATTCCACCTCTGGTAACAATTGCCCTCTCAAATCCTTTTTTAGCTTTTAAATTTAGTTTCAAATTCTTAAATAAGTGTACCAATTCTTTCCTTTCTGCTGCAGTAATCTGGTTTACTGTCTTATTATAATCAATTGAAGAAAGCTGCAGAAAAATAGGAATCACTTTTTGGGGTAATAAATCATCGAGACTGTTGCCAAAATATTTGTTGCTGTATTTTTCGAAATCCCTTAAAATTCTTCTGTCCAGACTCTGATGATCAAGGGCAGGTTTTAAATCGATTTCAAGCTGATAATTTTTGGGATCAGAATCAATAAACATTGAGGCAGAAATAATCAAGGGGCCATCCAGATAATCATTTCTAATTTCTAAATCTCCGAAATCCCTATAAATCTCTTCTCCAGCTTTGATTAATTTTAAGTCTACATATTTTAATTTTAAACCCTGAGCTTGATAGATCCAACTTTCTTTAGTCTTAAGACCACATAATCCCGGTTCCGGTTCAATTACTTGGTGGCCTAAGCTTTGCACAAGTTTAAAGCCGCTGCCATCAGATCCGGTTTGTGGGTAGGAGCTGCCGCCGGCTGCTAAAATTATCTTGTCGGCTTGAAGCTGGCCCTGATATTTTAATCCAAGCCCAGTAATTTTCTGCTCATCTTTGTAAATTTCAACTGCCTGATCCTGTATTATTTCAACATTATGTTTAAATAATTCCTTCTGCAGTACTTTTAAAACATCCTGAGAACGGTTAGATTTTGGGAAAACCCGGTCTCCTCTTTCGATTTTTAAGGAGAGTCCCAAACCCTCAAAAAAATAATAAAGCCGGTAGGCATCAAATTCAGCTAAAGAACTATACATAAATTCCGGATTATCAATTATATTCTTTATATGCTGATTTAAAGGCGAATAATTGGTTAAATTACAGCGGCCTTTACCTGTTATTAATAATTTTTTGCCTAAATTTTTATTCCTCTCGATTAAAATAACCTTATTTCCATTCTCAGCAGCCTGCAGAGCTGCCATCATTCCTGCAGGACCACCACCAATAACAACTACTTTAGTCAAAATAGAACTTCCTTTCTTTTCTTTAAATATAATAAGTCAGCTTATTTTCTATAAATTTTCAACTGCATTTTTTATTCTAGTTAATCCTTTTTCTAAGCGCTGCCTTGGACAGGCTAAATTTAAGCGCATATACATTGAACCTGCATCTCCAAACCAGCGTCCAGGATTGAGGCCAACTTCAGCTTTTTGATTCATAAATTCGATGAGCTCTGCATCAGTTTCAAATCCCAGCTGGCTGCAGTCTAACCAGGCTAAGTAAGTCCCTTCTGCCTTAATTAATTTCATTTGCGGTATTTCAGCCGCTAAAAATTCCTTAAGAAAATCATAATTTCCCTTTAAATATTTCAGCTGTGCCTGCAGCCATTCCTCTCCCTTATTATAAGCGGTTTTTAGTCCTATAAGACCAAAGGGGCTGTTCCCGGTGCCAAAACCGTCTTTTGCTGCATTATAAGCTGCACGCAGCTCTTTTGATTCAATAATGGTGTATGATGTATGTAAGCCTGCAATATTAAAGGTTTTACTGGCTGCCATATATGAAATTACCTTTTGTCGGTATTCTTTAAATTCCTCTCCTGCTAAAAGAAGTTTTAAAACAGGCTGATGTTTGATACCAGGATAAACTAAATCCGAATGTATTTCGTCACTTAAAAGATAAATATCTTCTTTTTTTAACAAACGCAGCAGCTTAAGCAATTCAGATTTTTCCCAAACTCTGCCCACAGGATTATGGGGACTGCAAAAAATCATTGCTCTGACATTTTTTCCTTGTGCTTTAGCTATTTCTATCTGATTTTCTAAATCATTTAAATCCATTTGATAATAACCATCTTTATTTATTAATTCATTTTTTATAAGCTGACAGTTATTATTTTTTACCGCTAAAAAAAACGGACGATAAACAGGGGGCTGAATTATTACGGCATCATCCTCTTTACAGATTGTCTTTAAAGTAAAGTTGATAGCAGGAACAACACCTGTATCAAAAATAAGCCAGTCCTTCTTTATTTCTAAATTAAATCTTTTTTGAAGCCAATTTAGTACAGCTTCTTCTACACTTTGATCGGCAAAACTATAGCCAAATATTCCCTCTTCAGCTCTTTTTAATAAACTTTCTTTAACTGCAGGGGCTGTCTGCCAATCCGAATCGGCAACCCACAGTGGTAAAACATTTTCATTATTAAATATTTCTTTTCTTTTATCCCATTTTGCAGACATTGTATTAGTTCTGTTTTCTAATTTTGAAAAGTCAAATTTTTCCACTCTAATTCCTCCTAGAATAAATTAGCACAGTATTACAATTTTAAACAATATTTATTATTAAAGATCCTGTTTAAGCTGTTTGATAAAACAAAGACATCAGCTTAATCATCTGACTATGATCAAAACTATCACCAAATTCTCTAAAGTTAAATTTCCAGCCAGAGATAAGTCTCTGTCATACCAAGTATTTAAAATTGGAACTCCATAAATTTCGGTATTTAAAAGATAATAACCATTTTTTAATTAGCTAGGAAATTATACCTAATGGTTTGTTGGGGATAATATTTATAGTTTCACAATTTCCGCTATCAACAAAATTTAACCTTACTCTATTACAGATTGTCCAAAGGACATTTTGTTCTAATTGGGTCAGGCTTAATCTTTAAAGTCTGCCTGCTGCAGCTCTTTTTTTATTCAGTTCCCGCATGAAAAACAGTTAGAGAACTATTAAGAAAGTCTAACAGTTCTTTAGCTTTATTATTCATTATCCTTCACCCCTGCAATATCAATTATTGCTTTAGCATAAATAGCAGCACTTCTAACAAGATCATCTATTTCAATAAACTCATCTTTTTGATGGGCAAGTTCTGGCTGTCCCGGAAACAGGGGTCCAAAAGCAACACCCTTATCAACCAGACGGGCATAAGTTCCTCCACCAATGGCAATTGGGCCACTTTTATCACCTGTAAATTCCTGATAAGCAGTCATCAGCTTCTGAATAAACGGGTCATTTTTTGCAGCATATAAAGGTTCAACATCATTTAATATTTCAACATTGATTAAATCACTATCAAGATTATTCCTGATATCAGAAACTACTTTTTCCGCCTTAGATTTTACAGGGTAGCGAATATTAACAATAAATTCAACCTTATTTTGGTCTCCTTTCATCACACCTGTATTAAAAGTTAAAGCTGTTGGTACATCATCCTGATCTTTACAGCCTATTGAAGCTCCATCATATTCAATTCCAATTTTACTGCTGTAAAAATTCAAAAATTCCCGCACCTTAGTTTTAGCAAATGGCAGCTCAGATAAAATCTTAATTAAATAAGAGATTGCATTTTTTCCGTCTTCAGGCAGACTACCATGGGCTGAAATACCGTTATAGGATATTTTAAATTCATCCTCGACAGCTTCTAAGCTTAAGTCAGCTTCCTCATAATCAATTTTTTCTAAGAGTTTTTCTAATTCTTCTTTATTAATTCCACTTAAAACTGCTTCTGCATAATCGGGAACCATATTGGCAGCATTTCCACCTTCAATTTTTTCTAGTTTTAAGCCTTCCTTATTTTCTTCTTTTAAATTAGCTGAGAATTTTAAATCTAGAATTCCCTTTTCAGCGTGAATTGCTGGAAATGTTGCATCAGGGCTAAAGGCTAACTCCGGCATTTTTTCTTTTTTAAAATAATAATTTAAAGATGCCATACCTGACTCTTCATTGGTACCTAAAATTAATCTAACTCTTTTATTTAATTTAATATTTAAATCTTTTACTATTTTCATTGCATATAAAGCTGCCACAGCAGGACCTTTATCGTCAATTGTCCCCCTGCCAAAAATTTTATTATCATGAACTTCAGCTGCATAAGGAGGATAAGTCCAGCCGCTTCCCTCTGGTACCACATCCACATGACAGAGCAGAGCTAAAATTTCTTCTCCCTCTCCCATTTCAACATGAGCAGCCTGGTTATCAATATTTTTAGTTTTAAAGCCCATATTTTCAGAAATTTCTACAGCCTTAGCTAAAGCTTTATATACCTCTACACCATAGGGATATTCCCCTGCTGCTTCAGCTTCTACACTAGGGATTCTAACTAATTCCTGGGTACTTAAAATCATATTATCTCTTAAGTTTTCTGCTGTTTCTATAATTTTATCTTTCATATTTAGTTTAATAGTTTAAACTATTAAACTTTCACCTCCTAATGTTTTTATATATTTGTTTTTGTCAAGTGAAATTTAACCCCTTTTATTAATTATCTAGATATTATTCTATCACTTTTAGTTATAAATTTAAAATATAATATATTACAATTTCATGACAATTTGAATCTCCTTTGAATTAAAGTAATTCTTATAGTAAAATAGATAAAAGATAAGGGTGATCAAATAATGAAATTAAATCAAATAGAAAGTTCAACTAAAATTAATCCTCTGGGTAGAGAAATAAAAATTGGCTTTGAAGATGAAAATATTAAGAAGGCTGTTTTGCTTTTGCATGGTTATGGTGGTAAAAGTACTAATTGGCTTTATGCTGCTGAAAAAATCAATGAAAATTTAGAAATTCCCGTATACATTCCCCGACTACCTGGACATGCTACTAATATTAGTGACTTTTTAAATAGTAATGCTGATCAATGGCTGCGGAAAGCTGTAGACAGTTATTTAGAATTAAACACTAAATTCCAGGAAATTTATGTGGCAGGCCTTTCAATGGGTGGATTACTTGCAGCTTTAGTGGCTGCTCAATTTAAAGTAAAAAAATTATCATTAGTTGCTCCTGCTTTTTTTACCAAAAATAAAAATATTATTTTTACACCTTATATCAGATATTTTATCAAAAAATTAGATACTGGCTTTGAATTGGATTCTGAAAACTCAACCGCTGCTGAAATTGATTTTCATCAAAATTACAGCTTTAATTATTATACTTCAACTCTGGCCGAATTATATAAATTGATCAAAAAGGGAAGAAAGGCTGCTGCTGAAATAGATACTGAAACACAGCTTATCTTATCTACCAACGATGATCAAGTTGAAAACAAAAAAATAAAAGCTTTTTTAAATGAAAAAATGGGACAATTTTTAGTAGATCAAAAGATCTATCAAAAATCATCCCATGTGATAACAAATGATGTTGAAAAAGAAAGATGTGTCCAGGATATAATTAATTTTTTTAAAGAATAATTAATTTCTATATTTATTAATCTAAAACTAGATTTCTAATATTTAAGCCTTTATTATATACTTAAATTAATTCCTGCAGCTGTTTTAAGTAATTTTTAAACTTAGCGGCTGCATTTTCTATAGGCTTAGCTTTTTTCATATCTACTCCGGCCTTCCTTAAAATATTAAGCGGATAATCACTGCCGCCAGCCTTTAGAAATTCTAAATATTTTGCAGCTGCCTCAGGACCATCATTTTGTATTTTATCTGCCAGAGCTGCTGCTGCAGAATAACCAGTAGCATATTTATAAACATAAAAATTATAATAAAAATGGGGAATTCTGGCCCATTCATAATCTAATTTTTCATCAATTACTAAAGCCTCACCAAAATATTTTTGATTTAACTTTCTGTACATTTTCTGCATAGCCTGGGAAGTTAAACTTTCGCCAGCCTCCACACTTTCATGAATCATTTTTTCAAATTCAGCAAACATTGTCTGTCTGTAAACCGTGCCCCTAAATCCTTCTAAAAAATAATTTAATAAATATAGTTTTTCTTCTCTGCTTTTTGCATTTTCCAGCATATAATCAAGCAGCAGATTTTCATTTAAAGTTGAAGCAACCTCTGCCACAAAAATCTTATAATTAGAATACAAATAAGGCTGATTCTTATTAGAATAATAGCTGTGCATTGCATGTCCCATTTCATGAATTAAGGTAAATAAATTGCTGATATCCTGAGTATAATTCATTAAAATATATGGATGCACCCCGTAACAGCCGCTGGAATAAGCTCCAGAACGCTTACCTTTATTTTCATAAACATCTATCCAGCCGGAGTGGAATCCTTTTTCTACTACTTGAATATAATCATTACCTAGAGGTTTTACTGCGTTTTTGATTATTTCCTTTGTTTCTTCATATTTAAATTTTAAATCAACCTCTTCAATTAAAGGTTTATAAGTGTCATAAATATGAAGCTCATCTAAATTAAGCAGTTCTTTTTTAAGTTTCATATATTGATGCAGAGGTTCTAAGTTATTGGAAACGGTATCAATTAGATTATTATAAACATCTGTAGAAATATTATCACTATCAAGAGCTGATTCCAGAGCACTATCATATTTTCTAGCTCTGGCATAAAAAACATCACCTTTAACAGAACTGTCAAGTACAGCTGCAAAAGTATTTTCTAATTTTTGATATTCACCGTGCATCCCCTCAAAGGCATCCTGTCTAACCCGACGGTCCTCATTTTTTAATAAGTCAATATACCTACCGTGAGTTAGACGAATTTCTTCTTCATTTTCATCTTTAATTAATGGAAATTCAAGATCAGCATTATTTAACATACTAAAAATATTTTCAGAACTCTGGGTAACTTCACCTGCCAAAGCCAGAATTTTTTCTTCTTCAGCAGATAAGTAATGATCTTTTTGGCGTAATATATCATCAAAAAAATGATTATAAAACTCAAGTTCTACCTCGACTTCTTTAAATTTATTTAATTTTTTCTCACCCAGCTGTATAATTGCCGGCACCATAAATGAAGTGGAATTTGAAAGCTTGTTATAACACATCACAGCCTTGTTTTTATAATTTTGATATTTTTCATTTTGAGTGTTCTGGTCATACTTCATATGGGCATAAGCATACAATTTAGAAGTCTGTTCTTCAATCGTAATAATCTTATTTAAAGCAGCTAATAAATTATCAGCACCTGCGGTAAAATCATCTTTTAATTTGCTAATATTTTTAACTTCTTTTAAAACTTTTTCTAATTCTGATTCAAAACTCTGATCATCAGGATAAATATCATTTAAATTCCATTTATATTTCTCTTTAATTTCTTCTCTAGTTTTTAATTCTTTAGACAAAAGATATCTTCCTTTCTATGTTTTTACTTTTATTATTTTCATGATTTAAAAGCCATCTTTTTCTCCAGATGCCACCTGAATAGCCATTAATGCTGCCATCAGCTGAGATTACTCGATGACAGGGAATAATTATTGAGATTGGATTACGAGAATTAGCCTGTCCTACAGCTCGAGCGGCACCAGATTTTCCAATATCAGCAGCTAATTCAGCATAAGAATATGTTTTGCCATAAGGAATATTTTTTAGCTGATTCCAGACTTTCAATTCAAATGAACTACCTTCTAACTGTAGAGGGATTCCAAAAGAATTTCTTTTTCCTAAAAAATACTGATTCAGCTGATCAAAAATCAGATTATATATTTTTAATATTTTTTTATCTTCATAAAAGTTTTTTTGACAGTTATTTTTCACTTCCCGCAGATGATCATCAAATTCAATTTTCAATAAAGCTTCTTTATTAAACTCAATCTTTAAAATACCTATCGGTGAGGGATAATATGTATAATAGCTGTTTTGATTAGTCAAAATATTCACCCCTAATAGCTTTTAAGTCAGATGGAGTTTCAAAACGGTCCAAATAATGAGCTGCTAAAATAATCATCTCTTTCCGGTTCATTACTCTCTTTTTTGTCAGAACTACTATCAATTTATCGGGAACCAAATCCATTTCCAGAGCTTTGTTAAAATATTGATCTTCATTCATTTCTAAGACCCGCTGGCTTTCCGCTGCCAGCAGCAATTTTAAAGCATTTGTAGTAGTTAGTTTTTTATTTGAACTGAGAGTCTCCAAACTACCTGGAACCCATTCGTAAAGATTATCAGCTTCTTTTTTCTGCATAATTTTTAAAATTATTGCTGTAAATTCTTTTTCATTAGGTACTGTATCTAACTTAAAATTATTATTATAACCTCCGATTGTGATTCCCCAGGAAAGTAATCTTTCCAGACTTCCTAAAAGCTGAGGATCATCAATGATTGGTGCTTCTGCAGGATAATTATTAAGATTAATCTTCAAAGCTGAACGAATTTTTTTAAGACTTTCTTCATCTTCGACGATTTCAAGCAGACTTTTATTTTTATTTACTGCTTCTGAAACAGCAATACCTGCTGCTTCAGCAGTATTCATTGCTGGTGGCAAAACTCTTGCACTTGCAGCTGCTAAAGAACTATAACCACTGCTGCGGCCAACAATCAGTAAATTATCATTTTTTCTGGCAATTAAAGTTCTTAAGGGTATACCGTAATACTCAGGATTAAATAAAACAAAGCCTGGATAATCTTGAGCTGCCGCTTGATAATCTAAAGGATAGGAAGCTAAAGTTATTGTATCTTTAAATATTTTTTGCCTAAATAAATCCTGGGTTTTTAATTGATACTCTGTCAGAAAGTGTCTGCTTTCTCTGCGGTATAGCTCTTGTGGCAGATCATTTAACTCTGCCTTTTCAAAGCCCTCTAAATTAGCCTGTAGATATTTTAATATTAATTCAGCTTCTACAGCTGCACTTTTTTTAGCTTCTGCAGCAGATTTTTCAGATAAAGGATCTACATTAAATAACAGTAGGGCATTAATATATGCATCATAACCACCGTTATTTTCAATAAAAACTATATTTAGCCCCCTTAAGCGAAGATTGTCATTTTGAGACTGATAACTTTTTCCAAAATTAGAAAATCCCCAGGCGTGATCATTTCTAAAATGACTGCCATAATATTTATTATTTCTCACTGCTTTTTTTAATTTTTGCGGATTAACATTAGAAAATTTTAAAATTTGAGTAGAAGCCATCCAGCTATTTTTTAAATTTATATCGGCTGTACCAATAAAATAATCTTCTCCAGCTGCTGCAGCTAAATCACCATCCTGTGAAGCATCAAGATAAAAATCAGCAGTTAATCTATAGCTTTTATTATTTTTTTCAGCTTCTAAATAATAAATTTTACCAGCTTTAACTTTTACTGATTTAAGTTCAGCCAAATTAATAATTGTTATATTTTCTTCTGCAGCAAGCATTTCCTCAAAAACAGTTTCTGCTTTTTTAGGAGAAAAAGAAATAGAGGAACCTAGTTTCTGGTGCCACTCTGAAAAAATACCATGATTAATATTTCTGGATTTATTATCATAATTTAAATCTAAAAAGTTTAAAGCAGCATAAGTCATTAAGCCACCTGGTTTTTCCCTGGACATTAAAAGTATTACATTTTTACCTTCCCGAGCTGCAGCGACCGCAGCGGTAACTCCTTCAGGTTCACCAGAAAATACAATTAAATCACTGTTTATTTCTTCTACAGCTAAAGTGTTTGAGGTCAAACTGCAGATTAAGATTATTGTTAATACCATGATTGAAACTAAGGTCTCTCTATTCAGCATCTATTTTCTCCTCTTAAATATATTTTTATTAAAATTTAGCACTACCAGGAGTACGAGGGAAAGAGATAACATCTCTAATATTCTGCATTCCTGATAAATACATTAATAATCTTTCAAATCCTAGACCAAAACCAGAATGAGGTACAGAACCATATTTTCTAATATCTAAAAACCACTCATATTTTTCTAAATCCATATTTAACTCTTCCATCCTATTTTTTAGCTCTTCATATCTTTCCTCACGCTGACTACCACCAATGATTTCTCCAACTCCAGGAACCAGACAATCTACCGCCGCTACAGTTTTCCTGTCATCATTTTGGCGCATATAAAAAGCCTTAATCTCCTTTGGATAATTATAAACCATTATTGGTTTTTGGAAATGTTTTTCTGTTAAATATCTCTCATGTTCAGACTGAAGATCAATACCCCATTTTACAGGGAATTCAAAATCGTGGTCACTATTTTCCAGAATTTCTATAGCTTCTGTATAAGTCACGCGGCCAAAATCTGACTCAATAATGTTTTTGATCATATCTCTACGTCCCTCATCAATCCACTTATTAAAGAAGTCCATTTCTTCTTCTGCTTCTTCAACAGCAAATTTAAATAAATTTTTAATAAAATCTTCCATAAGGGTCATCATCTCTTCTAAATTGCAAAAAGCCATTTCAGGTTCAATCATCCAAAATTCTGAAGCGTGGCGAGATGTGTTAGAGTTTTCGGCTCTAAAAGTTGGGCCAAAGGTATAAACATCTCCAAGAGCTGTTGCCAGCAGTTCGGCTTCCAACTGACCACTAACAGTAAGACCTGTTTCTTCAGCAAAAAAATCCTGATTGTAGTCAATTTGGCCTGCATCTGTTAGGGGAAGATTGTCAAAATCAAGTGTGGTAACTTTAAATACTTCTCCTGCACCTTCGGCATCACCTGAGGTAATAATTGGTGTGTGAATATATTTGAAATCTTTGTTATAAAAATATTCATGAACAGCATACGACATTTTACTGCGGAAGCGGTTAACTACACCAAAGGTATTTGTTCTAGCTCTTAGGTGAGCAATTTCTCTTAAAAATTCAAAGCTGTGTCTTTTTTTCTGTAGAATAAAATCTTCCGGTGCTTCTCCGATAATTTCTATTTCTTCAGCTTTCATTTCTACATCCTGTTCCCTACCTTCAACCTTATCCAGATAACCTTTTACTTTAATACTGGCTCCCCTATTAATTTCTGCTAGTGGATGCTCATCCGGACTTAAAATAACCAGCTGCAGGTTTTTAAGAGTACTGCCATCATTAATCTCTATAAAGGCAATATTTTTTGAGACTCTTTTTGTTCTTACCCATCCCATAACAATAACGTCTTTATAGTTATCAATTTTATCTTCTAAAATATCCTTTATTTTTTTCTTTTCAAAATAATTCATTTTATAAATTTCCTCCCAGAGCTTTATTTAATTTAATTTTAGATAAATCAAATTCGAAAATCAAATTTAGAACTTTTTCTATTATAATAACTTCTCGCAAGCAGAGCAAAATCCTTTAAGAAATACATACAAATTATTTATTTATTTTGCTTTAAGCATTTAAAAGCCCGGAGCGTAAACCCCGGGTTGTAATAGATTTTTTAAAGTTTATTCTTCTAACTTCATTGGCTCACCACAGCAAACCAATTCTCCCCCACCAACTTCTTTTACCTCAACTACATTACCACAAATTTCACAGCGATAAACTTCTCCTTTTTTCTTTACATTCATACTTTAGCCTCCTCTAATTATAATTTTAAAAATTACAGCAGCTGCTTTAACTGCTAAAATTACCTAAATCAATTATATGTTAAAAATAAAGAGTTTGCAATATTTACTCATTAATTTTATCTAATTTAAATTCTTGATGCAGAACATTAAGAGCTTTATTAGCATCATTTTTTTTGATTAAACAGGAAATTTTAATTTCAGAGGTAGTAATCATCCCAATATTAATATTATTTTCACCTAAAGAGGTAAACATTCTAGCTGCTATACCAGGTGTAGACTGCATTCCAGCACCAACAATTGAAATTTTAGCTACATCGCGATCAATACTATAATTATTAAATCTAATTTCAGATTTAATATTTTCCAGTACTTTAAGTGCTAATCTTTCCTGATCCTGATTTATGGTAAAGGTAATATCATTAAGCTCATCCCGCTGCAGGTTCTGAATAATCATATCAACATTAACTGCATTATCAGCCAGAGATCTAAACATTTTACCAGCTATCCCTGGTTCATCAGGTACCCTTTCTACAGTAATTTTGATTTCTCCTAAATCACTTGCTACTCCAACTACATTTTTTTTACCTTCCATTTTTTCATCTCCCCTAACAATTGTACCAGTAGTCTTATTAAAACTAGATGCTATATATAATTTTAAATCATAGGTTTTTGCCAGCTCTACTGCTCGTGGATGTAAAACATTAGCTCCTAAATTAGCCAGCTCTAACATTTCTTCATATGAAATATGATCTAATTTGCTTGCACTTCTTACAACCCTTGGGTCTGCCGTATAAACACCATCAACATCAGAATAAATTTCACAGCGATCTGCATTTATGGCAGCTGCAACAGCAACTGTAGTTGTGTCAGAGCCACCTCTACCTAAGGTTGTGAAATCCTGATTTTCATTAACCCCCTGGAAACCAGCAACTATAACTATTTTATTCTCCGCTAATTCTTTTTTTAAACGGGTAGTATCAATGTCAGTAATCATCGCCTGATTATGTTTTTCATTTGTTTTGATTTTCATTTGACTTCCGGTTAATGAAATTGCTGGATACCCCAAAGCATGAATTGCCATAGTTAAAAGTGCTATTGAAACCTGTTCCCCGGTTGTTAAAAGCATATCTACTTCTCTTGGATCTGGATCATCAGTAATATCCTCCATTAATTCAATTAGATGGTCTGTGGTATCTCCCATTGCAGAGACTACTACAATCATTTGATTGCCTTCCTCATATCCCTCAATTACTCTTTTGGCAACATTCTTAATCAGGTCTGCATTTGCTACTGAACTTCCTCCATATTTTTGTACAATTAATGACAATTGTTTCACCTTCCTGTTGTTATAAAGTTATTATTCTGCTTTAACTGGTATAATATTATTAACAGTTAATACTCCTTTAAGTTTCTCGACTTCTTGCAGTATTATTTCCAAATCTTTTTCTGTGATTTTCTTAGTTATGATTATTACCGGCAGCAGTGGTGTTTCAGTTAAATTATCCTGTAAAATCAAATCTGCCAGATTTTTTTCTGAAAAGATATTTTTTATTTCTTCAATAATTTTTTCATCCTTTTCCAGCTGCAGTCTAATATAAAATACTCTTTTTTGATTATGATACAAATCAAAGATATTTTCAATCTCTGTTTCTAAATCAAAATTAATTTTATTCTTATTATTATTTTTAACTGCATTAATCAAATCTAAAATCAGCAGATTTTCAAGTGCTAAATCAGTATTTTTTGCTTTGAAATTAGTTTTGGAATTATAACTTGAAACAAATTCAACAGCATTACTGTTTTCATTAACTGAAGCTAAAAAGTTATTTTTTCTAATTAAATTTGGTCTAACTCCTATGTAAAGATTTTCATTTTCTTTTTTTATTGATGTTAATAGTTTTATTTTATAACCAAGTTCTGCAGCATAAATTAAATCATAACTGGTAATCCCTTTAATGCCTTTTACTTTAACCAGTTCAGGATCTACATTTACATTATAAAATAAATTTGCTAATAAAACAATTTCATATAAACTATCTAAGCCTCCCAAATCTAATTCTGGATTTTCTTCAATGTAACTTGATTCTTTAGCCTGCTCCAGTGTTTCTTTCATAGAAATAGTGTTTTTTTCCATTTCAGTTAAAATGAAATTGGTTGTTGCATTTAAAATAGCATTCATTTCTGTAATTTCATCTAAGGCAAAAAAATTATCAGTTAAAGTCTTTAAAGGCAGTGGAGAAAAAGCGGCAGAATAATATATTTTAGCCTGATGCTTTTCTTCAAGTCTTTTAAATTTACTAAAGTTTTCAGCCAGCATTTTTTTATTTGAAGTTATAACATTTTTTTTATTTTTTAAACTTTGAATAATATAATCTTTTACATCTTCATTCTGACTTAAGTCTATAATTATATCGATTTTAGAATTCGAAAGCAGATCCTTAAACTTATTTACTACTTTTATTGAATTCATGGTGTTTAAGTCCAGCTTTTCAAAATTAATATCTTTTTCTGAAGAATAATTATAGATAAATTCTAATTCTATTTTTTCTCCTGCTAATTTTTCTATTTTATTTTTATTTTTAGCAAAAAATCGCATAAATGAATTAAAAGATTCCTGCTTAGCCATTAAAGCTGCTTTAGCCATTTTTTAATATCTCCTCTTTTAGACTCTGATATAAACTTTTATTATAGGCTTTAATTATATAAAAACTTGAATCAATTGCAAGTGAATCGTAATTTTTTTTCATTTCTGCTGCAATTATTTTTTCATTTTCAACTGCCAACGCTAAAATTGTTGGTCCGGCTCCACTTAAAGCTGCACCAACAGCACCATTAATATAGGCTGTCTCTATAATCTTATCAAAACCTTTTATTAACTGCTTGCGGTATGGCTGATGGAGCTGATCATCCATCGCAATTTTTAATAATTGATAATCGCGGTTGATAAAAGCTGCAGTTAAAAGACTAATTCGACTTAAATTTGAAATAACAGCAGGATAGTTTATCTGATCAGGTAAAACCTGACGTAATTTTTCTGTTTTTAGCTCATAATCAGGCACTAATAAAATGCAGTTTAAATTTTGATCCACATCTATTTTATAATAATCATAGTTATCACTGCAATTAAAATTTACTGTTAAACCTCCAACTAAAGCAGGCACAACATTATCTGGATGTTTTTCCAGCTCAACTGCAAGCTGAATAAAATCTTTTTCCGTTATTAATTGTCCAGAAACTACTGCAGCAGCTGCAAGTCCCCCAATGATAGCCGAAGCACTACTTCCTAAACCTCGAGCCAGCGGGCTGTTCATCTCTTCGACAATTTCAGCCCCAATAATATCTTTTTTTAAAAACTTGAAATATCTCTGGTAAGCCTGTACAATTAGATTATCTGAGGCAGCTATTTTAATTTCTTGCTCTTTATTTTGATCAATAACCTTAATTTTAAGCTTTTGGTCAGCTCTTTTTTTTATTTTAAAATTATTAAATAAAGTCAAAGCCAAACCTAAAGTATCATAACCCGGACCAAGATTTGCTGATGTTGCAGGAACTTTAATTTCAGTCATTTAGATTTTCCTTTCTTAGTTTTTTTTACTCCTGTGTGACCAAAGCCGCCTTCTCCACGCTGACTTTTGCTTAAACTTTCCACTTCATTCCACTCAATAATATTAATTTTTTGAATTATTAATTGGGCAATACGATCATTAAAATTAATCTTAAAGTCTTCTGGACCGTGGTTGATTAAAATTACCCCAACCTCACCTCTGTAACCAGAGTCTATGACTCCATCTGCATTTAAGACAGTTACCCCTTTTTTCAAAGCCAGTCCGCTGCGGGGATAAACAAAGGCCGCATAACCTTTGGGAACAGCTATTTTTAAACCGGTTTTTATTAATTTATATTCACCGCTTTTAATAGTTAGTTCTTCTGCTGCATGAAGATCCAGCCCGGCGTCTTCACCATAATGTTGATATTGAGGTAATTCTATCTTTTTATTCAGTCTTTCTACCTTAATTTCCATTATCATCATCCTTTATTTTAGTTTGCAGACCAGTTAGAGAATTAATCTGATAGTTATTATTATAAAATAGATCTTCAATTTTGACAAATTCACATTTTTTTCAGCCAGATTCCGGCAAAGAAAAAAGAAACCTGAATATCTTCAGAAGCAAAAATTGTAGAACTAAAAATACAGATAAATATTAGAATAAAAAAAGAAGCCAGCTTTAAATTAAAAGCTGGGAAGTTTAATTTGTTCTATTATCCAAGCAGTTCACCTCTATTCTATAAAGACATGATCACCGATCTTTGTAATAACTCTTCTTCCTCTAAAGAAACTAACTCTAGTTGCAGTTTTAGGATTATAAAAATAAAGAGCTCCATTTGTTGGATCACTGCCATTTAAGGCGTCCCTTGCCGCTCTATATGCTGTCTGATTTGGGGTTAAATTAATCTGCCCATCACTGACAGCAGAAAACTGTCCTCCCTGATAAATAACCTGAGCAAATGTGTTGGGGAACTTACGACTAAGAACACGATTTATAATAACTGCAGCTACAGCTACCTGACCTAAATAAGGCTCACCTCTGGATTCACCGTAGATTGCTCTTGCTAAAAGATTAAGCTCCTGTTTGCTGACTCTTTTATTTAAAATTTGATGTGAAGTTAAATTATGGACCGGTAAACGAATTTTTTCACCGCTTCTTAAAAAACTATTTTTCTTATCATTTAATGCTAAAATAGTACCAATTGTAGTGCTGAAATCGCGGGCTAAATCATAAAGTGTGTCCCCTGGACCTACATAATAATCAATAATTTTATTCTTTGGTATTTTATCAATGTTAGGTGCCTGATGATCCGGATTAATTCTGGCAGCATAATGGGTATTTATTGAAAAAGAAACCGTTTCTTTTTCAGATTTAAAATTACTAAAAATTTTTCTATCCTGCTGATTGGAATCTTTTACTGCAGTTTTTGGCTGTGGAATTACTAATTCATCTCCCATTTTTATACTGGCTTCATTTATTATTTTATTTTCTGCCTTCAGCCGCTCTAAACCGATACCATAATCAGCTGCTATTTCAGAAAGTGTATCTCCCTGCTGAATCACATAGATCAAGCTCAGACTGGGAGCGGCATAAATAGCTGTAGAAAACAGAAGCAGCACTGAAAATATAAGAATTGTCGGTAAGAATAATTTTTTGTTTATCATATTCAAGCTCCATTTTCATCGATTTTTTCAACCAACTTATTACAATTAAGTTCTACAACAGGGCAGCCTTCCGGCAGAGAATCTAAAAATTTATGACCATAAGATCTGCTTTTAACCCTGCGGTCAAATAAAATTATAAGGCCCTTATCTTTTTTTGATCGAATTAAACGACCAAAACCCTGGCGGAATTTAATTACCGCCTGTGGTAAGGCAAGATTATAGAAGGGGTTTAGACCCTCTGCTTTTAACAAATCCTCTTTTGCCTGATATAATGGCTCGCCAGGCACCGGAAAAGGTAGTTTAACCATTACTAAATACTTTAAAATATCTCCAGGTAAATCTACCCCCTCCCAAAAACTTGAGGTCCCAAAAATAACTGTATTATACTCAGCTCTAAATTCCTGCATAATATAATTACGTGACAATCTAGACTGAGATAAAATTCTGATTCCTAATTCTTCTAATTCATCCTTCAGATTATTATAGCAATAACTCAGCATTCGATAAGAGGTAAATAAAACCATTGTTGAGCCTCGGCTTTTAGAAATTATCTTTTTCAAATTGATTACAAGTTCTTTTAAAAAGTTTTTATTACCCGGATCAGGAAAATCAAGTGGAATCAACAATTCTGCCTGTTTAGAATAGTCAAAAGGTGACTCAACCTTTAATTCTTCAGCAGTTTTTATACCTGTTTCTCGATAAAAATAATCAAACGAGTTAGCAGCAGTTATGGTAGCAGAAGTAAAGATTATATTTGTTAATTTTGACCAGAGCATATCTGGCAAAAATTTACCGGCATCTATCGGAGCAGATTTTTGAACTATCTGTTCAGAGCCTCGATAATAACTTGATTCCAGCCAAAAAACATAATCATCATCTGCTGCTTCTAAATTAAATTCTATTCTTTTAATCAAATCATGACAGCGGTTAATGCTTGATTTGATTTTCATTTCACTTTCATCAGTCTCAGCTTCTAAGCCGAGATATAAATTTTCATATATAATCTGCAGAAAAGAAAAATTATTTTTTAAATAAGCAGCTAAATCTTGGGCGGTTTGATAAAACTCCTGCCACTTCATCTCTGACTGCAGTTTTTGATTAACCGTAATCTTTTTATCTCGATAATCTGCAATTAAATCTTTTAATTCATTAAAATACTGAGGAATTAAGTCTCTTATTTTTTGAGTTGTTGGAATTATTTTTTTATCTAAAATATCTCTCAATCTTTTCTGATCACTATCAACAGCCAAGGCTATATCCTCTCTAATTTCCGATAAAAGAGAGTTTTTATCACCACTTAATCTTTTCAACCAGTTATCAAGCAGAGGCTGATATAAGGGGTGACCTAAATGATCTGTTGCAATTTCTCCAATATTATGAGCTTCATCGATAATTAAATGATTAAAGTTAGGTAAAATACCGCGATCAGCAGAACCAGCATCATCTTTAACTCTAGCATCAGATAAAAGAAGATGATGATTAACTATCAAAATATCAGCTTTATAGATTGCTTTCCTGGCCTGCATGAAATAACAATTTGAATAAAAGGGACAGGAAGTTTTTAAACAGAGATCACTTTCAGCTGCAATTTGATTCCAAATTAATTTTTTTAACTGAAAATTTATTTCGGATTTTTCTCCAGCTTCAGTCTGTTTTTTCCAATCATTTAATTCATGGAAAAGCTCTGCTTTTATTTTTAAATCATCGTTCTCAAAATTCTTTTTAAAATTTTTGAATTTACGCAGACAGAGATAATTATTTCTGCCTTTAACTAAGACAGCATTAAAATCAAAATCTAAAACCCGCTTTAAAGTCACTAGATCTTTATTTATCAGCTGTTCCTGTAAATTTATCGTATTTGTTGACACTACAATTCTTGCCTGATTTAAATTATTATAAAAAAGAGCTGGTATTAAATAAGCAAATGATTTACCAGTACCTGTACCCGCCTCAATAAAATCAAATTGATGTTGATTAAAGGAGTTAATAATTTTTTCGGCTGTTAAAAGCTGTTCTTTTCTTTCTGAAAAATTATCAATTTCTTGAGCTAGTTTACCCTCTTTTTTAAAATAACTTAAAATTTCTTCTTTATCCAATTTTTTATTTTCTTTTTTGCTGCCGGCCTCAACTACTACATAAATTTGATCAGCCTGATTATTTACTATGGCAAAACCAATTCCTCTTTCTGCCATTTTAGCAGCCAGTCTAATATCAGCAGCCGATGGTGTTAAGTCACCAGAAGGATGGTTGTGAATAATCATTTCGCCAGCCATTAAATTATTGATTACAGCTGGTGCAGAATAACTATTACCTCTTGCCAGTACTTCAATATCTTCAATGATATTTTTATTATTTAATTGAGCTCTCATAAATATTTCATTACCAGAAGCTGCTTCAATTTCATTTTCTATTATATTTCCAACTTCTAATAACATTTCAGCACTAGCAGACAACTTTAGTCCTCCCTTAACTTTTTTAATAATATAACATCATCATCTTTTTGTTTTTCAAATTGAGGTGTTTCTAAAATAAAAATTTTATCCTTTAACTGAGGATGATTAATCACCCTTTTAAAAGCCTGACTCCCAATTTTCCCTTCTCCTAGATGAGCATGTTCATCTTTATTTGTACAACAGTCATATTTCGAATCATTAAGGTGAATAACTTTTAAATGTTCTAGACCAATAATTTCATCAAAATCAGTTATTAATTTTTCTAAACCTTCTGCTTCTGCTAGATTGTATTTAGCAGCAAAAGCATGACAGCTGTCAATACAGATACCAAGTCGTTCAGGAAGGTCTACAGCTTCCAAAATAGATTTAAGCTGTGAAAATTCTTCCCCAATACTTGTACCAGCACCAGCAGTGTTTTCTAAAAGAATCATAGTCTCACTGTCAACTTCAGCTAAAATTTCATTTAAAGCCTCTGCTATTCTTCGAATACCACTTTCTAAACCAGAACCAGTATGGCTGCCTGGATGAAAAATCAGGTATTCAGCTCCGAGCCTGTCACAGCGCTGGTATTCAGACTTAAGAGCTGAAATTGATTTCCCCCACAATTCATCTTTAGGAGACGCCAGATTAATCAGGTAAGCAGCATGTACTACAACTGGATCAATCTCATATTTTTTTCTTGCTGCCCTGAATTTTTCTGCTTCTTCTGCTTTAACCTCACGCATTTTCCAGCCGCGTGGATTTTTGACAAAGATCTGCATTGAATTACAGCCAATATCAGCTGCTCTTTTAAAGGACTTATCAAGGCCGCCAGCTATAGAAACATGTTTACCCAAAATCATTTTAGAATCCATCTCCAGTTAACTATATTCTCGATCAGTTTGAGGATTATTCAAACCGATCAAATCTTAAATTATTCTTTATCTTCTAATTCTTTTTTTGCATCTTTCAAGGATAAATTAATTCTGTCCTGGTTATCTATTTCAATTACTTTTACAGGAATTTCATCTCCTACAGAAACAACGTCACCAACTTCTTTAACATGATGATCAGCTAATTTAGAAATATGAACAAGACCTTCTTTATTTGGTAGAATTTCTACAAAGGCACCAAAGTTCATGATTCTCTTTACCTTACCCTGATAGATTTTGCCAACTTCTACCTCTTCAGTCAAGCGCTCAATCATTTCTTTTGCTCTCTGTCCACCTTCTTGATCATCAGTCAAGATCTTAACCAGACCGTCATCTTCGATATCAATATCGGCTCCAGTTTCATCAATAATCTTATTGATCATCTTACCACCAGGTCCAATAACAAATCTGATTTTTTCGGGATCAATATTCATGGTAATGATTGCAGGTGCATTTGCCGATAATTCTGGACGAGGTTCAGGAATAACATCCAGCATTTTATCCATAATATGCATTCTACCTTTTTTAGCTTTATTTAAAGCCTCTTCTAAAACATCATATGATAGACCTTTAAGCTTCATATCCATCTGTAGGGCTGTAATACCATCTTTGGTACCAGCAACTTTAAAGTCCATATCACCATGGAAATCTTCAAAACCCTGAATATCAGATAAAACAACTATCTCATCATCTTTTTTCATTAAGCCCATTGCAATACCAGCCACAGGTGCTTTAATTGGTACTCCAGCAGCCATTAGGGCTAAGGTACTACCACAGATACTTGCCTGAGAAGAAGATCCATTTGATTCTAAGACCTCAGATACAATTCTAATTGTATAGGGAAAATCTTCTTCAGATGGAATAACAGGTAATAAGGCTTTTTCACCCAGGGTACCATGTCCAATTTCTCTTCTACCCGGTGAACGCATTGGAGAAGTTTCACCAACACAGAAAGATGGGAAATTATAGTGGTGCATATAACGCTTAGTTTCTTTTTCTCCCAGACCAAATAAGATCTGCTCATCTCTGGCTGATCCTAAAGTTAAAACACTTAGAGCCTGAGTTTCACCTCTGGTAAAAATTCCTGACCCATGAGCTCTAGGCACAAAATCAACCTCTGCCCAGATAGGTCTAACCTCATCATAATTTCTGCCATCAGGACGAGTACCATCTTCAATAATTAAACTCTTAACAGATTTTTTGAGCATTTTTTCAAATGCCAGTCCAAGCTGTCCCTGAATATCTTCGTCTTCTTCTGGATTTATTTTTTCTTTCAACTCAGCCTTAAGTTCGTCCAATCTTTCATTACGAGACTGCTTATTCTGAATTTGAATTGCCTCTTTCATTGCACCTTCCAAAATTTCGTCTACCTGTTTCTGAATTTCCTGATCTACAGTTGGAGATTCAAAAGGAACTTTTTCTATTCCAGCTTCTGCTCTCATTTCTTCCTGAAGAGCAATAATTTTTTTAATCTCAGCATGGGCAATTTTCATTGCCTCTAGGATTTTAGCTTCACTTACCTCATTAGCACTGGCTTCTACCATCATGATTGCATCTTTACTTCCAGCTACTACAAGATCAAGATCACTATTTTCTCTTTCTTCTTCATTTGGATTAATAATGATTTCTTCCTCTACTATTCCTACCTTGACACCACCGATTGGACCGGCAAAAGGAATGTCAGATAGAGTTAAGGCTGCAGAAGCACCATTTAAGGCAGCTACTTCAGGGTCGTGATCATCATCAACAGATAAAATTGTAGCTACAATTTGTACATCCTGTCTGTAGCCATCTGGAAACAGTGGTCTTATTGATCTGTCAATTACTCTAGCAGCAAGTGTTGCTTCATCTCTGGGCCTACCTTCTCTTCTTAAAACACCACCAGGAATTTGTCCGATCGCATAAACTCTTTCCTCATAATTAACCATCAGTGGGAAATAGTTCATTCCTGGTCTTGGTTCATCCATAGTTGCTGTAACTAAAACCTGAGTATCTCCACAGCGGACTACTACAGAACCATTGGCCTGTTTAGCCACTTTGCCGGTCGAAAAATTAAATTCATCTCCGGCATAATCAATTGTCCATTCATTCATGTTTTTTCCTCCTCATTCAAATAAAGAGCGGGGATTGCCCCGCTCTTTTAGTGTGCATTATTAACCGCGAAGTCCTAATTTAGAAATAAGTTCACGATAACGCAGAACATCATTATTTTGTAAATATCTTAATAACTTTCTTCTAGTACCAACCATTTTTAAAAGACCTCTTCTTGAATGATGATCATTCTTATGATCTTTTAAATGTTCAGTTAATTCAGCAATTCTTGCTGTTAAAAGTGCTACCTGTACTTCAGTTGAGCCAGTATCGCCTTCTTCTAACTGATATTCTTTTATAATTTCTTGCTTTTTCTCTTTACTTAACATATTAAATTCACCTCCTGTAAAACTAATTCGCCATAAGCCAAGATAACGTCGGAGTTTCGTAATCCTAGCAAATGGTAATTTAAAACTTTCCTTATAATTTTAACACAAAAGCTTACGTGTGTAAAGAACATCTTGCTCCATCTGGGCAATTAATTCTTCTTTAGTATTGAAATCTTTTTCATCTCGAATAAATTCGATAATATCTACACATACTCTTTTATCATAAAGATCATCCTCAAAATCTAGAATATAGACTTCAAAAGAAATATCTTGATTATTAAAAGTTGGGTTATAACCTAAATTTGCCGCAGCTATATATTCTCTGCCATCAAATTTTACTTGAGCTGCATAAACCCCTTCTGGTGGCAGAGCATAATTAGTTTCCAACTTCAAATTTGCGGTTGGAAAACCTAGCTTTCTTCCAATTTTCTTCCCATGTACGACTTTTCCACACATTTGGTATGGCCTGCCCAGCAATTTTTTAGCTTTTTTTATTTTGCCGTGTTTTAAAAGATTTCTGATTCGGGTACTAGAAATCCGATCATCACTAGCATGAAGTTGGGAAATGATTTTAGTTTGATAGCCGTGGAGGCTTCCCATTTCTTTTAATATTTCGACATTACCTTCATTTTTATGGGCAAAACGAAAATCATCACCCACTACAACTGTATTTATTCTGATCTTTCCTATTAAAATTTCGTTAATAAATTCTTCAGCTCTTAAAGCTGCAAATTCTTGATTAAATTCCTGTTCAAAATAATAATCTACTCCCATTTCCTGCAGAATGGAAATTTTTTGTCTGCGGGAAACAATTGAAGGTGGGGGGGGGTTTCCAGGAATGATTTCTAAGGGGTGAGGATGAAAAGATAAAACTGCAGCTGGATAATTATTTTCGCTAGCTTCTTTTATTGCCTCATTAATAATTAATTGATGACCTTTATGTAGGCCATCAAAAGCCCCTATTGCAAGACAGGTATTGCTTTTTCTATATTTATTATATTCTTTGCTTGTTATAATCTGCATATCATTTCCTCCAGCATTAAATAAAAACCTTATGTGGTTGATAGATTGGATAATCATCTACAATTTGATGTTGACTAATAGCTAAAAATTCTCCCGATTCTGAAAAGAGAAGAAAATAATCATTAACTTCTAAATCAATTTCAGATTCTACAAGATTATCTTTGATTAAATAATTACCATTTGCTGCCCTCTGATATTCTTCAGTTTTAATAGTGTAATGTGGTAGATCTAAAATTTCATGACTTTCCTGTAGAATGGTTCCACCATGTTTTTCAACCTCTTCAAAACTAATAGCTTCTTCAAGTTTAAAAGGGCCTGATTTAGTCCGCAGTAGAAAAGTCATAACTGCATTTGTATTTAGATTTTTTCCAATATCTCTAACCAGAGATCGAATATAAGTACCTCTGGAAACTTCAGCTCGAAAACGAATTAAAGGGAGGTTAATATCTAAAACTTCAATCTCAAAAATTTCTATATTTCTGTTCTGACGCTCAACTTCAATTCCCCGTCGGGCTAACTGATAGAGACGTGATCCTTGATAATGCAGAGCAGAATACATTGGGGGGATCTGCTGCTGTTTACCCTGAAATTTATGAATAACACTTTCAACCTCTGCTGCTGTTAAACTGTTCCAGTTTAGATCTTCTTTTATGGTTTCGCCTTCTAAATCCAAAGTGTCTGTTTTAAAACCTAATTTCATTTCACAAATATATTCTTTGCGGCTGTCATCTAAAAAGGGAATAATCTTAGTTGCTTTACCAAAGCAAACTCCCAAAACTCCTGCTGCTGCTGGATCTAGAGTACCTGTATGACCTGCTTTTTTTTCACCTAAAATCCCTCTTAATTTCTTGATTAGAGCAAAAGAAGAAATTCCAGGTGGTTTTAAAATATTTGCTGTTCCATTAAACATATTTTTTTGCAGCCTCCACAACTAAATTAATTGTTTCCTCCAGAGTCTTTTCAACAGTAGCACCCGCTGCTCTAGGGTGTCCACCACCATTAAATTCTGCAGCCAGCTCATTAACTTCTGCGTAAAAATTAGAGCGCAGACTGACCTTAATTTCGGCTTCTTCCTCTTCTGTAAAAAGAATTCCAATCTCAACATCTTCAATATCTCTGGCCATACTAACTAAACCTTCAGTATAATCAGTCTCTGCTTCGTGCATCATCTGACGGCTGACATATAGCCAGGCTATTTTACCATTTGCACTTCTTTCAAGAGTAGCCAGGGCCAGCCCCTTTAAGATTAATGCTTTATAACTAATGCTGCCAAAAATCTTCTTGTTAATTTTGTAGATATCCACTCCAACATCCATCAAATCAGCCAAAATTCTGAGCACTCGAGAAGTAGTATTTTCATAACGCAGAGCACCAGTATCTGTAATAATAGCTGTTGCCAGAGGTTCAGCTACCTGCATGGGAATGTCTATGCCAATCATTTCTACAGCAAAATTATAAATTATTTCACCAACAGCTGCTCGATCAGATCCAACTAAATTAATTTTACCAAAATGACTATTATCGGCATGATGATCAATATTAATTATAAACTCTGCCCCTGCTGTTATTTCCGCCTCTAAATCAACCCGTTCTAAATTCCCTGAATCAAGAGTTATTAAAATATAATTTTCTGCTGCAAGATCTTTCTTCAACTTTTTAGAATCCGTATAAAACTCCTCACCCTCGGTCTCTAAAAAAGAAAAAGGAGCCAGAGTATCTCGATTAAGATAGGCTCTGACCTTTTTGTTTTTAATTCTTAACAGACGAGTAAAAGCAGTTACTGATCCAATGCTGTCACCATCTGAACCAACATGGCCAACAATTAAAAAATTGTCATTTTTATTTATTAATTTAATGATTTCTTTAATTTTTTTCTGCATCAGAGTCAGACTCCTTTATCTCTCCTGATTCTTTTAGATCTTTTATTATTTCGGAAATATGAACTCCATTTTCTATAGAATCATCATAACGGAAAATAATCTCCGGTGTATGATGAATTTTTACTCTTTCTCCAACAAGCTTGCGAACAAATCCCTGAGCCTGCTGTAAACCTTCCATAGTTTCTTCTTTTTCTTTATCAGTTCCATAAACACTGATAAACACCTTAGCGTGTCTTAAGTCTCCACTGACTTCCACATCAGTTACAGAAACAAAACCAATTCTAGGATCTTTCATTTCTCTTAATACGATTTGGCTTATTTCTTCTTTCAATAATTCTCCAACTCTTATTGCACGTTTGTTTGACATTTTACCTCACCTCTATAAGGACCTTTTAATCTCCTTATAAGTATAGAATTCGATGATATCTCCAACTTTGATATCATTATAATTTTCAATTCCAATTCCACATTCATAACCAGATTTTACTTCTCTTACATCATTTTCGAATCTTTTTAGAGAAGAGATTGTTCCTTCATGAATCACAACTCCATCTCTAATTAAACGGGCATCATAATTACGATTGACATGACCGTCAGTAATATAGGCACCAGCAATAATTCCTACCTCAGGAACCTTAAATGTATCTCTAACTTCAGCTCTCCCTGTTACCTGCTCTCTTAATTCAGGATCCAAGAGACCTGCCATCGCATCTTTGATGTCTTCAATAGCTTTATAAATAACCCTATAAGTTCTAATATCTACTTTTTCTTTTTCCGCAGCTTTAATTGCATTATTATCAGGACGTACATTAAAACCAATAATAATTGCATTTGAAGCACTTGCCAGATTAACATCAGTTTCATTTACTCCACCAACACCAGTGTGAATAACATTAACTGTGACCTCATCTGTACCTAACCTTAATAGTGAAGCTTTTAAAGCCTCAATAGAACCTTGAACATCAGCTTTAATAATAATATTGAGTTCCTTAACTTCACCTTCCTGAATCTGCTTATAAAGGTCATCTAAAGAAACCTTTGCATCTGACTGCAGTTCAGACTGTCTTCTTTCTGCCTGACGATCAGAAGCTACATCTCTCGCCTGTCTTTCATCTTCTAAAACCTGCACAAAATCTCCAGCAGCTGGAACATTATTAAAACCAAGCACCTCAACAGCTGCTGCTGGTCCAGCTTCATCTAGTGAATCACCGTATTCGTTAAACATAGCTCTAACTCGACCAGAAGTAAGTCCAGCTAAGACTGGGTCGCCTATTTTTAAAGTTCCGTTCTTAACTAAGATAGTTGCAACTGGACCTCTACCTTTATCGAGCTCAGCCTCAATTACAATACCTTCTGCCAAACGGTCAGGATTTGCCTTTAATTCTTCCATTTCGGAAACCAAGATAATCATTTCTAAAAGTTCATCAATATTTTGCTCCTGCAGTGCAGAAACATTAACACAAATAGTATTTCCACCCCAGTCTTCTGGAACTAAACCATATTCGGTTAATTCCTGTTTTACTCTTTCCGGCTGGGCATTAGCTTTATCGATTTTATTAATAGCAACAATAATAGGAATACCTGCAGCTTTAGCATGGTTAATTGCCTCTTCAGTTTGAGGCATAATTCCATCATCTGCAGCTACAACTAAAATTGCTATATCAGTTAATTGGGCACCACGTGCTCTCATTGCTGTAAAAGCTTCGTGACCTGGTGTATCAATAAAAGTTATTAATTTTCCATTAACTTCTGCCTGATATGCACCTATATGCTGAGTAATCCCCCCAGCTTCACTTCCGGCAACTTTACTTTTTCTAATTACATCCAGCAGAGTAGTTTTACCGTGATCAACATGACCCATTACTGTTACAATTGGTGGACGAGCTTTAAGATCTTCTTCTTTATCTTCAATCTCAGGTCCAACCCTCAATTGAACAGTTTCTTCCTCTTCTGATTTAAACTTAATCTTAACTCCAATTTCTTCAGCTAATAATTCAAGAGTGTCCTCATCAAGACTCTGATTGACATTAGCCATAACTCCCATATTCATTAATTCTACAATTAAATTATTAGGAGCTTCACCAATCTCTTCGGCAAATTCTTTAACTGTAATTGGTGTTTCTATCAACACAGCATCCTCTGCTTTGTTTTCTTCCTCTTCTTTACTGTTGTCCGCCTCAGCTTTAACAGCTTCTTTATGAGCTTCTTCATTTTCTACTGCAGTATTATCACCTGTATACATACCTTTTACAAGTTCTGCTGTTTCGTCAGTTATTGTACTCATATGACTTGATACTTCAATATCAAGATCATTTAATATTTCAATTACTTCTTTACTATCCATATCCAGCTCATGAGCTAGATTATATACTCTAATTTTTGCCATACTTGCACCTCCAAAATATTCTGCTGTTAGTTAATCATGTTTAATCTCCTCCGAAATTTGTTCATAAATTTCATCAGAAATTTCGATCTTTAATGCTTTTTTTAATGAATTTTTTTCTACTGCTTTATCTAAGCAATCCATATTAGGACAGAGATAAGCACCTCTACCAGGGATTCTACCTCCTGGATCAACTAAAATTTCTCCTTTATTATTCACCACTCTTAAAAGTTCAATCTTGTCTCTTCTGGCACCACAACCTACGCATTTACGAATAGGACTTCTGCTCTGCAATCTCAATCCTCCTTAAGATTTTTTTAGTTATCACAATAAATTCCTTCAAATTTTACAATTCATCTTTGCTTTTTTCTAACTTTTCTACTTCATCAGAGATTTCATCAATTAAATCCTCATTAGCCTCTTCAGCATCAGCATCTGGATCTAATTCTGCTGCAGAAGCTTCTTTTTCAATATCAGTCTCAACTTTACTTTCTTTTTCTTCGAAATCTTCCAAACTGGCTGTAAGTTCAGAGGCATCTGCTTTAATTTCTTCAATATTATCTGGTTTAACTTCAACTTCAGATTCTTTTTTGATATCTACTTTCCAGCCGGTTAGCTTGGCTGCAAGTCTGGCATTTTGACCTTCTTTACCAATAGCTAAAGATAATTGAAAGTCTGGTACAACAACTTCAGCAATCTTATCAGATTTATTAATATCCACGCCAATGACTTCAGCAGGATTTAAAGCATTTGCCACAAAGATTTCTGGATCATCATCCCACTTGACAATATCAATTTTTTCATTGTTTAATTGTTCAACAACAGCCTGAACTCTCATACCTTTAGGACCAACACAGGCTCCTACCGGATCAACCTTGCTTTCAGAACTGCTAACTGCCATTTTAGATCTCTGACCGGCTTCTCTAGCAACTGCTTTAATTTCAACTAACCCCTGAAAAATTTCTGGAACTTCAATTTCAAAAAGTCTTTTTAATAATCCAGGATGAGTTCTAGAGACTAAAATTCGGGGACCTTTATTAGTTGTACTAACCTCAACTACATAAAGTTTAATTCTTTCACCAATTTCATACTTCTCACCAGCAATCTGTTCAGAAGGCGGCAGCAGTGCTTCAGTTTTTCCCATATCAATTAAGATATTATCATTATGAAAACGTTGAATTGTTCCTGTAATCAGCTCATCTTCTTTTTCTTTATACTGGTCAAAAATAACATCTCTTTCTGCCTCTCTAATTCTCTGCATCACAACCTGTTTAGCAGTCTGGGCTGCAATCCGTCCAAATTTAGCAGGTGTTACCTCAATCTCTACAATATCACCAATTTTATATTTGCTGTCTATTCTTTCAGCTTCAGTTAAAGATATTTCACTATTTTTATTTTCAACATCTTCTACAACTTCCTTGCGAGAATAGACTTTAACCTCTCCAGCTTCAGCTGAAATTTCAATTCTTACATTATCTTTAGAACCAAAATCTTTTTTATAAGCCGAAACTAAAGCGGTTTCAATGGCCTCTAATAATACATCTTTAGATATACCTTTATCTTTTTCTATATCATCCAGGGCCTGAATGAATTCTAAATTCATACTTTCCCCCCCTTAATATTAAATTTCAAAAGTTAAATTAGCTCTTGCTACTAAATTATAATCAATAGTTATTTCTTCATTACTTTTAAGAATCAAAGTTATTTTTTCATTTTTAAACTCTTTTAGAGAACCGATGAATTCTTTTTCACCATCTATTTTCTTAAAAGTTTTGACTGCGATTAATTCTCCCTGAAAACGTTCGAAATCCTCTTCTGTTTTAAGCGGCCTTTCAATCCCTGGAGAAGAAACTTCTAATATATAGCTCTTATCAATTGGATCTTCCTCATCTAGAATAATGCTTAAAGATCTACTTACTTTTTCGCATTCTTCAATAGTTAAATCACCATTTTTATTTTCTAAAAAAATACGAAGAACCCAATCACTTCCTTCTTTAAGAAACTCAACGTCAATCAATGTTAAATTTTCGTTATGGGCAATTGGAAGCACAAAATCGGTTACTGTATCAGCAACTTTTCCCAAATAAAACACCCCACTTTCTTAAATATTTAATTTTATTTTTAAAATTTTGCTTAAACTATAATAAAAGAGTGGGAAGACATCCCCACTCCTAAAAATCGACATTAGTATTTATCAGAACTCTTTCCTTTATAATTCTATCACAGCTTTTTTAGACTTGCAAGTTTTTTGATAGAACCGAACGGTATCAACCGAACGGTACCAGGTACAAAAACGCGTTTTTGTACCTGGTACCTATCGTTTCGTTTTTGTACCTGGTACCTATCGTTTTAAAACAATGACAGCTGATTTCGTTCGGGCATTCCATTTAAAGAGCCGTGTTCTCTTAAAATTTCAATTACTGTGGAAGTAAGGGAGGTTCGGTTTGATAATTCTTCAATTGAAGTAAAATCTGATTTTTGTCTTTCAAGGACTACACTTTCAGCAGCACTACCTCCTAATCCCTGAAGGCTGATTAATGGTGCCAAAAGTTTATTATCCTCTTTTTTGATAAATCTATCAGCTGCCGATTCATAAATATCGACTGGCAAAAATTCAATCCCCCTCATCATTGCTTCCAGTACAATTCTCAGCACTGTTAGAGTTCCACTTTCTTTAGCAGTCATATCATTACCTAATGCTTCCAGTTCTTCAATTTTATTAATTACAGTTTCTTTACCATTACAGGCCAGCTGAGCATCAAAGTCATCAGCTTTAATTGAAAAATAAGAAGTATAAAATGCTGCAGGATGATGAACTTTGAAATAAGCAATTCTGTAAGCCATTGTTACATAAGCAGCAGCATGAGCTTTAGGAAACATATATTTTATCTTTTTACAGGAATCAATATACCACTCAGGTACATTGTTTTCCTGCATTATCTTTTCTTCTTCTTCAGTCAAACCTTTACCTTTTCGTACATGTTCCATAATCCAAAAGGCAGTAGAAGGCTCAACTCCACGCTGGAGGAGATAATTCATAATATCATCACGCACTGAAATCACCTCTGCCAGCTCGGCTTTTCCTTTTTTAATTAAATTCTGAGCGTTGTTTAACCAAACATCTGTACCGTGGGAAAGACCACTTATTCGAACCAGTTCGGCAAATGTTGTCGGTCTGGTATCCCTAAGCATCTGCTGAACAAAAGAAGTACCAAATTCAGGTATTCCCAGGGTTCCAATATCAGTACCAAGTAAGTCAGGATCAACTCCTAATATCTCAGTTCCAGAAAATATACTCATTGTATCCTGATCATCAAGCGGAATATCTTTAGGCTTAATTCCGGTCATGTCCTGCAGCAGTTTGAGTGATGTAGGATCATCGTGACCGAGTAAATCAAGCTTTAAAATCCTACCACTAATTGAGTGGTAATCAAAATGAGTAGTTCTAATATCTGTATCCTGATCATTTGCCGGATGCTGAATCGGACTAAAATCAAATATTTCATTAACTTTTGGAACAATCATTAAACCACCTGGATGCTGCCCGGTCGTTCTACGCACACCAGTACAGCCAGCCACCAAACGATCAATTTCTGCCCTTTTAACATCCATCCCTTTATCATCGAGATAATTTTTTACAAAGCCAAAGGCTGTTCGATCAGCAATTGTAGAAATCGTACCTGCTTTATAAACATAGTCTCTACCGAAAAATTCTTCAGTATATTTATGGATTTTCCCTTGGTATTCTCCGGAAAAGTTAAGATCAATATCAGGAACTTTATCACCTTTAAAACCCATAAAAACTTCGAAAGGAATATCAAATCCATCTTTAATAAATTCACAGCCACAATCTGGACAAACTTTATCCGGCAAATCAACTCCAGTCCCAATTGAACCATCAGTTATAAATTCATATTTTGAACATTCAGGACAGCGGTAATGTGGTGGTAAGGGGTTAACTTCAGTTATTTCAGTCATTGTTGCCACAAAAGAAGATCCTACTGATCCCCTCGAACCTACTAGATATCCATCTTCCAATGATTTTTTTACAAGTTTATGTGCAATTAAATAAATAACAGCAAAACCATTTTCAATAATTGAAGAAAGTTCTTTTTCCAGGCGATCAACTACCTGTTTTGGCAGGTTTTCACCATAAAACTCATGTGCACGCTGATAAGACATCTCTCTGATTTCTTCTTCTGCCCCTTCGATTTCAGGTGTAAAAAGCCCATCCGGAATCGGTTTAATATTTTCAATTTGTTCTAAAATTTGATTTGGATTATCAATTACAATTTTTTCTGCTGTCTCCTCACCAAAATAAGCAAATTCTGTCAGCATCTCTTCTGTAGTTCTATAATAAATTGGAGGCTGCTGATCTGCATCATTGAAGCCCTGACCGGTCTGGAGAATTTCTCTAAAAATGCTGTCTTTCGGGTCTAAAAAATGAGCATCTGAAGTAGCAACAACTGGTTTATTTAGTTCCTGACCCAGCTGGTATATCTTTTTATTAATATCTTTTAGATCCTCTCTGGAATTAACTTTATCCGGAATCAAAAATTGATTATTACCCAGCGGCTGAAGCTCAAGATAGTCATATAATTTAGCTATTTTTTTTATTTCATTTCTTGGTCTATTATTGACAAATGCTTTATAAATCTGACCTGCTTCACAGGCAGAACCAATTAGCAGGCCTTCTCGGTGCTGTAATAAGATGCTTTTTAAAATTCTTGGTTTTTTGTAAAAATTATTTAAATGAGAAATTGAAATTAACTTATATAAATTTTTAAGACCTTTTTTGTTTTTAGCTAAAATAACAGCATGGAATGGTCTTAAATCTTTCCAGTCAATCTTAGAGATATAATTGTTGATCTGGTTTAGGTTATCTGTCCCATCAGTTTGAATAAGTGCCAATAAATTGTTGAGCACCTCAGCTGTTGCTCCAGCATCATCTAAAGCTCGGTGATGATTTTCTAAATCAACATTAAAGTATTTAGCCAATGTATTTAATTTATAATTTTTAGTATCCTTAACTACTGCTCTAGCCAGCCCCAAAGTATCTAAAACTGTGTAATCATCTTTTTTAATTTCTAATTTTTCTAAAGCAGTTCTAATAAAACCATAATCAAAGTCTGCATTATGAGCTACTAAAACTCCATCACCAGCAAATTCAATAAAATCATTAATAACCTCTGCTAATCCAGGTGCATCTTTGACCATTCGATCATTGATTCCTGTAATTTCAGTTATTTTAGCGGGGATTTTTACTCCCGGGTTAATAAAAGATTTGAACTCATCAATTTTTTCGCCAGCTTTAATTTTCACTGCACCAATTTCTATTATTTCATGTTGTGAGGGATTAAGACCGGTGGTCTCTAAATCAAAAACTACAAACTCTGTTTCGTTAACTGCAGCAGAATAAGGATTGTTGATGATTGGTTCTCCATCATCTACTAGATAGGCTTCAACTCCATAAATAATCTGTACATTATGCTTTTGACCGGCAGCATAAGCATCGGGGAAGGCCTGAACAACACCATGATCAGTAATTGCTATTGCCTTATGCCCCCAATCACCGGCTCTTTTAACAACATCTTTTACATTAATTACAGAGTCCATCGCACTCATTTGAGTATGCAAATGAAGTTCAACTCTTTTTTCTTCAGCTTGATCCATTCTTCTTTCTTTTTTTAAAGGCATTAAATCATTAAAAATAATTCCCCATTCCTTGCTGTAGGGATCAAAAGCTACCTTACCTCTAATTTTAAGATGCTGCCCTTTGCTTAAGCTATCTAAAAAATTATCTTTTTCATCAGTGAAGCATTTTGCAGAAATGGAGCTGTCATAATCGGTAATCTTTAAGATATATAAATAGCTTCCTTTTCTGGTTTGACGAACATCAATATCAAATAAATCAGCTTCTACAATTACTGAAGGAATTTCAGTATCCAGTTCTCTTAAACTGTGGGTTTTCTGACCTCTGATCACCCTTCCATAGCGGTCTTTGTTCTTTCTAACTCTGCTTTTATTTTGAGAAGAATTAGATTTCCCATTTGAATAATTTTGAGAAAGTGGAGCTGTTCTTTCCGAACGCTGTTTGAATTTATTAGGATCAGAATTCTCTTTAATTTCTGGTAAAAAATCACCATTATGAACTGAAACTTTTTTTATCTCTTTTAAATATTTACCAATATTATTTTCTAAAAAATTAATTACCTTTGGCTGACCTAATTTTTTTTGAGCCATTTTTGTTTCCAACTTTATGTTCAGTTCCTGCCCTTTCAAAAAAAGCTGAGCTCTTTTCAACCAGTTGGTGCTGAAGGAAAAGTATGATTCGAAGTTTTTAATTATTTGAGGCCAAATTAAAAACAATTCCTCTTTTAAGCTCAAGTCAGAAATTATTTCTAATTGAAATTTCTGTTCTGTTAATGATAGTCTTTTATTCAAATCATTTCTTATTTCCGCTTTATTATTAGAATCTGTGATACAATAAACGATTTTTTTCTGCTGATCACAGATTAAATATTTATATAAGTTGTTTGATTTAATTGAACTTAGTGCCTTTATCATTAATTACTCCTTCCAGAGAGTTTTTTAAACCCTTTAAACCCTAAGAAATCTCTGCAAATAATTCTTTAACTTTTGCTTCTAAATTATCTAATTTTATTTCCAGTTTTTCATTTGTTGATCTAATCATTGCTTCAACAACACCATTTTCAAGTGAACGAGAACCAATAGTTAAACGGAGTGGGATTCCGATCAGTTCGGAATCATTAAATTTAACTCCTGCTCTTTCCTGACGATCATCAATAAGGACTTCCCAGCCCTGATCTTTTAAGCTTTGATAAATTTCTTCAGATTTTTCCTGGACTAGTCTATCATTACCTAAAGGAAGGATAATAACCTGATAAGGAGCAATAGCTTTAGGCCATTTAATTCCATATTGATCATTATTTTGTTCAATTGCAGCAGCCACTAAACGGGTAATTCCAATTCCGTAACTTCCCATTACAATTGGCTGTGCTTTTCCATTTTCATCTAAATAATTTGCTCCCATATTTTCACTGTATTTAGTTCCTAATTTAAAAATATGGCCGACTTCTATACCATCTTTGATATTCAGTTTTCCACTTTCACATTTAGAACAGTTTTCACCCTCTTTAACCGAGCGTAAATCTGTAAAAGCTTCAACTTCAAAGTCTCTACCTGCTTTAACATCTTTAAAATGATAGTCTATTTCATTAGCCCCAACTACGGCTCCTGACATATTTTGAAGCCTTTTATCAGCCACAACCCTGACCTCATCTAAATTAACAGGACCAATAAAACCGGGAACACTATTAAATAATTCTTCAAATTCTTCCTCTTCCGCCGCTCTCAGCTCATTTGCCTGCAGATAGTTTATTAATTTAATTTCATTTAACTCATCTTCACCAGAAACTAAAGCTAAAACAGCCTCTCCATCAGCAACCAGTGCTACTGCTTTAATCATCTTAGCAGCTGGAACCTCTAAATATTCTACTAATTGGTCAATAGTTTTAATCTCAGGTGTATGTATTTTTTCAAAATTTGAATCTACCTCAAAGTCAATTTCAACTTTATCTGAAGTTGCTCTCTCCACATTAGCAGCATAATCACAGTGACTGCAGAATGCAATTTCGTCTTCTCCGGAATCAGCTAAAACCATAAATTCGTGCGAATCTTTTCCGCCCATGGCACCTGTATCTGCTTCAACTGCAACCGCTTCTAGACCACATTCAGCAAAAATACGCTCATAAGCATCGTACATTGCTTGATAACTCTTATCTAATCCCTGATAGTCAACATCCAGACTGTAAGCATCTTTCATAATAAATTCACGGCCGCGCATTACACCAAAACGGGGTCTGATTTCATCTCTAACCTTAGTCTGAATCTGATACAAATTTAAAGGTAAATCTTTATAAGAACGAACTTCATCTCGAACTAAATCAGTTACAACTTCCTCGTGAGTTGGTCCCAAACAATATTCTCGATTTTTACGGTCTAAAAATTTAATCATTAAAGGACCAAATTTATCCCAACGTTTAGAATCCTTCCAGATTTCAGATGTCTGCATAACTGGTAGTAAAACTTCCTGAGCTCCACTATTATCCATATGCTTTCTGGTGATTTTTTCGATCTTTTTAATAATTCTATAACCTAAAGGAAGATAAGAATAAATTCCGGAAGAATGTTTTCTCATCAATCCCGCTCTCAGCATCAATTTATGACTTGTTACCTCAGCTTCTGCTGGATCTTCTTTTAATGTTGGTAAATATAATTTTGACATGCGCATTTCACACCACTCCTATTTCTGTTCAGATATCTTATTAATATTTTTAGTTGCTGCTGCTTAAAATATTTCTCAGTTAAACTTAAAGTTTTTTAATTTCCTTCAATAATTCTTCCAGCAGCTGATCCTCTTTTACTTTTTTAATGATTTCACCAGATTTAAATATTAATCCTTCTTCCATCCCACCAGCAACTCCAATATCAGCTTCCTTAGCTTCTCCAGGGCCATTAACAGCACATCCCATTACTGCAACTGTAATGTCCTTATCAATTTTCATCAGTTCTTTTTCTATTTTTTCAGCTAAAGCTATTAAATCGATATTTGTTCTTCCACAGGTGGGGCAGGATATAATTTCTACTCCCTTTTTTCTGAGTTCCAGAGATTTCAGAATCTGCCAACCAACTCTAACTTCTTCAACCGGATCACCGGTCAAAGAAACTCTAAGAGTATCTCCAAATCCTTGAGTTAAAAGCGAAGCAATTCCGGCAGCAGATTTAATTGTACCCCTCCAGGGAGTTCCAGATTCGGTGATCCCAATATGAAAAGGATAATCTACTTTTTCAGCCATTAACCGATAGGCCTTGAGAGTTGTTGAAATATGGCTTGATTTTAAGGAAATAACAATATCATAAAAATTATTTTCTTCTAAAACTCTTACATTACGGAGAGCACTTTCGACCATTGCTGCTGCAGTTGGCCCACCATGTTTAGCTAATAATTCCTTTTCAATTGAACCCGAATTGCTGCCAACTCGGATTGGAATCTTATTATTTTTGCAGGCTAATGCTACCTCTTTTATCCGCTGATTACTGCCAATATTCCCAGGGTTAATTCTGAGAGCATCCACTCCATTTTCAACTGCCATTAGAGCAAGCTGATAATCAAAGTGAACATCTGCAACCAGAGGAATATTTATTCTCTTTTTAATTTGTGAAAGAGCCTGAGCGGCTTTTTTATCCGGCACTGCAACCCTAATAATCTCACAACCTACAGCTTCAAGCTCCTTAATCTGCTCAACAGTTGCTTCTATATTTTCTGTTTTAGTATTACACATTGACTGAACAGAAATTGAGGTGTTTCCTCCAACCGGCTGCTCAGCAAAATGAACAAGCTTAGTTTGCCTTCTATTATACATAATTCACCTCTATCAATTATTGCCTAAAATAATCGATTAAAATTAATATTTTTAGTTAAAAAAAGTTCGCATTACATCATTGTAAATTATAAAAACCATTAAGAGCATTAAAATTGCAAAGCCCAGCATATGGACATAACTTTCTTTGCGGGGATCAACAGGCTGACCTCTAATTAATTCTACCACAATAAATAAAATTCTTCCCCCATCTAAAGCAGGAAATGGCAGCAAATTAATAATACCTAAGTTAATGCTAATAATCGCCATCCAGTTTAAAACATTTAAGATCCCAACTCTGGCAGCCTGACCTATGATTGAAGCAATCATAATTGGTCCCCCAACATCTTCGGCAGAACTCTCCCTAAACATCTGAATAAAACCTAAAATAGTCATTTTAAAAACCCGATAACTTTGTTCTAAACCTAAGGTCAAAGCACTGAATAGAGAAACATCTTCTCGAATTAATTTGGGATAAACACCAATGACTCCCCGTTCGCTTTCTTTACTGTACATAGGGGTTACTGTAATTTCTTTTATTTGATTATTACGCTGATAACGAATGAAGATTTTCTGTTCCGAATTTTCTCGGATCAGCTCTGACATTTCATTCCAGTTATTAACTTCCTGACCATTTATTGAAAGAATTTTATCATTTGCTCTTAAGCCGGCTTCTGCTGCTGGTTGTTCCGGAATCACCTCACCTAAAATAGCTGCTTCATTAGTAGAAGTAGGTACACCAAAAATAGCAAAGGCTGAGATAAATATTAAAACTGCCAGCAAAAAATTCATTATTGGTCCCATTAAAATTACAGCCAGCCGTTTTAAAGGAGATTTTTGATTAAATAGCCGCCCCTTTGCTTTAGCTTTATCGTAAATTTCTCTTTCTTCTGCCGGCATTGAATCATCAGGTGGAAATTCTCCAACCATATTACAAAAACCGCCAAGAGGTATCGCTCTAATAGAATATAGAGTTTCCCCTACCTGTTTAGAAAGAAGTTTAGGTCCAAATCCTAATGCAAATTCTGAAACCATGATATCAGATTTTTTAGCAGTGATATAATGGCCGAACTCATGAATGAAAACTAAAACACCTAAAACAACTATAAATGAAACAATTGTTAGAACCATTCTTTAATTACCTCCAGGGCTAAACGCCGAGCCTCTTGATCAGCATTTAAAACTGCTTCTAAACTTGGATCCACAGTGTTTTGATGCTGATCTAAGACAGCTGCAACAACTCTACTTAAAGCTAAAAACGGAATCTCACCTTTTAAAAAACTATAAACTGCAATTTCGTTAGCTGCATTTAAAACAGCAGGATAAGTTCCTCCTACCTTACCTGCAGTATAAGCATATTTTAAATTAGGAAACTTTTCTGTGTCTGCCTGAAAAAATTCTAAAGCTGCTATTTTATCCAACTCCAGTTTAGCACCCAAAGATTGTTTTCTTTCGGGATAGGTTAAACAATATTGAATCGGCATTCTCATATCTGCAGAACCCATTTCAGCTAAAACTGTACCATCTATTAAACTAATCATTGAATGCACAATACTTTGAGGATGAATAAGCACTTTAATATTTTCATAATCACAATTAAACAACCAGTGAGCTTCAATAACTTCCAGCCCTTTATTCATCAATGAAGCTGAGTCAATTGTTATTTTACTCCCCATCTCCCAATTCGGATGATTTAAAGCATCTTCTACTGATACTCCTGCTAGCTCATCTTTAGAATAAGAAAAAAATGGACCACCTGAAGCAGTTAAAAGAATCTGATCTAATTCCTCTCTGTGCCCCTTTAATAGCTGAAATATTGCATTATGCTCACTGTCTACTGGTAATAATTTTATACCTTTTTTTCTAACCAAATCAGTTAAAATTGAACCACCACTAACTAAACTTTCTTTATTAGCTAAGGCAATATCATTACCAGCATTAGCTGCAGCAATAGAAGGCTCTAAACCTGCAAAACCAACGACTGCATTTAAAAGCAGATCCACCTCCGTGGAAGCGGCTGTTTTTAGACTTTCTTTACCGCTTAAAACTTCTGTCTTTTTATTTTTTAAGTTAGTTTTTAAAGCTGCCGCTGCTTTTTCATCAACAACAACTACAAATTCCGGCTGATATTTTTCTATTTGTTGACTAAGGAAGTCAATATTTTTATAAGCTGTTAGAGCTTTAACCTCCCATTCATCTAAATTATCTATTACTTCTAAAGTCTGGCATCCGATTGAACCTGTAGAGCCAAGAATAGTTATCTTTTTCATTTTGTCACCTCTAAAAATTACTTAATTTTTATTTTTTGATATCAATTAGATCTGAATCAACTATTGCCTTAATTATAACTAAAAAAGTTGGCCCTACTACAAATCCAATAGCGCCTAAAATTCTATAACCAGAAAAAAGAGCTGTCATAGTTGCTAAAGGATGAAGGCCTAAGTTTTTCCCCATAATTTTACCTTCTGAAGCCGAACGAACTCCGGCTAAAAATAGATGGAGCAAAAAGAGTGAAAAGGCCTGAGAAAAGTTGCCAAAAATAAGTGCCACTGCAATCCAGGGATAGAATAATAAGGCAGGTCCTATAATAGGAATTAAATCCAAAATAGCCGCTGCAGCTCCAACAACCAGGGCATATTGATTACCCATTAACTTTACTCCGATTCCAGCTACAAGACCACTAATTGTGATCAAAATCAGCATTGCTCTAATATAACCAACTGCTGATCTATTTAATTGGGTAAATACATTGGCGATTTTAGGCTGTATATCATCGGGAAAAATGTTTATTAAAAACTCTTTAATTTTATCTCGATCTCTGCTGATGAAAAATGCGGCAATAAAAGCAATAAAAAGAATCATCAGCATGCGAGGTAACTTAGTTAAAAAATCTAAAATTGAGTTGATTACAGAAACTAATGCATCTCTTATCCCATTATACAACAGCTGTAAATTGCCGTTAATTGCATCTTTAACCGGATCTGATATTTCCCAGTTTTCCATAAAATTTTGCAGCTGCTGATTCTGCTCAGAAAACCATTTTATTTGAGAATCAATCGAACGATAATCAGGTAAATTTTTCAGAAGTCTATTTAATTCTAAATAGCCCTGAGCTCCACCGATAATTATCATAGTCACTAAAATTACTATTACTAAAATTAAAACAATAAAAACAACAAAGCCTCTATGAATCGGTATTCTCTTATCTAAATAATCTACCACAGGATTGATTAAACTGGCAATTACTGCAGCAATAATAAAAGGGGTGAAATATATAAAAACATGCTCCAAAACAACTAAACTGATCAACAAAAATAGAAACATCAAAAAGTATTTAATATACCATTTATCGATTGACATCTAATTCACCCCAAAAATAATATAATGAAATAATATGTAAAAGGTGCCGTAAAAATAAAACTGTCAAACCTATCTAAAATTCCACCATGCCCAGGAATAATTGTTCCCGTATCTTTTACCTTAAAATTTCTTTTAATACACGATTCAAATAAATCTCCTAAAATTGCTACGCCTGGAAACAGAAAAGCAAAAATTACATAATAAATATTTAGAATTTCTAAAATATGAGCAGCAGTGATTATAAAAACAGCAGTTATCAAAACTCCGCCAACCGCACCAGCTATAGTTTTGTTTGGACTTATAATTGGAGCCATTGATTTTTTACCAAATTTTTTGCCTACAAAATAAGCTCCAGAATCAGTTAGCCAGGTAGCAATCAACACCAACCATAAAGCAGTAGTATTTATAAATGGATCAGTATTAATATCTCTTAAAAAAACTGCAAAAGATAATCCACCACCTATATAAATTATTGCAAAAACTTGATAACTAATATTTTTGATAAAATTATTTTCTTCATAATTATACAAATGAAAAATATAGAGGCTAAATATAATAATAAAAAATATAATTCCATATGGTAAAAAGTTAAAATTATTAGATATTTGATATGCATTAAAAACAATCAAAACTGCATTTAATCCCAGTAAAGCTAACAATGATTTTGATTTGATTTCAAGCATCCGACTATATTCTCGAACAGCCAGTACAGTAATGATACTGACTGTAATGAAAAATGGCAGTGAACCAGCAAACACTAAAAATATTAATAATGAAATTCCAATAATAGCACTAATAACTCTTTTTTTAAGCATCATTCTCACCACCATTTAAGCCACCAAATCTTCTTTCTCGCTGCTTAAATTCTTTAATGGCTTTGATTAAATCTTCTGCTTCAAAATCAGGCCAAAATTTATCAGTAAAGTATAACTCAGCGTAGGCAGACTGCCAAAGCAAAAAATTGCTCAAACGCATATCTCCACCTGTTCTAATTAAAAGCTCTACATCCTGCAGCTGACGGTTATATAAAAAATTAGAAAAATTGTTTTCGTCTAACTGATCAAGTTTGATTTCATTATTTTTATAGGCCTCAGCAATTTTTTTTGCAGAATCAATAATTTCTGCTCGTCCTCCATAGTTAAAGGCAATATTTAAAGTTAATTTTTTATTTTTTAGTGAGTGCTTTTCAATATGATCAATTTCATTAATCAAATTTTCCGATAACTCATCTTTTCTGCCAATAAAATTAACCTTAACTCCATTTTGAAGCAGTTCTTCTACTTCATTCCGCATAGTTCTCCTCATGAGAGTTAATAGAAAATCAACTTCTGCTTTTGGTCTTTTCCAATTTTCTGTTGAAAAAGCATACACAGTCAATGACTCAACCTTTAAATCAGCTGCAGCTTTTACTATTTTTTTTAAGGTTTTAACACCCTCTTTATGGCCCGCACTTCTATTTTTATTCTGTTTTTGAGCCCAGCGACCATTACCATCCATAATTATTGCAATGTTTTTAGGGGTATTCATTAAATCATCCCTTCCAATTAGTTAATTACCCCCTAAAAAGGGGGCATAAATTAGCTGTTGTATTGAAAAGACCAGGTTATTAAATAAAGATCATTATCAACATCTTTTTCGATTTTCAGTACTCTTTTAGTTCCAAATTTTTTAAGATTATCCTTATTTTTGTATGGAGGTGTAATCTTTTTCAATCTATAATCAAGCTGTTCAGTTTCTAAAAAATTGACTGCTTTTTCCAGTGGAGAAGCTAAAAATTTATTTAATTTCAATTTCATGACTTAGACTTCCATTATCTCTTCTTCTTTTTTCTCAACAATGTCATTTAATTTACTAATATATTCATCAGTTAATTCCTGGACATTGTCCAATCCGCGGTGCATGTTATCTTCAGAGATTTCGCCTTCATCTTCTAGCATTTCTAATTCTTCGTTAGATTCTCGCCTAATAGCACGAATAGCAATTCTACCTTTTTCTGCTTTTTCATGCAGGATCTTTACAAGTTCTTTTCTTCTTTCTTCTGTTAACTGGGGAATGTTAATTCTAATAACACTACCATCATTACTCGGGTTAAGACCTAAGTTCTCCTGCATAATAGCTTTTTCAATAGCTTCAATATTATTTTTATCCCAGGGCTCAATTACGATCTGTCTTGCCTCTGGAGCAAAAACCTTTGCCATCTGCTGAATCGGAGTTGCTACACCATAGTTATTAGCTTTAATATTTTCTACTAATGAAGGTCTAGCCCTACCAGTTCTAATGGTATTTAAATCTTTTTTTGTATTTTCTAATGTTTTCTGCATCCTTTTTTCTGTCTCTTTCATTACTTCTCTAAACATAAATTTGACCTCCTCAGATTTAATTATTAACTAACAGAAGTTCCAATATCTTCGCCAAGTAATACCCGCTTAATATTACCTTCTTTTTTAACTGCAAATACTTTTAAAGGTATTTTATTATCCATACATAATGAAACAGCTGTGAAATCCATAACTCTCAGAGAGTTATTTAACAAATCAATGTAGGATAGAGCCTCATGTTTCTGCGCATTTTCATTAACTGCAGGATCAGAATCATAAATACCATCTACATTTTTAGCCATTAAAATTGCATCAGCAGAAATTTCAGCTGCTCTGAGTGCTGCTGTGGTGTCAGTTGAGAAAAATGGATTTCCTGTCCCGGCAGCAAAGATAACCACTCTTCCTTTCTCTAAGTGTCTAATTGCACGACGACGAATATATGGTTCTGCAATTTGACGCATTTCAATTGCTGACTGAACTCTGGTTTCGATATCAAATTTTTCTACAGCATCCTGCAGTGCCAACGCATTGATTACAGTTGCCAACATCCCCATGTAATCTGCTGTACCTCTGTCCATACCTTTTGCACTACCTGCAATACCTCTAAATATGTTACCACCACCAACTACAACTGCCATTTCAACATTTGTAGATTTTACAACATCACTAATTTCTGCAGCAATTTTTTTGATCATTTCCGGGTCAATACCAAAGCCATTATCACCGGCAAGTGCTTCCCCACTAATTTTAAGCAGTATTCTTGAATAAACTGGTTTTTCTGTCATTATATAATTAACCTCCATTAAATATTATTCTTCAATTTTTAGCTAATTCCTTTTTTAAAAGCAAATTTACTTAAAAAAAGAGAACACTCTCTCTAAGTGCTCTCCTTTTTTAATTATTATTGATTTTTTGTCATAGCAGCAACTTCAGCGGCAAAGTCTTCTTCTTTTTTTTCAATACCTTCACCAATTTCGAAGCGTGTAAACTGTTTAACTTCCATATCATTTTCTTCTAATACTTCTGCAACAGTTTTATCATCATCTCTAACAAAAGGCTGCTCTAAAAGACAAACCTGAGTAAAGTACTTATTGATTTTACCTTCAATAATTTGATCAAGAATATGCTCTGGTTTACCTTCATTTAACATCTGTTCTCTATAAATTTTCTTTTCTTTTTCAATTGATTCTGCATTTACAGAATCACGATCTAAGAATTCTGGATTAATTGCTGCAATATGCATTGCAACATCTTTAGCAGTTTTTGCTTTTGAATCATCAAATTCATTAGCAAATTCTACTAAAACACCAATTTTTCCACCTAAATGAATATATCCAAATAAATATCCATCAGTTTCTACTTTCTTAAATCTTCTCAAATTGATGTTTTCACCAATGCTGGCAATAGCAGCTTTGATTACGTCATTAACTGTCTGGCTCTCATCTTTGAACCATTTCTCATTTTCAACAGCCTCCACAGCTTCTGCATCACTCTGCATGATATGCTCTGAAATATCAGCTACCAGATTCTGGAACTGATCATTTTTAGCAACAAAGTCAGTTTCAGAGTTAACTTCAACTAAAATACCTTTTTTGCGGTCATCAGTAATATTTAAACTTACTAATCCCTCAGCGGCAACACGACCTGCTTTTTTAGCAGCAGCTGCCATTCCTTTTTCTCTTAAATATTCGACAGCAGCTTCAATATCGCCGTCAACTTCGTTTAATGCCTTTTTGCAGTCAAGAACACCTGCACCAGTACGGGAACGAAGTTCCTTAATATCTTTCATTGTAACTCCCATTTATTAATAACCTCCTTATAGTAACTTATAAAACTTCAATTAAAGATTCTTTATTCGAGATTCGAGCTATTTAAAATTATAATTTAATAATTTATATTTATATAATTACAATTATGCTAGAAAAAAGCGCTGCAAAGCTAAAAACTTCACCAGCGCTTTTTATAAATTCTTAATTATTCAGCAGTATTTTCTTCAGCTTCAGCTTTTTCTTCAGCTTCAGCTTTTTGTTTAACTTCAGCTTCTTGTTTACCCTGCTTCCCAGCAAGTACTGCATCAGAAATAACACTGGTAATCAATTTGACAGCTCTAATAGCATCATCATTACCAGGAATGACATAATCTATCAGATCTGGATCACAGTTCGTATCTAAGATTGATACAATTGGGATATCCAGTTTTCTAGCTTCAGAAACTGCAATATCTTCTTTTCTTGCATCTGTGATAAAGATTAAATCTGGTAAACCATTCATATCTCTAATCCCACCGAGAAATCTCTCAAGCTTATCGTGTTCTTTGTTTAATTCGATAACCTCTTTTTTAGGAAGAACTTCAAAAACACCTTCTTCTTCCATCTGCTCGATTTCTTCTAAACGGTCAATACGCTTTTTGATAGTATTATAATTAGTTAACATACCACCTAACCAACGCTGATTAACATAAGGCATTCCGCATCTTTCAGCTTCTTTTTTAACAGTTTCCTGTGCTTGACGTTTAGTTCCAACGAACAGTACATTTTTACCTTTAGCAGCTTCATCTTTAACGAAATTATATGCATCGTCAATTAACTTAACTGTCTGCTGTAGGTCAATAATGTAAATTCCATTTCTTTCGGTGAAAATATATGGTTTCATCTTTGGGTTCCATCTTTTAGTCTGATGACCAAAATGAACACCCGATTCGAGGAGTTGTTTCATATTTACAACTGACATAACTCCTGCACCTCCTTTCTGGTTTTAGCCTCCGACAGCATCAACTCTAAACACAACTGTATGAAATACAGCACCAGCATTTAGATCAACTGTCGTGTGTATTTTGCCACAAAAAAGTATACCATAGGCTTGAACTTTAATCAAGTCTTTTTTTAAAAATAATTTTTCTCTAGCAGGAAAAAGACTCCTCATTAAATTGAGAAGCCTATTAAATCAGTAATACTCATTTTATGCTTTTAGTTTTTCTAATTCGTCTAATAAATTATCATTAAGAACTTTAATATATGTTCCCTTCATTCCTAATGAGCGGGATTCAATTACCCCAGCACTTTCAAATTTACGCAAAGCATTAACAATAACAGATCTGGTAATTCCAACTCTATCTGCTACTTTACTTGCTACTAGCAATCCTTCTTCTCCATCTAATTCTTCAAAAATATGTTCAATTGCTTCTAATTCAGAATAAGAAAGGGTGTCAATTGCAATTTGAACTGCTGCTTTTTTACGAGCCTCTTTTTCTATTCTTTCACTGCGGGAACGTAAAATCTCCATCCCTACAACTGCAGCTCCATATTCTGCTAAAATTAAGTCTTCATCATTAAAGGCAGAACCATAACGAGCAAGGACTAAGGTCCCTAATCTATCTCCACCACCAACAACTGGTACAATTGTTGTTAACTTATCTTCGAATAAGCAGTCGTCACCTTCAGTAAATACACACTTGCCATCTTTTTGCTCAATATTTGATTTTGTTTCTCTAATTCTCAATAAACCTTTATTATAGTCTTCAGGAAATTCTCCCTGATCAATAACTGCTTCTTCCATAATATCACATTCAAAGTCGTCTAAGAGGCTGTAACCTAAAATCTTTCCTTTTTTACTTGTTACATAAATATTACACTGTACAGCTTCTTTTAAAACATAAGCCATATCGGAAAAATCAACTGCATTTCCACCTGTTCTCTGTAATAATCGGTTAATTTTTCTGCTTTTTTCTAATAAACTACCCATTGTTATCTCCTCCATTTTCAGTTTTGAATTATAAAATATATTTACTTAAGTCTTTATTTGCAACAACATCTTTCAACTTATCATTTACATAGTCAACATTTATTTCTATTTCTTCTCGTCCCATACCTGGAGCTTCAAAAGAAAGATCTTCTAACAGTTTTTCCATAATTGTATGCAGCCTTCTGGCTCCAATATTTTCTGTTTCTTCATTGATATCGTAAGCAAAACTTGATATTTCTTCAACCGCATCTTCAGTAAAGTTAATAGTTATGCCTTCAGTCTCTAATAAAGCCTTGTACTGTTTGACTAAAGAGTTTTGCGGGAGAAGTAGTATATCCTTGAAATTTTCCCGGCTAAGGCTGTCTAAATTAACCCTCAGCGGAAATCTACCCTGTAGTTCAGGTATTAGATCTGCTGGTGAAGAAACATGAAAGGCACCGGCAGCAATGAAAAGAATATGATCAGTTTTAACTGAACCATGTTTGGTGCTCACAGTTGAACCTTCTACAATTGGCAGAATATCTCTCTGTACACCCTGTCTTGAAACTTCAGGGCCAGAATTTGATTCTCTACCGGCTATCTTATCAATCTCATCTAAAAAAATAATCCCATCTTCTTCAACTTTTTCAATTGCTTCAGCTTTAACCTGATCCATATCTATTAATTTTTGAGCTTCTTCATCTTTGAGTATTTCTTTAGCCTGAGCAATAGTAATTTTTTTCTTCTGTTTTTTATTAGGAAATATATTGCCCAACATATCCTGAAAGTTAATACCCATCTCTTCTACACCTGAGCCAGAAAAGACTTCCATCATCTGAGTATTACTTTCTTCAACCTCTATTTCTATTTTTTGGTCATCAAGCTTGCCTTCTTTTATTCTGTCATACATTCTTTTTCTTCTAGCAGCAATTCTTTCATCTACATTTTCATTATTTTTTTTAACGTCATCAACTAAATTAGAATAGTAATCATCCTGTTTTTTGCTTTTACCAGGCAGCATTTTATTTACAATCCTTTGAATAGCCTGTTTTTCGGCTTCAATTTCAACTTCTTCCATTTTTTCTTCTCTGACCATTCTAATTGCTGATTCTGTCAGATCTCTAATCATTGATTCGACATCACGACCTACATAGCCGACTTCAGTAAATTTAGTAACTTCTATTTTAATAAAGGGCGCTCTGGCAATTTTAGCAAGTCTACGGGCAATCTCTGTTTTACCAACACCAGTCGGTCCAATCATTAAAATGTTTTTCGGAATAATTTCATCCTTCATATCATCTTTTACCAATTTTCGTCTATATCTATTTCTTAAAGCTATTGCCACTGATTTTTTAGCCTTATTCTGTCCAATTATATATTTATCTAATTCAGCAACGATTTCTTTGGGTGTTAGTTGATTATTCACCTGCTTTAGACTCACCTCCATTTAACTCCTCTAAAGTAATATTTTCATTAGTATAAATACAAATAGAAGCCGCTATTTTGAGTGCTTCACTGGCTATATCCCCCGCATTCAGGTCTTGAGCATGGTTTAATAGTGCTGTAGCAGCCGCTCTTGCATAAGGGCCACCAGAACCAATAGCAGAAATATCGCCATCAGGTTCAATCACATCACCATTACCTGAAATAATAAGGATTTCATCCAGATCTGCAACAATTAGCAAAGCTTCAAGTTTTCTCAAAATTTTATCTGTCCGCCATTCTTTGGCCAGCTCAACTGCTGCCCGCTGTAGACTTCCGTGATATTCCTCTAATTTCCCCTCAAATTTCTCAAAAAGGGTAAAGGCATCCGCAGATGTTCCGGCAAATCCAGCTAAAATTTTACCATTATATAATCTTCTGACTTTTCTGGCTGTACTTTTCATAACTGTATTACCAAGGGTTACCTGGCCATCTCCAGCTAAAGCTGTACAACCATTATACTTAACTGCAACTATAGTAGTTGCTTCGAAATCTGTAATCGACAATTTAGAACCTCCTTCACTTATAATCTTATATTTTTTAAATTGTCACATGATTCAAAATATTTTAATCTATTTTGTTTATATTAACATGTTTTTATAAAAAAAGTCAAGTTTTTGCTCTTAAATTCACAATATTTTTCATATATATTTTAAAAATTCATATTGTTAACGTTATTATATTAGTTATAATTATCTGATTATCGAGAACACTTTCGCAAAATAAATTTTTAAAGCTTTCCCCAAAATTCTAAACAAACGCGAAAATTGGAGAAAGCTAGCTAGTCAAAAAGTTCAGTAATTAATCTGCTTTTTCAGTATGTCCACATTCTTTGTTCGTACATTTATAATGTTTACCTTTGGCCTTAGTGGTTTTTTCTACCATTAAACTGCCGCATTCGGGGCAGGGCTTTTTAACCGGTTTGTTCCAACTCATAAAATTACAATCAGGATAATTACTGCAGCCATAAAATGTTCTACCTTTTTTAGATGTTCGCTCAATAATTTCTCCATCTTCACATTCCGGACAGTCAACTCCAGTTTTGATCAAATAAGGTTTAGTATTTTTACATTCCGGATAACTTGAGCAGGCTAAAAACTTACCATAACGACCATACTTAACAACCATTGGACTACCACATTTTTCGCAAACTTCATCTGTTTCTTCTACAATTTGAACACTTTCCATATTTTCTCTCGCATTTTCTAAACGTTTATAGAAAGGTTCATAAAAATCTCTTAAGATTTTTTTCCAATTTTCATTACCTTTTTCAATTTCATCAAGTCTCTTCTCTAAATCAGCAGTAAACTCAATATCTGTTACATCAGGAAAATATTCGGTTAATAATTCAGTAACAGTTTCTCCAAGCTCTGTTGGTTTAAAATACCTTCCTTCTTTTTCCACATAATCTCTAGATTCAATTGTAGAAAGTGTAGGAGCATAAGTACTTGGACGTCCAATCCCTTCTTCTTCCAGAGTTTTTACCAGTGTTGCCTCAGAGTATCTTGGAGGTGGAGTGGTAAAATGCTGTTCAGGGTTTGTTTTAACTAAAGAATATTTATCTCCCTCGTTTAAAACAGGAAGATCAATATCATCTTCTTTTGCTTTACCAGTTAAAATTAAATGTCCCGGAAATAAGAGGCGGGATCCACTTACTCTAAATTTATATTTTTCTCCAGCTTTAAATTGAGCTGAAATGCTTTCGTAAAGTGCAGGACTCATCTGGCTTGCTACAAATCTTTTCCAAATTAAATCATACAGCTTAAATTGATCTTTAGATAAATGTTTTTTCATCTTCTCAGGTGTTCTCTGAGTATCAGTAGGTCTGATTGCTTCATGAGCATCCTGAGCATTAGAATTATTTTTAGATTTCTTCTTTGAATTTTTTAAGAATTTATCACCAAATTTATTTAAAATATAATTTTTAGCTCCATTTTTTGCTTCATTAGATAATCTTGTACTATCAGTTCTGATATATGAAATCAAACCAACTGTACCCTCACTACCAACATCTATACCTTCATATAGCTGCTGAGCTATATACATAGTTTTTTTAGCAGTAAAGTTTAATTTATTTGAAGCACGCTGCTGTAAGGTTGAAGTTGTAAAAGGAGATTTAGGATTTCTTCTTCTTTTTCTCTTTTTTACCTTTATTATTTCAAACTCTTCATTTTTTATGTCTTCAATTACCTGATCTGTTTCTTCTTTACTTTTTAAATTGAATTTTTTATTATCAATTCGATATAAATCAGCCTTAATTACTTCCCCGTTTTCATTTTTTAATTCAATTTCTAAACTCCAATATTCTTCCTCTTCAAAATTTCTTATTTCTTTTTCTCTCTCACAAATTATTTTCACAGCCACTGATTGAACTCGACCTGCACTTAAACCCTTACGAACTTTTTTCCATAACAAAGGACTTAAGCGATAACCAACTATGCGGTCCAATAATCTACGAGCCTGTTGTGCATCTACTAAGTCTTTATTAATTGTACGCGGATTTTTTATTGCATTTTTAATTGCGGTTTTAGTTATTTCATTAAATTCTATCCGGTTATTTTCTTCCTCTGATAATTTTAAGGCATAAGCTAGATGCCAGGAAATAGCTTCTCCTTCACGGTCAGGGTCAGTTGCAAGAAAAACTTCGTCACTTTTTTTAGCAGCTTTTCTTAATTTATTTAATGTCTTACCCTTACCTCGAATTGTAATATAATTAGGTTCAAAATCATCTTCTAAATCAATACCTAATTTACTTTTTGGTAAATCTCTAACATGCCCCATCGAAGCTTCTACCTTATAATTTCTTCCCAAAAATTTCTTAATTGTCTTTGCTTTTGCAGGTGACTCTACAATCACCAGATTCTTTTTTTTCTTTGCCATTAAATTTATACCTCCAGTAAACTCTTAGTTTACTCTCTGTTGTTTTAATAAACCACTGTTAAATTCCTTAAATTCAGCCGAAATTGTCATTAATGATTCAGAATCATCTACTACCTCATTAATTATTTCCCAAACAAGATCTGTTTCTAAATTATTAGCAGCAGCCAGCTGAGACATCCTAAATATAATAATTTCTAACTCATCTGCAGTCAAAATACCCATTGCATTGAGTTTTAGAATTATAGATTTCATTTCTTTAGTAAAATAAAAATTTTCTACTTTTGTAAACACGCGATTATAACCACTAGGCATTTCTTGATCTATATAATAGTCATTATCACTAACAGAAATCACTTCACTAAATAGAATATCAAATGCTTCACTAATATTTTCAATAGTATGTCCTTTGTCTTCAAGTTCTATTACTATATCTTCTTGTTTTTTCCATAAATCTACATCATTCAGCATCTTATGAATTAATATACTTAAAATTTCTATGACTTTTTTATTCATATTATTCTGGCATTTCTGCCTTTAGGCCTCCCTACATTAAGAAAATCTTTAACTAGTATATTATTATATTGGTTTAAGTAGATTTTGTAAACCCTTAAACTGATATTTTTTTCCTTTTAATCGAATTATAATATTCATCAATTCTAATTTTACCAGTATTCTATCAACTTTTTCTGTAGTCAAATTACTTAATTTAATTAAATCATCATAATAAATTTCTATTTCATGCTGAAAAAGTTTTAATATTTTTAGCTCATCATGATTTAAATCTGGATATACCTTATTGATCAGCTTCTTACTTTCTAAAAAGTCGTTTTTACTTTCTTGCTGCTGCAGATATTGGTTCAGATAATCGGTAATATCACTCACCTTCGTAAAAATTGCTGCTCCCTTTTTTATAAGTTTGTTGCAGCCAACAGAATTAGGCCTATCAATATTTGCCGGTACAGCCATGATATCTTTACCCTGCTCTAAAGCATAATCAACTGTAATTAGAGTTCCACTTTTGGCTCCGGCCTCTACTACTAGTATTAAATCTGCGAGAGCACTAATAATCCTATTCCTTCTGGGAAAGTTTTGAGCTCGAGGCGGAACTTCTGGATTAAATTCCGTTATCATTAAACCATTATCAGCTATTTTTTTAGATAATATATTGTTTTGAGAAGGATAGAGATAATCAAAGCCATTGCCTAATACGGCTGTTGTTATTCCAGCTTCTACAGATAATGCCCCTTTATGAGCAGTACCATCTATCCCGTTGGCTAAGCCGCTAATTATATTTACACCCATTTTAGCTAATTCTGCTGCAGTTCTAGCGGCAATTTTTCGACCATAAACAGTAGAATTTCTGGAACCGATGATGGCAACTGCTGGCAGCTGAAAGTTTAAGGTCCCCTTATAAAAGATAACAGGGGGTGGATCATAAATGTTTCTTAACTTTTGAGGATATTTATTATTATAAAGCGTTAGATATTTAATTTTTTTGTCATTTAATTCCGCTATAATTTTTTTAGCATTAAAATTATTTTTAGTTTTATTAAACTCTTTAATTTGAGAATTCTTTAAACCTAATTTTTTTAACCTGTAATTACTAAAGTGCCAGATTGATTCTAGATTATCTAATTTAACAGTTAAATTCTCAATAGTTTTAGGCCCAAAACCACTTATCCTGTTCAAAAAAATTATTACCAGAGCATTAATATCCATAATTTACCTCCTTGAGTTTATTTATATTATATATCCAAAAAAATCTAATAGCAAATTTAATTTAGAATTTAAAGGAAGATTCCAATTGTTATTGAATAGTATAATTAATCGAGACAATTTATATTTTATTTCTGGATTTTTATTAAGGAGTGATTTTATTGCTCAAATCTACCAAATACAACACTATTCTATATTTTCTAAGCATACTTGCGTTTATTATAGGCTTTATTATTGTAATCCCTTTATTACTAGCTTTTTTTTATCAGGAGGGAATTAATATTTATCAGGCCTTTTATTACACAATAATTATTTCTTTAATCACAGGCACAATTTTAAAATTGCCAACCGATCCCGAAAATATTTATATTGACCTGACAACAGCAATGCTCTTATGTGCCTTGGGCTGGATTATAGTTTCAATTTTAGGAGCTCTTCCTTTTATGATCGGTATTGAAAAATCTTTTGTGGATTCATTTTTTGAAGCAGTCAGTGGTTTTACAACAACTGGAATTACTGTCTTTACCGGACTTGACTCAATGCCCAAGTCTATTATTTTTTGGAGAAGTTTAATGCAGCTTTTGGGTGGTTTGGGTATTTTAACTTTTTTCCTTTTAATTTCAACTAGAGCTAAGGGAGAAACCTGGCAGTTATTTAGTGCAGAAAGCCATAAAATTAATGTTTCGAGGCCGGTGCCAAATGTTTTTAAAACTGTAAAAATACTCTGGATGATTTATTTAGGTTTTATGCTTTTAGAAAGTATAATCTTGATTTCTCTGGGTTTATCTCCATTTGATGCTTTAACTCATAGTTTTACAACCCTCTCAACTGGTGGGTTTTCACAGTATGATGCCAGTATAGCCCATTTTGCCGATAGTGGTTACAGCAATTATATTTTAATTGAATATGTTATAACATTTTTTATGTTTTTAGGTGGAGTCAATTTTTTACTTCACTTTAGATTTTTTACTAAAGACTATGAAAGCATTAAGAAAAATAGTGAATTGAAGACCTTTTTGAGATTAATCTTATATTCTACAGTTTTTATTAGTTTTTTAATTATAATTTTAAATACTGCTGGTGATTTTAATGCTGAAGAAATTTTCAGAAAAACAATTTTTCAGGTAACCTCTATCATTACAACTACTGGTTTTGGAACTCATAATATTAATTCTAATTTTTTTCCAGCTGCAGCCAGACAGATTTTTATAGTCTTTATGTTGATCGGAGGTAGTGTTGGTTCTACATCTGGTGGAATTAAAGTAATGCGTTTAAATATTTTAGGGGGTTTATTTAAAAGAGAAGTCAAAAAAATATACCTACCAAACCATGCAGTACTACCTGTAACTTTAGATAAAAGTATTATTAATAGTGATGAAATAAATAAACTTACAGGCCTATTTTCTTTCTGGCTGTTCATGATTGTTATTGGAGGTATAATAACTTCTATTTTTTCTAATCTTAATGGTTGGCAGGCTTTTTCAGGCATGTTTTCTGCAATGGGGAATATAGGACCTTTCTTCTTTTCTGTTGAAAAAATGGCTTCACTTTCTCCCGTTATTAAACTGACATATATTATCGGAATGCTGGCCGGAAGGTTAGAAATCTTACCAATTATTATTCTGTTTTCAAAAGAGGCCTGGAAAAACTAAACTAATTAAGCTTAATTTATAGGGGGAGGTAAAATAAATGTATATAATTATAGCTGGTGGAGGAATTGCTGGTAGAAATTTAACAAAAAATTTAGTTCAAAAACATGATGTAATTGTAATTGAGAAAGAACAAAGTGTTGCTGAAAAAATATACAGCCGTTATGGAGCAGTAACCGTCTTAGGAAGTGCGACTAGAATTGATATTTTAAAAGAGGCTGGTATTGAAAAGTGTGATATAGCAATAGCAGTTATGAGAGATGATGCTGATAATCTTTCTTTTTCACTTTTAGCTAAAAATTTTGGGGTAAAAAAGATCTTAGTCAGAATGAGAGAGCCTGAATACGAAAATGCTTATCAGATGGCTGGTGCCACCAACATTGCAGCTACTATGGAATTAATTGTTGATCGTTTTATTACTGATATTGAAGAACCTGATGTAAGAAAAGTTGCCTCTTTAGGTGATGGAAAAGCTGAAGTTTCGATCTTAACTATCCCACCTGAATCACCCATTTCGGGTATGAAGATTTCAGAAATAGTTAGTCAAAAAAACTTTCCTGAAAACTGTGTAATTGCAGGTATTTTTGACAAGGCTCAGGATAGATATATAGTCCCCCGAGGAAATAGGGAAATATTTGCTGGTAATCAGGTTTTTTTAGTGGCCTCAAAAGATGATATGGAAAGTGCAGCTGATTTTTTACTTAATAAAAAATAGGACATTTGCCTAAATGTAAATAATTAACAAAAGCTGAGTGCAGAAAACCGCACTCAGCTTTTATTATCTGTTCTATAAAAATTATATTTAGTATAATTCTACTTCTGCTGAAACAGAAACATTTATATTTACCTTTTGTTCAGCCAGTGGAACTTCTGAAAATTTAGCTGATTCAGCACTTCTTGTCATTGACCTCAAAACATCATTACCATAAATATTCTGCTGACCAAAACTAATTTTTTTAATCCTGTAATTTTCTTTATCTAAGTTTTTAGCCATAAAAGCTGCCTTTTCTTTTAAAGAATTCAAAGCCACAGCTGTAACTTCTTCTAAAGCCTTTTCATTACTTTCCAAGCGGTAATTTATATTTACAACTCTATTAGCCCCGGCATTTAACAATTTCCCCAGCAATACCGGAAGTTCTCCCAAATTCTTAGTACTAAACTTAATCTGATTACTAACTCGATAGAAGGTTACTTTTTCTTCTTCATCTTCATCATCTAATGATATATAATTAGTATAAGGATAAACTCTAAAACCCTGTGTTTCAATGTTTTCTAATTCTTCTGCTTCTAGAATTGACATTAATTTACTTACAATTCTATTATTTTCTTCAACTGCAGTTGACTGTTCTCTGCTTTCATTTTCAAAACCAAGTACTACCTCAACTACCTCCGGATCATATTCACGCTGTTGATTAATACTTAAACTAGTAGTAATATAGTCTTCTTCAACCTTTTTTTCTGCAGGCCCTTCTTTTTCTGCTGTTTGTACTACTGGAGTATTAAAATATAGACCATTTACAACTAAAACTGATAATAAAATTAAAGCGATAAAAACTAAAAACATTCCTAGATTTTTACTCATAAAAATCCCTCCATTTAACTTTTATTAATATTATTTCATTTTTATCTTTACCCTATTTATATAATTCTAATAAGATTGTAAAATTCCTTTATTAATTTTAATGATATTTTTATAGTTTAATGATTTTTGACCCTCATAGGGGCAAGCTCACGAGGTTTGCAAGCAGACTTTCACTCTATCACCTAATTTTCTTCACGCAAAGCAAATGAAATGTTTTGAAAGTTTTTATTTTTAAATTTTTCAATTAAAAATACAACTGCTTCAAAATTACTTTCTTTGTCAGCATAAATCTTTATTTTATTATTTTTTTCAGCGTTTAAATCAGTTATTAAATTATCTATATCTTGTCGACTGTACTCTTTTTGATTGTAATAGATTTTATTATTTTGATCCAAAAAGATATTAACCATCTCTACATTTTTAGTTTTTCCAATACTGCTGTCCGGTACCGTAATATTATATAGAGCTTCTTCTCCCTGCAGTGTTGAAGAAACTAAAAAGAAGATTAACAATAAAAATACAATATCGATCATCGGGGCCAGATTTAAAGTTGAGCTCTTTTTTTTAGGCTGATAACTCATTCTTTTTCAACCCCTTTTTAGTTGTCTCTTTTATTTCTTTTTTGAAAAGCATACTCTCACTTTCCAATCTTAAATTATTCAGCTGATTGTGCAGCTTCTCAATTTTTGCATAAAAATAATGATAAAATGCTGCAGCAGGTAATGAAATTATTAAACCAGCAGCTGTCGTAAATAGAGCTTCAGAAATACCTAAAGCCATCTGTTCCGGGTTCCCCCCTAGACCTAAGACCTGAAATGTTTTGATCATTCCACTAACAGTTCCTAAAAGGCCTAAAGTTGGGGCTACCTGGGCAATAAAATTTAAAAATCCTAAACGTTTTTCTAGTTCTGGCAGCTGATCAACTTCCTCCGCATCAAGATAAAGTTTAAATTCTTCTCTGTTTTTTGGATTTCTTTTTAATGTATTATAATATATTTTTGCTGCAATTCCTTTTTGATTATGCAAGATATTATCCTCTAAATTACTTTCATCAAAATCTTCAATAGCTTTTAAATATTGTTCTTTATTAATTGTTCTATAATTTAAAATAAAAACTATAGTTCTTTCAAATATTATAAAAAGCATTAAAAATGCAGCTAAAAGCAGTGGGTATGCTACAACTCCTGCAGTTTCTATAAATTCTGTAATCATTTATCTTACCTCCTTTAGTTCAACTCAAATTTTATTGGCAGATTTACTATTACTTCAATCTTTTCTCCATCTTTTTCAGCAGCTTTAAATTCCCAATCACTTACCGCCTTCAGAGCAGCCTGGTCAAACGACTTATAACCAGAGCTTTGATTAATCTTCAAATCATGTGTTTTTCCTTCTTTATCAATTCTTAAAGAAACTATAACCCTCCCTTCTATATTTCTTCGCCTTAAATTAGAAGGGTATTCTGGCTGGCTATATTTACTAACCCCTGGTTTTTTAATTGAATCTGAATTACCTTTTCTTAGATCATAAACTTTATTTTCTTGATCAGCTTTATTTTTCGCTGCAGCAGAATTATCAGAGTTACTATTTTGAATGGTCTCAATTTTTTTTACTATTTTAGCATCTTTACTATTTATTGCTTCAGCTGTGCTGCTCTGATCTGATTGAGGATCTGCAGCTTCATTTTCTTCATTAACCTTATTTGTTTCAGCTGACTCCGATTCTTTATCTGCTTCGGCTTCCAAATTAGCTATAAAACTATCTAAATCAAATTCATCTTTTTTATTTTTCTCTTCTTTTTCTACAGATTCTTCTTTTTCTGAGTTGTTTGCTGAATTCTGCATCCAGGCTGGTGGTTCAGCCACCTTTTCTTTCTCCTTATTTTGCTGTTTATCTTCAGCAGAATCTTTTTGTTTAATCGATTGATTTATAGTTTCTTTTCTATATTTTTCCTTGGGTTCTTTTTTGTCTACTACTTTTTCTTTTTTTTCTAACTCAGTTTTTTTATCATTTTGTTCATTTACATTATTCTTTTCCTGCTGCATATCTTTTGTATTTTTTACTTGTGATTCTTTCAATTTATTTTCTGTTTGTATAACTTCTTTTTTAGGAGGTTCTTTTTCTTCTATTATCTTATTTTCTGCAAGATCTTTTTTTTCTTCTGTAATTTCAACCTTTTTTTCAGCTAAACTATTTTTATCTACTTCCGCCTCTTCATTTTGAACCTGAGAAGCTGTATCTTTTGTTTGGGTTTTTACTTCATTACTGGAATCTAACTGACTTTCTTCCCCTGCAGGCTTTTTAGAAGCAGATAATAATAGTTCTATTTCAACTTCTTCTTTTTCCTGAATTTTTATATCTTCTGCCAGAAGCTTTAAAGAACCAGCTTCCAGCAGCAAGATAAGGGATAATGATAAGAGGAAGGCTGTTAGATATATTATTTTGTTATTCTTCATTATCATCATCCTTTCTATAAGTTAATTTGTAGGTTTAACTAGAATTTGGTGCTTAAGTTAACCATAAAGTTGCGGCCTGGCATCGGATAACCGTCCACTACTTCGTAATCTTTGTCAAAGAGATTGTTGATTTCAAATGCTAACTCTTTATTTTTATCTATATTAGTTGATAATTTCAAATCAGAGATAAAATATGAGTCTACTTTGCCTCCACCATAAGAGTTTGTTTCATCAACATATCTATTGTCCAATACCGCTTTATAAGTTTCAGTTCTGTATTTTAAATTTAAAGCAAGCTGATTATATGGCATATTTAATGACTGACCATCAACACTGTCATCTCTGGCTTCTAGGTAAGTATAAGCAAAATCGATATTCCAATTATCATCAAAAGTTCTTGATGTTAAAAACTCTATTCCTTTAATATCAGCTTCATCGATATTTTCCATCCTCAATGTATTAGAATTATAAGTAATTAACTGATCAAATTTTCTTCTAAAAAATGTAATTTCTCTTCTGCAGATTGAATCTGAATATTTAAATCCAATATCAAAAGTCTTAGCTTCTTCTGGATTTAAATTCTCGTTATTACCAAATCCAGTGTATAAATCAAGGAATGTTGGTGCTCTAAAAGCTTCACCATAATTAAAATTGAAATTCCAATTATCATTTATTTCATAAATATATCCAAGTTTAGGGCTAAGATTAGATCCATATTCATCATGGTCATCGTATCTAGCACCATAAACAAAGATATTATTATTTAATCTAAATTTATCCTGTATATAAAGAGCCTTATTTAGATTATCATATTTATTGTTAATTGATATTGTATTATCTTCAACCTTGTTTTCTATTATATCAAAACCATAATTTATTGTATGATTATCAAAATAATAATTTGTTTCTTTATAATTAAAACCTCTTTTAGAAATATCTATATCTGTTGTGTTATATCCAGTCAAACTCCAGGTACTCCTAGTCTTATCATACATTTCTCGCTCATTATTATATACTAAAAATGTTCTATCACGATTTTCTAAATTTTGATTTAAAGATATCTTTATATTTTCATCCTGATCGTCACGAAAACCATAATCATCATTAGCCTCTGAGCCAGGATAATTTGATTCAGTGTTATTATGTCGATATGTAATATTTACATTAGAGATCTTACTTAAATTATACTTGTATTTCAAAAATATATCATCACGATCTAAAGATGACTTTTGATCTGGATCATCTCGATGTTCATCACTACTCAATTTATCATAAGAAATAAAAATTGAAGAATTATCAAAATTATAATTTGTTGTCACAATATAATTTTGAGTGTTATATGAACCTAAACCAAAATTAATCTCTGTTTCATTATCTTTATCAGTATCTTGAGTTACAATATTAATTACTCCACCCATAGCATTTGCTCCATAAATTGATGATGAGGCAGACTTAGAGATTTCAATTCTTTTAATAATAGAAATAGGAATATCCTCTAACCTAATAATACCATCCTGAGGACTATTTAGTGGCTGTCCATCTAATAAATATAATATTTGATCTTGTCTCGCCCCTCTAATTATTACATCTTTTTTTCCTGTTAAACCACTAAAATTTTTGATATAAACTCCACCAGCATCCTGAAGAAGATCTGCCAAATTCTGAGCATTGCTCTCTTCAATCTCCTCCTGATCAATAACTTCAATACTGACCGGAGTTTCCATAATACTTTCCTCATAACGACTTGCTGTCACAACAACTTCTTCTAAATCCACAACTTCTTCCTGCGCACTTACCGGCACTGCTAAAATTAAAAGTGCTGTAAGCATGACTAAAACTTTTTTCTTTAACATTAACTATTCCTCCTTGTTTTTGTCTGCTCACAGCCACCCTAGACAAAATAGGCTATATAATAGAAAAAGACACCCAGGTAAATTGAGGGTGTCTATAAATACTTAAATAGCCCACAACCATTCCTGTCTCGAAGATGGCTGTTATCCTTTTAGGCAGGTCTCCTGACTTTACAGCTCTACTGATTAACCTTCCCCATTATTATTAAATGAGTGGTTTAACCAGCCTACTGATATACAGTGGCGGACCCGTTCAGGAATTTCACCTGATTCCCTATTATCTTCCATTTAAAGAAGCACCTAAAAAGAGAACATTATTTTCTTTTCTACTACTTTTATTCTAGTAATTTTTAAAAAGTCCTTTAAATTAGGACTAATTATTTTAAAAATTTTTGAGATCAGATCAAATATATAACTTTGTGAAAAAAATTATAAAAAAATAAAGGAGTTTCTATATATTTACATAATTATATATTATATCTAATAAAGGGGGGTTTTTAAAAATGGCGTTACATAATAAAATTGGGATTTTAGGTGAGGAAATCGCAGTCAGGTATTTAAAAAAAGAAGGATATTATATTGTTGAGAGAAACTACAGAAATAAATTTGGGGAAATTGACATCATTGCTGCTAAAAATAATTATACAGTTTTTGTTGAAGTTAAAAGCAGAAGTTCAGAAAATTATATTGAACTGGCCCAATCACTTTATCATAAACAGCTGCACAAAATACGAAGAGCTGCAATTTATTATTTTTCAGAAAAAAATATTCATTTAAGTTCAATTCGCTTTGATTTAATTGCCCTAAAAATTGACCCCGCTGCTAAAAAAATTGACAAATTGAAACATTTTATTAATATTATTAACTAATTTTCCATTAATCTTCTGGCATGAGAAAGGAGAAAATTATGTATTCATACCTTTATTCAGCTGTTATTCACGGAGTTAAGTCAGAAATTGTTAGAGTTGAAATAGATATTTCTAGGGGCTTACCCAGTTTCAATATAGTTGGTTTAGCTGGTAAAACTGTAAGAGAATCTGCCAAAAGAGTGCGCTCAGCGATTATAAATTCCGGTTTTGAGTGGCCTGTTAAAAAGATTACTGTTAATTTAGCTCCGGGAAATATCAATAAATATGGTTCTCATTTTGATTTAGCTATAGCAGCAGTTTTATTAGAATGTTCAGGTCAAATTAAAATCAAAAATAAAAATAAGAAACTTTTTGCAGGTGAATTAAATCTGAATGGTAATGTAAATCATGTTAAAGGTGTCCTATCTATGCTGCTTGCTGCACAAGAAAACGATTTTAAAGAAGCTGTACTGCCAGCTAATAATCAAAAAGAATCAATTCTGGTCAAGAATCTGAATTCCTCTTTAATCAAACATTTGCGGGACATTAACAACCTGGAAGATAATCAGGAAAGTATTTTAAATAAGCCAAAAGCAGAAATGAAATCAGTTATAGATTATACTGATCTTTCTGAAATACGGGGTCAAAAAAATGCTAAAAAAGCTATTGTCACTGCCGCTGCTGGCGGTCATAATTTACTATTGATTGGTCCACCAGGCTGTGGTAAAACAGTTCTAGCAGAATCAATTGTAAAGTTATTAGCACCTTTAAATAAAAAAGAATTACTAGAAACCGCCTCAATTTACAGCATCAACAATAATTTAGACGAGTTGAGCTTGACAAAAAAACGACGACCATTTGTAGCACCACATCACTCTATAACAGCTGCTGCTTTAATTGGTGGTGGTCATATACCTGTTCCAGGGGAGATATCTTTAGCCCACAATGGTGTCCTCTTTTTAGATGAACTGCCTGAATTCAAAAGCAGTGTGCTCGCCAATTTAAGAGAACCTCTAGAAAAAAAGAGAATAAAAATTGTAAGACAGCAGGGCAGCTATTACTTCCCAGCCAATTTTCAATTTATTGCAGCTATGAATCCCTGTCCCTGTGGTTTTTCCGGAGTTAAAAATCGAAAATGCAAATGTTCAGAAAGAGATATTGTTAGATACCAACAAAAATTATCAGGACCTTTAAAAGATAGAATTGATTTACAGATTGAAGTTCTACCACCAGAGAAAGATGAAATATTAACTACTTCTCCTTCAGCCCAAGACAAAAATTATACTAATGAAATAGAAATAGCCCGCAAAATGCAGGCTGAAAGGTATCAAAATACAGATTTAAACAACAACTCTGAACTTCTTTTAAAAGACATAGAAAAATATTGTCAACTTGATCAAAAAAGCCAAAAAATATTAGACCAGGCTTATCAAAGGCTTAAATTAAGCGTCAGAGGTTATATCAGATTGATGAGGGTTGCCAGAACAATAGCTGACTTAAATAATCATCAACAGATTAAAGAATCAGACTTAATTGAAGCGGTAGATTTCCGCTGGTATGCTGAAAAATCAGAAATGCTTCTTTAAATATTTAACCAGTGGAACTCCCAAAATTAAGACAACAGCAGCTTCACTTAGACCAATTTGAATTACATTTAACCAGTAAGGAAGATCAAATAAAAGATGGAGATAAATACTGATTAAAAAGGCATTAAATAAAATCGGGCTTAAATAAGCAAAGATATTGTCTCTATTTTTATAAGTAACATAAGCAGCTAAAAGGGTAACTAAACTACCCCCAACTATATCAACCATACCAAGACCACCAATAACATTAGCCAGCATTACACCTAAAAATAAAGCTGGTACAGCTTCAGGAAAAATTATTGGTAAAACTGTCAAAGCTTCTGCTGCTCTAAACTGAATTGGTCCAAAACTAACAGGTGCCAAAAAATAAGTAATAACAACATATAAGGCTGTTATAGCAGCTCCTCTGGCTATTTTTTTTGTATCCATTTTCTTATCTCCTTTCCAAGAGCTTATTTAGATTTTAAATGAATTATTTACAGATAATATATTTATCGCATTTATTTAGTTCTTTTTTAATGATTTTAATTTTCAAGTGCTTTATCAGGTACCCTACCAAAAGACTTCCGATGAATTGGTGATGACCCATATTTTTCTAGAGCTGCTATATGATCAGCTGTCCCATAGCCTTTATTTGACTTAAAGTTATATTGAGGATATTTTTCTGCATACTTAAAAATGATATTATCCCTGCTAACTTTTGCAATTATTGATGCCGCAGCAATTGCATTAACATCTGCATCACCATCGATTATTGCCTGCTGTTCCATCGTTAAATTGGGAATCAGAGCGTTTCCATCAACTAATAAAATATCTGGATGTTTGTCTAATTTGGGCAGCAAATTTTTCACTGCTCTCTTCATAGCCACAAAAGTGGCTTCTCTAATATTATATTTATCAATTTCACTGCTGCTTGCCATGCCAACTCCAACGTGTGCCTTAGAATAAATTTCATCATATAATTCTTCTCTTTTTTGACGGGAAAGTTTTTTTGAATCATCAAGACCATAAATTTTTTGCTCTGGATCTAAAATAACAGCTCCAGCAACTACCGGACCAGCAAGCGGACCTCTGCCAGCCTCATCTATGCCAACGATAAGCTGATAACCCTGAGCAGAAAGTCCTGACTCAATTTCATTCATCTGCTCCCATTTAGTAATGATTGCTTCTTTTTTAGTAATCTTTCGCTCCAATTGAGCTGCAATTTTTTGAATTCCTTTGCGGGAATCAGCTTCTAAAATTTCTATTATTTCTGGTAGTTTTTGATCAACTTCTAAATCAGAAGCTAATCTTTTAACATCTTTAATTGTAAGTTTAGCTATCTTAGTCTTAGTAAAATCTTTTAAAGTATCCTGTTCTTTTAAACTATTTTTTTTAAGATTTTGATCATTCTTCATTATTAGTTTTCACCTTCAGTTCGGCTGCTTCTGCTGGTTTTTCCAGAGTGATTCTACCCAATTTCCCGTCTCTAAAATCATTAATTACTATTCCGGCAGCACGGTTGCGGTCAACTTTACCCCCAGTCATTAAACAGCCTCTTTTACGAGCTATATCAGCCAGAATATCGTAAGCCTGTGTTTCTAAATAATCAAGCCCGTAAGCATCTAATAAAAGATCTCCATTTATTTTAACTATAAATTCAATTAACTTATAAGCTGCTAGTTCAAAATCAAAAATATCATTATCTACCGCTCCGGTTAAAGCCAGCTTATAGGCCTTATCCTCATCAGAAAATTTAGGCCATAGAATTCCTGGTGTATCAAGCAGTCTTACCTTTTTACTGACATTAACCCACTGCCTACCTCTGGTTACTCCCGGTTTGTTACCGATAGTAGTAATTTTTGAGCCGGCCAGGAGGTTGATTAAAGCAGATTTACCTACATTCGGAATTCCAATTATCATTGCCCTTAAGCGGCGGGGTTTTCTACCTTTTTTAGAAAGTTTAGCTGCAATTTGGTCATGGGTATTATTTAAAATACTTTTTAACTCACTAACACCTTCTCCAGTTAGAGAATTAAGCAATACTGCCTCCTCATCTGCTTTACTGTCAAAGTAATTTATCCACTGCTTATTATACTCAGCATCAGCCAAATCCTTTTTGTTTAAAACTGTTATTTTTGACTGTTCATTAATTAATTTTCTTAAATCAGGATTCTGACTGCTGATTGGAATTCTAGCATCAGCAACTTCGATTACTATATCTACTAATTTTAAATCTTCTTTTAATATTCTCTTTGCTTTGGCCATATGGCCGGGATACCACTGTATCATAATTAAAACTCCTTAAAAATTATAAAATTTGTTAAAAATTTAGATTTAGATATTGAAAAAAGGTGGAGAAGTTCCCCACCTTAGTCTCAAATAATTACTTTCTTTCTTCTCTTTTTTCTTTAATTCTAGAAGCTTTACCTCTTCTATCACGCAGGTAATAAAGGCGAGATCTTCTAACATCACCACGGCGAATCACAGTAATTGTATCTAATTTAGAAGTATGGAGAGGAAAAGTTCTTTCCACACCTACACCGTGAGCAATCTTACGAATAGTGAAAGTCTCATTCAGACCACCACCATTTCTACGGATAACTACACCTCTAAATGGCTGTAATCTTTCTTTTCCACCTTCAGAGATTAAAACTTTAAGATCTAATGTATCTCCAACAGCAAATTCGGGGATATCATCACGAATTTGTTCCTTTTCTATTTCATTGATAATATTCATCTATAAACCTCCTCTCAAAAAATATTTAAATTTATGCTTCCCACCAGGGATCAGATAATAAGCGGTCCATAATTATCGAAGCAGCACTTCTGACAGAAAGGTGATTAAAATCTCCTCTACCCCAGATTGGATAAAGTACATAATCACAGTCAGCAACCATCTCTTTAGTTAATCCATAACCAGTTCCATAAATAATTAAAAATGGACGATCAATCTGCTGCAATTCCTTTCGCATATCTTTATAAGATATGTTATTGGGATACTCACGAGCATCAGTAGCAATCAGCAGCGGCTCTTTTCCGGTTTCTTTTCTAATCTCTTCCTTTACTTCCTCAAGTTCAGAAGCAATTTCAAGAACAGAAAATGCCTGATGACGATTATAAACATAATCAGCACCTCGACCACCAGTCCAGTAGTCTCTAACTCTTTCTACTAATTCCTGCTGTGACTTTAAATTATTAATTATATAGTATTTTTTAATATCATATGTTTTTGCAGCTCTTGAAATATCATGCAAATCATAATTTGTTACAGTTGTTGTTATAATTTCGTCCAATTTGTTATAAATAGGATTATGGACTAATCCGAGATAGACATCTGCCTCAATTTTACTCATCAATTTCACCCTTTAGTTCCAGCTTTATTTCTTTAAGTAATTCAATTTCTTGATCACTAAGTTTTTTATCTTCCAGCAGGTCTTTTCTCCTTAAAAGAGTTCTTTTAAGAGACTCTTTTTTACGCCAGCGCTCAATCAGCTGATGATTACCGCTAAGTAAGACATCAGGGACTTTAAGACCATTAAATTCTCTAGGCCTGGTATAATGAGGATGTTCTAAAAGTCCATTATAAAATGAATCTTTTTTAGAAGAATCTTCATCACCTAAAACTCCGGTTAAAAGACGAGAAATAGAGTCTACAAGCACCATTGCTGGCAGTTCTCCTCCGGTAAGTACATAATCACCGATAGAAATTTCTTGATCAACAATAGTTTCTCTAACCCGCTCATCTACACCTTCATAACGACCACAAATAATTGTTAATCCCTCTTCCTGGCTGAGATCTTTAACGAGTTCTTGAGTCAGCTCCTGACCTTGTGGACTCATTAAAATAGTTTTTGACTTTTGCCCTCTTCCAGCTTGAGTATCCTGCCAGGCTTTAAAGATTGGTTCTGCCTTCATCACCATACCAGCTCCTCCACCATAAGGTGGTTCATCTGTTGTATTGTGTTTATCTTCAGCAAAATCACGGATATTAATTGTCTTAATATCAATCAAATCTTTTTCTCTGGCTCTTTTTAAAATACTCTCACTAAAAGGTCCCGCAAACATTTCGGGAAAAAGAGTTAAAATATCAAAAAACATAAATTCAGCTCCTAAAGATCTAAAATTCCTGGAATTGGATCAACAATAATTTTTTTATTTTCAAGATCAATTTCTAAAATCATCTCACGACTGGCAGGCAACATATATTTTTTATCCTGGCCTTGGACCAGAAAAATATCTGTACCTGAAGTATCAACAACATCTATTAATTTTCCCAGATGTCTGCCAGATTCTAAATAGACTTCACAGTCAATTAAATCACTGACATAAAAGTTATCTTCTGGAAGTAAATATTTTTCAGACTCATCAATCAAAACCTGATAATTTTTAAGTTTTTCAGCTTCGTCAATAGAATTGACATCAAAAAACTTAATTATTACAAATTGTTTATGGAAACGAATATATTCAATTTCCAGCTCTTTTAGCTCTTCTCCTCTTTTAAGATATACGATATCTAAATCAAGGAAACGCTCGGGAATATCAGTTGTTGCTTTGACACGCACCTCACCTTTATTTCCCTGAAAACGAGTTATTATTCCAATTTCTAAGTAATTATCATTCAATTATTTCACCAGCCTGAAAAATTATTTAATATCAACCTTAACATTTGTTCCTTCTTTAGCAGCTGCAGCATTAGCTACGGTTCTAATTGCTTTAGCAATTCGGCCTCTTTTACCAATGACCTTACCCATGTCTTCATCTGCAACAGAAAGTTCTACAGTGATAGAGTTTTTTTCTTCAACTCTATTTACCGTAACTTCTGAAGGGTTATCTACAATTGATTCGGCAATAAATTTTATTAGCTCTTCCATGGAGAAAACCTCCTTTTAATTACTCATTACCGTGATACTTTGCCATTACACCTGACTTCTTTAATAAAGTCTTAACTGTATCTGAAGGCTTCGCACCATTATTTAACCACTTGAGTGCTTTTTCCTCATCAATGTTATAAGTTTCTGGTTCAGTTGTAGGATCATAAAAACCTAATTCCTCTACGAAATATCCCTGAGGAGCTCTCTTGGAATCAGATACAATAATTCTGTATGATGCATTACGCTTACTTCCCATTCTTTTTAAACGAATCTTAACCATCTATCAAACACCTCCTCTCATTCGCACTTAAAGTGCAAATTTGATCAGGGCAAAAAGCCCATCTGTAAATTTTATTATTACTATTTATTTAATTGAAAAATGGCAGATTAAAAGCTCCACCTTTTTTCATTTTACCACTGTTTAACTGCTTCATCATTTTCTTAATCTGTCTAAATTGTTTTAAAAGCCTGTTTACTTCCTGGATACTGGTTCCACTGCCCTGAGCAATTCTTTTTCGACGGGAGCCGTTTATTACTTCCGGATCTCTTCGTTCTTCAGGAGTCATTGATGAAATAATAGCTTCAATATAGTCAAGCTGTTTATCATCAACCTGCATATTTTTTAGCTGTTTGGCTCCACCCATTCCCGGAATCATTCCAAGAATTTCATCCATGGGCCCCATATTTCTAACCTGTTCCATCTGTTCCATAAAATCTTCCAACGTAAACTCATTTTTCCTTAATTTTTCTTCTAAAGCCTTAGCTTTTTCCTGGTCGATGCTTTTTTCAGCCTTTTCAATTAAGCTTAAAACATCACCCATACCTAAAATTCTGGAAGACATTCGGTCTGGATGGAATGTTTCTAAGTCGGCTAATTTTTCACCAGTACCTGCAAATTTAATTGGTTTACCTGTGATAGCTTTAATTGATAAAGCTGCACCACCACGAGCATCACCATCCATCTTAGTTAAAACAATTCCATCGATATCAAGACGCTGGTCAAAGTTTTTAGCTACATTAACCGCATCCTGACCGGTCATTGCATCAACAACCAGCAGAATCTCATCAGGTTCAACTGTACCCTTAATATTTTCTAGTTCTTCCATCATTTCCTGGTCTATATGCAGCCGACCTGCTGTATCAAGAATAATAGTGTCACAGTTGTGAGAAGCAGCATAATTAATACTTCCCTTAGCAATATCAACCGGATTACTGTCCTCTCCCATTGAAAATACAGGCAGTTCTAATCTTTCACCTAAAACCTGCAGCTGTCTAATAGCAGCCGGACGGTAAACATCGGCAGCAACTAATAATGGGTTTTTACCATCTTTGGATAACTTACGGGCCAGCTTACCAGCACTGGTAGTTTTACCAGAGCCCTGAAGACCAACCATCATAATAATTGTTGGCGGCTCAGAAGAAATCGCAATATCTTCTTTGCTGCCTCCCATTAGTTCCTGCATTTCTTCATTTACAATTTTAATTACATGCTGTCCGGGAGTTAAACTTTCCATAACTTCCTTACCAACAGCTCTCTCTTCAATTTTGGAAATAAAGTCTTTTACAACTTTATAGTTTACATCTGCTTCTAAAAGGGCCATTTTAACCTCTTTTAAAGCAGCCTTAACATCTTTTTCTGTCAGCTTACCCTTGCCTCTTAACTTATCAAAGGTATCCTGCAGTTTTTCAGCCAGACTGGAAAAAATCATAATATACCTCCTCTAGAGGATCGATTTGATCGATTCTAGTTTTTTGCGTAAATCTTCATTCTTATCTTCGGCTAAAATTCCTTTCTCAGTCATAATAGCCTCTAAATCATTTATATTCTTTCTTATCTTATTGTACTTTTTTAAAAGACCTAATTTAGCTTCATAGTCTTCAAGACTTTCTTCACTTCGGTGTAAATGATCGTAAACTCCCTGCCGGCTGATACCAATATTATCGGCAATTTCCGAAAGAGATAAATCATTATAGAAGTAGCTTTTAATAATTTGACGCTGTTTTTCTGTTAATAATGAGCCATAAAAATCAAATAACATTGTTATTTTAATTGTTTTTTTTAGCAAAAAAATCACCTGTAAAGTTAATTTACTTAACACAGGTGATAGTATATGATATTTTGGAGCTTTTGTCAAGCTGAAATTTACAAAACTCTCTTTATTAATATCTGGATTAACAAAGAATCTGCAGATATCTTAGCTAAGGACTTAATTATTCTTCACTGCTAAAAAGAGCCTTTATAAATTCATCTGGATCAAAGTTCTGCAGATCTTCTGCTGCTTCTCCGACTCCGATTAGTTTAATTGGAATTTGAAGCTCATTTTTAACTGCAATGACAATCCCACCTTTGGCAGTACCATCAAGTTTAGTTAAAGCTATTCCATCAACATTAACAGCATCATTAAATAATTTAGCTTGAGAAATTGCATTCTGGCCGGTTGTGGCATCTAAAACTAGCAGTACTTCGACTCCAGCTTTTATTTCAGCTGCCTCCCTGTCGATTACTCGTTTTACCTTTTTTAACTCTTCCATTAGGTTAGTTTGAGTGTGCAGACGACCGGCTGTATCTACAATTAAAAGGTCAACACCTTTGGCTCTAGCCGACTGAACCGCATCATAGGCAACTGCTGCTGCATCTGAACCTTCCTGCTGAGCAATTACATTTACTCCCAGGCGGTCACCCCAAATTTGCAGCTGCTCAATCGCTCCAGCTCGAAAAGTATCTCCAGCTGCCAGCATTACTTTTTTGTCCTGATCTTTATAACGACCGGCAATTTTGGCAATTGTAGTAGTTTTACCTGCACCATTAACACCTACAACCATTATAATATTTAAATCCTTATCAAAATTAAATCCACCCTCATCATTCTGCAGCAGGCTCTTTAATTCTTTTTGGAAATACTGCATCAATTCTTCAGGTTCTGTAATTTCTTCTTTTTCAACATCATCCTTTAATTTATCAATTAAGGTAAAAGTAGTTTTAACACCAACATCTGCCTGAATTAATACTTCTTCTAACTCTTCAAATAATTCATCGTCAATATTAGTCCTACCTGTAAAAATATTTGTTACCTTATCTACAAAACCTTCTTTTGTTTTTTTTAGTCCATCTTTTAATCTCTGTAAAAATCCCACTTATAAAGCCTCCTTGATATAGTTATCGTTAAATTTTTCTGCTTGATCCAGTTTTAAAGACACCAGACGTGATACACCAGATTTTTCCATTGTTACACCGTAGAGAGAATCAACCTCTGTCATCATGTAGCGGCGGTGAGTAATTATAATAAACTGAGCTACTTTTGCATATTTTTTAATGAAGCTAGCAAAACGAACAATATTAACATCATCCAAAGGAGCATCAATCTCATCTAAAACATAAAAAGGACTTGGCTTAACCTGAATGAAGGCAAAGATTAAAGCAATAGCAGTTAAAGCCCTTTCTCCACCTGATAAGAGAGATAAACTCTTCAGACTTTTACCAGGTGGTTGAGCATGGATTTCTACTCCAGTTGTTAAAAGTTCTTCCGAATTAGTTAATTCTAATTCGGCTTTCCCTCCCTGAAATAAAGCTTTAAAAACCTTGGCAAATTCTTCTTTTACCTGATAAAAAGTTTTAGCAAACATTTTTTCCATCGACTCTTCAATATCAGAGATTACTAATTCAATTGAATTTCTGGCATGTTTTAAATCATCCTGCTGTTCATGCAGATAATCTAATCTTTCTTTTAATTCAGCAAATTCTTCCACAGCTGCTTCATTAACCGGGTGTAATTTTTCCATCTTCTGTCTTAAAAATTTGATTTTTGTCTCAACTTCTGCTTCATCTTCATCCTTAATTTCTATTAAATTAGTCATATCAATTTCTGCTGGTTCTAAACTGTAATCTTCTAATAAAATTGATTTTATATTTTCTAGTTTATCATCTAATTTAGTGTAATCTAAATCAAGCTGATGAAAATTATCTTTAATCTTATTTAAATCCTGCTGCAGTTTTTTTGACTCTTTTTCTTTAACTTCAACCTGCTGCTCTAAATCTTTTAGCTCTTTAGTTAAGTTTTCTTTTCGCTCTTTTAATTTTTCACCTGCAGCTTCCAATTTTTCTTTTTTTTGCTGCAAATTGATTCTGCGATCAGTAATTTTTTCTAAATTGCTATTAATAGCTTCTATTTCTTGTCTGCAATTTTCAATTTCTTCGATTTTATACTCTAAATTTTTTTGCATTTCAGTTAGTTTTTCCTGAGCGTTATTCCTTTTTTCAGAAATTCTGGCTCCATCTAATTCTAGCTCTTTTAGCTGGGGCTCAATTTCAGCCATATTTTCTTTTTTAATATTTAAAGCGGCTCTGAGATCATTGATATCGATATTTAAATCATTAATCTCAATTTTTAATTCTTTAATTTTTTTCTGCTTAGCTTCAATTGAATTCTGACTGCTTTTTAAATTGTTATCCAGATTAGAAAAATTATTATTTCTTTGATCTTGATTAACTTTTAGATCATTTAAATTTTCTTCAATCCTATTTTGGCGGTTTATTATATTGTTTTCTTCCATTTTTAAGGACTGCAGTTTAGATTTTATACTTTCTAGTTTTTCCTGTTTTTGATCAAGATTTTTTTTATCATTTTCTAATTTTTTGACAAGGGATTTCCCTTTTTGCTGTAATTTAGCCTTTTTCTTTTTCAGTTCTTTAATTTTGCGACTGCGTCCAATTAAGTCGCGGCTGCTGCTGGAACTGCTGCCCCCAGAAATTGCTCCTCCCGGATAAACAACATCTCCTTCCGTGGTAACAATTCTAAAGCTTCTTTTGCTGTTTTTAGACATTTTAACAGCATGATCAAGATTATCGCTGACTACTATCTGTCCTAAAAGAAAATTGAATATATTTTCAAGACGCTTCGGAAAATCTACCAAGTCAACTGCCAGGCCAATAAAACCTTCCTGCTGAGAGAGCTGATTTAAATAATGATTTCTTAAACGGGAACCATTAACCATATTTAGTGGTAAAAATGTTGCCCGGCCTCTATTATTTTTCTTTAAATATTGAACAGCATCACGAGCAGTCTGATCGTCTTCAACAATAATATTCTGCATTTTAGCACCAAGAGCAGTATCTATAGCCTGTTCATACTCGGCCTTAACAGAAACTATTTCGGCAACTACGTCAATCAAACCGCTAAACTGCTCTCTTTTTTCTAAAATACTGCGCACACCATTATAATAACCTTCATAACTATCCTGCATCTCTTCCATCAGCTGCAGCCTGGAGTTATAATGCTGATAATTTTCTTTAGTTTCTAAAAGTAAGTCCTTACCTTCTTCTAAAGCTTCTGCTCCAGTTTTGACCTGCTCTTTTAATTTTTTTAAAAAAGACTCAGTTTCGTCAATCTCAGCTTTTATCTCTTTTAGTTCTGCCTCTACCAATGCTGCTTTATCTTTTTTCTCACCAATTTTAGAGCTGATTTCGGCCTGAGATTCCGATATTTCTTCAAGTCTGGCCTTAGAAATTTCAACTCTTTCTTTTAACCTTTCCAGAGCTGATCGTTCTGCCTGTATTTCTTCTTTTTTTCTTTCAATCTTATTTTTTTTAATTTCAATCTGCTGCTCTAAGCTTTCAATTTTTTTACTGCTGTTTTTAATTTTACTTTTTAAATTATCTATTTCATTTTTTATATTCTGCTGATCAGAATTAATTAGTTCAAAATTTTCTCGGGCTTTTTTAACTTCACTTTCTTCCTGCTGAAGCTCTGTTTTTAATTGAACTAATTTTTCTTTTAAATTATCTTTGTTTTTTATGTAATTGTTTTTTCTTTCTTTCATTACATTTAAATTATTATTAATTTCATTTACCTTATTTTGATTTTGAAAGTACTGCTTGCTAACCTCTTCTTTTTCATTTTTTACAGTCTTCAAGTTATCTTTGAAATTATCAAGTTTATATGTTAGGGCATTATAGCTGCTTTCTTTTTCAGTTAATTTCTTTTGCACATTTTTTCTTTTCTGGCTCAGTTCTTCAAATTCTGATGAATGCTCCTGCCACTGCTTATTTAATAAACTAATCTCTAAATCTGAAAGTTGATCTTTATAACCCTTATATTTCTTAGCCTTTTCGGCTGCTTTTTCTAAGGGATCATGGCGTTTTTCCAGCTCATCTACTATATCATAAATTCTATTTAAATCAGTATTAGTATTTTCTAATCGTTTTTCAGCTTCTTCTTTTCTGGACTTATGTTTCATTATTCCAGCAGCTTCTTCAAAAAAGAGGCGCATTTTATCGGGCTTTGATTTAATAATTGAATCAATTCGACCCTGACCGACTATTGAATAACCATCACTTCCCAGTCCACTATCCATTAAAAGCATTTCAATATCTTTTAAGCGGCAGGAAGCACCATTGATTAAATAATCACTGCGGCCATCATCTTCAACCTGACGCCCCAGAGTCAATTCCTGGCCCTCAACCGGCAGCTCTCCATTCGAATTATCAAAAAACAAAGTTACACTGGCCTTCTTTTTTGGGCTTAGTTCTTCACTTCCAGAAAATATAATATCTGACATTCTGCTGCCGCGCAGATTTTTGGCACTCTGCTCACCTAAAACCCAGCGGATTGCATCAACAATATTACTTTTACCACTGCCATTTGGACCTACTACAGCAGTGATATTCTCTTCAATTTCTATATCTGTTTTATTGGCAAAAGATTTAAATCCTTTTAGCCTAATTTTTTTAAGAAAAATATTAATCACCAACCTCACAATTCAGCCTAATTTGCATTTAAAAACCTATCCGTACGGATAGGTTTTAAAAGCACCTGATTTATCTCGGCTCAACTAAAAATTTAATAGCTGTTCTTTCTTCTCCATCAATTTCAATTTCTACAAATGCAGGTATCATAATTAAGTCCATTCCATTCGGAGCAACATAACCCCTAGAAATTGCTATTGCTTTGATAGTCTGATTAACTGCTCCAGCCCCAACTGCCTGTAGTTCTACTTGTTTTTGATCTCTTAACACTGCTGCTACAGCACCGGCAACAGCCTTTGGATCTGATTTTGATGAAACCTTTAATTCTTCCATAAATAATCTGGCTCCCCCTTAAATTTATTCTGATATTTTTAAAATAGGTGGAGAATCTTAAGTATTATCTAATTAAACCTGAAAATACTTAACTTGAGAATATTTAAACAGCTAGTTATCTAATTCTTGATTGAAGAAGATTTTCCTTCTTTATCGACTTAATTAGGCCAGTTTTTTTAATCTAACCACTTCCTGATCACTTAAATATCTAAAATCGCCCTCTTTAACCCCGTCTAAGGTTAAAAAAGCAAAACCAATTCTCTGTAGAGAAATTACTGAAAACCCTGCTATTCTGCACATTCTTCTTACCTGTCTATTTCGACCTTCATGAATTACAATTTCAAATTCTGTTTTATCACCTTTATAATTAATATTAGAAATTTCTGCTGGTGCTGTTTTTTGACCGTCAATTACCATTCCTGCTTCAAATTTTTCAAAATCTTCCTGACACACTTCTCCCTGAGCCAGCACCTTATATTTTTTATCAACCTCTTTTTTAGGATGAGTTAATTTGTAGGTTAAATCACCATCATTAGTCATAATTAAAAGTCCAGAACTATCATAATCAAGTCGCCCTGCTGGATATAATCTCTGCTTTAAATCAGGTATTAAATCCATAACCGTTGGCCGTCCTTCTGGATCAGAAACAGTTGTGATATAACCTTCGGGCTTATTTAATAAGATATATCTTTTCTTTTCCTCACTAATTATTTCTTCATCAACAATTATTTCATCCTCTTCAGGATCTACTTTAAAACCCATTTCAGTAACAACTTTACCATTGACCTTAACTCTACCTTCTGCTATTATCTCTTCTGACTTTCTTCGGGAAGCAACCCCGGCATGAGCCATAACTTTCTGCAGTCTTTCCATTTTTCCACCTCTAAATTATTCAATTTCTTCTTCATCTTCTTTTTTATCTTCTGCTGCTGCTTTTTTAGCAGCTTCTTCAATTTCTTCGGCAAATAATTTTTCAACTCTTTCTATTTCTGGCAAATCATTTAAATCTTCAATGTCTAGATATTCTAAGAACTGATCAGTGGTACCATAGATAATTGGATTACCAATAGTTTCTTTTCTGCCAACTTCTTCTATCAGCTCATATTTACTTAAAGTGCTTAGAGTTCGCTCAACACTAACGCCTCTAATTTCTTCGATTTCCGATCGAGTAACAGGCTGTCTATAAGCAATAATAGCCAGTGTTTCCATAGAAGCAGTAGAAAGAGAAGAAACCTTTGTTATATCAAATAACTGCTCAATTTCAGCTGCAAACCCTTTTTTTGTCTGGAATAAATAACTGTTATTATATTCCTTTAACTGAATACCGAATTCTAGACTCTGATATTTTTTATCTAAATAAATAATAATTCTTTCTAATTTTTCATCAGAAAAAGAAGTTATTTCTTTAATTACTTGATGTGGCAGCTTTTTTTTACTGCTGAAAATAAGAGCTTCAACCAGAGCAATATCCTTTGGCTTTAAGTCTTCAAAACCCAAATTATCGAGAATTTGCTGATCTTTTTCCCTTCTTTTATTGCTTAGGTAACTAATATTATCTTCACTCATTAATTGACCCTCCTCGGGACAAGCCCACAAAGTTTGCAAGCAGACTTTCACTCTATCACCTTTCCATACTTATTCTAATATCTGAAAAATTACTTTCCTGGACTACTTTAATTCTTTTGCGCTTCATTAATTCTAATAGTGCCAAAAGACTTACTACTATCTCTAATTGATTGTTTTCTTCTTTGATAAGATTAAAAAATGATATTTCCTGATTAAGCTGCCTGATATCCTTTAAAATATCTCTAATCTTATTACCAATATTAAATTTCTCTTCTTTTAAATATTCAAGTTTAGGATTTTTAAGAACTTCTGTTTCTTCTTCTTTTTCAGCAGTAATCGCCTTAACAACAAGTTCATGTAATTCAGATGCAGATATTTCTAAGTCAAGCTGCAGCATTTCAGGCATTAATTCTTCTAAATCAACCTGGGCCCGATAGCGGCTGCCTGCTTCAGCCTCCCACTCTTTTAAAAGCTGAGCAATATTTTTAAACAATTCGTACTCTCTTAAGCGTATAATTAATTCATGTTCGCTTTCTTCCTCCTCGGCTTCAGCTTCAGCTGGGAGTAGTGCTTTTATCTTTATCTCAATTAGCTCAGCAGCAATAATCAAAAATTCACTGGCCAGATCAATATCAAATTCCCTCATCTGATCTAAATAATCAAGGTATTGATCAGTAATTCTGGCAAGTGAAAGTTCTGAAATATTAATTTCATTTTTTTTGACCAGCTTATACAAAAGTTCCAGCGGACCTTCGAAATCATCAAGCACAATTTTATAATCCATAACTTAACCTCTCTCCTATAATAATAGGCCGTATACCGTATTAACCAATGGTCCAATGACACTCCACAAAACACCTGTATAAGCCAACAGTAATAACAAGATCATTCCATAAGGTCCTTCCAGTTTGCGAATATATTTATCAAATTTAGGTGGTAAAATCCCCATCAATATTTTTGAGCCGTCAAGTGGCGGCACCGGTAAAAGATTAAAAAAACCCAAACTTAAATTAATAATAACTGCCAGCTGGAAAAAAACAAAAATAGTCTGAACTAAATTACCATAACCGGCCATCTGCAGCTGATAAAGAGTGGATGAACTAAAAAAGACAATAACTCTAGCAATGAGGGCAAATACTGCTGCTAGAAAAAAGTTAGCACCAGGGCCAGCTAAACTAACCAGCATCATCCCCTGCCTTGGATTTTTATAATAATTTGGATTAATCGGCACCGGTTTTGCCCAGCCAAAACGTCTAGTTAAAATCAAAACCAAGCTCCCCATTGGATCAAGATGTGCAAGGGGATTTAAAGTTAATCTTCCTTGAGATTTAGGAGTTGGATCTCCCAATTTATAGGAAGCATAACCATGCATAAATTCGTGTAGTGATAACGAAAATAATAAAACTGGAATTAATAATAATAATTCGTAAATTGTATTCATATTCCACCTCTTATAAAAGACAAATAAACTAAATAATATTTCTTAAATATTCCAATGCCTGCTGGCGATTTGAAATATTTTCTCTTAAAATTTGATCTCTAACTTCTAACAAATATTCCTTTATTTTAGGTCCCTGTTCTAAACCAAGCTCTAATAAATCATGACCCGAAACAGGTATTTCTATTTCTTTCCTTAAGCGCAGATGCTTAAAAATTTCTTCAACATAATCCTGCTTAAAATTTATAATTGTAAATAATAATAACTCTTCAGGCTGATAAGATTCCAATTCTCTGTATCTTAAAGCTGGATCTTTAGTATCAAAAACTGAAGTAGAAATAGACTCCCAGTTTTTCCTGATAAATGTTTTCTTTTCCGGGATTGAAAGCGGCCAGGACTGAATTACGCTTTCTTTACTATTATAAAACAAAATTATTAATCTGACAAGAAAATGATTAACATCAATTCCCTTCTCCCGGCTGAGAGCAAGAATTTTTTCTCCTTTTAGAAAATCAGCATCTCGATCAGCATCAAATTTAAAGTTATCTTTAATTAATTTTAAAACAGGAATCTGATTTAATAAAATTGAAGAAAATTGAGAGATATCTTTCTGAGCTTTAAATAAATATGACAGCTCAGTAAAAACTCTTTCAATTGCTAGTTTATGGTAATCGTAATTTTTTAATGAACGGCGGCTTAATTCAACGGTTTCTGCACTCAATCTAAAGTCTTTTAGAGTCTGAAAACGAATACCTCTTAAAATCCTTAAAGGATCATCCCTAAAACTGTAGTTATGCAGCACCTTTAGAATCCGATTATCTAAATCATAAAGACCACCAAAAAAATCATAGAGTATTCCTTTCCGATCAGGATGCAGATCAATAACCAGTGTATTTACTGTAAAATCTCTTCTAAATAAATCAGAAAAAAGATCAGCCTTTTCAACCAGCGGTAGTGAACCGGGAAAATGATATTTTTCCTCTCTGCAGCTGGCTATATCAATGGAGTAACCGTATTCATTATGCAGAAAACCGGTAGAAAATACACTATTATAATCATATTCATATCCATATTTTTGGGCTAAATGCTTGAAAAAATCTTTCAAATCTCCATCTAATAAAATATCCAGATCCTTATTTAATGGTAGATCAATTAAGATATCACGAACCTGTCCCCCAACTAAATAGAGATTATATTCTAACTCAGCAGCCTCTGCAGCTAAAAACAACAGCAGTTCTCTTCTTTCCTGCGGCAGTTCAGCTAAAAGATTTGATTTATAGTGTAAAAAAGAGGCCTGCTCATGATTGTTCTGTCTGTATTTTTTGAGTAAATCAAGCCCCTTATCCAAATCAATACTCAAATTTTTATACTTTTCGCTATTATGATAGGGGATATCATGTTCACCAGATTTAATTTTACCCAAAAATTGAATCTTATATTTTAATAAATTAACACTTTCTTTGTTAAAATAAACATTATCCTGGTCAATTAAATACTGATCTTCCTTATAATACCTATAATCAACCTGATCAATATGTGCTGCTGCTTTTTTGAATTCAACTTCTTTGAGATTATTCACCTTGATGATTTGATCATTATAAGTATAATATTCCTCAGCTACTGAATTTAAAAGTTTTTTTAATAAATTATTATTTTTCATCTGCTGCTCACCACTTTAAAAGACTGCCTCGATCGAGACAGCCTTAATTATAGTCTTAATGATACTTCTTAAAATAATATTTCTAAAATCGAACTTGCTAATTAATTTTCTTTAAATCTATTTTCTTTAATTTGGGATTATCTGCAGCTGAGCGGCCAACTTTAGACAACTCAATCCATTCCCCATCGATTTTAACTTTAACAACATCTCCAGTAAAATCATTTTTAGTTCCCTCACAAGAGCAATTTGATAAAAGCCAGCTGCCCACTCCATAGATATCCACCGGTACCTGTGATGATTCAAAGCGGTCAATTTTTTCCGGATTAAAACCACCAGTTGCAATTATTTTTACATCCTGGCAGTAATTTTTAGCAATTTCTAAATCTTCCGGTCTCAAATCCCAATCTTTATAGGCATCATCCAGAGCCTTTCTCAGATTGAAAATCAAACGGGCATTAACCCCATTATCCAATTCTTTTTTACCAAGTGGCTCAACGCTTTTATCTCTTAAATCAGAGGAATTGTCTGGCCTAACTCCAAATAATTTATATCTTTTTGCTTCTTTAACTTGATCTGATTTTAAAAGCTCAAGGTATTTGTCAAACATTGTCTTTAAAACTTTTAGACTGGTGGAGACACAGTTATTTTCAAAATCTACCAAAGCAATTCTGTTAACATCAAGCGGCATTAATCTGCAAAACTGCAGCATTGATTCTGCAGTATCTCCTAAAAATGAAGCTACATAAGAATGGCTAATAGTTCCACCACCCTTTCCACCCCACCAGGCTCCCTGCTCATCAGTAGAAATATAGCGCTGGGTATTTGTTCCATATTCATTATTGTAGGCATTCACTCCCAAAGAATAGGCATAACCATGCATTGCTTGCGATTTATAATGAGTAAATCTAGCCGGGAAAAAGAGAATATCCTTACCCCGAGCAGCAACCATAACTTTATAAACATTGGTTGCAATTCTAGAAACCTCAGTTAAGGAGCCTAAAATAGGGGTTTCTAAAATTGAAAAATCACGATAACGACCTCTAATTTTGATTACAGGATCAACATTATGTGGATTTCCTTTATAATAAGCTTTTTCTCCATCATGACAGGCTTCAATTTTTAATTTAGATGAAGTATTAACAAAATTTCCATCCTCATTTTTATAACCTGCAGCTGTTTTTAAAATAGAAAGTGCTTCATCTATCCCACCTAATATACAAAAGGGTTGACGTCTGGGAAAAATCTGCATTTCTACTTCGATATTTCCTATATCCTGCCCTTTGAATTCATAATCTTCTTTTGATAACTTAGTTAAAATACGCGCAATGTTGCGGAAATAGACATCGGAATACCACCCCTCTGCCATTCTTTCTCGATCAAGCTGAAATAATTTTGTCTCCAGACGCTTCCCATTAAAAATTGTCATAAACTCACCCCAAAAAAATTTCTTATTTAATTATTTCATAAAGCAATTTATTTTTTTTTGTTTTTGCTTCTGTTATTGTAAAAGCAGATAACAGTTTAGCTTTTGCCTCTTCTAAATTTTTACTTTCATTATAATGCAGAAGGGCTAAAGCATCTCCAACTTCAACCCGGTCTGCCTTCTTTTTCTTTAACTCCAATCCAACTGCTAAATCTATTTTAGATTCTTTATTTTCCCTACCAGCACCCAGAATCATTGCTGCCAAACCAACGTCCAGTGCCTTGATTTCGGAAATATAACCTGCTTTTTCTGCCTTAACTTCAACAGTATCAGCAGCTGTTGGTAGTAAGGAAAGATCTTCAACTACTTCGGCATTTCCTCCCTGAGCTCTAATCATCTCAGCAAATTTAGCCAGTGCTTTTCCATTCTTTAAATTTTCTCTTAAAACTTCTTTTCCCTTTTCTAAATCTTCAAATTCACCTGCAAGCTGAAGCATTGCTGCTCCTAACTCTACACAGAGTTCAGTTAAATCTTCCGGTCCCTGCCCCTTAAGAGTTTGAATAGCCTCTTTAACTTCAAGAGCATTACCAACTGCATTTCCTAAAGGTTGATTCATATCAGTAATATAAGCAGCTATGTTCCGACCAAGATTTTTACCAATCGCAACCATCGCTTCTGCTAATCTTTTAGCAGAGTCAAAATCCTTCATAAATGCACCATTACCCGTTTTTACATCAAGCACTATCGCATCAGCCCCACCTGCCAGCTTTTTACTCATAATACTGCTGGCAATTAAGGGAATAGATTCCACAGTAGCAGTTACATCTCGTAAAGCATAAAGTTTTTTGTCAGCCGGGGTCAAATTACCTGTCTGCCCCATCACTGAAACTCCATGCTGATTTACATTGTCAAAAAATTTATCGCGACTTAGTGATGTATTGAAATTAGGTATTGATTCGAGTTTATCGATTGTACCTCCGGTATGACCCAGTCCCCTACCTGACATTTTAGCAACTGGAATTCCAGCAGATGCTGCTAAAGGTGCTAAAACTAAAGTTGTAGTATCTCCAACACCTCCGGTGCTGTGTTTATCAACTTTTATTCCTTTAATTGGACTTAAATCTATCATATCACCTGATTCGGCCATCAGCATAGTTAAATCTGCAGTTTCCTCTGCATCCATCCCCTGAAAATAGACTGCCATCGCCCAGGCTGACATCTGATAATCAGGAATATCTCCTTCAACATAACCTTTAATTAAAAACTCTAATTCATCTTTAGTTAATTTTTGACCTTCTCTTTTTTTATATATTATGTCATATGCTCGCATATATAAACCCTCCAACTAGATATTTTTGATAATACCTCTCATCAGTTTGATAAAATCAGGTCTAACTTTTTCTGCAATTTCTACAACCTCTTTGTGATTCAGTGGTTGTGGCAGTACACCTGCAGCCATATTAGTAATACAGGAAACTCCAACGATTCCTAAGCCCATATGGTTAGCAGCAATTACTTCTGGCACTGTTGACATACCAACAGCATCAGCACCAATTGTTCTTAAAAATTTAATTTCAGCTGGTGTTTCATAACTAGGCCCTGATTCAGCCGCATAAACTCCTTTACGAGTTAAAATTCCATTTTCTCTTGCTGCATTTTCTGCTATTTCAATTAGCTCTTTATTATAGGCCTCTGACATATCAGGAAAACGAGGACCAAATTCAGCAAAATTTTCTCCAATCAGCGGATTATCTCCCATTAAATTAATATGATCAGAAATAATCATAAATTCACCAGCAGAAAATTCCTCATTTACTCCCCCAGCTGCATTGGTTAAAATTAATTTTTCAATACCAACTTCTTTCATTATTCTAACGGGCATCACAAGTTCCTGCATTGAATAACCTTCGTAATAATGAGTCCTTCCCTGCATAGCAATAACTTTTTTGGCTTCCAATTCGCCAATTACAAAGCGTCCTGCATGACCTTCTACTGTAGAAATTGGGAAGTTTTTAAGTTCACCATAATCAATATAGATTGGGTTTTCGATTTCTTCAGCCATAACTCCAAGTCCGGAACCTAAAATAAGTCCAATTTCCGGCCTATAATCAAGTTTTTCAGTAATAATCTGAGCATTATTTTTAATGTCTTCAAGCATAAATTAAAACCTCCATCTTTAAATTTTTATTTTTTTCCGGATCAACCCCGGCTAAATTTTTGGTGTTATTGTGCCTTAAGATTCTTATTTCATACCACTTTCTTTAAAAAATTACCTTACCATAAGTTCCGCCACCACCAGATTGAAAAGTAAATTCCTGCTGACGGGCCTTTTGAATTTTCTTGAATATTCTGCTGCTCATACATTCTTGTAAATCTGCAGCAGCTAAATTATGAATTACATCCATTTCTGTTCCACAATTTTCAAATAATTTGGCCGCTGTTTTTTTACCAATACCAGGAATATCAAGTAAAGGAACCTGATAAATATATTCTGCTCGATAAGGTGGATGCTGTGGGGTTTTCATTTCTGCAATTTCTAAAATCCTATCCTTTACCCCCACCACTACTTTATTAGAATCACATTTAGGACACTTAGTTACTGCCTGTTTACCACTAAATATACTATCACATTCTTCACAGTGAGATCTATGATATTTACCTAACTCAGGGTTTAAACCATAATTTTTTATAATCTTATTACCTGCTTCTCTTTTTAAAGCCTTAATTACTGAATTATAATTTAAAGCCTCTAATTTCATTATGTTATATTCTCTTGCAATCTTAGGTAATGAATGGGCATCAGAATTACTTAAAAATGATTTTCCGCTTAATTCCGGCATTAAATCAGCCATTTTAGTATCCGCACTTAAGCCAAGTTCTACTGCCGGAATCTTATCCCATTCTGCTGGGCTGAAAATTTCAGAGTAAGTATCAAAAGCTCTTCCATAAAAACTTTTATGGGGAGTAAAAATATGAGCAGGGATCATTATTCCACCGTGATAATCAACAATTTTTAATAATTCTTTTCCAGTTAAACTCGCAGCCTGAGAGCTTAAAGTTATATTCGAAATATAATTATCCATAGTGCTGCTGAATTCTTTAATCTGATTAATTTTCGGAAAAAATGAGAGATAATGAACCTGACCTCCATTTTTCTCCCTACTTTCGATTTCTGCTCCCGGCAAAATTAAAAGCTGATCCTGATAAAGAATTCCACCTTGATCCAGTTCTTTCATTTCATCAGCAGCCAGCATTTGATCGATATCGTTTAAAACCACCGGAGAAGCACAGTCAATAATCCCTATAATATCCAAACCTTTTTTGAAAGCTGCTTCTTTTAAAATATTAGGGAAGTTTAATTTTCTGGAAGCCGTAATCTTAACTGGACTGCCGTCACTACCTCCCCCAATGTGCAGATGTAGATCTACAAAAAACTCTTTTAACATTAAAAATCACCAAGATAATACATGACAGCAATTAAAGTTTTGCTGTCTTTTATTTTTCCTGACTGAAAGAGTTCTTTTAATTCACTTTTTGATTTGGGAACAACTTCAATGTATTCTCCTTCTTCTAAATCTGTACCGACAAATTCTAAATTTTCAGCTTGATAGATATATATTTTTTCTGTGCTGTAACCGGGGGTAGGAAAAAATTCGAATAGTTTGCTGAACTTTTCAGCAGTATAACCAGTTTCCTCTCTCAGTTCACGGCTGGCACAGTCTTCTGCTTTTTCTCCAATTTCTAATTTACCAGCTGGGATTTCATAAATTACTTCATCAACTGGATAGCGATATTGTTTAATCAAAAGAATTTTTCCCTCTTCATTTTCAGCAAGTACTGAAACACCACCGCTGTGTTCTACTACCTCTCGTGCAGTTTGATGTTGATTAGGAAATTCAACCTCATCTCTAAATAATCTTAAAATATTGCCGTCATATATTGTTTTTCCTTTAATTTTCTTTTCTTTCTTAATTTCCATGTTCTGCCTCCATTTATGACACTTTTAGTCCAACCATTATTTCATCTGCTATTCTGGCTATAAATTGTGAATTTGTCGGTTTATTATTTTCACTTAGATTATTGCTGAAATATTTTTCCAATGCATCTTCATTTCCACGTTTCCAGGCTACATCAATTGCATGTCTAATTGCTCTTTCAACTCTACTTGAGGTAGAATCAAATTCTTCTGCAACCTGGGGATAAAGCTTTTTAGTCACAGCACTCAACATATTCATATCATTAATCACCAATTTTACTGCATAGCGCACATATCTATAACCTTTGATATGAGATGGAATCCCCAGTTCTCTAATTATTTTTGTAATATATGGTGTGTAATTTCCTTTTTTAAGTTCTGATTCTATTTCTTGTAGAAATAGATCAGAATTCTTATCATCTGAATTCATTAATAAATTTATTCTATCTATTAACTTATCTAAATCAAAAGGTTTCATAATATAATAATGAACCCCCAAATCAAAAACATTCTTCATTATTTTATCATGACCCATTGCTGATAAGGCTATAATTTTCATATCTTTAATCAAATTTTCAGAATTAAGTTCTTCTAAAACACCAACACCATCAAGATAAGGCATTATTAAATCTAAAATCATTAAATCAGGATTCTTATTATTTTTTAAATATTCCAGAACCTGTTCTCCATTATGCAGAATTTTTACAACATTGAAATCACTATTTAAATCGAAAAATTCAGCCAGCAGCTGGCAAAATTCTTTATTATCATCAACTATTAACACATCAACAGACTTAGTCATTTTAAACCTCCAGTTAATTATTTAATTTTACATTTTTTCTCCTTCAGCTTAATTTTTTAATCTTTTGCCAAAAGCACCATTTCTTCTGCATGGGCCAGAGTTTTATCTGTAATTGTAGCACCACCAATCATTCTTGCAATTTCAGCAACTCTTTCGTCTTTATCTAAAGCATAAATTTTTGTAAAAGTCCTATTTTTACCTCTTTCCTTTTTGATTAAAAAGTGATGATTAGCTGCACTTGCTAATTGCGGCAGATGTGTTATACAAATAATCTGTCTTTCGGCTGCAATTTGGCTTAATTTTGCAGCCATTTTAGCAGCTGTTTTACCACCAACACCGCTGTCAACCTCATCAAAAATTAAAGTATCTACCTGATCAAGAGCTGCCGTAATTGTCTTTAAAGAAAGCATTATTCTTGATAATTCTCCCCCAGAAGCTATTTTGGCAAGTGATTTTAAATCCTCACCTCTATTAGGAGAAATTAAAAATTCAATTTGATCAGTCCCATCAGCCGTAATCTCTTTCTGCTTAAAATCAACTTTAAATCTGACATCTTCCATTGCTAAATCTTTAAGCTCAGCTTTTAATTTAACCTCTAATTTTTTAGCATATTCTTTTCTGAGCTGAGATAGCTCTCCTGATTTTTTTAAAATTTCTTTTTTAAATTTATTATTTTTCTTAGTTAGAGATGAAATCTTTTCCTCAACATTCTCTAATTTATCTCTTTTTTGATAAAGTTCTTCTAAATATGAAAGCACGGTTTCTATATCTTCACCATATTTTCTGAGCAGGGTGTTTATTAAATCAAGTCGATCACTAATAATTGCTATTCTTTGCTCATCATAGTTAAAAGCACTTTCAAAATCACCCAGATCAAAAACAAATTCTTCTAAACTATAATATATATCAGCAAATTTCTTGTTTAACTTTTTTAAACGTTGATTATAGTCTTCGATTTCCACAAATTTATTTTTTAAAACAGCAAGCCGGTCCATTATGCCCTTCTCACTGTAGTCATCACCACTTAAAGCGCTTATCAGTTCGGCCACAACTTGGTAAATTTCTTCAGCATGGGAAAGAGACTTATATTCTTCTTTTAAATCCTCATATTCGCCTTTCATTAACGAAGCTTCTTCTATTTCATCGATTTGAAAATTTATTATATCTAATTCTCTAGCCCTTTGAGAATCATCAATTTCAATTTCTGCTAGCTCTTTTTGAACCTTATTTAGCTCCTGATAAAGTGATTTTATATTATTTTTCAAAGGTTGAATTTCCTGGCCGATAAAAGCATCAAGAATCATCAAATGGGAGCCCGGATCTAAAAGCAGCTGATGTTCGTGTTGGCCGTGAATATCTATCAAATAACGACTGATTTTTTTTACTATTTTGAGGGTAGCCAGCTGACCATTAATTAGAGTCCGATTGCGTCCATTTTCTCTAATTTCACGGGCAATCAAAATTCCGGAATCTTCTTTTTCGATTCCGGCTTCAGTTAAAATTTTATTGATAATTGTTAGTTCTTCCGGCTGAAAAAAAGCTGAGATATAAGCGGCTTCTTTACCACTTCGAATTACATCAGTATTTGCGCGTGCACCTAAAAGTAAATCTAAGGCCCCAATTATTATTGATTTTCCAGCTCCGGTTTCTCCACTTAAAATATTTAAACCTTTTTTGAAATTGATATTAACCTGATTTATCAGTGCAAAATTTTTAACCTGTAAATCACTGAGCATAAGTTCTCCTCCTGTAATTAGGCAAGATTCATTTTTTCTTTAATTGTAGTATAAAAAGTACGATCGGGTAATTTAATAATTGAAAGTTCCTGATCAGCACCACTGATTAGGATTTCATCACCCGGCACAATTTCGTTTTGCTGTCTACCATCAGCACAACCTTTAACAGTATGTCCATCACTATCAATTTTTATTCTTATTTCTTCCTGTTCAGAAATAACCATTGGTCTCAGATGTAAATTGTGAGGGCAAATAGGCGTGATCAGAATAGCTTTAATTAAATGTGGATTAATGATTGGACCACCAGCAGATAAAGAATAGGCGGTAGAGCCGGTTGGAGTTGATATAATTAATCCATCACCTCTAAAATTATTAACTAATTCTTTGTTGATAAATAGTTCAATTTTTAACATATGAGATTCGGGATCACGGTTGATAACATAATCATTTAGCGCATAACTGCTGGCTATTTTTTGATCAGAACGGTAATGATTTATTTGAATCATCATTCTTTTTTCTATATTATAATTATCATTATCAATCATCTCTAAAGCCTTGGTTAATTCTTCAGTTTCAACATCGATTAAAAAACCAAGATGACCAACATTAATTCCCAAAAGTGGAATATCACTGCCGATAAAATGGTGAGAACTATGTAAAAACGTACCATCACCACCAATTATAATAATATAATCTGCTTCTTTTTTTATTTTTTCATAATCGGCTTCTTTCTCAGTTTTATCAAGCTGAAAAGCAGCTTGCTTTTCAATTAAATAATCTTTATTTCTAGCTTCAAACCACTGCATAGCCCTTTTGGCTACAGTAAAAGCTTCTTTTTTATCAATATTTACTATTAAAGCAGCTCTATCCATCTTTATCCCCCCAACTCTAAATGTGCAGACTCGATTACTTTTAAAATCTTATTCTTCCAATTTTCTCGATCAAAATCTTTAATCTGATCCCTATATTTTAAGCGTATCAAAAATTCTATGTTTTTACTTGAAGCCCCGGTTATCGGTGAATAATTAAGATCCAAAGGCTCCATTCCTTCTTTAAGAAAAAAATCACTTAAACTACTTAGCACCTCCTGGTGAACATCAGGGTCCTTAACGACTCCATTTTTGCCAACTCTTTCTCGACCTGCTTCAAATTGAGGTTTTACTAAAGCAATAAATTCACCGTTTTTTTCTAAAAATTTCTTGACTCCGGGGACAATTAATCTTAGAGAAATAAAAGATACATCAGTTACGACCAGCGGAACTTCTACCTCCAACTGATTTTTTTCTAAATGGCGAAAGTTGCAGCGTTCTAAAACTTCAACCCGCTGATCCTGCCGTAATTTCCAGGCCAGCTGACCATAACCAACATCTATCGCATATACTTTTTTTGCCCCCTGCTGCAGCAGACAGTCAGTAAAGCCTCCAGTTGAAGCTCCGATATCGATTACTTCTTTACCAGCAGGATCTATATTAAATACTTTTAAAGCTTTTTCAAGTTTATAGCCACCGCGGCTGACATAAGGATTTTTATCACCTTTGAATTCTATTTCAGCCCCTGGATCAATTTGGGTACCTGCCTTATCTTCCCGCTGACCATTGACAAAAACTAAACCAGCCATAATTGCTCTTTTGGCCCGAGACCTGCTTTTAAACATTCCTCGCTCAGTTACTACAATATCTAATCTTTTTTTTCTGGCCATAATTTCTTTACCTCCTCTGCTTTCGAAAGCAAAGAAAGTGCATTTTCTAAAATTCCACGGGCATCAAGCTGATATTCTTTTTTCATTTCTTCCATTCCACCGTGGGTTACAAATTCATCTCCAATCCCGATTCGCTTAATGTTTTTAACTGTGACTCCTCTATCAGCTGCTAATTCTAAAACAGCAGAAGAAAAACCGCCTGCCAAAACCTGTTCTTCAGCAGTTATTATATTTTTCGAGTTTTTAAGCGCTTTTAGGATAATTTCTTCATCCAGTGGTTTAATAAAGCGGGCATCAACAACTGCAGTTTGATAGCCATTATTATTCAATATTTCAGCAGCTTTTTGAGCAGGAATAACAGTTGAACCAACTGCTAAAATTGTAAGATCCATATCTTCTTTGATCTCAATTAATTCTTCCGCTTTTCCAATTTCAATTTGCTGCAGTTCTTCAACTTTGCGTGGTGTATATTCTCCAGCAGCAGTTCCCCGGGGATAGCGAAGTACTGCAGGTCCTTCATAATTTACTGCTGTATAGAGCATCTGCTGCAGCTGTTCTGCATCTTTGACAGCCATCATCACTAAGTTGGGTACCGGCCTCAGAAATGAATAATCAAATAACCCCTGGTGTGTTTCACCATCATTACCAACAATTCCGGCTCTATCTACAGCTATTGTCAAATCAATATTCTGCAGAGCAGCATCATGGATCACCTGATCATACCCCCGCTGTAAAAAAGTAGAGTAAATAGCAGCTACTGGTTTCATGCCTCCACGGGCCAAACCGGTGCTCATAGTTATCGCATGCTGTTCAGCTATCCCTACATCATAATAGCGCTCTGGATATGCCTCAGCAAAAATATCCAATCCGGTTCCAGCTGCCATTGCCGCAGTAACTCCGGCAATTTTTTTGTCTGCAGCAGCCATTCTGCTTAAAGTCTCACCAAAGATCTGGCTGTAACTCGGCTTTAATTTAGATTTCTTAGAACTGCCATCCTTAATATTAAAGGCTCCAACTCCATGAAATTTATCGGGATTCTTTTCAGCAGGTGGATAGCCTTTTCCTTTTTTAGTTACAACATGTAAAAGCACAGGCCCTTTAATCGCTTCTGCCTGTTTAAAATGCTTCATCAACTCTATAATATTATGTCCATCAATTGGACCCAAATAATTAAAACCAAATTCTTCAAAAAGCACACCCTGAATAAAACTATATTTCAAAGCATTCTTAACCCGATCTACTGTGTTAGAAACCGTTTTTCCAATCCGGGGAATTTTGTTAATTAAAAATTCTATATCTTCCTGAACTCTTTTTACTGTTGGATCATTTCTTAAAGTCGAGAGATAATTGGAAATTGCCCCAACATTATTGGCAATCGACATTTCATTATCATTCAAAATAACATTAATATCGGCTCCAATATGACCGGCATGATTTAAAGCTTCAAAGGCCATACCTCCTGTCAGAGCACCATCACCGATTACCGCATAAATATCTCCCATTTGATCTAAGTTTTCTCGGGCTAGAGATAGACCAACTGCAGCTGAAATTGAAGTGCTGCTGTGGCCAGCTCCAATTATATCATGAGGAGATTCCGCACATTTGGGATAACCACTGATTCCGTCCTTTTGTCTCAAACTTGAAAAGCATTCCTTACGACCTGTTAAAATTTTATGAGTATAGGCCTGATGTCCAACATCCCAGATTATTTTATCTGTAGGAGAGTTCAAATAATGATGAAGGGCAATTGTTAATTCAACTGTCCCTAAATTTGAAGCAAGATGCCCCCCAGTTTTCGATATATTTTCTAATAAAAACTCTCTAATTTCAGCAGCCAGTTCTTTAAGCTGTGAAGATTTTAAACGTTTTAAATCATCAATTCCATTGATTTTTGATAAATAATTTTCCATTAATTCCACCTCTTTTTTAAAAAATCATAAATTTTGTCATAGATAAGATGAAAAAATGCTAAAAACCTACCAACTAAAAATATAATTTCTGTTGATTTTTTCATTCCGTAATATTTAAAAAAGGCTTTACCTCCAACTGTCAGGGATGATGCCAATCCTATAATTACAAGATTTGTCCAAAAATTAGAAAAGCCGTAGTAATTGATTAAATCAATTGCAATTACAGCTCCAATTGCTCCACTTATTGTTCCACAAATATCCCCAACAATATCACACATTAAACTCGCTACTTTATCTCCATTTTGGGCAAGGAAAAGAGAAGTTTTTGCACCAAAAATTTTTTTAGCAGCTTTAGCATTAAAGGGTTCAGTTCTAGAAACAGTTGCTGCCACTCCAACCATATCCGCTAAAACTCCTACTATTATAATAATTAACAGTATTATTACTGCCATCGGTAATGGTACAAAACGCACCTGTGTTTGAGAAACTGAAGAAACACTTACCGCAATAAAAAAGGTCATTATAGCAATAATAATACTGCTCTTTAAATTATCCAAAAATATTCACCTCTATTTTAAAAATAACAGATGGTAATATAATAGATAAATGCTGTGTCATAGGTCCAGCAGGTTTTCCCCAGGAATTCCCATCTGTCACCATCTGGGAGATTTCTCTTTAAATTCCCGCCGCAGGGTCTCCCTCTACAGAGCTGGATTGCCACTAAGAACACACTTTAATCCCTATTATATCCCCTATGGACAGTCTAGAAGTTTTCCTTTACAGCATTTAAACTATCCTCTAGCTTCTTTTGCAGTACAAGTTTCCAGCAGGTTCAACATAGAGCTGGATCCAAGCATCTATGTTTTGCTACTGTCTCCAGTACCACTTCAAAGCAGGCTACACTGCTCAACCTTACGATCAAAGCAGGTGAACCTAGCCTTGCTATGTATTATATAACTCGACCAGGCCTCCGCGGGAAAGGGGTCAACGCCCACATGCCATTGTGGATCGCCCCAAACCCTTATCTCCCTGCAACAGCCCCCGACTGGGCGTCAGCAGCCATTACAAAGAACTTCATCGATGTGCCCGTTGACGGATTTTTAGCCCCGCCTTCAAAGATAGTATGCTGACTAGAATACTGCACCATCTGCATTTTAACTAATTATAACATATTTATTTAGACCCTTCAATTAATGCTGTCTCTTTAAGATATAATCAACTAAAGCCTTTAAGTCTCCGGCTTTTTCTCCAAAAATATCTAATTCGGCTTTAGCCTGAGCTGCATGTTCTTCAGCTGCCTTTTTAGCAGCTTCCAGGCCCAATAGTTTAGGATAAGTTGATTTATTTAACTCCTCATCGCGTCCTACAACTTTACCCATTTTTTCTGTATCTCCTGTTTGGTCAAGCAGATCATCAACAATTTGAAATAAAACACCTATATTTTCTGCATAAGCCAAAAGAGCCTTTTCTGCACTGGCATCATATTCTGAACAGTAAACACCATTTAAAACAGCTGCTTTAATTAAAGCTCCTGTTTTTGCTTGGTGGACTTTCTGCATTTCCGCCAGCGTTAACTCTTTGTTTTCTGCTTCTAAATCTAAAATCTGACCGCCAACCATTCCCTGCTGTCCAGAATATTTAGCAGTATTGGTAATTATTTTAACTTTAGCTGCAGGATCTAAATTTAATCCAGCTAGTACTTCAAATGCATATGTTAAAAGAGCATCTCCAGCTAAAATTGCTGCTGCTTCTCCAAAAACAAGATGATTTGTTTTTTTACCGCGGCGGAGCTGATCATCATCCATTGCCGGCAGATCATCATGGATTAATGAATAACTGTGGATCATCTCTAAAGCAGAGCCAGCCCTCAAGGCAGCCTCATAATTTCCTGATAATAATTCTGCTGTTAATAATGTTAAAACAGGTCTGATTCTTTTACCACCAGAAAGCAGAGTATACTGCATGGCTTCTGTTAATTGAGGAGCTGTTTCCTCTTCTAAAGTCATTAACTCTTCCAAATCTTTTTCGACTTCTTCAGCTTTGCTTTTTAATATTTCCTTTATCTGCTGCAAAATTAATCCTCCTCAATCACATTTTCAAAGGGGACCTCTCTTTTAAATTCATCATTTTCTTTGATCATTAACTCAATTTTCTTTTCAGCTTTGTCTAATTTTTGATTACAAAATTTTAGCAGCTGCATTCCCTGATTAAATTCTTTTAATGTTTGATCAAGGGAAAGGCCTCCTTTTTCAAGTTCTTCTACAATTTTTTGTAACTTCTCTAAAGCTGATTCAAAATCTAAATTTTCAAGATCAAGCACATCTTCTTTATCTTTTTTATTAGTCATTATTATCACCAACTTTTCTAGTAGCTTTTACTTCTAATTCTGCAAGTCCATCACTTAAACGAGCATTTAAAATTTCTCCAGTTTTAATTTCATCTACAGATTTGATAGTGTTCTCATTTTCATCCTGAAGAATTGAATAACCACGATCTAAAGTCTGAAGTGGACTCAAATTATTTAGTTTCTGATATAATAATTGGTATTTATTTTCCCAGTTCTTGTAATCTTTTTCGATTTGATGGATTAAACCAGTCTCCAGTCGATCAAGTTCCTGCTCATAGTTGCGGAAAAGTTCTTCTGGAGAGCTGAAGATTCGTCTCTCGAAAATACTCTCTACCTTATTTTTATATTCTTTGATTTTTGTAGAACTGCTGTTTAAAAGCCTTTTAGTTAAATTTTCCAATCTATTTAAAATTTCTTCCCTGTTTGCAGTAGCCAGCTCAGCAGCTGCAGAAGGGGTAGGTGCCCTTAAATCAGCCACAAAGTCAGAAATGGTGAAATCAGTTTCATGACCAACTCCACTAATCACCGGTAGTTTAGAATTATAAATAGCTCTTGCCACCTCTTCTTCATTAAAAGGCCAGAGATCTTCAATTGAGCCTCCACCACGACTGATAATAATTAAATCTATGTCATCACGGCTGTTTAAATACTTAATACCAGCAGTTATTTCGCCCTTAGCCAAATTACCCTGAACATGAGCCGGAACAATTAAAACAGAAAAATTACCACTGCGTCTTTTCATCACGGAAAGTATATCCCTAATGGCTGCTCCAGTTGGGGAGGTAACTATTCCAATTTTTTTGGCCAACAGTGGTATTTCTTTTTTCTTAGACTCAGCAAATAAGCCTTCTTTTTCTAAATTTTCCTTTAATTTTTCAAAAGCCTCATATAATTTACCTTTACCAGCTTTTATCATTTCGCGGGCATAAAACTGATATTCTCCCCGCTGGGCGTAGATATCTAAACTACCTCTAGCTTCAACCTGCATCCCTTCTTCTGGTTCAAAATCCAGAGAAGAATTATAGCCTTTAAACATTACACTTTTCAGCTGAGAGTTTTTATCTTTTAGAGTAAAATACATATGACCTGAGCTGTGGTGATAAAAGTTTGAAATCTCACCACTTATCCAAAAATCAGAAAGAAGAGTATCTTCTTTAATTAAAGCCTGAAGATACTCTGTAATTTCTGCTACTGTATATATCTTTTTTTCTTTTTTTGCAAATAAATTGTCCTGATATAAATCTGACATAAAATCAACCACTCTATTTTTTAGATTTGTTTAACAGATAATTTTTGATATTTTCTGCTGCAGTTTTCCCAGCACCCATTGCTTTGATAACAGTTGCAGCACCAGTTACTACATCTCCTCCAGCATAAACTCCTTCTCGGCTTGTCTGCTGGTTCTCATCGACTTTAATTCCACCCCAACTTTTTGTTTCAATATCTTTAGTATTAGAAGTTAACATGGGATTAGGATTCTGACCAATAGCTATGACAACTGTATCTAAATCCAGCATCCAGTTAGAGCCTTCAATTGGAATTGGACGTCTTCTGCCTGAATCGTCTTTTTCTCCAAGCTTCATTTTTAAACATTCCATCTTATCAACTCGACCATCTTTACCGTGAATTGCAACTGGATTATTCAGCAGTTTAAACTCAATTCCTTCTTCTTGAGCGTGATGTATTTCTTCACTTCGAGCCGGCATCTGTTCGGCAGCTCTTCGGTAAACTATGTATACATCTTCTGCTCCCAGTCGTTTTGCAGTTCTAGCCGAGTCCATTGCTACATTACCGGCACCAACGACAGCTACTCGATCACCGACAACAACTGGAGTTCTATATTCAGGATATTTATAAGCCTTCATCAAATTAACTCTGGTTAAAAATTCGTTTGCAGAATAAACTCCATTTAAATTTTCACCTGGAATATTTAAAAATCTAGGTAAACCAGCACCTACCCCGATAAACATTGATTCATAACCCTGATCAAATAGTTCCTCAACTGTAATGGATTTACCAACCACTACATTCAACTTAATTTCAACACCAAGTTCTTTGATTGCTTCTACTTCCTGGTCAACTATCTTTTTAGGCAGCCTAAATTCGGGAATACCGTAACGTAAAACACCTCCGGTATCATGTAAAGCTTCAAAAATAGTTACATCAAGGCCATATTTTGCCAGGTCAGCTGCTGCAGTTAAACCTGCTGGTCCAGCTCCAATTACAGCTACCTTTCTGCCTTCTAACTCAGGTATTTTCAGCTTTTCTACCTCTTCAGCTTTAGTTCGATCGGTTCCTTTTTCCATATTATAATCTGCCACATATCGCTCTAAGCGGCCAATTGCTACCGGTTCATTTTTTATTCCCATTACACAGACATCTTCACACTGTTCTTCCTGAGGACAAACTCGACCACAAACAGCAGGCAAATTATTTTTACTCTTAATTATCTGATTTGCTTTGACAACATCTTCATCTAAAATTGACTGAATAAACTGCGGAATTGGTACATGAACCGGACAGCCTTCAACACAAGGTTGATGTTTACACTGCAGGCATCTTTCTGCCTCAACTATCGCTTCTTCATCACTATAACCAAATGGAACTTCATCAAAGTTTTTTATCCGTTCTTCCGGTTTTTGCTCCTTCATTGGAGTTTTTTTCTTTTGTAAAGCCATTAATTATCCTCCTCAACTTCTTCTTCATGAACTAAATCGTCTTCGTTTTGATAAAAGTTCAATCTATTCATTAGTTCTTTAAAATCAACCTGGTGAGCATTAAATGCCGGTCCATCAACACAGGTGAACTTTCTTTCTCCACCGACAGTTACCCTACAGGCTCCACACATTCCAGTTCCATCAACCATTATCGCATTTAAACTAACTATAGTTTCTATTCCATACTCTTTAGTCATATCTGCAACCGCTTTCATCATCGGAACCGGTCCAATCGCTACTACTAAATCAATATCATCCTCGTCTTCCAACAGGTCCTTTAAAATATCTGTAACAAAACCATGGTGCCCATAGCTGCCATCATCAGTAGCAATATATACTCGATCACTGTATTGATTTAATTCATCTTCTAAAATAATTAAATTTTTAGTTCTGGCCCCTGTAATACTTATTACTTCAGCGCCCTGCTCATAAAAACCTCTAACTTTAGGATACAAGAGAGCTGTTCCAGTTCCTCCACCTAATAAAACAACTTTTTCATAACCCTCCATATCTATGTGATGTCCTAAAGGGCCGACAATATCCTTAATATAGTCACCTTTATCCATCTTACCTAATAATTTAGTCGAATATCCAACTTCCTGAAAAATTATGGTAATCACTCCTGTTTCTCGCTCATAATCAGCTACAGTCAGTGGGATACGTTCTCCCTTTTCATCTACTCTTAATATTATAAAATTACCTGGCTGAGTTTTTTCTGCAATCAAAGGTGCTTTAACCTTCAATTTTTTAATAGTTGGTGCCAGAACTTCCTTCTCTAAAATTTCGTACATAATTTACCTCCTCGTTTTTTAAAAAAGCAAAATATTTCTGCTGCTTCTATCAATTAATTCTTTACCAGGACCACTAAATCCTTCTTATTTTGAGAAATAATCAACATTTAAGCCAAGTTATTTTTTTCATTAAGTTTTACTGCAATAATTTTGAAAATTAAGCAATATCTAAAAATTACCTTGACAAAAATAATATTTTAAGTTAGAATATTATTTGTCAACGCGAAAGTGGCGGAACTGGCAGACGCGCTAGGTTCAGGGTCTAGTGGTCTCACGACCGTGAGGGTTCGAATCCCTCCTTTCGCACCATTTTAAAATTATAACCGCAGTTTAAAGAGCAGAGTTTTCTGCTCTTTTTTATTTGCCCAAATATTATTTACATTAAAGATTGAAGCTAAAAGTTGATAAATTTAAACTTTTTCTACTCCTTTTAGGCTTCAAGTCTAGCTGCAAAATCAGCAATCCTACTGATACCTTCTCTAATTTTCTCTTTACTTAAAGCAAAAGATATCCGAATAAAATTATCCATTCCAAAAGCTATTCCTGGAACTACTGCCACCTTATTATATTCCAATAATAAATCGGTAAAAGAAAGTGAATCTTCAATTTCCTGTCCCTCAATCTTTTTTGAAATCAGTTCTGAAATATCAATGAAAAAATAAAAAGCTCCAGCGGGTGTTATTGTTTTAAGACCTGCAATATCAGCCAACAATTTTGCGGTTAAATCTCTTCTTTCTTGATAAATTTGGCAGCGGTCTTTGACTATTTTTTTTAGCTCTGGACTGGCTAATGCTTTAGCACTTGCATACTGAGCAATTGTATTAACATTGGAAGTGGTATGACTTTGAATTTTTGTCATCTTAGCTATCCATTCACTGCTGGCAAAACCTAAGCCAACTCTCCACCCAGTCATCGAATATGATTTTGACATTCCATTAACAACTAAAATCTTTTCTTTTAGCTCCGGAAATAATTCAATCATTGATGAAAAATCCCGTCCATCATAAAGAAGTTTATCATAGATTTCATCACTGATAATAAAAATATCCTCAGCAGCAATAATCTCAATCAGCTGCCTTAGTTCTGATTTTGAATAAAAGTGACCGTCGGGATTAGAAGGAGAATTAATAATGACTGCCTTTGTCTGAGCTGTAATAGCTGCTTTTAATTCAGCGGCTGTTAATTTATATTTATTTTCAACCTTTGTTTCAATAAAGCGAGGTTTACCACCTGCTAGTTTAACTATTTCAGGATAAGAAACCCAATAAGGCTTCGGAATTAAAATCTCATCTTCAGGTTCTACAATTGCTGATAAAGCATTAAAAAGCACCTGTTTCCCCCCATTACAAACAATAACTTCATCAGTTGAATACTCATAGGAATAGTTATCTGCAAAATAATTTACAGCAGATTCCTTTAATTCCGGTAAACCAGAAACTGAAGTATAGCCAGTGTAGCCTTTATCCATCGCTTCCACAGCAGCCTTTTTTATGAATTCAGGTGTTGGAAAATCGGGTTCCCCCGCCCCAAAGCTTACTATATCTTCTCCATCTGCGGTTAATTTATCTGCTTTTTTACTTACCGCAAGTGTTTTTGATTCTTCAATTTTTGCTATTCTTGCTGAATAATCCATCATCACACCCCATTAAATTATTGATTTCTTGAGCCTCTATTTTGTAAGCAAATATTACTACATAAAATATACCATAAAAACAGTTAAAAAACAAGAACAAAATGGCCTAACGGCCACCCCTACTATAGAAGTTAATTAATATTTCTTTAGTAGGGTTCTCTTTTAAATGTAAATTTGAACTTCATTTCTGCATTACACTCAGGACATGCCACTCCTGGCATTTCTCCCTCTTTAAGATCTTTTCCCATTGCAAATTCATCTATCACAAAACCTGGAACTTCATCTTTCTTTCCACATTTAGGAC